>Ga0075421_100002303_pt1 | contig 22730 bp, 17 predicted proteins | sample SoiMetdeltSBSDD5_FD_75292 | JGI IMG/M metagenome (GOLD analysis project Ga0075421, IMG submission 75292) | Bulk soil microbial communities from a Populus tree surrounding site in Tennessee, USA - Soil MetaG P. deltoides SBSDD5 | ecosystem: Environmental > Terrestrial > Soil > Tree plantation...
GTCGCGTTACCGAATGGGAACTCCCGCGTGTGGACGTTGTCAGGGTGCTTGTGCAGCAGGAACCCGAGATCGGTCGCCGGCTGATGCGTCGTTCTGATGGTCAGAAGCATAGGGGTTGTTCGCCGCCGAAATCACAGAGACCAGTATGAGCGAAACCGTGATCATGGCGCGGGGTCGAAACGGAGCGGTTGCATGTGGCGCCGATCGGCGCTACTCTCCACTCAGTAACTGAGAGGAGCGATGAGCAAGCCAACCGATCTCGTCCAGGGCACGCTTGACCTGCTGCTTCTGCGGGTCCTCTCGCTGGAGCCGATGCACGGCTGGGCGATCGCGCAGCGAATTCGGCAAATGTCGAATGAGCAACTGCGCGTTGGCCAGAGCGCCTTGTACCCGGCGCTGCACAAACTCGAGCAGCAAGGGTGGATTGAGGCTGAATGGGGTCCCAGCGAGAACAATCGCCGCGCGAAGTACTACAAACTCACGGCCGCTGGCCGCAAAGCGCTGAAGGCCGAAACCGCGCAGTGGGAACGGCTGTCATCTGCCATCACCTTGATCGTCAAACCTGTTTGAGGAGGCGACGTCATGCGCTGGACCAGAAAGCTGCGTCTTCGCCTTCGTTCGCTGCTTCGGAGGGATCGCGTTGAAGACGAACTCGCCGAGGAGTTGCAGTATCACCTGCAACATCTGATCGACGACCACATCGCTGCCGGAGCCTCTCCCAACGACGCCCGCGACGCTGCCCTTCGCGAGATGGGCGGAATCGAGCAGCGGAAAGAAGAGTGCCGGGATGCACGCGGACTTCGTCTGATTGAAACGGTATACAGCGACGTTCGCTACTCGCTGCGGCAGCTCCGCAAATATCCCGTCTTTACCACCGCTGCTGTGCTCACCATCGCACTCGGCATCGGCCCGAACGCGACGATGGCGACACTCATCAGCGGCGTCTTCAGGCCTTTGCCGGTAGGTGACGCCAATCGCCTGGTCGTTTTCGCAACGACGATATCCGGCAATCCCAGAATCTGGCAGCGCGTGGCCTATCCGGATCTTCAAGACTACAGGTCTTCGGAGACGCCGTTCTCGGACATGGCGGCGTGGGACCTGACCTCGGTGAGTCTGACGGTGGACGGAAGCACCGACCGACTCATCGCGACGGCCGTCTCTGGAAACTACTTTTCCACGCTCCGGCTCGACCCGGCCTCCGGCCGACTGATTCTTCCTTCTGATGGCGAGTTTGGCGGCACGCAACCGATTGCCGTCCTGAGTCATTCGTACTGGTCGCGTCGCTTCGGTGCGAGCACATCGATCGTCGGCCGCGAAGTGCGCATCGATGGTCGGCCGTTCACCGTCGTCGGTGTGGCTCCAGAACAGTTCCGCGGTACATTTACGTTGCTCTCATCCGAAGTGTACGTGCCACTCGAGCTGTTCCAGTCCCAGGCGCGACTCTCCAACCGTGACATCCTCACCGTTCGCGTGATCGCTCGACTGAAGACGGGAGTCGCACTCGATCAGGCGCGCGCATCGATTGGCACCGTTGCGAACCGACTGGAACGAGATCACCCCACGACGAACGCCGGCCGGCGCATCCATGTGTATTGGGAGCGATTTGCACGACCAGAGCCGCAAAACGTGTCCCAGGCTCCCGTTCTCGCCGCTCTCTTTCTAATCCTTGTTGGCGCGGTCCTGCTAATTGCGTGCGCGAACGTATTGGGTCTCTTCCTCGCCAAGGGTCTCGGCCGCGGCCGCGAGATGGCTATCCGGCGGGCGCTCGGCGCGAGCCGATCAGATCTCGTTCGACTCTGCGTCGTCGAAGCGCTCATCATCGCCGTTCTCGGAACGTGTGGCGGCGCCATCGCCGGCGTCACGCTGGCGCGCAGCCTCGCCTCGGTGGCCACCACGCCGGGGTTCCCTTTATTTCTCGATGCGCACTTCGACTGGACGACCACGAGCTACCTCGGACTCCTTATGGTCGTTTCCACACTTTTGATCGGACTGCTCCCGGCCTTTCGCGCGTCGCGAGTCGATCCGCGTAGCGATCTTTCGGAAGGCAAGACCTCCACCGAAGGCCGTCGGCGACAACTCATCCGCAAGGGCCTGGCGGCCGCACAAATCGCAGGCTCCGTCATGCTGCTCGTCGTATGCGGACTGTTCATTCGAAGCGTCCAGAGTCTGCAGTCGGTCGATCTCGGCTTCGATGCGAATCGTGTTCTGCTCGCCTCGACAGATCCGGGAGCTATCGGCTACGACGCCGAGAGAGCACGAGCGTTCTACGAGTTGGTCGACACAGCCGTCGAATCGCTCCCGGAGGTCGAGTCGGTTGCCGCGTCGGTCTTCGTCCCATTCGGAACCGGAAACTCGACTCCATATATCGCTGCCGAGGATCAGCCTCCCCCATCGAGCACGACCGGGTTGCTGGCCGACAAACATCTCGTCACCGGCGATTACTTTCGAACGATCGGTACCCCGTTGCTGCGAGGTCGAACCTTTTCCACCATCGACACCAAGCAATCGCCGAAAGTCGCGGTGATAAACGAGGCGCTCGCGGCGCGACTTTGGCCGGGCAAGGATCCTGTCGGACGCCGTTTCCGCTCGAATGCCGAACTCGAGGCTCCAGTCGCGGTTATTGGGGTTGTTCCAAATGTTCCGTATCGTCGCGGCGAAATCGGCGGTCCAGCGGTGCCGCGCTTTTTCGTATCTCTCGATCAGTTCGATGGTGTTGCCCGCACCTTGCACGTGCGTTCCCGAACCACGGCAGCCGCCACACTCACGTCGAGCGTGACGGAGGCGATTCGTCGCCTCGATTCTGCCGTTCCTGTGTACGACGTCTACACGCTCGAGCGGCAGATCAGTGACAGCGGAGCGGGATTCGCGCCCGCGAGAGGCGCGGCCGCAATCACTGGAGTTCTCGGCGTGCTAGCGCTCACGTTGGCCCTGGTGGGCACGTACGGGGTTCTGTCGTTCACGGTAAGGGCACAGACGCGCGAGATTGGAATCCGGATGGCGTTCGGGCTCAGTCCGAATCGTGTCTTTCGAATGTTGCTGCGGGAAAGCTGGAGCATCGCACTATTCGGCATCGCGATCGGATTGGCCTTGAGCTTCGCTGCCGGCAAAGTCATGGAGGGATTTCTCTTCGGCGTCGTCCCGTACGACCCGGTTACGCTCCTCACGGTTGTCACTCTGATTGGTGGGATCTCAACGCTCGTTGGGTTTCTTCCGGCGCGCAGAGCGTCGCGAACGAACCCAATTGAGACGCTCCGATACGAGTAGGGTCCACAAAATACCCGATCGCTGACACGAGGATCGTCGTAGATTAAAGTGACGCTGGGGACGTTCGCGAAGTGAGCCAGTCGACTTCCGAGCGAACCGCGTTGCCAGGTTTCGCGCCGGTTGAAAATACACCGAAGGAGTCGGTCCATGTTGGCGGCAAGCGATATTGCCGACTGGTGGTCGGAACAGCATCGGAGCAGTAAGCGCGAATTGGACCAGTTCGTCGACGAGCATCCGAACTGGTTCGGTGTCTTCGTCGCTGGAACCACAGCCACCGCGATGGACCTCGGTGCGGGTCTTGTGGACGTCCTTCGCCTGGGAGAAGGAGCGGCGGAAGGCGGATTGAAAGGGTTCGCGCAGGACGGATTGCGGCTTCTCCAGGTCGCGCCAGTGGCCGGCAAGTTGAGCCGCTTCGCCCTTGCGCGCGTGATGGTCGACCCGGGTGGCGGCATTTGCACGTGGGTCAGTGGCGCCAAGGCGCTGCGACAAATCGGCATCAAGGCGTTCGCCAGTGTCGACGATCTCGCTCAGGCCGCAGGCTTGCGATCGATCGGGCAGCTGGGCGGCGCCTTCGTCGACACGATGACACCGATACTTCAGAAGCTCGGCGCACGTGTCATCCCACTCGGCAAGCCGGCCAACCTCGAGGCAATCAACGCAGCGGTTCACCGCGAGGGGGTCGCCCTCTTCAGTGTCCGATGGTCTCACGCGAGTCAGGAGGTGGGACACACCATCTACGCCTTCCGCGACGTACTTGGCCGTCTTCGTTATGCCGATCGTACCGGCACCATCGTCGGCACGCTGTCGGAACTCGAGAAGTTCTATCCGGGCATCGGCAGCGCCAATGTTTATGGGACAGCAGCGCTCCTCCAAGGACCTCGCATCCTCATTTCAGAGGGATTGGCGGTGCTGGGCATGGAAATCCGAACGCAGCTGGCTGCCAATCCCGAAACAGTCGCGCAGGCATTCGACATCAAGAAGAAGACAGCGTCGAACTCCACGCCTCCCCTCTCGGCGCGATTCCATGTCGTTCAGAGCGGCGACTGGTTATCAAAGCTGGCCATCCGATATTACGGGGACATGTACAAGTGGCCGATCATTCACGAGGCGAATCGGCGCGTGATCGGCGCGAACCCAAACTTGATTCAACCCGGGCAAAAACTCGTGATACCTGAACTGCCGAAATTGACGGCGAAAAAAACGTCACAGTGAGCACGAATCGGAGCTGCTGAGTTCTCCGAATGGTCGCCGAACTCCCTCCTTCCACGTCTCAGCGTTGACTTGACGACAGCCCATCACTCGCCCGCGTTCTGTGCGGCAAAGAATGCTGCGGGAACTACAATTCCAAATGACGGACGTAATGGGCATGCGGAAAGACATCAGGTTTCTGCGTCGAGGACGGGAAGTGCAGCTTCGTGACATTGCGCCGTCGCTGACGCTGCTCGACTACCTTCGGCTGACGGAGCACGCCGTGGGCACCAAGGAGGGGTGCGCCGAAGGGGACTGCGGCGCCTGCACGGTGGTGTTGCGGAAACACGTCAACGGCCGGCTTGTCTACCAACCTGTCAACGCCTGCATTTTGCTCGCCGGCCAGGCCGACGGCGCTGAGGTCATCACGGTGGAAGACCTCGCGGATGATGCGGCGTTGCATCCGGTGCAGCAGATGATGGCGGAGCAGCACGGATCGCAGTGCGGCTTCTGCACACCCGGATTCATCATGACGCTGTTTGCCTTCTATCACGCGGAGCACGCAGGTCCGCGCGATCGGAGCGTGGTGAACGATTGGATCGCCGGCAATCTTTGCCGATGCACCGGCTACCGGCCAATCGTCGACGCCGCGTTGTCATCGTGCAGCGGCAATACCGACGACAAATTCACCGCGCAGGAAAGCGCCGTCGCGCCAGCACTGCGTGGGCTCGAAGACGATGGCGATGTCTTCGTCGGCAGTGACGCGCGCTTCTTCGCCGCGCCGACGAGCATTGCGGGATTAGCAACACTCTACGCCGCACATTCGGACGCCGTGCTCGTGGGTGGCGCGACCGACGTCGGATTGTGGATCACCAAGAAGCTGCAGACGGTGCCGAAAATCATCTGGCTGGGGCGAGTGCGTGCGCTCGCTGCGATCGAGGACATGCCTGACGCGGTCACGTTTGGTGCGACGGTTTCGCACGAGACCGCGCTTCCATGGCTGGCGGCGATCGATCCGGATCTCGGTGAACTGATGCGGCGGTTCGCCGGCAAGCAGATCCGCAATGTCGGCACCATCGGCGGCAACATCGCCAACGGCTCGCCGATCGGCGACACACCTCCAGCTTTGATCGCACTAGGCGCCACGGTGACACTGCAAAAGGGTGATGCCGAACGCACCCTGGCACTCGAAGACTTCTTCCTTGCCTACGGCAAGCAGGATCGCGCAGCCGGTGAATTCGTCCGAACCGTACGAGTGCCGAAGCTGAAAGCGCACGAACGCTTCCGCTGTTACAAGATTTCGAAGCGGTTCGACCAGGACATTTCCGCCGTGATGGGTGCCTTCAAGTTCACGCTCGACGGCTCGCGCATCGAAGCAGCGCGCCTCGCCTTCGGCGGTATGGCGGCAACGCCGAAACGTGCACGACAGGCGGAACGGGCATTGGCCAACGGGCAGCTGTCGAACGAAGCGAGTTGGCAGCCAGCAATGGCCGCGCTGGAGCGCGACTTCACCCCGATCACGGACCACCGAGCGAGCGCCGCTTATCGCGGCGATGTGGCGCGCGCGTTGCTGCGCAAGGCGCTGCTCGAACTCGGAGGCACAGCCACACAGAACACCCGTATCGTCGGAATTCGGGAGACAGCCGATGCCTCCTCTTGATCCACTTGCCGAGACGGAGACCGCCACGCGGATCGTACGAGCACCGACGGCTCACGATTCTGCTGCGCGTCACGTCACCGGAACGGCAACCTACATTGACGATATCCGCGAGCCGGAGGGCACGCTTCACCTGGCGCCCGGCGGCGCGCCCGCCGCGCATGGGCGTATCAAGCGACTCGGACTCGAGGCTGTGCGTGCCGCGCCCGGAGTGGTGAGAGTGCTCACACCCGCGGACATACCCGGGCGCAACGATTGCAGCCCGATCAAGGGTGACGATCCGATTCTGGTAGAGGGTAATGTCGACTTCCACGGCCAAGTACTATTCGCCGTCGTCGCTGACACGCGCGACGCCGCACGCCGAGCCGTGCGACTTGCCGAGATCGAGATCGATCCCGAGCCGGCGTTGATTACCGTCGATCAGGCACTAGAAGCGGAACACCGCGTGGTGCCGGACTACATCTTCCGCAAGGGGGACAGTGCCACAGCGTTGAAGGCCGGACCGCGTCACCTATCGGGCACGCTGATGATCGGCGGCCAGGAGCATTTCTATCTCGAAGGTCAGGTCGCATTCGCAATGCCCGGCGAGGGCGCAATGCACGTGTATTCGTCGACGCAGCATCCGAGCGAAGTTCAAGCGATCATCGCGAACATGCTGAAGCTGCCGCACGCAGCGGTCACCGTTGAGGTGCGGCGCATGGGAGGAGGATTCGGCGGCAAGGAAACACAGGCCGCGCAATGGGCATCACTCGCGGCGCTCGCCGCGTGGCTCACCGGCCGCCCCTGCAAATTGCGGCTCGATCGCGACGACGACATGAACATGACGGGCAAGCGTCACGACTTCCGTGCCGATTATCACGTCGCGTTCGACGAAACAGGGAACATTCGCAGCTACGAGGTCACTCTTGCCTCGCGATGTGGGTATTCCGCCGATCTCTCCAGTGCGGTCAACGATCGCGCCATGTACCATTCCGACAACGCCTACTATCTGCCGGCGGCGACCATCCTGTCGAAGCGGATGAAGACGCATACCGTGTCGAACACCGCATTTCGTGGCTTCGGCGGTCCGCAAGGCATGTTGGCGATCGAGCGGACGATCGACGCGATGGCGTGGTCGTTGGGGCTCGATCCGCTCGATGTTCGTAAGCGCAATCTCTACGGCGTCGCCGATCGAGATATGACGCCCTACGGCATGCGCGTCACCGACAACATCCTTTCCGAGCTGATCGAATGTCTCGAGAAGACATCCAATTATCGCGAGCGCCGTGCGGCCGTTGCCCAGCGCAACGCCAATAGCCGGTTTCTGAAGCGCGGACTCGCGCTGACGCCGGTCAAATTCGGCATTTCGTTCACCAACGTCATGTTCAATCAGGCCGGGGCCTTGGTCCACGTGTATCACGACGGCACCGTGCACCTGAACCACGGTGGCACCGAGATGGGCCAAGGACTGTTGACCAAGGTCGCCCAAGTGGTCGCAGAGGAGTTCGGAATCGATCTCGAGCGCGTGCAGATTACGGCAACGACAACGGCCAAAGTGCCGAACACGTCGGCGACCGCGGCTTCCGCCGGGTCCGATCTGAACGGAATGGCCGCGCAGGTCGCGGCGCGCGCGATCAAGACGCGGATGATCGAATTCGCCGCGGCGGAATTTGGCGTGCCTGCACGCGAGATCTGCTTTCGTGAAAATCAGGTGTTCATCGGCTGCCGTGCGATTCCGTTTTCAGAGATGGCGACGCGAGCATGGCACGCGCGGGTCTCGCTCTCGGCGACGGGCTTTTACAGCACACCGAAGATTCATTGGGATCGCGAAACGGCAACTGGCCGGCCGTTCTACTATTTCGCGTACGGTGCGGCGTGCTCTGAAGTCGCCGTGGACGTGACGACCGGCGAGATGAAGGTCCTGCGGACCGATATCCTCCACGACGTCGGTCGCTCGCTCAACCCCGCGATCGACCTTGGTCAAATCGAAGGAGGGTTCGTTCAGGGCATGGGTTGGTTGACGACCGAGGAGCTCGTATTCCACGAGGATGGCCGGCTGCTCACCCACTCACCTTCGACCTATAAGATCCCGTGTGCTTCAGACGTGCCGGCAGACTTCCGCGTCGCATTGTTCAACGGCGCGAATCGTGAGGACACTATTTACCGATCCAAAGCCGTTGGCGAACCGCCGTTGATGTTGGCGATTTCGGTGTTTGCAGCGATTGCAGACGCACTGCATAGCCTGGCTCCCGGAAAATCCGTCCCATTGGACGCACCCGCAACTCCTGAGTCGATTCTGCGCGCAGTGCAGGAGCTCGTGCGTGGGAGTTGACCCCTTTAGCCGACCGGCGTCGGGCGTTAATATCTATCGCCGATGAGACTTCGCTTCCCCGCTCTGCTCTGGCTCCTCCTCTCCACTGCCTGCGCACGACCAGCGGCGCAACAGCCGTACGACCTTGTGATCACGGGCGGGTCGGTGCTGAACGGCGAGGGCACGCCTGCCGTCCAAACGGACGTGGGCATTCGCGCCGGACGCGTCGCGACCATTGGCGATCTCCGGAGCGCAACCGCAACGCGACGGATCGACGCCTCGGGCTTGACCGTCGCCCCCGGCTTCATCGACATGCACAACCATTCCGATTACACGATTCTCGTCGAACCCAAAGGCGAGAGCATGATCCGGCAGGGCGTGACGACGATGGTGCTGGGCGAGTCGCGATCGGCGGGACCGATCAAAGCCGGAGCGGAAGAAGCGCGCGCTCGCGCCGATGGTGTGACGGTCGACTGGACCACGCTAGGGGGTTACTTCGCGAAGCTCGAACGTCAGCACATGTCGACGAACATCGCGTCGTACGTCGGCGAGGAACAAGTATGGACGTACGTCAAAGGTTACGGCGAATCGCCGGCGACGCCGCAGGAGCTCGACGAGATGAAGCGGCTGATCGCGCAATCGATGACCGACGGCGCGATGGGTCTCTCGACCGCGCTGCTGCAGCCGCCTTCCAGCTTCGCGACGACAGCCAATCTCGTCGAGCTGGCAAAAACGGCGAAGCAATACGGTGGCATCTACTCGTCGCACATTCGTGACGAAGGCGAAGGCGTCTTCCGTGCGATCGACGAAGCGATCCAAGTGGGCAAAGGGGCCAACATTCCCGTCGACATCATCCACATGAAGATCGCGCACAAGAAACTGTGGGGCCGCGCGAACGAGATCATCGCGATGGTGCAGAAGGCGCGCGACGAGGGTTACGACATCCGCGCCAACGTGTACCCCTACACCGCAGGTCAGAACAATCTGTCGTCGATCGTGCCGCCATGGGCACACGATGGCGGGCGCGAGAAGATGCTCGAGCGGCTCAAGGATCCAGCGGCGCGTAAACGGATGCGCGACGAGGTCATGAACGGGCTGCCGAATTGGTACAACCACTACCTCGCGACTGGCGACGGGTGGGCCGGGATGATCCTCGTTTCCCTGCGACACGAACGCAACAAGCCGTTTCAGGGCAAGCGCATGAGTGAATTGATTGCTGCGCGCGGCGGACATCCGGCCGACGTTCTTTTCGATGTCTTGTTAGAGGAAGGTGGCAGCATCCCGACGGTCTTCTTTCATCATTCGGAACCCGACATGCAGCTAATCCTGAAGCAACCGTGGACGTCGATTGGTTCCGACGGAAGCGCGGTCAGCCCGAACGGCCCCACCGGTCGAACACATCCGCACCCGCGTTACTACGGTACCTTTCCCCGAGTGCTCGGGCGCTACGTGCGCGAGCTGAAAGTGATCACGCTGTCAGAGGCCGTGAAGAAGATGACCAGCATGAATGCCGACAAGGTTGGCATCGCCGATCGCGGCCGCTTGAAGGAAGGGCTCGCCGCCGATGTCACGATCTTCGATCAGGATCGCGTGATCGATCGCGCGACGTTCGAACAGCCGCACCAGTTCCCGCTCGGAATCAAATACGTGCTCGTCAACGGCGTTGTCACGGTGGACAACGAGCAGCATACCGGCGCGCTCGCTGGGCAGGTGATCTATGGTCCCGGCAAGCGAGGTTTTTGACGGCTGTCCCTTGGAGTGACAGAATCGGCGGCCGGGAGACGGTCCGACAACCAGATACGAGGTCATCGCCATGTTCCAACGACGCCTTCTCGCAGTTTCGATCACGCTGATCGCCTTTGTGTCGCCCATCGCTCCCGGCGCGCAGGCACCTGCGCCGGCTGGCCCCGCGACGTTCGCCCCGGACTGGACCTTCAAAGGATCCGCGCTTACCGGAACGGAACAGGTCGGACAGGCGACATGGCGGGCGGAGAATGGCGAGATCGTCGCCACACCGACAAGCGCTGATGGCGGCTGGCTCTTCATCAAGCCCGGCTACCAGGACGTGCAAGTCGCCGGTTCGTACCGGTGTGCCGCCGCCTGCAACGTCGGAGTCATGGTGCGGAGCGAGAAGACTGCGGCAGGCATCAAAGGCATTCTCAAGACACTCGCGGGTGGACCACCCGAAACGGCGGCTGTGATCGTTGACTCGCAAGGACGCATCGGCGGACGCGAGCCGGTGACGCGGTCGGGCGGCTCGATGCTTCGCATTCAACCACCCCCTCCCCCGCAGAGTGCTGACGGCGGCGCCGGCGCGCGAGGTGGCGGAGGCGGCCGAGGCGGCGGACGCGGGGCGGGTCCGGCGTCCACATTCGTATCGATGTTTCCCGGCCGAGGCTCGACGGAATTCAAGCCGAACGACTGGAACACATTCGAAGTGCTGGTCGACGCAAACGTCTTCCGCGCGAGCGTGAATGCCCCCGTAGGCGGAGGCCTCGCAATCGATGCCGACACGGGTGCGTTCGGACCGGTGGCGCTGTACGTCGGCGGGAGCGGTGACGTGCGATTCAAGAATCTCGCACTCAAGGACCTGCAGCGGCGCGTGACGCCCGCCGAGAAGACTTCTTCTCGCTTTCGCGCGCAGCACTTTGAGGATTTTTATTACGGCTGGTCAGCCGCGGCGGGCGACTTCAATCATGATGGCGTGCTCGACGTCACCATGGGCAATCGCTATTACCTTGGTCCGGCCTTCACCGACTCGCGCGAGGTGTATCTCGGTCAGGCGTTCAACCCGGCCAAGGAGTATGGTCCGGCGATGGTGAACTACGCGGGGGACTTCACCGGTGACGGCTGGGACGACATCCTCGTTGCCGAATCGCGCGCGCCGGCGCTCTACGTGAACCCGCGGGGCGAGTCGCGTCGCTGGACGCGCTACACGGTGTTTCCCGAAGTCATTTCCGAATCGATCACTTTCACCGACGTGAACAACGACGGCAAGCCCGACGCGATCTTCTCCGGGAGCAACAAAGTGCAGTGGGCCACTTCTGATCCCGCAAATCCGACCGGGCCCTGGAAGGCGTACGCGGTCTCTGAGGCAGGCCCGTGGGGCGGGAGCATCCACGGCATCGGCGCCGGCGACATCAACGGTGACGGCCGAGTCGATTTGATCGCTCCGCATGGATGGTGGGAGCAGCCGGCCGGCGGCGCGACCGTCGTGCCCTGGACGTTTCATCAAGGCGCATTCGGCCGCAATGGCAATGCCGGAGCCAACATCGAGATCTACGACGTCAACGGCGACAAACTCCCCGACGTCGTCACCTCCCTGGCCGCGCATGGGTTCGGCCTCGCATGGTACGAGCAGAAGCGCGACGGTGCGGGAAAGATTTCGTTCGTCGAACATCTGATCATGGGTGACTTCGCGACAAAAAATCCCGGTGACGTCACCTTCTCCGAGTTGCATGCCTTGACGATGGCAGATGTCGATGGCGATGGGTTGAAGGACATCATCACCGGCAAACGCGCCTGGGCACACCTCGACAGCTATAGCGATCCGGATGCCCAGGGCGCTGCTGTTCTCTACTGGTTCAAGACGGTCCGCGATGCGAAAGCACCGGGCGGTGCCCGGTTCGTCCCGGACCTGATTCACAACCGCTCAGGCGTGGGCTCGATGATTCAAGTCGCTGATCTCAATAAGGATGGCGCGATCGACATCATGGCGGGGACCATTCGTGGGGGATTTATCTTCTGGGGGACTCCCACACGTGGCGCGCGAGGGACGGCATCGTCGCCATCATCAGCACCACCGCCCGCGCGCAAGTGAAATGAGTCACGCGCAACCCTCGTCCCGGCGGGAACAGGCGTCCTGACTAACGCGACGCGCGAGCGGTTCTGATTGTCGGGAGAGGGTTTTGACGTGAATTCAAGCGGTCACGCGCGATTCTGTTTCAATTCGCTCTTGGACGTCGCGACCTTTCCGCGCATGCAGCCGCCATCCTGAATGGCCAAACGCGGGGACGCGATATCCCCTGTCACCGAACCAGTCGCTCTGATTTCCACCTTCTCGCCCGCGACAACGTTGCCGGTGACGCCTCCCATGATGACGACAGTCTTGGCGGAGATCTCCGCCCGTATGTCGGCCTCCGGACCAATCGTGAGCGTGAACTCGGGAAGCTTGACGCTGCCTTCCATACGTCCGTAGAGAGTCAGATCCTCAGAACCGCTGAGCTCTCCTTTGATCATCACAGACTTGCCGAGATTCATTACGAGCTTATCGGCCGCATCGCGCGCGATCGCCGCTGGTGGCGGTGGATTCTGATGCGAGGCTGCCGCTGCACTCGATTCATCTCGTTTCCACATGGTGGTCTCCCAACCGCAGGGGCTTCGAATGTGTGAACACGATACCCGAAATCGGCGGCTCTGACGACGAAAGAAATTGAACCCTTCTATCCATGGTTCATCAGTGGCTAGCGACTAGTCGTTCTCGCTGTCACGCCGAAACGAGCCCACGATTAAACGCGAAGACACGAAGATCCGAAGAATCGAACCTGCAGTCCGCGACCGCCGCCCGCGGCAGGGTGATCTCACTGACGGGGCGGATACCAGTATTTCGTGTGGCAGTTCTCGCACGCCCGGTCGATGCCGTCGCCGGCGTCGAGAAGCTTGTGCTTGTCCTTCGCTTCGATAGCCTGAAGCACAGGCACCATGCTGTCGTACAGGTCATGCGCCAGTTTTGTAAAGTTCGCGCGATCTTGATTGATGAGCGCTTCGATCCGATCCGGGGGCAATTCGATTCGCGGATCCGATGCTTCACCAGGGTTGGCGACCCGACGCCCCGGCATCAGCAAGAGGTTCGCTCCCTCCATGATTTGAATCGCACGCCGCCGGAGTTCCTTCCACTCCTCATCGGTTTGGGGATATTTCTCGACGGAGCCCTTCGCGGTCACGGTCGTTGAGACGGCGTCCCAAATGTAGTCCGCGCTGGGATCGACAAACGCGTCCATGATGTCTTTGATGGTGGCGTTGAGCCGGTATTCAGGAGCGGCTGCCGGTTGCGCTTTCGGCACTTCCCTGTCCTGACAGGCGGCGACCAAGAAAAGGCTCGCGACGACGATTGCGAGTGATCTGCGCATAGCAGCCCCTCCGAAAAGCGCTATCCTATCTCATCCATCAATCGCGGAGAGGAGTTGCCGATGTCGCTGCTTGGCTGGTGCCAATGGCTGGAGCACACATCGTTCGCCACGGCGATCAGCGAGTCGGTCTGGTTGTTTCCGTTGATCGAAGGCAGCCACATTCTTGCGCTTCCATTGTCCGTCGGGATGATCCTGATGTTCGACCTTCGCCTTCTCGGTCTCGCATTCAGCACCGGCCTGGCGGCGAGAATGATGGCCGACGTCGTCCGCTGGTCGAAGTTCGGGTTTCTCATCATGTTCAGCACCGGCGGGGTCTTGTTCATGACCCAGGCGTCAAAGGCATATGGAAACGGATTCTTCCGCACGAAGCTGCTGCTGCTCGTGATCCTGGGAATCAATGCCGCCGTCTACCAGCTCGTGCTGTACCCGAAGATGGCGCAGTGGGATGCGCGCGGCGGGGCGCCCTTGGGAGCTCGACTGTGTGGCGCGGTCTCGCTCGTCGGTTGGATCGGCGTGATCATCTGCGGCCGCACGATGGCATATCAGTTTTGAGAGAAAGGCCGTCATGACGACGTCCATTCGTTCCTTTCTGGATTGGTGTTCCAACACCGAGACGATCATCTACATCCGGGACAGCAGCTACGGAATGCCTGCCGTTCAGTCGGTCCATCTGATTGGCCTGACAGTATTGCTGGCCGCGATGCTCGTGCTCAACCTGCGGCTGGCAGCGGTCAGCATGATGGACTGGTCGCTCCCCGCCGTTGAGCGACAACTCAGACCATGGGCGCTCGGCGCCTTGACCCTGGTGATCGCCTCCGGGATGCTCATGTTTGTCGGCAACCCGCCGAAATACCTGGCCAACGCCGCATTCCTGTTCAAGATGGCAGCGCTGGGCCTTGCGGTGGTGTGTCAATTCGGCGTGCTCCGCCGGTTCTTCCTGTCCGATCCTGGCGTGCGCGCGCGGCCGCTCAACATCGCGGTCGCAGTCCTCTCGCTGACGCTCTGGTTCAGCGTCGGCTGGGCGGGGCGCGCGATTGCTTTTGTTTAGTGAAGGTGCTAGTGTCGAGCTTCCGAAGGAGAGTTCCCATGATTCGCCGCATCATTTTTTCAATGGCGTTTGCGGTCGTCCTGCTGTCCGGGAACCTGGCGTCGGCGCATCACAACATGACCGCGCTGTTCGACTTCAACGATCGCGTCACGTTGACCGGCACGTTGTCGAAACTCGACTGGCGAAACCCGCATACGTATTTAATGATCGACGTGAAGAACGCAAAAGGCGCGATGGAGAACTGGTCGGGCGAAGGTCCGTCTCCGAGCTGGTTCCGCATTCGCGACATCGGCAAGGCCGACTTCGAGAACAGCATGGGGAAGTCGCTCACGCTCGAACTCAGTCGCGCGCGCGACAAATCGCTGTCGGGCCTGATCCGAACGATCACACTGCCAAACGGACGCGTCGTCTCCGCGTGTCCGCAAAACTGCTGAACTGATCCGCCGCAAGAGAGGGTGCTATGAAGACTGGCATTCGGGCGGCCATTGTGCTTGTGGCCGTCGCGCTGGGTTTCGTCTGTCTACCGGGTCGCACGTTCGGACAAGAGCTCTCGGCAGAAGCGAAAGACAAAGCTGCCGCGGAGGCCAGGGCCAAGCGCAACGCGCAGGCCTTCGAGAATAACGCGACCACCATCGTGTTCTACGATCGTAGCGGCAAACGAACCGGCAGTGTCGGCGAACGGGCGTTGTATGGCGAGACCGTCCTATCGCCGGATGGTTCGCGCATCGCCATCGTGAAGAACGACCTCCCCAACGAGACGGCTGACCTCTACATCATGGATGCCGCCACTGGCACCAGCACGCGCCTGACGACGAGCGCGAGAACTGAATTCGTCATGGCGCCCGTGTGGTCGCCCGACGGCAGCCGGATCGCCTACGTCACGATCCGCAAGGGGCAGGAAGCGATCTATGTGCGGCCGGCGAACGGTCAGGGGGCCGAGGAAGTTCTCTACAAGCACCCCGGAGCGTTCATGAATCTCACCGACTGGTCGACTGACGGCCGGTTCCTGACGTTCGCGATTTCCGATCTGTCGGGAGGCACCTTATACACGCTGCCGCTGGAGGGTAGCGGCGAACGCAAGGCGACCGAAATTTTTAAAACCGACCTGCGCGTGTTCAACCCGAAATTCTCGCCGGATGGCCGCTTCGTGTCGTACGTGATGATCGACAAATCGAACCGCGGCGAGGTCTTCGTCCGGCCGGTCGATCCGGCAGCGAGCGGCGGGCCGTGGCAGGTTTCCGAGGGCAGCTTCAGCGGCGGGTTCTGGCGGCGCGACGGCAAGGAACTCTACTATCTCGCGCGCGATCAAGCCGTGATGGTCGCCGAGGTGAGTACGGCTCCGACATTTTCGTTCACGAAAGCAAAAGTCCTGTTTCGTCAGGAAGCCAAGGTGCCGGATCGTCTGGCAAATGTGAGCGCCGATGGCCAACGGTTCCTCGCGCTTCCGCCGCCGCGCGGACCGCAGCTGCAGCAGATCACGATTTTCAATCGACAGGGTGAGCCGGTACAGAAAGTGGGCGACCCCGGACTGTATTCCGGGCCGGCCTTCTCCCCCGATGGCAGCCGGTTGCTCGTCTCAAAGAACGATCTGCAGGCGGGACAAGCCGATCTCTGGACGATCGACCTCGCCACCAGCACGCAGACCCGGCTCACGAACGATACGTTCCCGAAAGTCAATCCACTGTGGTCGCCCGACGGGAAGTACATCTACTACTCATCGTTCCGTAACGGCGACTTTCCGGTCTATCGCAGACTGTCAGATGGAAGCGGCACTGAGGAACTCGTGTTCCAGTACACAGCCGGCGCATTCGTCGGTCTCAGTGACATTTCTCCGGACGGAAAGTTCCTCGTGTGCGACTCGGGCGGCATAATCCTGGTTGTACCGCTGACCGGTGAGCCTGCGACGCGCAAAGAGATCGAGTTCTTACGAGAGGAGTTTACCGACGGGATCGGCAGACTTTCACCTGATGGCAAGTTCATGGCGTTCCGATCCGATGAGGCGCAGCCCGAACGAGGCGAAATCTACGTTCGCCCCTTCGATGCCACGAAGGGACTACCGGGCGAAGGGAAATGGCGCGTATCGAAGGACGGCGTGATGGCGATGCTGCATTGGCGCGCAGACGGAAAAGAAATGTTTTTCCGCGGTCAGAACCTGGACTCCAACGACCTGCTCGTGATGTCCGTTGATGTCAGCACGTCACCCACGTTCACAACAGCCGTGCCTAAGGTGCTCTTCAAACTACCGGGACCGTTGGGTGGCAATCTGGGGAACGTCAGCCGCGACGGACAACGATTTGTCTTTGCGATCAACGTCCCTGCTGCAGGGACGAAGTGATATCTCGCCAGTAACAGCCAGCGGCCCGTGGTCGACGCAAGCGTCGACGAACGGCGCTCAGCACACGACGGCGGTGCCGCTGCAGCTCACCATCAGCATGCCATTCGACTGGCCGAGGACTTCATAGTCGAGGTCGATGCCGATGACTGCATTTGCGCCGAGCGCTTCCGCGCGTTTCCCCATTTCCGCGAGTGCGACCTCGCGCGCTTCGGCAAGCGCCCTTTCGTACGTCGCCGAGCGTCCACCGACGATGTCGCGCACGGCCGCGAACATGTCGCGAAAGACGTTGGCGCCGATGATCGCTTCGCCAGTCACGACGCCAAAGTAGCGGCTGACCGGCCGGCCGTCGAGGACGGAGGTTGTGCTCATAAGCATGACCGAGTACTACGCTGACCGCCGCGCAAAGTTCAAGCGCGTGTCGACGGCGGCTGTAACCAACTGTCCGCACTCCGAAAATCCATCCGCCTCTTCGGCTCGTCCTGGGAATCAACCGCAAGCACGACCGCCGTTCGGTCATCGTCCCACCCGGCGACCGGCGCCGACGCGTTACTGTCTTCCGACAATCGGAACACAGCCGCGCAAAGCTCCTCAGCGGAACTCTCACTCTCGAGATGGCTGATCGCACGTTCGAAGCCAAGTGAAATGCGTTCTGTGATCCCGTCGGTCACGAAGATGACGCGATTCCCAGAAACGAGATCGACAGTTTCCTGATCGTAAGTGGTCTTGGGAAAGAGCCCCGCGGGTGGACCACCGCGCGTCAGACGTCTGAATGTATCGCCGGCGACAAGCGCCGGTGGATGTCCCGCGACGGAGCTCGTCAGTTGGCGTGCGCGCTCGTCCAGCCGAACCACGATGCAAGTGAGATAAGACTCGCCGCGCGTTTCCGCGTACACGGCATCGGACAGCCGCGACACGATTGCGCCCGGATCGCGGGTCTCGCGAACGGCCTGTCGAAACACGGCTCGCACGTAGACCAGCATCATGGCCGCGGGAATGCCCTTGCCTGCTATGTCGCCGACGATCGCGATCTGAGAGCGGCCATCGACGTCGACGAAGTCATAGTAGTCGCCTCCGATTCGACCTGCCGGCATCATCCGGACCGCCCAGCTCACGCCGCGACGCCGGGCCGGAGTCTCCGGCAGCAGATCGTGTTGAATCTTCGCCGCGATGGCCAGTTGCGTATCGACGACGATACGGTTTCGTTCGAGCTCGATGAGAGCCGCTCGAGTGAACCGGAGATTGAGCCACAAGTACAAGACGATCCCGAGGGTCATCGCGAGAATGAGATCGCCGATCCAGGTGAGCTCCCCTTCCGACGGCTGCAGCAGAGAAATCAGCCACGTTTCGGCAAGGGCGCCGAGAACGAAGACGGCAAGCGCCGCCGCCGCGGACGCCACTGCGATGGTCGTCCGCGGCAAAGACAGGTGACTCGCCGTTCTGCTTGGATTGGCCGACACGATCCTTCCGATCCGCGGATCACGCCTCAGAGTGCTTGCGAGTGTCATGAGCCAATCGCGACACGATGTGATTCGCCGCCGAGTCGAGCGTCTTTTCGGGGTTACCGCTGTTCAACGCGTCGGAATCGTACCCGCGCCATACCAACTGATTGGTTTTTGCGTCGATCACATCAATGATGAGCGTCGATTCGGTATACGGTACCGGCCAGACGTCGTAGCCGCCCGGCCATCCCCACCAGCCGCGGTGGTGAAACACCGGCACGCGGTAATCCATCACGCTCGCGTCGTAGCGATCCTGGAGACCGACGTAGAAGGCGATGTAGAAATCCGGCCGCCCGCCGGTCTCGGCGTAGCCGTGTTCGGCGAGGTCCTTTCGAATTGCGTCTTTGAGATCGTTGGCCCAGATCGCGTTGTTCGCGAGCGGATCGCGCGAGATGCGATGCTGGTCCTTGAATTCAAAAGTCTTCAGCGTCTGCAGCGGAAACGATTTGGTGTAGTCCGATCGAGTCGATGCAAGCACCGAACTACCGCCGAGCATGACCATCATTCCGACTGCGAGCACTATGGCTTTCATGGCCTGTCCCCCTCTCTGAGTTCCTTCTGTACCCATTGACGAAGACCAGCCTGATGATCCGGTGAACCTTGGATTAACTTTCCTCCTGCACGCTGAAGGGTCGGGCGCGGCCTTGCGACCGCGCCGCGTTAACCTGCCTCAAAACGTGAATCGCGCGCCGATTCTGATTTGCCTTGGTGCCTGAATCTGCGGCCCCGACAGGATCTGGGATGTCGGCTGGCCGAAGTTGGGGTTCGGACCGCCACCAAATGTCAGTGAGGTCCACGTATCGTAGTTCTGCACGATCTGTTGATCGAACAGATTGAAGATGTCTGCAAGGAGGGTCACGCGGCGATCCCCATGAAGCTTCAGATCGTAGGCAGCCTGAAAGTCGATCTGACGCTGGAACGGCGTGCGCGTTTTAAACCCATCGACCGTCTGAATGCCGCTGCCGCGCGGCGCCGTCGGAATCTCGCCACCATTGCCATACGCAGGAATCGTCGTTAACGGCGTCAACGGCGCACCTGATCCCGCAAACAGACCGATACCCAGGTTGAGATTCCCCCATAGATACTGACCATACGCCTTGAACTGATTCGGTCGATCGAGCGGCAGAATCCCGTTCGGATCGCCGAGGAACCTGATGTCTCCCTCAAAACCGAATTCCGGCACGCCGATTGACGTGTAGGTGGGATCGTTTTGCGGGAAGTCATACAGCGAGGAGATGCCGGGATCCGACTGCCCATTGTCGTCGCGGTAGAAGCCCTCAAAGTTTCCGCGCAAGCGCGACCATCGATACGACGCCAGCGCCGACCACTTGTTCGCGAATCGTGTGTTCCAGGTGAATTCGAGGGCGTCGTAGACGTGCCTTGGATCGGCGAACGTAACATCGGCAAACCTGGGATCCGCCGCGATGACCGCCGGGTTGATCGGCGTCGTGCCTGTCGGGTTGGTCAGGATGTACGACACGCCACCGCAGACGTCCGCCGTGGCATCGACGAAAAGTGCAGCCATCGGACAGCTCGCGACGTCCTCGAGCACCCGGCGGGTATTGCGGTGGATGTAGTTGACGCCTACGCTCGTATTGGGCAGGACTTCACGGTTCATGCCGACGACGAATTCGTCCAGGTAGGACATCTTCGTGTTCGGATCGATCGTGTCGCCAGCCGTGCCGCCCGAGAGCACGAGATGGGTCGTCTGTCCGCCGGCCAACGTGCCATCGGGTATCGGCTGTGTGAGGTTCGCGTCGAAGTAGTCGCCGCGCGTCACCGTCAGCTCGCCCGACAGCGCCCGGGACGCCAGGTCGTTCGGCATCCGCGCATAGTACCGACCCCAGTTGCCGAACACCTTGGTCTTGCCGCTCGAGTCGGGCTCGAATGTCGCGCCAATGCGCGGTGCCCAGTTGTTCTTCAGCGTGTAGTCGGAAATCGCGTTTCCATTCAACGTCTGCTGCTCGTAGCGCAGTCCCGGATTAACCGTCAGCCGGTTTCCAACTCGCCACGTATCCTGTACAAAGAACGATTGATAGGTCTGCGTGGTTGTCGGACCGGTCGTGAAGCGCGCGCGGGTCACGCGATAGATCTGGTTGAAGGTCGAGTCGGAAATGACGTCGACGATCGCACCGGTTGCAGTCTGTTGTCCGTTCGGCGCTGTGAACGTCGGACCGGTATAGTTGTTGGTCACATCCCAATTGCCGCGATCGTACTCATAGCCGTATCTGATCTCGTGAGCGCGGATGAAGTTGGTCGCCTTGACCGCATACTGATAGCTGTTGCTTCGACTCCCGGCCTCGTAGAATCCGATTCCACCAGTCGAGACATTCGGTGTGACGGTTCTGTCGGTCACGTCCCACGCATCCACCGACGGCGTCTCCGCCAGATTGTTCAGCGCATGCGCGAAATATCCCTCGAGCAGCCAGTTCGGCCGAACTGCACCGTCGTAGCGGATCGCCTGGTTATGCCCCCCGTAATCGAGTGAACTAAAAGCGGCGGTCGTCTGATTGAGCATCGCGCTGGCACGCTGTGGGCCGTTGAGCCCCTTCGACGGATCGCCAAAAAACGACGCGTCGATCCGCTGACCGTTAGCGAGTTGCATCGTAGCTTTCGCCGCGTAGGTCGTGCTGTCTCTGGTGCGATCGACGTCACCGAGGTTCAGGAGAGGAAAGCCTTGCGGGGCCTGGAAGGTGCGCACATCACGGGATGGATCGATCGCTCCGAAGAAGAACAATCGGTCCTTCAGGATTGGTCCTCCCCCTTCGACACCGCCATCGTAGCTGCGCGATCCTGTCGTCTGTACCGTACCGTTCGGTGTTTGCACCTCGGTCCAGGTTCCTTCAAGGCCACTCGGACGATCGTAGTAGAACGCCGACCCTTTGATCGCATTGCTGCCGCTCTTCGTGATCACGTTGACGACGCCACCTGTCGATTGTCCGAATTCGGCTTCGTAACCTCCGGTCTTCACCTGCACGTCCTTGATGAAGTCGAACGGCGTGGCGTTGCCGAGAGAACCAAACACGATCGAGTACGGACCAAGCGCGCCGTAACCCTGGTTGGTCACGTTGACGCCGTCGATGACATATTGATTCTCCAGGCCGGAGCCGCCGGACATTGAGGGGTTGGCCTGCCCCACTGTGCCTCCACTGCTCACGCCCGGGGCCAGATACAGGGTGTCGCTGACGCGACGGCCGACCGGCACGCGTTCGAGCAGGTCGCTCGATATCACCGCACCAGTTGTCGTGGAGGTTCGGTCGATCAGCGGCGAGGAGGCCGTGACATCAACGGTTTCGCTGAGGGCCCCGACGGTCATCGTCAGTGGCAGGTCCACGGTTTGACCGAGGCTGACGTTGACGTCTTTTCGCTCGACCGCATTGAATCCCGTGAGTTCGACACGAATGGTGTAAGTCCCAGGCGTGACGTAGGCAAACGCAAAGCGCCCCTGGCCGTCGGTGGTCGCGGTTTGGGTGCCTTGCGGTCCAGTGAGCGTAACGGTGGCGCCTGGCACGGCCAGGTTCTGCGCATCCGTCGCGCGGCCGGTAATCGTTCCGGTGGTTTGCTGCGCCGAAGCAACGGTGGCGCACATGAGAGCAAGAAACAAGACGAGCGTCGACGACCGCATACCTTCAGATCTCCTGAGCTACAACGTGTTGACGGGCCGTCTCCCCGCGACGCTCCACGGCTACTTCGATCGAGTCTGGCAAAGGGAGTGCCGACCTTACGTCGTGCGATTACAGGTGTTTGGGCTGTGATGATTGGTGACGTGTGTGGTGCTGTTGCGGAAACTGCCCCTCTCGCCACAGTGGCAGCGTCACGGTAAAGGTCGATCCTGCGCCGGGCGAACTCTCGAGGTTGATCGTTCCGTGATGGCTCTGCACAATCCATCGCGCAAGGGTCAACCCGAGGCCCGCCCCTTCTGTCGTCGAGGAACGCGCCGGGTCGGCGCGAAAGAACGGGTCGAACGCACGCTGCGCATTCGCCGAAGACATACCCATTCCGGTGTCGCTCACGATCATCCGCGCTGACCCACCGTCGCAGCACACGTCAACGGTGACACGCCCTCCTTCCGGCGTGAACTTCAGCGCGTTGTCGAGCAGATTGATCAGCAGCCGTTGCAACCATCCGGCGTCTCCGTTGACGATCACGCGGTCGTGCCGCCCGCACGATAATTCGATGTCGCGGGCATCGGCGATGGGCTGCAGCTCGTCGACCAGCGAAGTCGCGAGATTCCCGATATCGACGGACACGCTGGCGAGAGCAATCTGGCCGGACTCGGCCCGGGCGAGCGTGAGGATCTGATCGATGAGCCGTTTCAGC
>Ga0075421_100002304_pt1 | contig 22729 bp, 16 predicted proteins | sample SoiMetdeltSBSDD5_FD_75292 | JGI IMG/M metagenome (GOLD analysis project Ga0075421, IMG submission 75292) | Bulk soil microbial communities from a Populus tree surrounding site in Tennessee, USA - Soil MetaG P. deltoides SBSDD5 | ecosystem: Environmental > Terrestrial > Soil > Tree plantation...
GGGCACGCTTCTCAACGCCGTGCTGTGGCGGGTGCGCGGCCGTGCCGGCGCACAACCCGGCATCCTGAATCGTCTCGACAAGGACACATCAGGCCTGGTGGTGTTCGCGCTCGCACCCGAGGTGCATTCCCTGATGCAGAAGGATGCGGCCGGCGGTCGAACCGGCAAGCAGTATCTGGCGTTCGTGTGCGGAACGCCCGATCCGCCGCAAGGTCGCATCGCGTTGGCGCTTGCCCGAGACCCCCGCGATCGCCGTCGGGTCATCGTCACCGCCGACGGAGCACGGTGCGAAACGCGGTACGAAGTGGTATCGACACATGGGGTGCATTCGATGGTTCGCTGTGAGTTGATCACGGGACGCACGCATCAGATTCGTGTCCATCTCGCGGCGCTCGGTTGCCCGATCCTGGGCGACCAGGTTTATGGTGTCCCCCATGCGCAACTTGCGCGCCAGGCCCTGCATGCGTGGCGCGTCACGCTGCCGCACCCCATTACTCGGGAGCCGCTCGAGTTCGAAGCGCCGCTGCCTGACGACATGCGGGTGTTGGCGGGTCTATCGTAGGCCGCCAACAACCCTGTCAACTCCCAACCTCCACCCCTCGACGAGCTCGGGGTGATCTGAGCGACTCGAAGGCCAACTCCCAACTCCCAATGATTACGTTGGGAGTTGGATTTGGGAGTTGGGTTTTGCGAGTTGGGAGTTTTCAGAATTTGACGTTGTAGAGCACTCTGAAATTCCGCCCCATCTCGGGAGCGAGATCCTTGATGAGTGACAAGTGATTTCGATACAGCTCATTGGCCACATTCTCCAGCCGAGCCGTGATCGTATGCGCCACTGCGCCCTGACCGAACGAGTACGACGCGTATAGTCGCCCCAGCTGATAACCGTCTGTCGGCGTTTCCGTTGGAAACAGGCGATCCTGTGTCGCGACAATCGAGACATCGCCGCCGGCTTGAAATGCGTTGCGTTGGTAGCGCAGACCTCCGCGGAATCGCAGCGGCGGTATTCTCGGCAATGGCTCGTCCTGGTCCTTGAGCGTACCCTGGACGTAATCGAGTCCGAGCTCCAGTGCGATCGCTGGAGTGACCTGAACGTCTGAGTGCGCCTCGACTCCCTGCAGCACGCTATCGGCCGCGACGTACTCCACGATGGGGAAGCCTTCTTCACCTTCGCCGCTCGCCGGACCCTCAATGTCACGACTCGGGAACCTCGCGGCGAACTCGTCGAGACGCGCGTTGAACTCCTGCTCCGTGAGCGGCGCCCTGAACAGGTAGCCATTGACGTCATTCCGGAAGAAGGTGATTTCGCCCGTCACGCGACGAGTGCGCCACCGGAGCGACACGTCGAAACCAAGGGCATGCTCGGGATCGAGATCGGGGTTGCCCACTTCGAACGCAAAATTCCCGGGGTGCGGTCCGAAGTAAAACAGCTCCTCGAGCGCGGGGCTCCGCGCCGCCCGCGCCGCGCTGAAGGCAATCGTGATGCGATCGTCAGCCGCGGCCGGTCTCACCAACAACCCGACTGAACCCGATCCCGTCGTGAACGAACGATCGGGCTCGCCGTTCGGTTGATAGCCGGTGTGATCGAGGCGGCCACCGACCTGGAACGTCATATGCGGCCAGGTCAGCTCCTCGTAGAGGAACGTTGCGAACCCTCGCTGATCAACGGCCGGCGAGAGCGCTTCTTCGCCAATGGCATCGAAAGCGCGGTTCAGGACCCATCCACCCGCGCTGCCCTTGAGCCGGCCGAGCGCACGATGCGAACCCATCACCTCGATCTCCTCGGTGTTGTTGCTGAACGCCGTGCCGACTTGATCGCCCTCGAGCTCGTCATGCTTGTAGCGGCGAACGGCAAGCGTCGCGCGATAGGAGTCAAACGCCCCTTCGAGGCCCTGCCCGCCTCCACGCAGAGAGAACGCGTGCCGTCGCGGCGTGAGCTGCACCTGCCCTTCCTCGATCACGGGGATGCCGTACTTCGTGTCGTCGTAGCCGTAGCTGCCGCCGAAGTACGACTTGGCGCCCGTCCACGACAGGCCGACGTTGCCGAACCCACTCCGCGACTGCGAATTCACCACCTCGCCTTCCGGCGTGTCGACGTCGCCGGAGCGACGTCCACCGCCACCAAGGTGCAGTGCCAGCTTTCCATTTCCGAGGTGCACATCACCAGCAGCCCCACCTTCGCTTGCCGCCGACCCGAGGTCGAACGTGAGGTTGCCGCTGGCGCCCATCATCGGTTTCGTCGGAATCTCGTCGGTGATGACGTTCACCAGGCCACCGATTGCGTTGGCGCCGTAGAGCAACGTCGCCGGACCACGCACGACCTCGATCTTCTGGGCCGCAGCAGGATTGATCGGCACGCCGTGGTCGCCTGACTGACTCGACAGATCACCGAGGCGTTGCCCGTCCTGCAGGATCAACACCCGATCGCCGTCGAGCCCGCGGATGACCGGGCGGGCCGGCGCAGGACCGAAACTTCTGGCCGCCACACCAGGCTGACTCTCGAGCGTGGCGCCGAGCGACATCTCGAGCTGCTTCGACAACTCCTGGCCCGCCAGCACGGAGGTGGGCTGGAAGGTCTCGAACTGACTGCGAGCATCACCGCTGACGGAAACGACCTCTTCGAAATGCAGATCGAAGTCGACCTGCAATTCGATCGGTGCCGCATCCGCAGCGGCACGTACTTCTGTGCGGCGCGTGGAGTAGCCCTGTGCGAGCACCGAGAGGTGGTATGTCCCCGGAGGGACGTTTTCAAACGTAAACGTCCCGTCGGCTTCCGACGTCGTCTGGCGGCGGAGTTCGTCGATTTGTACAGTGGCGCCGCTCAAGGGAGTGGCATTCAACGAGTTCAGTAATCGTCCTTTGAGTGGCACGCCATCCTGCGCGGCCGCCTGGGATGCCATCACCAGGGCCACAACCAGCACGGCGCACGCCCGAACGAACGTACGTACGACCATGAGCATCTCCCGTTACTAACGTCAATTACGCGGCGAACCGCCGATTGTCAGGCGACGCTGGGAGAGGCGGGCGGAGCGCGAAGCGACGGACGTGCGAGCGAGGTTTGTGAGCTGCCGCTGAAGACATCCAACGACACCTGGATCTCTCCCACGACCGCGGGGGCAAACAGGGGCGTCGGCTGCGGCGTCGTACGAACCGAGCGCGTCCAGTGACAAAGGACGCAGTGAAGGGGCTGACCGCTGGATTCCTGGGGGCGGCTGACACTGTGACTCGATGGATCGTGCGGCGCCGCGCGGGCGCACTCGGCGTCGTGACAATCATCCTGATGGGGAACGGCCGACGAGACGGTCAGCGTGACGAGCGAAAGGAGCGCCGCGCTCGCAATCGACCGAGACCACTCGCGGAACCACGACAGCATGGATTTTCAGGGTAGCGGGCGACTCTCTAGCTGTCAAGAAAGCTGAAAAGACCCCGGGGGTGATTTCCGCCATTCCAAGTCCGGAAATCACCCCCGGGGTCATTAATGGTTGACTAGAATCAGTAGGACTCTCGCATGTCTTTTTCGCGTCGAGCGTTCCTCCAGACCACGGCCGCAGCAGCCGCCGCATGGCCGCTGACCGTGCGCGGCTGGCAAGATCCCGCCAAGGTACCCACTGGCCTCTTCCGTCACGGCGTGGCAAGCGGCGATCCGCTCTCGGATCGGGTGATCCTCTGGACACGGGTGACGCCGCCGAGTGGCCGCGCCAACGGGAGTCCTCTGGACATCCGATGGCAGGTTGCGTCCGACGATCGACTGCGAAACATCGTTGCGCGGGGCACGGCGGAAACGGCCGCTGAACGCGACTACAGCGTGAAGGTCGATGCGGCCGGTCTCAAACCCGGTGCGACCTACTACTACGCATTCGATGCCGGCGGCGAGCAGTCCCCGATCGGACGCACCAGGACACTCCCTGATCGCGGAACGCAACGGCTACGCCTCGCGCAGGTGAGCTGCTCCAATTACCCGACGGGATACTTCAACGTCTATCGCTGTCTTGCCAATCGCTCCGACCTCGACGCCATCGTCCACCTTGGCGACTACATTTACGAGTTCGCCAGCAACCGCTACAGCGATCCGTCGATCAAAAGGGCGGTAGAGCCAAACAAAGAGTTGGTCACGCTGCAAGACTATCGAGACCGTTACGCCTTTTACCGTAGCGACGTCGACTTGCAGGAAGTCCATCGCCAGCATCCTTTCATCGTGGTGTGGGACGACCATGAGTTGGCGAATGACGCGTGGTCGGGTGGCGCCGGCAACCACAGCGCAGACCAGGGCGACTGGAAGGTCCGTCAGCGGGCGGCGTATCGCGCGTATCTCGAATGGCTGCCGATTCGTGAAGCAGCCGGCAACGATATACGGCTGTATCGCCGCTTTGCGTTCGGCGGTCTCGCCGATCTGATCATGCTCGATACACGCGGGCTGCGCGACCAGCAGGCAGACGCAAACGACAAGGCCGCCATCGCCGATCCGCGCCGCACGCTGCTGGGCGCGGCACAGGAGAAATGGTTGTCGGAGACGCTGCGCGCGTCACAAGCGGCGGCCACGGGCTGGCGGATCCTCGGTCAGCAGATCCTCTTCTCGCCACTCACGATGCCCAGCATGACCGTACTGCGACCTGACCTCTGGGACGGCTATCCCGCGGCCCGTGAACGCGTATTCGACATGATCGATGGCGGTCGCATCACTGACATCGCGATACTCACCGGAGACATCCACAGCTCGTGGGCATTGGAGGTTCCGCGAAATCCCTGGTCTGGATACGACGCGAAGACGGCGATGGGATCGAGAGCGGTCGAGATCGTGACGCCGGCGGTGAGTTCGCCTCCCATGTTCTCGACCCCCTCGCAGCGCGATGTGGCAACCATGCTGCGGCCGCTCGCGCAACATTTGAAATTCCTCGATGGTGACAGCCGCGGCTACGTGATGCTGGACGTCACGCCGAAATCGCTCGTCGCGGACTGGTACTTCGTACCGACGGTCACCGAGCGGACGGAGCGCGAGTCTCGTGCGGCGCGCTTCGTCTGCGAGCGCGGGTCATCGCGACTGGTTTCAGCGGGAACGTAGAGGCGGGTCTTTAGACGCGCCTTGGCGATCGGCGGGTTGACTCTTCAGCTCACTTGTGTTGCCCCCCGGCCAACCGCGGGCTGCAAATACGGCCCGTCCCGCTGGGACGAGCGTCCCTGACACTAACAACACAAGTGAGTTCCAGGTTAAAAACCCGCCGCTACCTGCTGCCAGGCATCGGCGGCCATCCGAATCCCCGACGACAGCAGCAGTATGGCGCTGGCGATGACCACGGCATCGACAGCGGCTCTCACGCGCGGCAGGTGGACCCACCGCTGCATCAGAACGACGAGCGGGATCGCCGCCAGCGCCGGTGTCATCATCGCGAGCCACGCCGCGATAGCACCGGACCATCCGGCAGCAAGGTATCCCACGCTCACGACATAGGCCCCTATCGGTCCCGGCGTCGACCTTCCAACGAGCACGGCTTGATTGATTTGCTCGACCGAAAGCGCGTGACGCGTCTCGACGAAATCCTGTTGAATCTGCGGCAACGAGCCCATACCCGCAAACGACGTGGCGATCGCTTTCAACAACAAGACGTAGACGACGATCGGGCTCATTGCGGGTCAGACGGGCGGGCCGAGCCCGAAATCGCCGCACCGAGTGCGGCGGCAAGGAGCAGGATGCGCACGGGTGTCACGTCGGCAGCGAGCATCGCGACCGACATGATCGCGACGATCGACGCGCGCATGAGCGCCGGCCTCCGCAGGTATGGACGCAGAAGGGACGCGGCGCTCGAAAACACGAGCAGCGTCGCCGCCAGCACGGCGACCGCCAAGATCACGCGAACCGCGGGATATCGATCGATTCGTACGATGGCCGCCGTCAGGGCGCAAATGATCAACGACGCTGGCAACGATGAGGCAACAAGTGCCGCCAGTGCACCCGGCCAACGATGAAGTGACCACCCGAGGCCGACGCAGTACGCCAGGATATTCGTGCCGGGCGTCAGTCGCGACACGGCTACGAGACCTGCGTTCCCGGTTTCATCGAGCAGGCCGTTCGCGGTGAAGGTGCGGCGCAGGAGCTCCATCGAGGCCAGTCCGCCACCGAACGTGCGGTTCACATCACGCGCGACGATCCAGGTGAACCGAGGGAGGGGTAGATGTGGACGGGTTTGTAGGTCAAAAGTCAAAGGTCATCACCTAACTTTTGACCTTTGACCTTTGACTTTTGACCTTCCAATGTCACTTCACGCCAATCGTCTCGAGGTACTTATCGACTAGAGCTTGATTAGAGCCGCGATAAGCCGCCGCGTACTTGCGGAGTTTCGTACGCTCGACATTCGACAGCGGCTGCCCGCCGCGAGCGACTTCGTACTGCGCGACGATGGCGGCATACAACATCTCCTGATCGGTAGGATTGCGGCTCAGGTAGTTGTCGAGAACGGGAAGCGCATCGGCATGCCGGCCGGTCATCGAATATGCCATGCCGAGACGACGGGCGAGCCCGTCCTGGGCGGGGTCGCGTTCATACGCCGGCTTGAGAATGTCGACCGCTGATTGCGCCTGACCTGTGCGCAGGCGGGCATCCGCTACCATCGTGTAGAACGCGGCGGGACGAGGTTCGTTGCCCAGCGCGATTTGCCACACACCGGCCGCGTCCTGATCGCGGCCGGCGGCGGCGAACAACGCTCCCAGGTAGAACGCGGCTGGGAAGAACTCGCGTCGTGGACCGGCCGCGATCTGCAGTTGCGTCGCCGCCTGATCGAGTTGACCTTTCGTGAAGAGCTCAATGCCGCGCAGAAACGCGGCGACCGTTTGATCGCCCGCGGTGAAGGCTTCAAGCGCCGCGGGCCCATAGCGCCCGGCGCGCGCCTCGGTCAGTGACTCCTTGAGCGACGGCGAACGCTTCTCCACGAGGTCGAGCATCGAGCCGACCACGTCGGGCGCCAGCACCGCCGCCTTGTCGAACTTGGGCAACGAGGATGCAAACGACACGACAGCGGCTACGGCGGCAACGCTGCCAGCAGGCGCCGCAGTGCCCTCATGCTCGAAGACAAAGGGGCGCGCGAGCACACCGACCGGTTTCCCGTCGCGAGCGATCTTGGCGCGCGCCACGTAGCGTCCTGGCGGAAGCTTCTTCGCGTCCATCACACCAGCCGCCACTCGCCACGTTGGCTGCTTCCCCGGCATCATCGTGACCGGCGATGACATCAACGCCGGCGAATCCGCATTGTCGGCAACTTCGAAGGTGACCGTCGTACCGTTCCAGGTCTGCTCACTATTCGAGTACAACTCGAGGTACGCCGCCACCCCTTCTGTCAGCACGTACGGCTCGACCTGAACCACGAGTCCTTGTTGGCCCTGCGTCGGGATACCACCCACGATCAGATCGCCAAACGCGAGCGTCTCGCCCGCCATCTTCCATGCACTCACGTCGCGCGCGATGCTTCCGCGACGCCCTTCGGCGTCGACGACGCCGACGCGCAGCGAATAGAGGCCTGGATCGACCGCAGCGCTGTGCACGAATTTCAGCGGCTCGTTGGGGCTCCCCGCGCCCGGCGTGAGCGTGACCTGATCCCCGAACGAGGCGGCAATCTTGTTCTGATCGTCGATGAGGATGTATCCAAGCGTGAACGTGCCTGGTTTGGCGCCCGCCTCACCGATCTGCGCCGCGACCACGAGACGAACCTTCTCGTTCCCTGGATCCTGTTGAGCGAACGTGGTGACGCGGAGAGGCAAACCGGAAATGGCAAAGGGCGAACCGAGTGCATCCCGCAAGCTATCCTGCGCGGACCGTTTCCTGGTTGTCGTCGGCGACAGCACGAACGCCTGCCGCGAACGTATCGTCACATCGTTGCGACGAACCTCGACGTCGATCCGGTGACGGTCGCCAACGCTATCGCTCGGTCGCTGCTCGACGCCGAGCAGGTAGTACGCCGAGATCTCAGAGGCGAGGCGCTCGAAAATCGGTTCGCCGGTCCCGGCGATGTGATACAGGCTTCCGCGCGACATCGAGGCAATCGCCTCGAGACCCTGCATCAGGATTCGACGATCTTCGGCTTCGGTCGGCGGCTGCTCGGCGATCGTCACGTCTCCGCGCCGGAGATCCACGGAGAGGACGTTGATCGCCGTGCGAGCAGCTCCCGCCAGTCGCACCAGGTGTCGCAGATCGTTGGTCTCCGAGATCGCGAGCCCCTCGGAGATCAGGATGAGGGACTTGGGACCATCAACGAAGGCCAGCTGCTCGAGCAATTGCTGAAGGCCACGCAGCGAAATGTCTGCATCCTCGCGCGAATTGCGCGAAATCTGCGACGATTCGGAGATGATGTCGCGTTCGCACTGCGCGAGCTGCCGCGGATCCGAGGATCGGCACTCACGAGTGAGCACTTCCGCAAGCACGATCTGATCGCGGCGCTCTTCGATGGCAATCGCTTCCGACACGCCGATGTTGTAGTTGCCTGGTCGCGCTCGCGGCTGCTGCCCGACGAGCCCTTGCATGGCGCGTTTGAGTCGAAGTTTGTCGTTCGTGAAATTCACCCGCGGCCCGGGCTCGGGATACGCAACAAACGCGATCTGATCGAGCGGGCTCAACATGTCCAGAAAGCGGCCGGCGGCGTCGAGAACGGGGCGAAGCGATCCGGGCCGGATATTCACCTGGTCGACAGCGATGATGATCTGTCGTCCGTTCGGCGGCGTGAGATTGCTCGTGTAGAAGCTTTCGGTCTTGTCCGCCGCGACCGCCTTGCGCGCCTCCTCAATGTCGACTTTGATCAGCTCGGCGGACACCACGCGCCGAACCTCGCCATCGATCTTCACGGAGAACTCCGGCGCTCGCAGATCTTCGACCGGTCGGCCACGGCGATCGACTACGGCGACGTCAACGGCCACCAGATCGACCCCGGTGCGGAAGGTCGGCCCCTGGATAGGCTCCTCTTGTTTTTGAGTCTCAGGCGGTTTCTGTTGCTGTTCCTGCGCGTGGACAGCAACCAGACCGAGCAGAAGGCACGTCCCGACGGAGATCAATTTCCTCATCGTCTTGCTTCCCGGAAATATCCTCATCGTCGTTCTCCCGGGCAGGATCCTAGCCTAGATGCCGTACAGGTCAGCATCCCAATTCAATCCGAGTTGGGACGGCGGAGCCATGTAACCGGCGAGTGCCGAGGCGGCCACGATGGCCGGGCTGGCAAGATAGCCTTCGCCCCCCACGCCCATGCGGTTCTGCCAGTTGCGATTGAAGGTCGTAATGGCGCGCTCACCCGGCTGGAGGGCATCAGGCCCTTGACCAAAACAGGGGCCGCACCACGACTGTCGAATCTCACCTCCCGCCTGACGAAACACGCCGGCGATGGATTCACCGTCGAGTCGCGGATCGGGGCGCTCGATCTGCCGGGCGACGCCGCCTGATCCCGGAAACACTACGAGCGGCCGCACCGCCTTGCCCACTCCATAGCGCCGCGCCTGATACAGGACGAGCGCTGCCTGCAGCAGGTCGTCATAGCTCCCGTTCGTGCACGATCCAATCAGGGCCTTGTTGAATTGAACGCGTTCCGCGGCGACCTCGTCTGCCGGAAACGCATTCCCCGGACTGAACGGCTTCGCGATCATGGGAGTGACCGCATCGAGTGACAACTCCTCATCGATCTCGTATCGTGCATCGGCACCGGGAGACACGCGCGGATACGGCAGATCGACGATGCCCTTGGCCGCGTACCATGCGCGAGTCGTCTCATCCTCAGCGAAGATGCCGTTGAGAGCTTCGGCCTCCGCCATCATGTTGGCGATGGTGTTTCGATAGGCGATCGGAAGCTGACGATTGGCATCCACGAACTCGACTGACATTCCCTGCGCCTGCTGGCTTCCCCACCGGCGCAACAACTCGAGGACGATATCCTTGCCACTGACCCACGGCTGAAGCGCGCCGCTGACGACAACGCGCCGCGCCCTGACCAGCGTGAAATAGATGTAACCAGTTGCCCACCCGAACCCGAGCGTCGTCGAACCCACCCCCATGCCGACTGCGCCGTATGCCCCGTAGGCCCTGCTGTGTGAATCTGCGCCAGGAATGAATTGACCAGGCTGCACGAGGCCTTGTTCAGGAAAGTAGAAGTGAAAGATGCCGTCACCCGGCGTGGCGTAGTAGGGCGGCACCAGTCCCTGCTCGCGCGCGAAGGCGCGCCCGATGCTCGTCTGCTTCTCATCGTCGTCACGCCCGGTGAAGACGAAATGATCGTTGGCGATCGCCGCTTGTCTTGGATGGATCACGTTCCCGCCGGTGATCTGGTTGAACGTGTGGATCGCAAAGGGGGCTGTCCCGTCGGAGGCCGGAAGCAGGTCGGCATACACGCGCAGGGTGTCGCCGGGCTTGAGTGCCCGTTGTTCTTTGTCGACGCGGTGCGCCCAGATGATCTGTTCGGTCGTCGTCAACGATCGTGCGATCGAGGGGTCCGGGAACTCGATGAGCGGTGGCGTTGCGATCGAGGGGCGGACCTCTCGACGGCCCACAGCCACGATACCGCCGCTTCTACGAAGCTCGTCTTCCTTGGGTGTAAGCGGAATCGGTTGGTAGAGGCGACCCTGTGTGATGTTGGTGAGCTCGCGCGACGCCGGATCGAAAGCGAACTCATCGCCATCGCGCGCGTCCTCGACGGCTTGCGGACTCTGCACCACGTGCAATCCGAGGTTGAGGGCGTTGCGGCGGAAGATGTCGCCCATGTTCTGGCCGCAGACGATCACCATCTCGAGGCCGGCCTCGTCGGCAATACCCTTCAGACCAGCTGGGCTCATTTCCCTCGAGGAGCCGATGGCGAACCGATCGCCGGCGATGACAAACGTCTCGCCCCGGTGCACACGCGCCCGGAAGTCGGGCATCAGGTAGCGAAACGAGCCCGCCTTCCATCGCTCGTCCAGGGTCTCGAGACTCTCGGAGACACAATCAGCCGCGGGTGTGATCTGGTCGGTATCGATAGCGTCGAGCTTGCGGCCGTATTTCGTTCCGGCCAGCTTGGGATCCCAAAAAATCAGCGCATGTCCGCGGATTGGCCGCCTGCCTCCGTCGTGGGTTGACCGAGGCTGTGGAAGCTGGTCGAGATCCGCGCCCGGCCAAAGCTCGGCCCGACGGATTATGTTCATTTAAGACAAGATCTTAGCGTCACGCGCACGGCTCTGATAGAATTCTTCTCTTGCGCCGATAAGGTGACCCGGCCTCCCATGGACACTCCTCGAGAATCTGCCGTAGCCGAATCACGCCAGCCGGCGGAGCGGCGTGCCCACCGGCCGGGACGCGCAGCGTCCGCACCTCCTGCGATGGTGCCGCGGACCGATCCGGCAGACCTCAAGAACCCGGCTCTGTACGTCAACCGCGAGTTGAGCTGGCTCGAGTTCAACGAGCGCGTCCTCGCGCAGGCGCGCGACGGGTCGCATCCGCTGCTCGAGCGCGTGAAGTTTCTGGCGATCACCGGCACCAACCTCGACGAGTTCTTCATGATTCGCGTGGCGACGACGCTCAAGAAGCTGCGCGAGGAGATCGAAGACGTCGCGCCGGATGGATACAACACCGAGCAACAACTCGAGGCCATGCGCGCGCGCGCGCGCCGAATGCTGAGCGATCAGGCATCGACATGGGCGTCGTTGAGGAAGCTGCTCGAGAAAGAGCAGATTTCATTTCTCAACGAAGACGCATGGACGCCGGCCGTACGTGAACACCTGAGCAGCTACTTCTCGCGCGAGATCTGCCCGGTGCTGACGCCGCTCGCGTTCGATCCTGGCCACCCGTTCCCGTTCATTTCGAACTTGAGCAAGAACTTCGCCGTCGTCGTGCGCCACGGCGGCCGTACGAAGTTCGCCAGGGTCAAAGTGCCGGACGTGCTTCCGCGCTTCATCCCACTGCCGCCGGCGATCAGCCCGGCAGCGGGAACGACCTACGTCTTCATCGAGGACGTCATCCGCGCCAATATCCAGGAGCTTTTCACGGGAACGCAGGTCAAAGGCGCGTACTTGTTCCGCATCGTTCGCGACACGGATCTCGAAATCGAAGAAGACGAAGCCGACGATCTGCTCGAGAGCATCGACCGCAGCCTGCGGCAGCTCCGTCGCGGCGCCATTTCGCTGCTGCATGTCGAGGCCGGCATGCCGACACGCGTCCTCAACATCCTGGCCGAGAACTTCGAGGTCAGCGATGAGGTCGTCCTGCGCACGCAGGATCGTCTGGGCTTCGGCGATTGGGCGCAATTGACGCGACTCCACCGCCCCGAGCTGAAGGACGCACCGTTCTCGCCGCACAGCCTGTGGCGGAACGATGAAGATCCTGAAGTGATCTTCGATCAGATCCGTTACCAGGACATCCTCGTCCATCACCCCTTCGAGTCGTTCGCGTCAGTCGAGACGTTCCTGCGCGCAGCCGTGCAGGATCCGCACGTGACCGCGATCAAGATGACGCTCTACCGCATTGGCTCGAACTCGCCGCTCATTCCGCTGCTCATCGCGGCGGCCGAAGCCGGCAAGCAGGTGGCGGTCCTGGTGGAGCTGAAAGCGCGATTCGACGAGCGCAACAATATCCTGTGGGCCAAGCGACTGGAATCGCACGGCATCCACGTCGTGTACGGATTCACCAACCTGAAGACGCACGCGAAGATCTGTCTCGTCGTGCGGCAGGAAGCCGACGGCATTCAGCGCTATGTCCACACGGGGACGGGAAACTACAACCCCGACACCGCGAAGATTTACACCGACCTCGGTCTCTTCACGGCCGATCCCGATATCATCAGCGACGTGTCTGACGTCTTCAATTATCTGACCGGCTACTCGAATCAGAAAGAGTACCGGGCGATGATTGTCGCGCCCGTGCAGCTTCGGCAGCGGCTCAAGGAACTGATCGAGCGGGAGATCGAGCACGCGCAGGCCGGACGGCCCGCGCGGTTGATGATCAAGGTAAATGCGATCACCGACGATCAGAAGATCCGTCTGCTCTACCGCGCCGCGCAGGCGGGTGTGTCAATGGACCTGATGGTGCGCGGCATCTGCTGTCTGCGGCCGGGCGTCCCCGGCGTCAGCGACAACATTCGCGTGCGCTCGATCGTTGGCCGCTTCCTCGAGCATTCGCGCATCTATTGGTTCCACAACAACGGACAGGAAGAGATGTACGTCGGGAGCGCCGACCTGATGGAGCGCAATCTGGACCGGCGCGTCGAAACGCTGGTTCCGATTCGCGACGCCGAGATTCTCGAGCACCTGCGGGATATCGTGCTCGGCGCGTATTTGCGCGATACCGACCGCGCAATGGTGCTCGATTCCTCGGGCCACTACGAGCGGCCGCCGAATGGCTCGGAACACTTCGACGCGCAACAGTTCCTGATCCGCCACTACACGGACACCCTCGGCGAGCCTTAGTAGCGGCGAGTCTTTAGACTCGCCGTGAATCAACGGCAAATCATCAGGCGGGTCTCAAGACCCGCTTCTACGACTTTCGTCTGCGGCCAATGAACGCGACCGGCGCAGCCAGGATCAGGCCGCTGACCGTGATGAGGAAGGCGAGCAGACCAAGCGGCCAGAGCAGGGCAAGCGTCAGTTTCGTCGACGGCGGACCGTCGGTCCGCCACAATCCCACCAGCACTCCCAGTAGATACGCTGTCAGAAGCACTCGCACGTGTGCCACTGTATTGCTGCATCAGACATGCTGCAAGAGTTCAGACCGCTGATGAAACTCGCCGGGCCGGTCATTCTCGCCGAAGTGGGGTGGATGAGCATGGGCCTGGTCGACACGATCATGGTCTCACCACTCGGCCCGGCCGCCATCGCCGCGACGGGCATGGGCAGCGGCGTCTTCACGGCCATCGTGATCTTCGGCATGGGACTGATGCTTGGCCTCGATGCTTTCGTATCGCAGGCGCACGGCGCAGGCGATGAGCGCGAGTGTCTGCTGTGGCTGCATCAAGGCGTCTGGCTCGCGTGCTGCGTTGCGCCGATCGTGATGACGCTGACGTGGATTGTGTATAGCACCCTGGACCACTGGGGACTGCACCCGGAGACACGCCTGCTCGTCGGGCCTTACATGCGCGCCCTCGCGCTCAGCGCGCTGCCGCTTCTGCTCTACGCCGCGTTCCGCCGCTATCTCCAGGGCATGCATCTCGTGCGGCCGATCATGATCGCGCTGGTAACCGCGAACGCCATCAACGCCGCGGCCAACTGGCTCCTCATCTACGGCAACCTGGGAGTGCCCGCGCTGGGTGTTGAAGGTTCGGCGTGGGCGACGAACGCAGCGCGTGTGTACATGGCGGCCTTCCTGTATGTCGCCATTCGTGTCGAACATCGTCGCCGAGGCCATCGCCACCCGAAGGTCGCCCTCGGCTTCGATGCCGCCCGCATTCGACGCCTCATCGCGCTGGGGTTTCCGGCCGCGTCGCAAGTGGCGCTCGAAGTCGGTGTCTTCGCATTGGCGACGGCGCTGGCCGGACGATTGGATCCCGTCTCCTCTGGCTCGCACCAGATTGCCCTCAACATCGCATCACTTGCATTCATGCTGCCGCTTGGCCTGTCATCGGCGGCGGCCGTACGGGTCGGATACGCGTATGGCGCCGGAGATCGACACCGCGCGGCGCTGGCGGGGTGGACGGCGCTCGCCAGCGGCTGCGTCATCATGGCCGCGCTGGGGCTGGTGTTCTTCCTCTGGCCGGCGGCGCTTCTACGCGTTTTCTCCCCCGACCAGCGGATCATCGATATCGGCGCCGGCCTGCTCGCCATCGCCGCGGCTTTTCAACTCTTCGATGGAACGCAGGCCGTAGCAACCGGCGCCCTGCGCGGCATCTCCGAGACGCGCACACCGATGATCGTCAACGCCATCGGCCACTGGTTCCTCGGCCTGCCGGTCGGCTACGCTCTTTGCTTCAGCTTCGGATGGGGCGTGAGAGGCTTGTGGATCGGGCTCTCGATCGGCCTCGTCGTGACGGCGCTCGTTCTTACCGTCGTCTGGTGGAAAAAGTCTCAGGTACTCGTCATGCACGCAGCACAGTACGAAATGCAAAATGCTCAACGATAGTCATTGCCATTTCTTTTCCAAGCAGTTCTTCTCGACGCTCTCGCGCCAGCGCGGCCGTCACGATACGGTCGAATCACTTTGTCTCGAGCTGCAGTGGGACGATCCCGGATCGCCGAACGCGCTTGCCGACCGATGGGCGCAAGAGCTCGATGCCAACGGCGTCGCGCGGTCGGCGCTGATTGCCAGCGTGCCGGGCGACGAAGCGTCGGTTGCGGCAGCGGTGTCTCGACACCCAAACCGTTTCGTTGGCTTCTTCATGGTCGACCCGTCGGCCGAACAAGCCGTCGAGCAGGTCACCCATGCAGTGACGACGCTGGGCTTGCGCGTCGCGTGCCTGTTCCCCGCCATGCATCACGTGCCGCTGACCGATCCTCGCGTTCACCGCGTGGTCGAGGCCGTCGCCGCTCGGCCCGGGACTGCGGTGTTCGTGCATTGCGGTGTGCTGTCGGTTGGCGTGCGGAAGAAGCTTGGGCTTCCCAGCCCGTTCGATCTGAGTCTCGGCGATCCCCTGAGGATCACGCGCCTGGCTCTGTCTTTCCCGCGTCTGCCGTTCATCGTGCCGCACTTCGGCGCCGGAATGCTGCGCGAGACGATGATGGCGGGGGACGCGTGTCCCAACATCCACGTCGACACCTCGAGCTCGAACAACTGGATTCGTTACGCGCCGGGATGGACGCTGCCGGGCGTCTTCAAGACGGCGATGTCTGTGCTCGGACCGTCACGCCTGCTGTTCGGAACAGACTCGTCGTTTTTTCCCCGCGGCTGGCAGCGCCCCGTTTACCAGTCGCAGAAAGCCGCAGCCGCCGAGGCTGGGATCAGCGATAGCCATCAAGCGCTGATCTTCGGTGGTAACTTCGATCGACTATTTTCGTAACACGACCCGGATCCAGAGTCCCAAGCCCAGAGTCCCGACCCCGAGTCCCGCAGCCTGCAAGGAGCACGCATGAAAGCCATCGTCGTCCGTGAGTTCGGTCCACCCGAAGTGATGAAGTTGGAGAACGTGCCTGAGCCTGTGCCCGGCCCGGGCCAGGTGATCATTCGGGTTCACGCCGTCGGCGTCAACCCGGTGGACACGTACATCAGGGCGGGCGCGTACGCGCGAAAGCCAAACCTTCCGTACACGCCAGGGACTGACATCGGCGGCATCGTGCAGGCTGTCGGCGCCAACGTGGCGCGCGTCCGAGTTGGCGACCGAGTGTACGCCCATGCCGTCATTGGCGGGTACGCGGACGTGGCGCTCTGCGAGGACTGGCAAGCGCGCGCGTTGCCGCAGGGTTCGTCATTCCAGCAGGGCGCGGCGATTGGTGTTCCCTACGCCACGGCGTGGCGAGCGCTCTTGATGCGGGCGGAAGCGAGGCCGGGCGAAACCGTCCTCGTGCATGGCGCAAGCGGCGGAGTGGGAACTGCCGCCGTACAAATCGCACGCGCAGGTGGCATGCGTGTCATCGGCACCGCAGGCACGGAGGAGGGGCTGGCTCTGGTGCGCACCCAGGGCGCGCATCACGTGCTCAACCATCGCGACGCCGATTACCTGCAGCAACTGCCGTCATTGACCGGCGGGCGCGGCGTCGATGTCGTGCTCGAGATGCTGGCCAACGTCAACCTCGATCGCGATCTCGATCTGCTGGCTCTTCACGGGCGTGTGGTCGTCGTCGGCAATCGTGGCCGCATCGAGATCGACCCGCGCAAGTCGATGGCGCGCGACGCCGCCATCCTGGGGATGACGCTCTTCAACGCGACCCGCGAACACCTCGAGGAGATTCACGCCGGCATCGGCGCCGGGCTGGAGAATGGCAGTCTGACGCCGGTAATTGGAAAGGAGTTCCCGCTGGCCGACGCGGCCAAGTCGCACGTGGCCGTCATGGAGTCAGGAGCGCTCGGGAAAATTGTCTTGATTCCGTAGCGCGGGGCTTCAGCTCCCGCGGCTACTTCGACTTCGAAAGCTCCTCGTCGATCACCGAGACGAACGTCTCGAATGGCTGCGCGCCTGAGAGAACGCGGCCGTTGATGTAGATCGTCGGCGTGGAGTTGACGCCCAGCCGCGAGCCCTCGGCGACACCGTCGCGCACACGTTCGCCGTGCTTGGACGAATCCAGGCATGTGGCGAAGGCGTTCGCGTCGAGACCCAGGTCGGCGGCGTACTTCTTCAGATCGGCCGGTTGCAGCGCTTGCTGATTGGCGAACAGCCGATCGTGGTACTCCCAGAACTTCCCTTGGTCCGCCGCACAGTGGCCCGCCTCACCGGCCTTGAACGCCTGCGGATGAATCTGCGTCAGGGGGAAGTCCTTCCACACGACCCGCACCTTGTCGCCGTACTTCTCCTTGACTTGCTTCAGCGTCGGGGCAACCCGCTGGCAGAAGGGGCACTGGAAATCCGAGAACTCGACCAACGTCACCGGCGCGGACGCCGATCCGATCGACGGATCGTCGGCGGTCACTTCGATCGTGTGCCGCGGCGCGTCGAAGAGCAGTCGCACTTCCGGACCAGACTTGCGCAGGTCGGCGATGAGCGACGCGCGCGCCGCTTCACTCTGTTGATCCTGCAGGTATCGGCGGATCGCCGGCGCCATCAACTCGATCGATCGTCCCTGCATCTGGTTGATGTTGCCCTGATAGAACGTCACCACATCGGACTCGCCCACCGGCTTCGTGCGAGTCTTCATCTCGGCCTCTTCGTAGGCCTCGGCGGTCATGTTCTTTGCTTTGGCCGCCTGAGCGATCAGCATCTCCGCGACGATGGCATCGAGGGCCGACCGTTTGCCCTCGTACTCCTTCTGCGCCGCTTCGGCGTGACCCGAAGGATCGAGCGCCCTCCAGCGATCGTCGAGCTCCTTGGCGGAGATCACGCGATCGCCGACCCGGGCCGCCGCTTCCCCACCAGTCACCTGCTGGGCCGCCGATGAGCAGCCGAACAATGCCAACACGGCGGTCAGAAATAGCGCTCTTTTCATGGCTCGATCATACATCTGGGGCTGCGGCTGCCGGCCTCAAGGCTCACGGGGTTCCTCGGTGGGGGATTGCGAGTTCGGGACCTGAGAGTTGGGGCTTTGGGAATCCGGAGCTGACGGGGCCAGCTCCTCGGTCGTGCTTACCTGGAATCGTCGAAACCTCGAGTACGTCGCTACGCCTTGCACTTCCATCGGGTCGCGCGGCCGGCGATACCGTTCTTCCATGCGGGCCGGGGCGAACAACCCAATACCCTCGTCCCTCTCATACGTGACAGTGATGTGCGCTTCCACGCCAGTGTCGACGGCGTCGAGCTCGCTGCGCAGGACTGTCCCATCTGTCTCATTGATCCAGAATCGCCCCTTCACGGGGAGGTCGCGGCCTCCGGTCGTCGATACGAACGTAGGACGCGCCGTCTCGCGGTACTCGATCTCCACGCCGGGATCAGCGTCGTCGCGCTTACCCAGCTTGAATTCGAAGCGACGACGGTGCTGCTCGGTCAGGAACGCGAGCGCCAGCGTGGGAGCGTTGATGTTTCGATTGATGTTGCCGATGTTGTAACGCGCGCCTTCCGTCATGACAGCGCGCGCCTGCTCGAAGGCATTGCGTTCGCCCTTCAGGAAGATCTTCGCGAGACGCTCTTCGCGATCGCGCACGGGCTTTCCGTCGCGCTCGAATACGTCGCGAAACGGCACCCAGCCTTCTCCTTTCACTTCGACGAGGAGGAAGTCGGACACCAGCGTCGTTTCCTGGGGGCCGCCCCCGCCGCGCTGTTGCAGGCTCGTGTTGGTGGGATTCGGAATTCGACGAAGCCTCTGCTCGTACCGCTCCTCGGCGACCACCGAACCGAACTGCCGTTGAAAGGTCTCGACGTACGCGCTCGCACGATCGACGAGCACGGAGACGTCGGTTTGAGCCACCGCAACGTTCGTCGCCAGGACGACGAACGCCGCGGCGAAACCGACCCTACCGACCTGAGAATCGCACACGCACGCCGCCGTTGACCAGGCGCGGCGACCCGGTGGTCGTCGGCAGGAGCATCACGTAGTACTCCGTGTCGAACGTGTTCTGCACACCGAAGAACACCTCGAGATTGCGGCCGAAGTCACGTGACACACTGAAGTCCAGCACTCCATAGGGCGGGAGTCCCGGCTCGGTCTCTCCCGGCTTGGTGCGCTGGTTCAAGTCGTCGTCGTATTGGCGGCCGAAGAACATGGCCGTCGCGGCAATCGTCGCGAAACGCGGATTCGTGTACGACGCGCCAACCGACCCGCGGTGCTTGGGCACCTGTGGCAGGTAAAGCCCGACCAGCGCCGGGTTGATGTCGTATTCCGTCACCTTGGCGTCGTTGAAGAGATACCCAGCGGTGACTCGCAGCGAGGGGTTCAGCCGCAGCTCGACGTCGTTCTGCCATCCGCGAACGCGTGTGCGTCCCAGATTCTGGCGCTGCTGCAGATTGGTGCCGATCGTGACGTTGGAGACAGGATTCTTGACGGTGTTGTCGTACCACGTGGAGCGAATCGACGAATTGCGCGTCGTCTCGATCCTGACGCCCGCCTCTCCACCGAACAGCCGCTCGGGACCAAGATCCTCGTTGGCAAGCGTTCGCACCAATCCCACGCTGAACTGCCGATAGAGTTCGTTGAGCGTCGGCGCACGGAAGCCCCAACCCAGGTCGCCCCAGACCGAGACGCGATCCGAGATGCGATAGAGCGCCGCGGCACGCGGGCTCACGACGGTGTCATCGCGGTCCTCGAGCGTGGGACGGTTCCCGGCTCCCGGCAAGCCATTCGACACCATCGTCTCGATGATGTGCCCGTCGCGGTTCTGCCAGCTGTCCACCCTCGCGCTGAGCGTGACGACAACTTTGTTGAGACTGATGACGTCCTGGAGAAACGCGCCGGTGCTGTTCTGCGATCCGCCCGAATTGCGCGTCAAGGAAAGCGTGGCAGGAGCCGTCGGCGGAATGATCGGCGCACCCGGCGTCGCGATGTACACGTCCTCGAGGCTGTCGCCATCGACATGACGGAAGTCGAAACCAGCGCTGAAGAAATTCTTCTGACCGATCGGCCTCGACCATTGCATCATCGTGCCCACCTGGTTGGTCGGGACGTTCTGGTCGGTGGCAAGGCGGACGATGCTGCGAGATGCGACCGTCGCGCTCGGCGCCGTTACCGCGAGGAAGGTGCTGTGAAATGTGCTGTCGTCGCCGAAGACCGTCACCTGCAGGTCGCTGTCGTCCGGCATCCTGGCGCGTAAACCACCGGCAATCGACGTCCATTGGGTGTCGTTGACCTCGCCGATCTTGCCGTTGACCCGATCCTCGTTGAAGTAGCCGCCCCGGAAGAAGACGTTCAGGCGATCGTTGGCGCGGTACTCGACCTTTCCGTTGAAGTTCGCGAAGTTGACTTGCGCGTTGTTGTCGATCAGCCCGCGCTCGGCTGCCGTCACGATCGGAAAGCCGTCGGTATCGAACGCGCTGCCCTCGACCGCGACACCGAGCTTGCCCCATACGTTGCTGGCGAAAAAGTCGCCCTTTGGGCTGTTGTGGTTTCCGTACTGCGTCTTGAACTCGACCGACCGGCGGCCGGCACGCGCGGGGATGATGTTGATCACGCCACCCATGCCGTAGTTGCCATACAAGCTCGAGCTCGAGCCGTCGATCACCTCGATCCGGTCGACACTCTCGAGCGGCACGCGCGTCCAGTACACCCAGCCGCCGAAGGGATCGTTGAATGGCACACCGTCGACGAGCACGAGGGTACGGCTGACTCCGCTCGGCCCGATGCCGCGGAGGGAGACACCCTGTGATGTCGGATGCGATGACAGGCTGCTGCTCCGCCGGAAGAGGCTGAAGGTCGGCACCTGGCGCAGAACATCGTCCGCCACCACGGCCGGCGACTGCTGAATCGTTTCCTTCTCGACGATGTTGGCGCTGACGGGCACTTCGCCGAGGCGCTTCTCACTGCGGGTGGGGGTGACCGTAACGGTCTCGAAGAGCGTCGCGATCTTGAGGACGACGTTCACTTCATTGGAAGGCGCCACCGGTTCAGCCCATTCCGCAAATCCGCCCGCGCGGACAATCATCGTGAGGTTGCCGCTGGGAACCTCGGTCAGGGTGAACCGACCATCCGGCCCCGTCACGGTCTGCTGCTCGAGACCGTTCGTCCCCAGCACGCTCACCGACGCGCCCGAAACGACGCCGTTGGCCTCATCCCGGACGATTCCCGACACGGTCGACTGAGCGGCCGCGCCGGTCGCGAGAGCAAGAGAAAAAGCGAGAACCAAGGCTGTTCGCATGACCCGCCATATTACACTGCGGCTCGATTGTGTTGGGGGTGTCCCGCCACGTTCCAGCCGACGAAAATGGCCGGTCTCGCGCAGAATGAGCGTGGGCGGAACACCGACACCAGCAGGACCCTGAAGAGACGCGCAATGCTGGGTCTTGTTTACTGAGCCCCCTGCGGTGCTAAGCTCCCCATATGGGGCTCAAACAGCCGTTTCTCATATCGGCGTTCGCGGTCCTGGCAGGGGTCGCGGCACTCGCGCAGCAAGCGACTTTCAAGTCGGGGACCAGCGTCGTCGCGGTGCTCTCCACAGTCGTCGACGCGCAGGGACGGCTCATCCCGAACCTGGAACAAGAAGAGTTCACGATTCTCGACAACGGGAAGCCTCAGGAGATCTCGTTCTTCCAAAACGAGACGCAACCATTCACGGTGGTCGTCATGCTGGACTTCAGCGCGAGCATGACGGCGAATCTCGATCTGCTCAAGGCCGCAACCGAGCAGTTCATCCTGCGGATGCTGCCTGACGACAAAGGGCAAGTCGGGGCGTTCAGCGACAAGATTGAATTCAGCGGCAAGTTCACCAGCGATCGCGATGATCTGATCGGCGCGCTCAAGGATCTGCAATTCGGCAACCCGACTCGCTTGTACGACGCCATCGACGCCAGCATCGACATGCTGGAGGATGCCCAGGGCCGACGAAAGATCGTCCTCGTCTTCACCGACGGCGACGACACGGCGAGCCGTCGCGGGCAAGGTGACGTGCTCCAGAAGGCGAAGGCCAAGGAAGTGATGATTTACGCCATCGGCCTGGAGTCTGAGTTCTTCAACGGCGTCCGACTGCAGCGCACCAGGCCGGACCGTGGATTGCGAAAGCTCGCCGAAGAGACCGGCGGTGGCTACTTCGAGTTGAAGAAGACCGACGAGCTCGCGCCGACCTTCACGCGAGTCGCGCAGGAACTGCATAGTCTGTATGCGTTGGGCTTTGCGCCGACGGTGCTCGACGGGAAGGAACACAAGCTGGAAGTGCGAGTGAAAACCCCCGGCGCGACCACACGCGCGCGCCGGACCTACGTCGCGTCTGAAGATCGTCTCTCCACTCAATGACGGAACAGGAGTTCCGGCTGCAGGCCGATCGCGCGCTCGAGGGCGTGCAACGCAGTCTGCTGCCGCTCGCCGACGAAGAGGGCTTCGAAGTCGAGTTGCAGAATGGCGTGCTGCAAGTGATCTTCGAGGAACCGTCTGCCGCGAAATTCGTCGTCAGTCCTAACGCGCCCGTCCGGCAGATCTGGGTGTCAGCGATGTCGCGCAGCTACAAGCTGGCGTGGTCGCCGGATGTGTCTGCCTTCACGCTTGATGGCGAACCACTCTCTGCGCTCGTTCAGCGCCTTACTCGCCAGCACCTCAGTACATAGTGTCCGGCTTCCGCCTTCGCTAAAGCTACGGCGGACCACCGTAGCCT
>Ga0075421_100002306_pt1 | contig 22728 bp, 20 predicted proteins | sample SoiMetdeltSBSDD5_FD_75292 | JGI IMG/M metagenome (GOLD analysis project Ga0075421, IMG submission 75292) | Bulk soil microbial communities from a Populus tree surrounding site in Tennessee, USA - Soil MetaG P. deltoides SBSDD5 | ecosystem: Environmental > Terrestrial > Soil > Tree plantation...
AATGGAAGTCCCGATGTACAATTAGTATTGGATAGAGTAGAAGCAGCAGGAGGAAAAATCCTCCTTCCTAAAACAGAGATCAGTCCAGAATATGGGTACATGGCTTTGATCATCGATAGCGAGGGAAACCGCATCGCTTTGCATTCGGTTCCCAAACAATACATTAAATAATTATATGAAAAAGATTATTGGCGCTTTTATCGTGGTTGTTTTACTCGCGGCCTTTGTGAGCAGAACCCATGAAAGTAACGTGAATTCATTCAAATGGTTGGAGGGAAATTGGAAAATGCCAACAAAAAATGGGGGATCGATCATTGAACATTGGAAGTACCACAATGACACCATACTCTGGGGTGAAAGTGCGAGTATGACTGGGGACGGATCATGGAAGATTTTAGAGAACCTTAAGCTGGTTGATGATCACGGCATATATTTTTACGTATCTAAAGTGCATGGCCAAAATAATAATACAGCTGTATGGTTTAAGATAACCTCTCATTCCGAAAAAGGATTTGTGGCCGAAAAACCTGATCATGATTTTCCCAAAAGGATCACATATGAATTAGTGAATAAAGATTCTATTCATGCATTTATAGATGGCGGCCCCTCCCTGCCTGATAAGAAATCTGACTTTTATTATTCACGTCATAAAAATTAAGTCATGACAGCTTTTGACTGGAGCCGGTTTACTGTTCGCATCAATGTTAAAGCATCGGCAGAAAAATTGTATTGGTGCTGGGCAACAAAAGAAGGAATTGAATTCTGGTTCCTGAGAAGATCGGATTATAAAAAACCTGATGGCAGTTTGTATAGCAGTGATGAATTTGTAAAAAAAGGCGACAAGTATTCCTGGTGGTGGCATGGTTATCCTGATGAGGTAGTGGAGCATGGTGAGATTTTAGATGCCAACGGGAAAAATTCTTTCAAATTCAAATTTGGTGAAGCGGGTAATTGTTCCGTCAGCATCTATGAAGAGCAGGGAGAGCACATTGTTGAGTTATTACAGGATGCAATTCCAACAGATGATAAAGCAAAACAGAACTGGCATATTGGATGTAAAACCGGCTGGACATTTTATATGGCCAACCTGAAATCAATGCTGGAAGGTGGGATCGATCTTCGAAATAAAAATGAGCAATTGCAAAATATGCTGAATGCATGATAGCTCACGGATGACACAGTTATCACAGATTTTGTTCAATTATTAATTTATGATTTTTTATCAGACGCTATCCATTCTGTGAAAATCAGTGTAATCTGTGAGAACAAAAATGATTTGCTTTCATGAAAAGAAAAAGCTTTATCTATAATTCTGCAGCCCTTACCATGGCTGCTTTTGCCGGGGTACATGATATGCTTGCAAGTTGTACTCAGGCGCCAAACAAAATATATAAAGATCCAAATACAAGGATCCTTCACCTGGATCTTGTTGCGGCAACACCGCTGGATGAACTAAAGAAATTCTATACATCGCTGATTGGTTTGCCAGTAATATCAGAGCAGCCGGGTCAGATTACCCTGCAGGCAGGGGAGACGACCATAAGGTTTACTAAGGCAAATGAGAACAGCCTTGCACCATTTTATCATTTTGCTTTTAATATTCCTGAAAATAAGATTCTAAAAGCGAGGGATTGGCAACTAAAACGTACTGCATTATCTGCAACGCCACCACAACTAGTGGATGAGAATTATCCAAAGGACATAAGACATTTTCAGCATTGGAATGCACATTCAATTTTCTTTTGGGACCCTGCAGGTAATCTTGTTGAATACATTGCAAGACACGATCTGAAGAACAGTGCTGACGGTGAATTCAGCAGTAAAGATATTCTTTGCGCCAGCGAGATCGCATTTATTGTTAATGATGCCGACCTTATCGCGGATGAACTAAAATCATCGCTCAATTTGAGTCAGTACAGGAATGGAGATGCGAATTTCAGGGCGATTGGCGATGAGAATGGATTGTTGTTAGTGATGAAAAAGGGCAGAGTATGGGAAAGCCATACTAATATTTCAAAAACACCTGGCACAAGCAAAACGACCGTTACTATTCGCTCTGATAAAAAAGGGAAATGGATCCCAAAAGATTATCCATTCGAGATAAATGTAAAAAGCTAAGACCGATGGCATACAATGAGAAACTGGCTGATATGGTGCGGGAATTAATTTCTCAAACGCATAAGAATGTGGAAGAAAAGGCTATGTTCGGCGGTTTGTGTTTTATGGTAAATGATAAAATGTGTGTTGGTGTGGAGAAGGAGAGATTGATGGTAAGACTCGATCCGTCAAAATATGACGAAGTGATGGAGAAAGAAGGCTGCAAGCCGATGGATTTTACAGGGAAGGTGATGAAAGGATTTGTATTTGTTGATGCCGGGGTACTGAATACAAAAAAGAAACTTGACTATTGGATAAAGCTTGCACTCGAATACAACAAAATCGCTAAAGCTTCAAAAAAGAGTTCAAAGAAAAAAGGCAGTAAATGATGATATGAAGATAAAATCAACATCAGTATAAAATGAAATACAGTCTTGAAAGATCATACCAGATCCTTGAGCGAACACCATTAATTTTAAAAACATTACTTGGTGGGTTGGATGATGGCTGGGTTATGAACAATGAAGGTCCGGACACTTTTTCTCCCTATGATGTGATCGGTCATTTGATACATGGAGAAAAAACAGATTGGGCGGCAAGAACAAAGATCATCCTGGAATTTGGTCTGTCAAAACCATTTGTTCCATGGGATCGTTTTGCCCAGTACGAAGAAAGCAAAGGAAAAGCTTTGCAGCAACTGCTAAATGAATTTGATGCCGTAAGAAAGGATAATGTAACCTGGTTAAAGTCACTGAACCTGACCGAAGCAGATCTCGATAAAAAGGGAATGCATCCAAAACTTGGGGAAGTAACATTAAGAAATTTATTGGCAACATGGGTGGTGCATGACCTTACTCATATAGCTCAAATAACAAGAGTGATGGCCAAACAATACAAAGAGGAAATGGGCCCCTGGCCGGAGTTTTTCCGTATTTTAAGTTTCTAAATTTTTCTATGCAATCAAAAGTAACAACGCCTGAGGCCTATTTGGCCGAGATACCTGAAGAAAGACAGAAGGCTTTTACTAAACTGCGTTCTGTAATTAAAAAGAATATACCGAAGGGCTTTAAAGAGACCATGGGTTATGGAATGGTAGGCTATTGTGTGCCACATTCACTGTATCCGGCCGGTTATCATTGCAATCCTAAAGATCCATTACCATTCATCGGGATTGCTTCCCAAAAGCATTTTATTGCGGTGTATCACATGGGTATTTATGCCGATCCGGCTTTGCTCAAGTGGTTTGTCGCAGCGCACGCTAAGGCATCTCCCAAAAAATTGGATATGGGTAAAAGTTGTATCCGATACAAGAAACCTGATGAGATCCCTTTCGAGTTGATCGGTGAGTTAGCATCAAAAATGACTCCGGATGAATGGATAGCTATTTATGAAAGGAACTTAAAGCGATAGAACCATTTATAAAAGTTACAATTTAACATCTGTGTAAATCCGTGTAATCTGTGAGAAACCAAAAAATTTAACTGTCTAAAAAATACGGAATGAAAAAACTCCTTTTGCTCTTCGCCTGTATTATAACGATCCAGGCCCTGGCGCAAGACACTACAAAAACAAAAATGAATGCATACCTCGGCGTGCTTACACTTTCCGAAAAATATAAGGAAGAAAAAAACTGGGCTGCCGGCGACCAGGCAGTTGTTGGTGAGCATTTTCAGCGATTAATAAAAAAGAAAGAGGAAGGCATCGTAGTATTGGCAGGGAGAACTGAACTTCCATTGAATAATCCTGATATGATGGGTCTTGTGATCTTCTATGCAAAAGATGAGAAGGAAGCTTTGCAATTCATGATGGATGATCCGGCTGTAAAGGCAAAGATCATGCTTACCAAAGTGCATCCATATGGTCTTGCCATAACTAAATGCAAATAAAATTTAATGATCCGTCTCAGCCCGCGCCGGTAATTGTGCGATCAAATCGAAATAAGAATACGAGGGCAATAGAATTTTAGCAATCAGGACTCCAGCATAATGTCTTTGATTTCCTTTACAAGTTCGAGATGAGCAGGATCGAAGTCACCCTTCCATGCAAGTCCCATTTTTTTCAGATCAAAATGTTTTAAGATGGTGCCTGAATTCGTTTGGCTGCCATCAGGATTTTTTCCATACCCAAGGACATAAAGCGAATCGGAAAGCTCAACGGCAAGCTCAATATCATGCGTGCTGAAAACGATCGTATTTAATTCATTGCTATCATTGATCAGTTTGAATGCCGCTTTTACATTCATAATATTTCCAATATCAAGCCCGGAAAATGGCTCATCCAATACCATATAATAACCGGAGCTTAATAATTGTTCGAGTATTGCGGTTCTTTGTCGTTGTCCCCCTGACAGCTCATTTGGATACTGATTCCTGCATGCTTCAAGGCCCCACTCACCGATATAGTTCATGATCTTATCATGCTTTTCTTTGCTGCCAAGACTTGATTTACGAAGCGCAAAAGTGAGCGCCTGGTAAATTGTTTTATGCCGGAACAATGTATATTTCTGATCAACAAAACCAACATCTCCTTCTTTTACTTTTTTTGCAGGCTGCATTCCATCAGTCACGGGTTTTTCATAATCCGGTATCAGCACATTTCCTGTTGTGGGTTCTTCAAGTCCTGTCAACGTCCTGAACAATGTTGATTTCCCTCTTCCTGATCTTCCGACAAAGGCAATTGTCTGCCCCTGCTGCTTATCTTTTCTTACAATATCTTTCTCGGAAAAATTGATGTCAGAGATGATCAGCTTGTCTCCATAAGCTACACTCAAATTCTCAACATGAAGGATCGTGTGTTTTAATTCGTATTCGATTGCCATTGCTAATTAATATGTGGAATAACGGAATAATCCTTTCCTCGTTACATGCAGCACCCAATCCAGTAATAAACCAATTAAAAGAATAACTATTTGTAAAGCGACAATGCGACCATGGTTCGCAAACTTGTCGCTGTTCTTTATCAAAACGCCTAAACCACCCGCAGCAACCAGTATGGATTCAACTGTAACCAGCATCATCCAAATGATCGCCAGATTCTGACGCAACACATCCAGCACATAATCTAATCGTCCTTTGATCACCACCTCCAGGACCACTTCCCATCTTGTGCATTTTAATGAACGGGCATGATTGATCTCATCATCGGGAATTTCCTTTAACACTCCTAAAAGGGACGTGATAAAATACAAGCTCATAAAAACAACAAGCACCCAAACCTGCATACTTCTTGCATTGCTTACCAGTATTGACATATAAAAAGTAATACCGGTCAGCGGGAGGTACCTGAGTTTACTTAAAAAAACGGCGATAGGTTTTAAAGCAGGCAGCGGCGACAGGTATACAATGATCAATGAAATGATAATTGAAATAAGCGCTGCTTTTAGACAAAGACCTAGTGAGCTTGTAATATGCACCACCAGGCCTTCATTAAATAACGACTGCAAGCCATCCCACACCTGCGATGGTGTTGGGAACAGGTGTTTGGTACCTGATGAGGCAAGTACCCAATAGCCGCCTACTAAAATTATCCAGATGCCTGTGATCAATAAGCGCTGACTGCCTGCTATATCTTCAAAAGGCCTGAACCATTTTTTCAGATTCATTTTCCTGTCGATTATTTTAATAGGTTGATCGCAACTCTCCTGTTCTTTGCCTTACCTGCTGTTGTTGCATTATCCGCAATCGGCTCATCCTGTCCTTTCCCATCTATTTTCTGGAAACGATTGGAAGGAATACCCTTTTGGATCAAATAGCTTTTTACAGATTCTGCCCTTGCTCTTGAAAGCGCATAATTAGCTTCCGGCGTTCCGATATTATCAGTATGACCAACGAGCTCAAGTTTTGAATCCTCCGCCTGGATAAGCAAATTATAGATCTGGTCAAGCACATCCTTACCTTCAGGGCGAATCGAAGCACGACCAAGATCAAAATTGATCTGCCATTCACCAGAGGCAACCTGTTGTGTTGCCTTCTTGGTATAATCGGCTACATCAGCTTTCCCGGCATCAATATCTGCAATTTGTTTAACGTAATTAAGATTCACCGCTTCATCATACGGAACAATGCGTTTTACATTCTGGTTAAAACCTGCAGGATTTAATTCTTTAAGATATTGTGAAACCTGGTCATAAACAGCCTTATAACGGTTGGTTCCATCAGTTATACCATAGTACTGGTTGGCGTCAGCAAGGTTGAACACTCTTGATCCGCCCATATTGTAAGAGATACCATTCTTTTCACCTTTCTGGCCCTTGAACATGTTATACCAGTAATCAGCACTTTCCATAGCGAATGAACTTGTTACCGCTTCAGCAGCTCTTTTTTTCCAGCTTTCATATTGCTTCATCTGGTTGCTGGCAGTGTAAGCAGATTTAAGAATATTGGTAACGATATCTTTGTTTTTCCCTGCCCATTCACTCAACATCACAATCGTAGCTGCCATCTGGTTATTAAATTCCCTTGTAGATACAATATCAGTAAAACCAGTCAATGCATCGAATACCATTTTATCACCTGGTGTCCAGGTAGCACAACCATCTACTTTTTTGTTTATGGTTTTGCCGGTAAGTTTTCCATTTTGCACCTCTTTCAACGGAACTGTCCATCCTTCTTTTTGTGATTTGATCAGTTCTTTTGCTGATTCAATATAATCATCATTTGCTGATGCAAGGAAGTTCACAGCCTGGGCATCGTAAGTGGAAGGATCGGGATTCACTTTAATATTATTTGCAAATGCATAGTTCACCGCGGTTACCCAGTCACCATCGCCGATAACAGCGGATACCAGGGAACCTTTCATTGATTGCGGATTCATTTTCCAGCTGGGAGGCCCGATCAGTTTGTCTTCACCATAGCTCAAGCCAACCGCACCCACCACCTGCATGGTGTATTTACCCTTTCCATATTTATCATCAAGTGCCTGTTGCACGGAGCTAATATAAAACGGAACACCATCCCCCATGATCATGATCGCGCATACACCTTCTTTTGGAAAATCCTGACCCCGGTCAAATTCTTCAACAAACTTCATATGAAGATTGCGCAATTCAGAAAGCCAGTCCTGGCGAACGATCTCAAGGTTCACACCATTTTGTTCCATTAAAGAACCTTTGGTTGTCTTCGGACCACCATTAGCAACGATAATACCTGATTGCGCATTCCATGCATAGCCGCCAATACGCACTAAAGGTCTTGATGAAACAGTTGACGATGCATCAGTCGATGGCACAGGAAGTTCGGCAGATGTCGTTACATTATTTACATCTTTATCCGTTACGTCCAGTTTATCTAGAGTTTTTGACGCAGATGTTCTTAATCCGGGTGACAGCGAATAAACAATCACCCCAATAAGCCCGGCAACAACGATTGTGATGAGGGCTTTAGAGAAAAAAGTCAGCTTTGACCATTTCATTTTTTATAGTGTTTAATGTTTTGGAAAATTATGAATTGAATATATCACCGAATCCACCGCTTTCCAATTTGTCTTGTCCTGTTAATTTATAATTTGGATTTGTATATTTTGTTGACTCAGGTATCATATAATTATTTGTCTTGATCTGGTCAGCCAGTTTATCAAGTCTTGTGTACAGCTCATCGCTGTCAACAGAGTATTGGCTGGTGAGTGAATCAAGGTCAAGCAAATTTTCTTTTGTTGTCGCAAGGTCCAAAGAAATTGTATTTGCTACCACGTCAAGAGCATATTCAAGCTCCCAGCTTTTTGTAAACAGCATGGCTGATTTGGCCTGCTCGGTAGCTTCTCTTGCAGCTTGTGCAAAAGCATATTCTTTTTTCAACATGCCAATGCTTACGTCAAAGTCTGCAATTTTTATTTCCATAGCAGTGTCTACCATGTTCAGTTTCCTGTCAAGTTTGCCGATCACATGGGCACGGCTTCCGTATTTTCTTACCAAAGCAGTACTTTGATTTAGCATATGCGTGACCCGTTGCGCTTCGCTTAATGTTTTCATTAAGCCTGTTTGCAATTCGGCATATTCATCTGTTTCTTTTGCAGCGGCGCCATTTGCTGATTCAAGCATTGTCATTTTATTTTTCAGCTTTTCAGCTTTTGATTGCATGGTGACAACCGTCTCCTGGTATTCCTTTGCTTCTTTCTCGGCTTTTACGGATTCACCTTCCATATTGCTTTTGATCGCCTTGATCTTGGCTTTAGCTTGTTTGAACATGCCGCGGTTCTCGATCATTTTTTCTTTTTGTTCTTCCAGCTCGCCAAATGGATCATATTTGATCATCAGCTTATGAAGAGAACGGGCAAGTTTCTTAAAGCCTTTAATGATCACCGGCAGCAGGATAAAGAACCCGATCACCAGTACGGCAACGGCTATGGCCCCTAATGTTTTGCCGATCCATGTAAAAACAATCGGAAGAATAAATGTGTAAAGCCCCCATGCAACAGTACCCAGTATTACAAGACCTGCAATAGCGGCAATACCTTTTTCTCCTTTACGCCAATTTTGAGGGTTAAGGGAGATCGCACCTTTTTCAAAGTGTTTCAGGATAGGTAATTCCATTACCTTGTTGACTTCGTTTGACATTTTTATAGTGTGGTTTATTGTTTAATATTTCTTTGAATACCTTCTTTTATATTCGTTAGTCGCATGACGCTTATCTGTCTGGCGTTATCATTTGCCAATAATTTTTGACGCACCGCCGTTTCCTGTGGTTGGTATTGTCCATCAATACCGGACAGCGAAATTCTTTTTTGGTTGATATCCGATTCCAGCGTTTGAAGCTGAGCACGGAGCTGCGCTACCTGCTGTGTTCCCTGTTCTATCTCTTTCATCAGCTTATTCTTTTCATCATTCTTCTTTGCTTCCAGCGAATTTATTTTTTGCTGGCCCTGCATGGAGTATTGCTGATGCACCTCGTTGATCTTGCTAATGTAAAAATCCGCGTCTGACACCAGCTTATGTACCGTAATGGTGCTGTCCATGCTTCTTGCCATTTGAAACGCCATGCTGTAAACCTGTTCACCGGCATTTCCAATTGACGAAACGGCTTTGTAAAACTCAAAGAAATCATACCCGGGCATGTTGATGGATTCAATTCCTTTTTCATATACGGTCAATACTTCATTGAGAGCTGCCTGGTCAACTCCTGCTGTGGAAGGAATTGATGCATTTCCGGGACCATTACTTCCAATTGGAAAGCTAAACTGGTCAGGCGTCCTGGTTGTTTTGATTTCGGTGGTTTCCTCTTGCTTTACGAAGAGATTTTTCCAACTTTTCATGTTTGGTTTTTAGTTAAGCTAAAGATAATGATAAATTGACGATAGCTACTCTATATAGAACTGCAGTATTGCTGGCAGTGAATAAAGCTGAGTGGAGTGAGGTCTACATCTTAGTAAGATTGTATGAGAGACCAAATATATATAAAATTTGATTTGTCCATTGTTTTCTAAGTCATATTAAATTATTCACAACCGGTTGTGCTTGGTATTTAGCCCCTTGTCAAAAACCTGGTTTCCGGGCCTGTTTACCATAATATATTCGATGTCTAAAATCTCCCGCAATGAAAAAGCTTTTCTGCCTTTTGCTTGTGTTTCTTGCTTTAACAACAGCAAAAACACAACAGCAAATCATAGTAAGCCCGCAGTGGCTGAATGATAATATGAATGACCCGAATCTTGTGATCCTACAGCCAAGTTTCTTAAAGATTGATTATGACAATGAGCATATAAAAGGTGCAAGATATTTGTGGCCCGACTGGTTAACTGCTAACTCTCCCGAAGGGACCTACAATCCTCCTGATCCGAAAGTAGCCACTAAAGTTTTACAGGATCTTGGGATCAACAAAGATTCCAAGGTTGTATTGTGTCATGCCTTTGGTGACGTGAGCATTACTGCAAGGATGTTCATTACATTGGAGAACGTTGGATTAAGAGATCGTGTTTATTATTTGAATGGAGGATTGGTGGCATGGAAGAAAGCAGGTTTTCCGGTGACAAAAGAAGTTCCTGCCTTCAAAAAAGGAAATTTTGTAGCAACTGTATCTAATCCTTTGTTGGTTGATAAAGATTATGTATTAGCCTCACTGAAAACAAAATCTGCTGAAGTTGTTGATGCAAGAATGAAAAGATTTTATGATGGCGATCCGACAGGCAATCCAAGGGATGGACACATTACCGGTGCATTAAATCTTGCCTATACCGATATGATCGATTCAACGAATACGATAAAACCAACTGAAGTATTATTAAAGAATTTCCAGGCTGTATTACCTGATAAGAATAAAGAAGTAGTAACCTATTGTTTTATCGGGCAAACGGCCAGTGTTATCTATCTCACAGGACGTTCGCTTGGATATAATGTAAAAGTTTATGATGGTTCGATGCAGGAATGGAGCCGCAGACCGGAACTACCGATGGAGAAAACAAAAAAGGAATAAATTAACAATCAAAACATTTTTATGAGAAAAAGAATTCTGTTTCTTAACCTGTTTATGGCCGTATGTATTATTAGTGCACAGGCACAGATTGGAGAAACCATAAAACAACAATTGATCAGGGATTGGGAAAGAGCAAAGGCATATACAAAAGAATATCTCGATGCCATGCCAAAGGATAAATATGGTTTCAGGGCACAGGACAGTATAAGAACTTTTGCGCAGCAAATGCTTCATCTTGCCCAGGCCAATATGGGACTTAGCTCCAATGGCACAGGGAAGGAAAGGATCTGGGTTGGAAGAAACCTGGAGCAAACCGCATCTGCGCAGTCCGCAGATTCAGTGACATACTTTGTAATGGCCAGTTATGATTTTGCGATCGATGGCATTAAAAATATGGATATTGCAAAATTTGAAGAAAAAAATAAGCGTGGAAATTTCGATGAAACAAGATTCGCATGGCTATTAAAGGCATTCGAGCATCAGACGCATCACCGCGGTCAAACCACAATTTATATTCGCTTGTTAGGAATAAAACCACCAAACGAAAAATTGTTTTAGAAAAATTATGACAATGTGGTTATGTAAATAAAAATCCCTGAACCAAACGTTCAGGGATTTTAAATTTATTATTCTCTCCAATTATTTTTTCCTGGTAAGCTTTATTTCCATAGTCTTATATTGTTTGCCCGTTTGTAGATCAGGTCCATACATTTCCATCACCTGGTTATTGTCATCTATCATTTTATAAACTTCTTTAAATTCACATTCTTTTCCGTTTGCAGGGTTCACCATTTTGCCGGTAAATGTTACTGACTTAGTCGCTTCATCCCAGGGTCCTTCTATTTTCATAACTCCGGTCCCCATATTGTCGATCCATGTACTCACGAATACCTTTTTATGATTATCATAGCCGGTGGTGCTTATTCCATTGAATGGCGCTCCCATCATATTTCCTTTGGCTTCTGACATCTGGTAGCGGCCGTCCATGATCATTTTGTTTGTCATTGTCATTGTACTCGTCATAGGAGGCGCATCAGGCGCCATCCACATGGTCACTTCACCGGTCCATGTGCCGTTTGATTTAGCCAGCATTTTATGCTGTTCACCAGGTATGCTATAATCCATCATTGCCTTCATTGCCGTAGCCGAATCAACCGGCACCCAGGCTTCTTCTTTTTTGGAGTCTGAATCATTAGATGAGACTGTAGCATCTGCCTTCATAGACTCATCAGTTTTTTTCTCATTGTCGCAGGAGGCCAATAAAAATATTGCTGCGCAGATTGGAAAGATTTTTCGTTTCATAAAATGAAAATTTTTTGGACGAAAAAGGTACGACTTCTTTGGTATTCAAAATTGCTTTTTGTGACGAAACTTGTGAACAATGGGCACGGCAATCGTTATTCGCAGTACCTTTGAATCGGCACTATGGGAGTCCTCAAGCAAATAGCGGAATACCTTTATATAAAAAAGCCCGATCCGGGCCGGCCCAAAACGGATTTTGTGAAATATATGCATGGTATCAACCGGATCAGCTTGTTGATCTTTATACTCTGCCTGATCATCCTTGCGATAAAATTATTTTCCTGAAGCAAAATCATAAACAAGCTGCGCAGCTTTTGCAGATGCATTACCTTTTTGGCTCAGCTTATTTTTCAAATCAGCATAATCTTTTTTCAATTGGGAGATCCGGTTCTCATTCATGAGTAATTCGTGTAATTCGAGTTGCAGATTTTTTGCGTTCATATCGTGCTGTATCAGTTCTTTTACAACCAGCTTATCCATGATAAGATTTACAAGGGCAATGAATTTTACTTTCACCAATCGCTTCCCGATTTCATAAGAAAGAAAAGAACCTTTATAACAAACTACCTCCGGAACGCCGAACAAAGCGGTTTCAAGAGTAGCGGTTCCCGACGTAACCAACGCTGCCTTTGCCTGCATCAGCAGGTCATAGGTTTTTCCCGATACAGCACTCACATTGCTATAGGAGCTCAACAATGAAGAATAAAAACTATCATCAAGACCGGGGGCTTTTGCAACAATGAATTGGTAAGAAGGAAATGCTTTACTTACTTCCAACATTACCGGGAGCTTTTTCAGGATTTCCTGTTTGCGACTGCCGGGAAGCAATGCAATGATTTGTGAGCTCCCGGCCTCCGACTGCAAACTGCTGACCGCCGACTGGTGACTGTTAATAACTTCCACCAAAGGATGCCCCACATACTCCACTTCCCAATTCCATTTGTTTTTAAAGTAATCTTTTTCAAATGGCAGAATGACGATCATTTTATCAATCGTCTGTTTCATCATTTTCACTCTGTTTTCTTTCCACGCCCACACCTGCGGTGAAATATAATAAATGATGCGTAACGTTTTTTGCCTCGCCCATTTTGCAATGCGAAGATTGAAACCCGGGTAATCGATAAGAATTAATACATCCGGCTGAAATTGTTCTATGTCTGTTTTACAAAACCTTAGATTCCGAAGAATGGTGAAAATGTTCTTCAACACTTCCCAAAAACCCATGAAGGCAAGTTCGCGATAGTGCTTTACCAGGTCACCACCGGCTTGCTGCATTTTGTCGCCGCCCCAGCAACGAATAGTTGCTGAAACGTCGAGCTTCTTTAATTCTTTGATGAGATTGCTGCCATGCAAATCACCGCTTGCTTCTCCTGCTATGATATAATACTTCATGAACCCGCAATCCGCCGCGGCGGAGAGTTTTGAAAATTAAAAATGTTTTGCAAAGTAAGTATTTGTGAGCTTGATAAGTAATATTAAAGATCGGGCTATTGGGACACAACGAACACAAAGTAAACACGAAGAACACGAAGGTGATAAAAGCTTGGACTGACGTTGTGTTCTTTGTGTATTCGTCGTGGTCTTTGTGTTACTTACGCTAAATAAAAACTTTAATAATCAAAATGGCAATACCATAAATAAGGGTAGTTACAAATATTCCTTTTGCAGTGTTGTCTCGATGCGTATTGATATAGAAAGTAAACAAAACAGCATTGGCGAGCAGGCAAAGGGCACCGACAGAGGTGATGAGTCCTTTGGTATTAAAAAAATAATCGAGGAATTCCCCAAACCCGTATGACGAGAATTTGGCGAAATAAACGATGATAAGTCCGAGCATCGGCCCAAGCAGCCCAAGCACCAATCCAAGCTTCAGGTTATCTCTTTTCAGGATAAATGTTGCCACTGTTTTTCAAATTTAGATTTAAGAACGTAATTGGTCATATCAAATTGTACGGGAACCACACTTACATAATTATTGGCGAGCGCCCAAACGTCGGTATCCTTGCCTTTATCAAAATTGACGAACTCGCCGGTAAGCCAAAAGTACTTGCGGCCATGCGGGTCATGTCGCTCAATAAAATCTTCTTCGTACTTGGCATAAGCCTGGCGACAAACCTTGATCCCTTTAATTTCTACATCTGTTGCGGCAGGAATATTTACATTCAGGATCATATGCTTGTCCTGTTGTTCAGAAAGTATTTTCTCGACTATGATGCGTGCATATCTTTTGGCCGCCCCAAAATCAGCATCGATACTATAATCAAGTAATGAAAAACCAACAGAGGGAATACTCTCAATCGCAGCTTCCACGGCCGCAGACATGGTACCGGAGTAGATCACGTTGATACTATGATTTGCCCCATGATTAATACCACTCAGGCAAAGATCGGGTTTGCGATGAAGGACTTTGTCCACCGCCAGTTTCACACAATCCACGGGCGTGCCGGTGCATTGATAGGCTTCAATTCCATCAAAAAGGTTCACAGGGTGTAAGCGAAGCGGGGAGCCAATTGTAATAGCATGTCCCATTCCCGATTGAGGTTTGTCAGGCGCCACTACGATTATTTTTCCGAGGTCTTTTACGGCTTCAACAAGACTCTGAATACCTGGTGCGGATACTCCATCATCGTTTGTAATAAGGATTACGGGTTTTTCTTTCTTTGTTCCTTTCTTAACAGCTGCGGGTCTCTTAGTTTTTGACATAGGCTTTTATTCAACGGCAAAAATGTTTTGTTTTTTCCGGCCTGCCAAAAGGAATTATTTAAAAAATGTTTTTTGAGAAACCAAAAAAATTAGTATTTTGCGGCTAACTCAATTAGTTTCGTATGAATATTGCTAATCAAAACCTGAAATACCTGCGTAAACTGCGTGGGTGGACACAACAGGAATTTGCAGACAAGCTTCGTATCAAGAGATCCCTGGTCGGCGCTTATGAAGAAGAAAGAGCAAGACCAAATCTTGAAGTGCTGGAAACTGTTTGTGATATTTTTAAGCTATCGATGGATGATATATTGAGAAAAGATCTGAGTGAGAACAAAGGAAATTACCTGGCGAAAAGAAGAGCCATGAAGCTGGCAGGCGGCAGGCCTGATATCCCCTTTGTGCCAATGAAAGCAGCAGCAGGCTATTTAAATGGTTATGCCGATCCGGATTATATCGACGAGCTCAATACGTTCACGTTGCCTATGTTATCAGGCGGCAATTATCGTGCTTTTGAAATCATGGGTGATTCGATGCTTCCAACCCCAAGCGGTTCGATCATAGTAGGAGAGAAGGTGGAAAATCTTGACGAGGTAAAAAATAATTATACTTATATCGTTGTTTCAAAATCTGAGGGCATTGTTTATAAGAGGATCGATAAGAATACCCGGGGAAAGAATAAGCTGACCCTGGTGAGTGATAATCCTTCTTATCAGCCTTACCAGATAAATTCGGATGATGTACTTGAATTGTGGCAGGCATCAGTGGTGATCAGCCGTGCTGTTTCGCAGCAACGCTGGGATATTAACCAGCTGGCGAATATTGTCACAAACCTTCATCAGCAGGTAAGTACATTAAAAAAGAAGATGAATTAGTTTTTTGTCTTAGTGATTAGCGCAAGCCGGAATTCAGGGCGGCTTTTAGAAAGATGCCATCCCGATTTTTCCGGGATGGCATCGACTTTTTGAAAGCAACAAGATCGTAACTACTGCACCACTTTAATCACACCTGCACCGTTGTAAGAATGATATTCTCCATTATACATGGCATCTGCGCTTACAGGTCCCATTTTATAAACACCCGGTGATACGGCACGAACTGCATAATAGAAGTGCTTTTTAGCCTGGTCAGCATCTACAAAGAAATGAATGCGGTCGTCGCGAACATCAAGGGATCTAACATCGCCTGCATCTTTGATCCACTCCATTCCTGGTATTTCCTTTGTTCGCGGGTTTTCAATTTCAAAACCTGCAGGCAACAGGTCTGTAATCACCACGTTTTCTATGTCAGTGGAATAAGAGCGTTCCAGCGTAATGCCGACAATAATGAGATCGTTTTGTTTAAATGTATTTCCACTGATGGGTTTTCCATAACGGTCATAAAAACGTTTGCGGACCCGCAGGTAATTATCTTCTTCTTTATATGAGCCGCTGGTGCTGATGCCTTCGGCCACCCAGAAATAATAAAGTCTTCCGCTGCCTTTTGTTTCAATATCGATATTTGTTCCTTTTAATGCAGCCTGGTTTCCTGTCCACTGGCCACCTTCAACTTTAGCAACAGTTTTACCATTCACTTTTATATCAGCTGTTACATCTGATTTGACTGCACTCCTCGCCAATTTGCCAAGTGAAAGGAATGAAAATGCTCTTTCCTGTGTGCTGAGCCAATCACGTGCTTTTAATTTATCGCTGACATGTTTCGCCATGATACCGACCTGGCTATTACCAGGATCAGAATCGATCAATGCATTTAATGCGATCGCCTCATCACGAACATCGGAATAAAAGCTTCCTCCCGTTTGCGGCACCGATTCTTCGCCGGAGAAGGCAGAAGGTAATAAGGCATTAAATGATTTCTTGTCACCCGCAGCCGCATAAGCAGCTGACAAAAGATAGCGGCTATCCAATGCCAGCAATTGCTGGTTGGATTTATAATAATTCATTGATGAAATATTGCTTTTACCTGCTATGGCCAGCACATATAAACTATAAGCCACTTCCTTTGGTGCGATCATCTTGCTTTGATTCCGATTATAATAATAATTGATGGTTTCCCTGTTCTTCAGCCGGCTATTGATATAACCAAGTGTTGTTTCTATCAGGCTGTTATCAACATCAAACCCTGCTTTCTTTGCTTCGAGCAGGAAATGCGCAGCGTACACGGTAGCCCACCAATGCTCGGTGCCGTCATTATCCCAAAGCATGATGCCGCCTTTATATGTTTGCCGCATTTTTATCTTGCGGATGGCCTCGAGAATATTGCTATTGGCATTTGCTTTCATTTTCTGATTCAATCCCATCAGGTCGGCCATATCGCCATAGTATAGTTGAGGAAATGCTGCAGAAACTGTTTGCTCGGTACAGCCATAAGGATATTCAACAAGATACCGGAGATGATCACCAAGCTCCAAAGCCGGGGATCTGCTTACGACAAGTTTATAGGAAATGCTTGATGGAATAAAATCATTCAGGCCAATATTTATCTTTTGATTTGAGCCGCCGGCTATGGAACCGCTGCCCGATAATTTTTGTAATGGCGAAGCAGGACGGACAGATATCTCAGTTTCATCGTTAAATTTTTCACCAAGACCATTTACCCCGATCTTTATTTTGCCTACTGCAACCGAAGGATCGGCTGCCACCTGGAAAACAGCACGGCTTTCGCTTTTTGGATTGATCGACACCGATTGATTATTTCCTCCAACGATCTTTAATGGACCTTCAACGGAAATAGCCGCCGAAATAGTTGCTGGCTTTGCTGTTGTATTGCTTAAAGTAACAGGAACGGTAACGGTATCACCCGGACTTAAAAATCTTGGAAGTGCCGTACTGATAACAATCGGATCGGCCACCGTCATTGTATTCTCACTGCTGCCAAAACTTTGATCTTTGTAGGCAACAGCCATCAATCTTATTTCACCACTGAATTGAGGAATAGAAAATTCAAATGTTGCTTCGCCGCTTCCATCTGCTTTTTGAATACCGCTCCAGTATGAAACGATCTTTATTCTTTTTGCAGGCATTGGATTCACTCTTTTATTCATATCCGCTTCACCATCACCGCCGGTGCTGCTGAACTTCGCTCTTACTTCAGGGAATAACAATGGATAAAGATCAAAAGCTGCCACCTGCAATGCTTTTTTCTGGTAAAAGAAATTATAAGGATCTGGTGATTCAAAATTGCTGACCTGTAACACTCCATTGTCAACAGCAGCCAACGTAACATAACTTCCGGGGGCTGCTTTTACTGTTACTTTTTGTTTTGTTTTTGAACGAACATTTTTTGCTGCATCAATACTCACCTGCATTTTGCGGCTCTTTTCTTCCACCTTCACATTTTTAAATCCATGCGCAACGGTGAGCGGCAGATCAGAAATTTCATGCGGTTTGATAAGCGTGGCAGTGATATAAACGTTAGGCACATGTTCTGATGACAAAGGAAGATCAACTGCGACGGTACGTTCTTTATCGTTTACATTCACGTCTACATATTGATACTTCACCAGCTTATCCGTTTCCATCGTTATCAGCATTCTTCCGCTGAACGGAGGTCTGAAATGCGCTTTTACATTCTCACCGGTGAAATAAGATTTTTTATCAAGTTCTATATCGACATTGCCTTCATTGCTTACTTCAAAAGAATTATTATCAGACCAGCCCCAGCGACCATAGCTATAAAAGCTCTGGCTTACATAACTGCTCGCACCGGGAATAGAAACTCTTATTTCGTATTCCCCCGGAATTCTTGGAACAAATGAGTAAGAAGAAGCTGCTCCCACGGTCAACTCTTTTGCCTCAATTGATTTTACATCCACTTTTGATTCATAACGGAAATAGCCACCGCTATTCACAAGATGGGTATTGTATTCCCTTTTCATGATCTCTACCCTTGCTTTAGAACTTACCGCGTCGCCATCTTTATTTACCGATGCTAATATAAATTTCACCGGCTGATTCAATGGGTGCCAGTACCACCCGTCGTATTGAATACCGAAAAAAACATCCTGTGTATATACATCTACTGAAGCAGCGCGACTAACGGGTCTTCCGGTTTCATCAAACACCGTTGTATAGAAGGTGCTTTGTAAAACCCCCGTATTTTTTAAATGTTCAGGAACTGTGTATGTGATCTTTGCATTTCCCTCGGCATCGGTGGTACCTTCCTTTACCTCTTTTTCAACAGGTATATTGAGATTCGAAAAGCTGAAATTGAATTTTTCGAATTTATCCGGTGAGAAATATTTCTGCCTCGTTTGTATCTCCGTTTCATATTTACGATTGGCGGCTGGTGGTCCAAAAAAATTCATGGCATTCACCGTCAGGGTTGTCGATTCACCAGCTTTCAAAAATGTTTTATCGAGTTTTGCATTTACCCTGATCCTGTCAGGAACAAATTCTTCGATACGAAAATCCTCTGACGCAAGCAAAAGATCGTTCGACGTGTACACCTCCAATGTATAGGAACCCGTAATAGCAGATAAAGCCATTTCAATACTGCCTTCAACAGAACCTTCTTCATTTAATGTTTTTCGAAACTCTTTTAATTCCTTTCCATTAGGTAACAGGAATTTCATTTTCACCGGTATTTCACCGGGACTTTTCCATTCGCGATTGCGAACAATGACAGAGAAATTAATTTTTTCCCCGGGACGATAAATGTCTCTTTCGGCATAAACAAATGCATCAAGCCCGGATGGATTATTTCTTCTTCCGCCAACATCAAAACGGGACGTATTTACTCTTGTGGAATTAAATGGGAGGTAATTAAAATCATCATCTGTTTTTGCGATGATCATCGTCGGCTGGAAGCCGCTGAATTCTTTTTTTGTATAAGCAATCTCGGCAACACCATCGCCGTTTGTGGAACCCGTTCCGATCAGCTGGTTGTTTTTTGCATACACAGAGACGTTCACGCCATTCATTCCTTCAGCAGTCTTGATAGAGTTTGCAAAAACATATATTTTATCTACACCTTCTTTTGCAACTAAACCAATATCGGAAACAGAAATAAAGCGACTGTCTTTTACCCAGTAATCTTTCATAGAGCTGATCTGCACATGATAAATTCCTTTAAAGTCCGGTAACCGATCTTCAAATTGCGACACATTTAAAATTTTACCAGCGCCACTTTTCGGCAACGAACGTGTATCAATTTCTTTTTGATATATAACATCGCCCAGTTCTATATCATTTCGATAATAATCATCATAGTAATATTCACCAACGCCTTCTTCATCATCACTTTCATAACTGGCGGCAGTTGCTCTTGGATAATAACCGTAGCGTTCGGTCATTACCAGGTTGTTTTCATAAATCTTGGAAATGGTAATTCTTACTTTTGGCACATTCGTAATCTTTACCTCCATATTCTTTGCACCACGTTTTGATAAGTAAACTGCTTTTTTGCTTGTAAAGCTGATGCCGGCCTGCAGTTCACCAAATGCCACCTGGTGCTGCGATTCTTCTTTCAATTCACCACCGATCCTTCCACGCATACCTTCTTTGAAAGTGACGGTATAACTTTTTTCCAGGTCGAATTTATCGCTGCGAAGCGTCAATCCACTTTCATCAACCTCGGCGGTGTACTGAATAGAAGGAGCAAAACCGATATAAGATTTAAGATCGGCTTCCACTAGTTGCTGATTGGTTGTGACACGGATGGTTCCTTCATTGCCATCATACTCAGCTTCTACATTTTGAATGGTGAGCACATAAGGTGACGGAACAGAAAGATTCTCGGAAATTGCTTCCTGGATTGAGTTGGTTCCTCCTTCAGGTTTTAATCCTTTATCGATCGTGATCTTCGTTTCATAATTCCTGTCCTCAGGTTTAAAACTTGCCAAACGAAAGGAGATCTTTGAGTCTGATGAAATGGTCTGTGGTGTGAATGACGTTTGTTTACCATCAACTTCTATCGATAATTTTTCTTTGAGCCTGGCAGGATCGATCTTATAGTTAAAGAAAAGATCAAGTTGCGGTATCACATTGCGGGTGGCTTCATCAGGCATGGTCCACACTACCTGCGCATTTTCCAGTGCCAGCGCAGGAGTATTAAAGCTTATTTTATCAGCTGCTTCCACTTTATTATACTTGCTGTAACGGAACAACTCCCTGTTGAACTTAGCTGTATAGGAGGTAGCTGGTTGTAAAAGCTGTGAAGGGGAGAATACTAATTGATCAGGGCTTTCCCAGCGAAATCTGCCGGGTATCCTGGGTTCAAATGTAACATAGTCGGCAGAATCCCACACATTGAGCAGGGAATCCTTCATTAACGATTTATTGAAACGAAAAACAAGATTGCCAAGCTGGGGCACTTCGCCTTTTGCATTGGTATATTCAAGCTTAACTGCATTTTTTTTACAGGCAGATAAAAAAATAGTAATCCCGATAGCAATCGAGATTACCAAGACAGGTTTAATACGCATATAAGTTTGTTGGTTGAGTGTGTGACTGAAAGAAAAGTTAATTAAAAAATAGAAGGTAACAATTATTCGGATGGTCCTTTTTCCATGAAAGGAAAACAGAAATCAGCGGTAAGCTAAGGAGGGATGTCCCTGGTTGGGCGGGACGAGTCGGCGGGGTCCATACAGTCAGAAAAAATTTATTCTGAAAGGTAGTAGTAAGAAATTCCGGTTTGCAAATTTTGGTAGATAAATATATGTTAAGCATAAAATTTCATGGTAACTCGCCGGCGTTGTGAATCTGTAACGATAGTAGCTTTGTGTTAGATACCTGTTCGACTGCCAGGAGGATTAAAAGATGAAACTCCGCATCACCAAACGACATATTACCCGGTTTCTCAAACGGCTTGGAATAGCCGTTATCTTTTTATTCCTGCTTTTTCTTTTGCTCAATTTGATTTTTCCGTTGAAAGATAAGATCGAATACTCCACCATTATTACCGACAAGAATGGAGAGGTCATCAATGCTTTTTTAACAAAGGATGAAAAATGGCGGATGAAAACTGAATTAAATGAAATTTCACCGCTGCTTAGAAAAACGATCATTGCTAAAGAAGATAAATATTTTTATTCCCATCCTGGTATAAATCCTTTCGCGGTTGTTCGCGCCGCGTTTAAGAATATTTTCAGGATGAAGAGGACCAGCGGTGCAAGCACTATCACTATGCAGGTAGCGAGAGCACTGGAACCAAAAAACAGAAACCTGGGAAGTAAAATAATCGAAATGTTCAGGGCATTGCAGCTGGAATGGAAATACAGCAAGAATGAAATCCTCCAAATGTACCTGAACCTTGTGCCTTACGGTGGCAACCTTGAAGGAGTGAAATCTGCGTCACTCTTGTATTTTTCAAAGAATCCAGATCATCTTTCATTGGCAGAGATCACTGCGTTGAGCATCATTCCCAACAGGCCATCATCATTGGTAATGGGCAAAAACAACGATCTGATTATCGCCGAAAGAAATCGCTGGCTGAAAAAATTTGCCGCTGATAAAGTATTTACCGAAAAAGAAATTGAGGATGCAGTTGCAGAACCTCTTGATGCAACAAGAAACACCGTTCCGCATTATGCCAAACACCTTTCGATCAAACTATTTAAAAAAGGCGGTCACTTTTATAAAACACATCTTGATCTTAATACGCAGCTGAAAACAGAAAAGATCGTTGAAGATTATGTAAGGGCGCAGCGATTAAGGAATATCAACAACGCATCCGTCGTTATTATCGATAATAAAACTCATAAAGTGGTTGCCTACGTTGGCTCTGCAAATTTTAATGATACAACCGACGCGGGACAGGTAAACGGTGCAGCAGCAATAAGACAACCGGGAAGTACCTTAAAGCCTTTGCTCTATGCATTGGCGATGGACGAAGGATTACTTACCCCCAAAACGGTGATGAGTGATATAGCTGTGAATTATGATGGCTATGCTCCTGAAAATTATGATCAGAAATTCAATGGTTATGTAACAGCGGAATATGCACTGGAACATTCATTGAATATTCCGGCCGTAAAAGAACTGAGAACACTTGGAAAGGATAAGCTGGTGCAAAAACTCGCGACCTGCGACTTTAAGCAAATATCGAAAGACAGGTACAAGTTGGGATTATCAATGATACTTGGTGGTTGTGGTACTACACTGGAGGAGTTAACAGGTCTGTTTTCTTCATTCGCTAATGAAGGTGTATATATTTCGCCGTCTTATTCCGATAAAGACACCTTGCATAAAAAAGTAAATGTAGTAAGTCCTGAAGCCGCGTTTATGAT
>Ga0075421_100002307_pt1 | contig 22723 bp, 19 predicted proteins | sample SoiMetdeltSBSDD5_FD_75292 | JGI IMG/M metagenome (GOLD analysis project Ga0075421, IMG submission 75292) | Bulk soil microbial communities from a Populus tree surrounding site in Tennessee, USA - Soil MetaG P. deltoides SBSDD5 | ecosystem: Environmental > Terrestrial > Soil > Tree plantation...
TTAGAGGCCCAAGCGGGCGATGGGATTCGATTCATTGGCAGCGTAGAGAATGTAGCTGAATGGCTACAGATAGCCGACCTGTTTGTTCTGCCCTCTGTTTCAGAAGGGTTATCGAATTCCTTGTTAGAGGCGATGGCGACCGAGCTGCCTATTGTGGCAACTGCGGTTGGAGCAGCACCGAATCTCATTGAACCCGGAGTTAATGGATGGTGCATTCCTCCTGATGATATTCCCGCCTTAACCAGCGCTCTGCTGGAGGCGCTCGGAAGTCTCGACAGGATACCGAACTACGGAAAGAATAATCGTCAGCGTATACTAAACGACTACCAACTGGCAGTTACTGCATGTAAACTGTGTGAGTTGTATGAAACTGTCATACAGCGTGCAAAATAGGCCGGTGTGCCATGCGCTGAGGCAAGCCCCAGTGGCTACATCTGAAGTTTGCCTCAGCCTGCCCCCATAAGCTTTTCGCCGCGAAGCACTAAATTCGCCGTCTCATCATTAGGATCATCACAGCACCAGCAAGGATCACTACCCCCACCACTCCAATCACGGCCAGTGTAAGGGGCGGCTGACCACCTTGCGACTCCGGGCCTTGCAGGTTTACCTGGTTGGTAGTTTGTGCCGAAGGTGTCGCCGTATTGCCAACGCCATCTGGGGTCGGTGGTACATCGGTAATCTGCGGGAAATCATTTCTGCCCGCAGTTGCCACTTGAAAGGCACTCGCGGTCACATCGTCCACAAATACTAAGTTGCCGTCAACGTTAGCACGCACATTCAAATAATCGCTTAATGCTCTACCTGCCCAGAAGACACTGGTCTCATTGGTTCCCGTGATTACTAAGGTGACGGTGCCATCACTGGTTTGTGGAACAAGAAGCTGGATCAAGCCTAGCGGTTTGTTGGGTGGAATCACATACGCCAAGTGATTATGCGACTGATCAAGGGTATCTTTACCGGCTTCAAAGGGCTGCAACAGTTGGTCATTGAGGCTAGCTAGTGCAGGATTGGATGAAGGCGTACCAATTACAATGCGATAAGGACTTGACTTGCCCATTTCTCCCTGCAATACGTCCGGCATCCATATGTCGATTTTTCCTCGCGGAGCGAGTTCAGTACTAACCTCCAACAATGCAGTCAGGTCTGCGGGAGACGGTACAGTCGGCATGACGATTTGGAGTTCACCTGGATTTCGCTGCCCAGAGAAGGGATTCGGGAAGTCATTAAGCGTGATTGGTCGGAAACTACCAGGGATGGAAGTCATATTGATCGAAGAGACATTATAGGTGGTAATCCATGGAGATTGGCTCGATGTTTTTGAGCTGCCTTTGCACTCGCCCGCTTGGAGAAGTTCTGCTCGGACTCTCAGTACATTGTCAGTAGGCCAAATTGTCATCCCAGCAGGAATGTTGAATTTCAACTGCCCATCGCTGCTGTTGGTCGCATCGAGCTGCGTGGAGGCAACCGCTACATTATTCAGAAAAACTGTTAATGAGGCGTTAGCAGCCAACGGCTCTGAATGTGCGAACTTGAGATCAACATAGCTCCCCTCTGCGAGCCGGTAACCGCCCGCAACATCGAAGATATAATTTAGGGTTACAATATCAGCGCCGCCCCGAGTCTGATCACTATACCCTAGATCCTGAAACAATATGGGCTGTTCACTTGGTCGTGAAGATGCTTGCGGCGTGATATCTGTCACAATGATCCGATCACCCGCCAATACTGGCGACTGAACTTCGGTAGAAAGCGCTGTGGCAGCTAACATAATGCCTGTTTGATTCTGACCAGACACGACGAATAACACACGATTAGGATTATAAGGCGATGGGAACAACTGAATAAGCCCGGTATCTGGTGGCAAATTGCCTGCCGGCGCGCCAGGAATATCTGCGATTAGGCTATTGCTCTCCGGCGTACCAATAGCAATAATGTGGCTATTGGCAACAAACCGGGTTGGGAAATCAGTAACAGTCGTTGCGTCCACAGCAGAGGAAGCCTGACCGAACTGCCCCAACCGGGTTGCAATGACGCTCGCCGCTTGCAAATCTTCAGCAGTGGGGTGATCAGGAAGGACAAACACAAGCCTGGTCTCCAACAGCGAATCCGAGATCAGGAACTGTGGATAGTTGGCGAGATCATATGTCAAGTCCTTGAAGCTGCTCAGATCAATACCGAGGTCTGAAGTAGCCCTGATCACAACTTGCGAGGGAGCACCGCATTCAACACCGCTGAAATGAGTTCGGAAGATCAACCTGTTTGGCTGCCCAGGAAGGGCTTGGTCCCAAGCACTCGGCGGAATGTTGAGATGAACTATCCCATCCGGAGGTAGTTGGTTGAGATTTACAGTACCAATCTCTATATCATTTAGGGAAACCTGAAGCAGCGGTTGTTTCGGGGATGCAGGGGGAGTGCCAGTCCCCCCCGCATTCTCAAAACTTAAGTAGGATAAATTCAGATCAACATGCGATGTGTTGGCTGGAATCCAATCCGCAGGCAATGTGAAATCGATCTGCCCAATATCCGATACATCCAATCTGAGCACAATATCGCTCGCGCCGAGCTGGGCAAACGTAACTGTATGCTCTGCAACCGGGGTTGAAGTGAGGGGAGGTTCAGGAGTAGGCGTCTGTGCCAATGCTGCCATCGACGGAGCTAGCAGAACCAACATCCCTGCAAGTGTGAGCATAGGAAAAAGATAACCAGTTTTACGCATTAATGATTTGCTCCGTACTTTCTTCTCATGGATGAGGAATCTACCAAGTATTAGTCCACTATCTGGACAACATAGAGACAGCTATTGGTTTACCTAGGGCGCATGGGTGTCCTACGTGTAAATTGCCTGTCATAAGATTAAGCACTACAACAATCGATAATCCCGGCTGGTCAGGGAAAGGTGCAACTCCGTCAGGGCAGTTGAGATAAATTCAGGGTTTCAGCATAGCACATGATTGCACTTGATGAAACTCCTTCTTTAGCCGCATCACCTAATCACGACATTAGCGGCTTTTGCATCGCCAGTTTGTCCTCTGAGGGAGAGAGTTGTTTAGAACGCTGCAAACTGCGAGCGTAGTAGAGTAGTGCAGAGGACATTCCCATCAGATACCAGAACTGCTTAAACTGCTCGCTGCTAATAAAAAAGCTCGATACAGCGAAGCCTATGATCGCTAGCTCTACCCCGCGCGCCGTTGCCCACTCAATTGTTCCTGGTTGCAGCATGTTCGCCGCTTGATTGGAACCTCGCCAGGCAGTATAGATCATACCTATGAGCGCAAATAGCCCGAGCAATCCCGTGCCGACGACAGTCTCCAAATAGACATTATGGGCGACACGGTATGTGTCGAAAGCAATCAATGGATTATCGAATCTGGCAAACCGAGAACGACTGAAAAGCTGCGAGAATGTTCGGTAACCTGTCCCATTAATTGGGTGCTCACTAATGAGTTGGACACCAAACTCATAATAGCCCATGCGACGCTCAAGCGAATTCTCCGCAGACTTCTGGTAGGCATTGCTAAAGTCAGTGCGGGTGAGGCTTGGGAAATAGCGGCTCGTTATATCAGAGGGCCAGAATGGTAAGGTCACCACAAGGATCGTTAGCGCAGCGGCTGCAAGCTGAATTCGCTTTGGATGTCGCAGGATTAGCACTGACACAACCGTAAGGAATGAAAGCGCACCCCCACGCGAAGCACTCAAGAGAATCCCAAGTACGACGATGAAGATGCCTATCGCAAGAAGAAGCTTCATCGTCAAGCGTTTTGCTGCCAGAAACAGGAAGATTCCCATCGAGAACGCCATAACGGATTCCAGCGCAAAGTTATTGGGATTTTCGCCGATCCCTGCCGCGCGAACTCTATTGCCCCATTCTCCAAGCACGGTGTTATGGACGGTAATGCCGTAGTAAGAGGCATATACACTTGAGATGAATAGCCCAAGCATCAGGATATACATTATGCGCGGGCCTTTTACCAGGTTCTTGACCGCAATGTAAAACGCAACTAGGCGAAATACCTGATCGATTTCGCTAATGACGGCACTAAGCTGGGTCGATGTGATCCCCGAAAACAGCATGGCTGCACAGAAGAACAGTACAACATAATCCTGCGTGTCGTCCAAAAAGCGGAACTGCTGCCGTCGGAAGATCACATGAAAAAAGAAGGCAGCGAGAAGCAACATGCCCAGCAGCTTCGGCAGAGAAAGCGACCCCGGAAACGGAAAAAGTACATCCCAGATGTCTGCATTTTCCAAGGGAAAGTTAATGACAATCAACACCAGCACGATTTCGGGATGCATAAGCAGAAAAATGCCCACCAACAGTGCAAGCGGCACAATCAGCGCAATAAGGGCGTACTCTGGAGGCGCGAGAAGGAAGCCCAAAATACCTAGAAACAGTATTAGTAACAGCGCGGCGATTGGCAGCCTGTTTTCGATGAAAGTGAGCGATAGATGGTTTCTCAGCGCGAATGAATTCATGATCAGACCTGTGTTCGGTTGCCAACCCACTCAGCTATTTCACAATGACCTTGCGTTGTCTGAATCTGATATCTTGCCCTGCTAACAGACAATGCCAATCAAAGTGGAGGCTATCCGAAAATGATTGACTTTGCCGGATAGCTTCCAGTCGCCGGATGATTGTTCTATACAGGGTGACTGCTAACCAGGAGCTTCGCTCTTCTCCGTGCCTTAATATACGTATCCATCAAAAAGGCACCGAGAATTCCCAGGATGAAACTGCCAAGTCCTCCAAGGGCCAAACTCAGTTTTTTGTCCGGATACGAAGGGGAGGAAGGGAATGATGCTTCATCCAGGATCTCCATTCCGTAGGCTACTTCGAATGCTGGCAGAGGGTTCTTCGTAGTGATTTGCTTCACAACTTCGTTGGCATAATCTTGGGCAAGTTGCGCATTCTCGGATTGAACCGTGACAACGATAATCGAGCTGTTCTCGACAGGCTGAACCCCAGTGACAATTTTCGACAACTGGCTTGATGTGTACCGACTTGCTAATGTTTGTCTCACATCATTTCGCAACGATTGGCTGCGCAGCACCTGAACGTATGTTCCTTGTGCTATCTCAATCTTTTCGAGTGGTTTAGGGATTGCGCTGCTATCAAAGTTGGGCAATACCACCAGAGATGCTTCGCTCTGATAAACTTCTTGCAGTGAATTGACTACCAGGAAGGTAATTGCGCTGCCAGCAACTGTCACAATGAGAATCACCCACAGATTGCTAAGTAGGATGCGAAAGAACTGAACAATATCCACATACCCATACTGTGCAGGCACACCATCCAAGTCTTCATTAATAGGGCTTGAACTACCTCGAAGCAGCAAGTCTGTTTGGCCTTCAGGTTTTCTAATCGAGTCGTCTACGTTCATACAGTTACACCTTAGCAGGGTTGAATATTAGTTGTGTGCCTATACTGACTTGTAAGTATCAGCCAACACACCGGATTTGTGATTTCTATGGAACAGTTTCCTAGTCAGACGCCCTATTTTAGTCCATTTCGCGGTCAACAGGCGAACGAATGGCTTAGTATCACTGGCCGAGTATACCGCGAATGTTTTATGCCGAGAAAAGTATGGCTTCAGAAATTTCGGTAAATTCAACAGGATATGAGGCTCCCGGAAGAGAGTATTGCCCACATCCGGAATCATGTCAATGAAATACACATGATTATAGTCCAGTTTTGATTCCTGCTTGTTGAGCATCAGATCCTGGTAAATGACCCAGGGAATATCCGTGCCGCTTGCAATCAGCAGTTGACCATTGCGTGGTTGGCGAATGTTCACCTCTATGAGCTTGGGCAGGCCATCTCGACCATCACGTTTGAACTCAAAGCTGGCGAACCCACGATAATCTATATGCTGGAGCATAGTGTGAGCATATTCGCGGATATCGTTAATCGGTGGCACTGTTTCGCCCGCCCGCATAACCCCGAACATAGGGGGCGTTTGCCGCAGTTTGACATTGAATTGCTCCGCAGCGATCTGCCCCGCGCTGTTGACGTAGATTTCGACGCTTTCTAAAGCACGCTCGTCAGTGCCAGGAATGATCTCCTGAATCATCACATTTAGATTATGTTCTACTGTCTGCCCAAATCGCCTGCGTAGCTCATCGACATTTTGGATGATGAAGAGTTTTGTATCAAACTGGTTGACGAACTCGTGTGATAGCACCGGCTTAATCATTATGGGAAATGCGGTCTTGGGGATGATCTCTTCCAAGTCTGCCATCGTCTTGGGCTGAAACAACGCCGGGTGCGGCACATGGCACTCGTCGGCTAAGGCATAGGTTCTGTCCTTCTCGAGAAATATCTGTGTGATATTCCAGTCAGGCGTGATCATGCGATACTTCTGGCAAAGCTCGGCCTTATGGGCTGAAAGTGCCGCAGCGTAATAGTCTTCCGCTTCCAGAATCAGCGATCCTTCCCAGTCTGCTGCTCTTTCCAGAAGAAAATCTGCGAAGGCTCGCGTATCCTTGGGATGGGGACTAATAGCTCGTTCCACGACATAGCGCGAAGCTAGGCCGAATTCGGTCTCCTTGTAGCTAATGGCAATGATGGGTATGCCTTGTTTACCTAATGTACGGATGACGGCGAGACCACCATGCTGACAGCCTGCCACAATGACTTTATTTGCTGAAGGGATCGCTGTCATATGGGTTTACTCAAATGACTGCTTTTTCATGCTTGAGGTCTTGCGAATAAAACGCAAACCCCGCATGCGCAGTTGCCGGAAGAGGGGCCCTGGATCCGACCACGAAAACTCTGAGAAAGCTTTGCGCCGCGCTAGATACGGCTGCACGAATCTACGCAAATTCCGGTCTTGATCGTATCGGAGGAAATCCGCGACATCTGCGACTATTTCAATCAAGTAGGTATTGTGGTCGTAGTCCATGACTGTCACCTGCTGATCAAGAACAATATCCTGATAAATAAGCCAGGGAAAGTCAACACCGCTAGCAACTGGTAGTGCCAAACCACGCGGCATCCGAATATTCACTTCCATCAATTTTGGGATATTATCACGTGGGTCACGCTTGAACTCAAGATTAGCATATCCCCGATAGTTCGACTGCTTCAGAAGTCGGTGACTATATTCGCGCACGTCTTTGATGGGCGCAACACTCTTACCCACACGCACCACACCATACATTGGCGGAGTCTGCCGCAGTTTGACGTTGAAGAATTCAGCGCAGATATCCCCTTTTGAATTGACGTAAACATGCAGCTTTTCAATTGTTTTGTAATCAGTGCCTGGAATGATCTCCGAGAGGATTACTGGCTGCTTTGCATCCAATATCTGCTGGAACTTCGCCTGTAGCTCGCCAAGTATCTCGGTGATGATCAGTTTCTTACCAAAAATACGCACGAATTCATGGGAAAGGACTGGCTTTATCATCACAGGGAACTTGAGTTGACCAGCGATAGCATTCAAGTCATCCATGCTTTGTGGCTCATAGATATTGGGGTGCGGAACATCGCATTCATCGGCGAGCGCATAGGTCTTGTCTTTCTCCAGAAAAGTATGTGTCACATCGCAATCAGGCGTGATCAGACGATATTTCTGGCTGAGCTCGTCCTTGTGTTCCGCGAGCGCAGCCGCAAAGTAATCGTTGGTCTCAAGGATAAGGGCCCCGTCCCATGACCTTGGCCCGTTCAACAAGAAGTCGGCAAAGGCGCGCTTATCCTCAGGGTGGGGACAGAAAGCTTTCTCTGCAATATAGCGTGAGCCTAAGCCAAACTCAGTTGGTACATAACTGATGGCAATGACGTGCAGCCTGCTCCTTCCCAGGGAGCGGATGGCTGCCAATCCACCATGTGTGCAGCCCAGAACTATGACCTTTCCGCGTCCTTGAGTGTTCATGTTATCGCATTCCCTTCTGCTTCATACTCATTGGCCTGGCGGGAATCAGTTGACCAGCGTACGATTTTATGCCCGCGCACGATATTCCAACTAGCGATTGCTGCTGCGACATAGACCATACAGACGAAAGTCGGAATTGAAAGCCATTTCGGCAGGTGTACGCCATTCCTGATGAACACTCCGCCAAATATTGCCGCTGCATAAAACGCAACCTGCACACCAAAAGCCAATTGATACGGCCAACCCAACAACACCAACGGAATATTGCTTAGAAAAATCAAGATAAGAGGAATATAGAGCAAGCGCCGTAAGATTTTATGGGTAAACAACTGCAACGCATAGAAGCCATATTTGAACGGATTCAAAAGGTTGGACATCACCAGCACACTGTTGAAGCCGCGCGTAATAATTCGTACTTTTCGCCCAAATTCGCGCTGTTGATTCTTAGTGGTCGATTCATAAGCGATAGCATTTGGCTCAAAAACTAACCAGTACCCATGTTCAATCACACGCACGGAGGTAACGAAATCATCGGTTACGCCAAGTGGGACCTTGTCGAACAGTTCGCGGCGAATTGCATAGATCGCCCCAGTAGCTGAAATCGTATTGCCGCCAGCACTTTCCCAGATTTTTAACTGCCTATCAAACCTCCAGTAGCTCTTTTCGCCGGCATTATCCTGTGTGGCTTTGTTCTTGATATAACGTTGGTTACCTGCAACACCACCAACCTGTGGATCAGCAAAGTGCTTTACAAGTTGCTGAATTGCATCGGTGGCGTAAAGACTGTTTGCATCCGAAAATACAAGAATATCACTATTTGATTGTTCAACTGCCGCATTGAGTGCATCTGCTTTACCTAGTCGAGGCAGCTTAAGCAGGTGGATAGTCGAATCGGAATGAGTTGCCACGATCTCGTTTGTACCATCATCGGAACCATCCGATGCGATGATTACTTCAAGTTTATCTGCCGGATATTTCAACGCACTGACATTTTTGAGCTTCTGCTCAATAGATGCTGCTTCATTGTACGCCGCAATGATCATGCTTACAGAGGGTGTGATGTTTCCTTCATGGTGATGTCTCGGCCACAGAATTCCCCGCATGACAAGTATCAACGGGAATATAATGTACGTATAGATTACGACTCCTATAGACAGCCAGAACACGATAAGAGCAAGATTCATGGGGGCGTCTCCCTAAATAGCCGGCTTAAAATCCGTGCGTTCTCTTCTTGATTGAAATCATTTATGATTCGGCTTTGCCCTGCCATACCAAGCTTCCGCCGCAGGTCAGGGTCCGTCATCAGCTTTGCAAGGGCCTCTGCCAAGCCGTCAACATCGCGTGGAGCCACCAAAAAACCATTGCAATTGTTCGTCACCAGTTCCGGAATCCCTGATAAATCGCTAGCCACTACCGGAATTCCGAATGCCATTCCTTCCATCAGAGCCACCGGAATGCCCTCGCGGCGACCATCTCGGCTTGGTACGCTGGGAGCGACGACAATATCTGCCTTGCTCAGCACCGCCAGCACATCGTTCCGTTGAAGTCTGCCATGAAGTACCACTTCCTTGCCTAGATTCAGGGAGGAAATCTGCTCTCTCAGCTTTTGCTCATCGGGACCGTCGCCAATGAGATGACAAGCAAACGGCATCGCGCGCTCCTTGAGGCGAGCGCAAGCCTGCAAAAGGTACATCTGCCCTTTAACTTCGTGAAGAGTCCCAGTGCACACAATCGATACAGGCCCGTCGAGGCTGCGAGTTTCTGCGGGCTTGAAAATCTCAGTATCAACTCCACAATGAATGATGTAAACTTTGGCTTCATCACTGCTGTCACAATAGTCCAAAATTGCGCGCTTGTTGTACTGCGAAATGGCTACCACAAAATTCGCATCGCGGACTTTTTCGCACAGCATGTGTTTGTCGCGGTGCAAATCAGACCCGTGTGCGGTGAAGCTGTACGGCATTCCGGTAAGTTGGTGAATGATGTAGGCTGATGCAGCCGGGAAACTTGCGAAGTGGGCATGCAGATGAGTTATACCAGCAACCTGCATCAACTCTGCCAGATAAACAGACTTTGGGAATAGAGCGAGTGTGCCCACAAAGAACCGACGGCTCCCTAATGTAGCGCGGGCTGAGGTCCACAATGTCCGAATATAGGTGTATGGCTGCTTCAGTATCGCCCGTATATTGGCAGCCAAGATTCCGAAGGAAAAATGCGGCGTGAAATGTGCAGCTTCTACGAGCGGTATCGCCTCAGCGTGCATGACGTTCGTGCGTTCACGCATTAAGGGGTAGACTTCAATCGGGATATTCTGTTTCATTACGGCCAAGATCTCATACAACACGAAGGTTTCGGTGATCTTCGGAAACCGCGACATCATATATGCCACTTTGACCGGCTTGTTCCCGATAGCTGATGCCAAAATATTCTCCCATCTGAGTATTGGTGGGAATGCATCGAAGTAAACGCATTCCCCAAGTAGATGAAGCTTTATCCTAAATTACAACGGGTGATTCTTTCACCTCTTGGTGTCTACATCCCTGCGTTGTGAAGAGAACCCAGCCTTTGTTTTCAGTCCGACTATCATTTTCACAACCCGGAATCTGCTTCAATTCCAGCAACCCCACTCTCTGACTTCTGGACAACACCGATATGGAGTAGATTTTTGAGTACAGGAACTTTTGAGAGCTCCGGGAAGTACTCGTCCATTTGCAGCCTTGGCGCACTGACTCGAAGCACAATTAATGAAAGCACCGCCGCTAGTGGAACTGTGATAAATAAACTTGGGGAGAACAGCCACTGTACTATGGACAACCCAGCAGCAAATACGGCAATCAGCGTATAGATCGGGAGATACTCGGGTTCAAACACTTTGATGCCTGCGTGCTTCACGAGACCGATATGGTAAAGAATATTGTTGAACACAATGGCCAGCGTGTATGAAATCGCGGCTCCCACCGCGCCAAACACAGGCATGAATACAAAGAAGGAAATCAAAGCAGCGGCAACTACCGTGAAATCCACAAACATAAGGTATTTAACTTTGTTGTAGGCCCGTAGAGTATCCTTATTGAAACCCATCACCGAATTAAAATAAGTGCCAAACGCCGCGATTGTCATGATTATTGCCGAGCTTGCGTATTGTTCACCAAAGAGCAGCTTGACTAATGGGCTTGCCAACGAAAAAGTCACAAGGAATACCGGGAAACTGGTTATCGCGATCCAGGCAGCTCCTTGCCAGAACAACTTGTTGATGCCTGAAGTATCCTTTCTCGCAAACAGCCGTGACGCGACAGGCAGATACAAAAGCGCAAAGCTGGTATAAACAACACTGTTTAATGCGACAACAGGCTGTACTGCTCGGTACTCGGCGACAGCAACGGTACCTCTAAAAAACGCGAGCAGAACAATCGCTAACTGAGAGCGCACAAGGAAGCCCAGACCTGTCAGAAACATCGGCACACTAAATCCAAAGATCTCTCCCGGCCTGAATTTAATCGTCTTCCAGTGAAAGTGCTGAAGCACTTTTTTACGGCGCAGCAGGTTGTACGACATTAGAGCATATAGCACTGTACCCATTGCACCGCCGACTAAATACCCTATTGACAGCCAGTAAACATCCGACCGAAGTAGTAATACGATGACAACCGCAATCATTTGCAGCATCGGCCACAAAATGTATCGACGGAAGAAGATCGCGCGGACTGTGCCAAAACCGGCAAATAGACTCTGGAACCAACTATCAAGGGCTTCCAGCGGACCCAAAGCAATCAGAATGATGACAACAGACAGCGCTACATCATCACTGATGAGTATCCCTGATAGCAATCCCCGACCAGCAATAAAGAAGAGGGTAGTGGCAGCTCCCAGCCCAATGATTGAGACCAATGATAGAATGATGAATCCAAAAAGCGAATCGTAGTCCTTCTGCTCATCATAGATGGGAATGAAACGGGCTGCGGCATTGTCCAGAGCAATCAACACCACAATCTGGGCAATGTCAACCATGTTCAGTGCATAAGCAAAAGCACCAAAGTCTGACTTAGATAAGTAACGAACGATTAGTACTTGAATGAAGAACTTAAGAACTAATGAAATAACACGCCCTGCAAAAATAGCGGTTGAGCCACGTACAAATTTGGAAGCAAGAGAATTGCTTTCAGCTTTTTGGGCAACTGCTGTCTCCATTACCCCCCCAGAAATAGTAAAGAAAGTGCCCTGCTGGTCCTACCCAAACGCGCTCGTGAGGCGCAAAATCGGTCTTAGCATTTGTGCATGCATCATGTTAACAGACGTGTTTAATCCGACATTGATGCGTTTGAACAAAAGCCTATTCGCCTCCGACGTATCATTAATACCGCGATTTTGGGTGAATCCGAGGATAAAGCCAGCACTCTTCATTCGATCTGCAACATCTTCGTCTGCCCCGCCGCTAGGATACGCGATGATCGGCAGGACATGTGCAATATGCTGCTGGAGATCATGCAGAGAGCCTAACGCTTCCTGCTCAACCTCATCGAGCGAGATATGGGTAAGCATCGGATGAGTGCGGGTGTGAGGGGCTAGTGTTACGCCCTCGCGGGCTAACTGCTCCAATGAATTCCAATCCAGAATACAGTTGTCATTCCGCGACTCAACCTCGCATATAGTGCAGAAATCATCAACAAACAGCATGGCTTCTGTGTGGGGCAGAGACTTCACATAATTCCTGAGATCCTTGAACGCACGTTTGCGAGCTTTGTCGGATGAGAGATCGATGATACCAATAGGAAGATCGGCTGCTGTGAGAGTCGTGCGGTGGAGGGTTGAATAAAGCTTGTCCCACCATAAAATCTTATTGGGATTGCTGGGATATGCTGTGGGCACGAAGAGAACTACCGGTATGCCGAATTTTCGCAGAATCCCCCAGGCATTCTCCGCAAAATCACGATAACCGTCATCGAAAGTGACCATCACCGCCTTTTCAGGCAGAGGAGTGCCACATTCCAGATGGTCGATAAGCGTATGAATGCTTATAGGATTGCATCGCTCCGCTAGGTATCTCATCTGTTCTTCAAATGCTTGGGGGGAGGCACTGAGAATACTTGGTGCTAAATCTGGCTGCGCGTTCGGCGTATCTACACGATGATAGGTAAAGACGCTGATGATCTGAGATGTTGGTTTATCGAAATGCTCCACAATCTCCAGACCACGCCTAAAGGCCGATGTATTCACAAATTTCCGCAGCAACTGCGCCATCGTTCTTGCTCCTGTTACAGGGCTTCCGTTAGAACAAATCACGAAAAGTCTGGAAAGTAGTGTGATAGACTTCTCCTATATGAGTCAAAGATCACCACCGGAGATGGCGGCTCAAAAGTGAGCTGCCCCTAGTAGTTAGTAGAGTAAGCCCCACCCGTATTAGGCCAAGCTATTTAGACATGATCCAGTTGCTTGAACTATGGATCCTCGCCTTCTTGCTGCCGGATGCAGAGTTGGATTCTGATTTCATCGCCTATTTTCAGTCATATGACCGCCTGCCAAGAAATGTTCACCTTTAAGGATTGACCTGCTTGTCTTGTGCGGCAGGCAACTCAAACCAGAAGGTAGAGCCTACACCGCGAATACTCTGAGCTCCTACCCTACCTCCATGCATCTCAACAAGTTGACGGGTGATCGACAGACCGATCCCAGCACTGGGAATATCACCTGTTGGCCTTGCGTCATTCTCTGCATTATCATGAAGCTGCACAAAATCCTGGAACAGCAGCGGCATATCATCTTCAGCAATGCCCGTCCCATTGTCCTGAACGGCAAACCGGGACCACCCCTCATGGGTACTGGTCGAGACGACAATCTGTCCACCTTCAGGGCTATATTTAACGGCGTTGATCACCAGGTTGGTCATCACCTGATACAGGCGATCCTCATCACCCGTGCAAGCCCGGATATATGGATCGAGCCGTAGCTCCACGTTCATCCGCCGCTTCTGCATAGTAGGCTGATAAGCCGTGATTACATTCCCCGCAATGACATTCAGGTTCAGCGGTTTGGATTTCAAAGTGAGATGTCCAGCCTTGATCATCTCAAGATCCATGAAATCATTGACGATGGACCACATTCCGGAAGTTGCTTTGCGGAGCGATTCGACGAGCGGCTTGACCTTGCTAACAACTTCCGGCCCGAATACGATTTCGTCTGACAGAAGTTGTAATCCAGAATCCAGTGTACTAAGCGGACCGCGTAAGTCATGAGAAGCGATTTGCAGGTGTTTATCGCGAATCTTATCGATCCTCTGAAGTTCACGGAGAAGTTCTTGATTCTTCTCCCGCTCCTGCTTCGCGGCCATCTGCGCCTGAATACGCGCCTGCAACTCTTCTATCTTAAAGGGCTTAATTAGATAGTCGTTTGCGCCCATTGCAAAAGCGCGCACGATACTCTCCTGCGTATTAATTGCAGTAAGAAAAATCACGGGGGTATCAACGAGGCTGGGATCAGTACGAATGTATTTCAATACCTCAAAGCCATTGACTACTGGCATCATCAGATCGAGCAATATCAGATCCGGGCGGGTCTGCAAAGTGCTGCTCTCAAAGTGCTTGAGGGCGCTTTGACCATCCTCCAGTTCGGTCACCTCAAATCCACCTGACGATAGCAGTATCTTCAGCATTCCCCGGATGCCTTGGTCATCTTCAACGACTGTGATATGAAACGGGGAAAGCCTGCTCATTGTTTGTTGCATAGGTTCCCTACTAGCATTGTGGTTTTCGCTCAGACCATGTTCTTTAACTTGCACCACGGCCTCCTATAACGGCCCGTACGGTCTGGAGGAGGATCTCCATATCCAGCCGGAAGCTTTGACGTTCTATGTACTCAATATCTAGCTCGACTCGTTCCACAAAATCGATCTCGCTGCGTCCTACCACCTGCCATAGCCCGGTTAGCCCTGGCAATACTTCGAGGCGCTCAGTCTGCCACAGTTGATAGGTATCTGCGTTGAAGGAAGTGGGCCGGGGGCCTACGAGACTCATCTGCCCGATCAATACATTCCAGAGTTGAGGAAGCTCGTCCAAGCTGGTTCTCCGCAGAAACTTCCCCACGCGGGTCATGCGTGGATCATAGGTAATCTTGAAGTCGGGCAAGGTCAGCTCGTTGAGGTGAGCATACTGGAGCTTCAACTCTTCGGCATTCTTCACCATCGTGCGGAACTTATACATATTGAAGCGCTTTCCATCCATGCCCGTACGTTGCTGAATGAAAAGGACGGGGCCCGGTGAATCAAGGCGGACGAATAATGCAATGATCAACAGGATTGGTACTACCAAAGGCACTGTCATCAGACACGCGGCAATATCAAAGAGACGCTTGAATACCCGATAGCTTCGATTGAACTGCTGGCTACGGCTGCGCACAAGCGCCAATGGCACCGAAACGGTGCGCCCCGGAAAGTAGTGCTCTTCATTCGTTGCCTGTCCATGTACACGACGAACGCGTGCTGCGATGCGCATTTTGAGTTCAGCGTTGTTGAATGGTTTGGTGATGTAGTCATCTGCTCCAGCCTCAAAGCCCGCCAGCTTCTCATCGATGCTGGACATGGCGGTGAGCAGAATGATTGGCACATTTGCAATGCCATCAGTCTGGCGGATGCGACGGCATAACTCGTACCCATTCAACTGCGGCATCATCAGATCGAGGAGAACCAGTGTCGGTTGCCAGTCGCGTGCAATTTGTAGCGCTTGTACGGGATCGTTACAAGTCTCTATCTCATAGTTGTCGCTGCTCAGGACAAACTGCAAGACGCCAGTCATTGCTTCATCATCATCTACAATAAGGATTCGTTCTCCCATGCCCTTTACCTCTCGAACTCCCCTGTTCCCAGCCCTTCGGAGAAGCTTGCAATTCGAGGAGCCGTTTCGCTGTCGAGCGATTCAGAATGTAGATAGTCCAGTAGCGCAATTAGACAATGTGGGTCGAAACGGGAAAGGTTCACTGGGCACACTGTAAGTGATCAACAAACGATGAAAGCCCAAATGAAACCTCAAACACAATTTTGCTCTAACATGGCCTCTAGCGATAGAGGCAAGATCGAAGCAGACAAAATCATCATCCACAGCCGGAAAGAGCAGCGCTAAATGTGTACGAAGAAGTTCAGCGAAACGAAGGGAACAGCGCTCTATCGATTGAATAAGGATGCGGAGTTGGTGGTGATCGTCATCATGCAGCTGATGCATGGTTGTCCGACGCAGGAGATAGTCTATATGATCGATGAGAGCGAGGCGCGGTCGTGGCTGATGAGGGCGGGCGAAAAGGGCCAGAAAGTCCATGAGCAACTCAATGCCACCTTGCCCCAATACCTCACCCAGATCATTCGGCGTACTCCCAGCCTCGACCATCGGGCCGATACCCTCGCTGCTCTTATGTTCCTGTTCGGTCCGATCTCCAACTTTTGCCGCGCCCACACTATACTCTCCTTACTTGACTGCTTCCCGCGCACGGTTGCCGTGGCGGCGGGTTTGACCATCACCGGATGTTGCTTGAGGTTTTATGCTTTAAAGTCGCCTCACCGCTCTGGGTCCCACCCATATGGTGTGATTGGAAATCCAAACATGTTCTGCTGGCGGTGACCCCATTACTACGTGATCTTGCGGTGTTACCGCCTACTCGCAGTTAGCAGTGTAATAGTGAGATTAGTGGATGTGTTTCTCTAACGCCCCGGCGACGCTACGTTTACAGAAGGTTGGCTGATGTCACGAGCATTGCGCAGCTCAGCCTGGTTCTGTAGATCTTGTTGGGCTTTATCCAGCAGCCCTCCTAATGTTAGCGCACTCTTCGGAAAGGCCCCAATCCCTATCCGGAGATTCATGCCGAACTCAGATGTCGCGTGTGAACGCATGATATCTCCAAGCCGTGTGGCGTCCTGGTCATCCATCTCAGGCAGCACAATCACAAATCCATTCCCATGTTGGGCAATCAAATCGATATCACGAAGTTCCTCAGAGAGGAACTTCGCCAGCCGAGCCTGTACATAGCGCTGGAGCATATCGTTCTGTAGGTCCTGCATCATAAGATTCATGATCTTGCTGTCTGGCTCATCTTCTACCTCGACCCGCATCAATGCGAGCGGATGCTGGTACCGACGGCAGCGCTTAACTTCGCGGTAGAGCTCTTCGGTATCGATGGTCTCGAACAAGCGAGGCGGCAACCCGATCTGGCGGAAGGTGAGCTTGGACATCGTATCTTCGAAGTCGCTCACAATAGAGGTCAGCCGCTGTACAATCAACACACTTATCACAATGCTGGCAATTTCCGTCACCGTGACAGGTAGGCCTGTACCGAGCAAGGAGTAGCCCAACCGGATTTTGAGGGCAACATAGAGAAAGAGGGTAGGCATCAACAGCCAAAGCAGCCGCCATCTATTAAAGAAGTTGGGGGATGCCAGCACAATGATACACACAGATGGCACCAAAAAGTAAACGAAGCTCGCAATGTTGATTGGTTTATTAATACGTTCAATGTTGTAAAGAAGAAAAAACCATGTAGCGAGCGCCCCGGTCCACACACGCAATCTAAACATATTTTTATACACCTACTCCCATAGTTTTCTACATTCTAATATTAACTGAAATTGGTGACAATCGTTTCAAATTGTAATCGTATCTTTATTTTAGACCATTTTTAGATTTTAGTAGTTACTCAAGCTGATCTTGATAGCAGGCGAGCGCAATTGGGAAGACATGTAATCATCGAGCAAACCATGCATGCTTGACTTGATAGATATTGAAGCAGCTTGGTGAGCCACTTGCTTGAGGCTTAGCTCAAGCAACCTCGGCTCTTTATCCTGACGACCCTGACAAGGTCCAACACTGGCTCGACCAGCGCGCGAGAACCTTTACCGGGGAGAAATCCACCACATTACCCTTCGCCTCGACCATGCGGGTCTGTCTGAGGACTCCCACCATTTTTGTCACCACCAGCACCGAATACAGTATCAGACCTTCGATTCCCTTCAGGCTTTGTTTGACTATACCGTTAGAATCTTTGTCTTTGCTAAGAATCAGCGCCAGCTTCATAAACGCCACTTCCCCAAGTACCCCGCCCACCTTTTCGATTTCGTATCTATTCCGTCTTAGACACTCTCCTTTCCAGATCATGCTTGCAAATCTGCTTGAAGCGATTTATATAGCTCCCGGTGGTGCGACTATACAGTAATCTTGTTACTTTATCTCGTTCTCAACTACAAATAGTTCGGAACAGATTCCTTCAGGTCCATTTGTACGTAAACCTGGCGTTATGACTCGAATACTTGAGGCGGTTGTCAAACCGCCTCAAGGTAAGAAGGCTAGAAGTTAACTTAGTTCAGGATTTCTAAAATCAGGTCATTGAAAAGGAGCCATCGCATCAAACTTGGTGGCTCTTTTTGATTCTTAAATACCTCAATAGTTGAATATACTCACACGGATTCTCCTTCACTCCGCACAGAAAACTAGACTCCCTCGAACTTTAGTGTATCCATACACGGAGTTCTTTTGCCCCAGATAACGTGGATGACATCTACTTGCGCCAGTACTTGAGCACAGCAGAGTGTCGTAATCACTGCCGGACAGGATGGCATCATTAGCCTGTGGAGCAGCGCAGACGGAAGCTCGCTGCTGACACTGAAGGCGCATTCCTGTCCAATTCACCAGATCGCTCTTTCATCTGACGGGCGATTACTAGCCTCGGCGGATGATAGCGGTAACGTCAAATTGTGGAGAATTGTATAGGTTGCAATAAGCAGGAAGCTATTCAACCCTTTGAACTCACCACTAGGAGCTGAATGGCTTCCTTAAAACTGCCTTTTGATGATCCCGAACTAAACCGGAGGCTCTTTATGATCCGGTTTAGGATTCAGTCCATGCGCAATACCCGTCTTCGTGAACATCACCCGCTCACAAATGTTGGTCACACGATCCCCCATCCGCTCTAGATTGTGACCTGCCCACATGAGATAGGTTCCACGCTCCGCCGGAATCTCGCTGCGACTCATTTTCTCGACGACATCCTTAAACATCTGGCGATAGAGACTATCCATCCGGTCATCCATGCGAGCGGTTATCTGTGCTTTCTCGACATTCTCGTGGATGTAGGCATCCATCGCGTCTCCCAGCATCTGGCGGACGAACTGGCTCATATCGGCAATCTCATTCGGGATGTCACCCGTGACTTCTTTCGGGTAACGCAGCACTGTCCGGGCTATCCCTTCGGCATAATCGCCCATACGCTCTAACTCGTTGGCGATAATGAAGGCGGAGAGCAGGCTACGGAGGTCATGTGCCATTGGCTGCTGAAGCGCCATGCAAGCATTCACTTCTTGCTCGATCTGATAGCGGATATCATTGATATGTTGGTCATCGTCAATTATGTTTTGAGCTACTGCCGAGTTGTGCCCGGCGAAAGCGGCGCTGGCATGGTCGATTGCCTGATCGACCAGCGAACCCATCCGGGCAACATGATCACGGATGCTTGCAAGTTGTTGGTCGAAGGTGCTGCGCGTACTGGTCGTCGTCATGTTATTCTCCGTGGTTAGTATCCGGCGGCAGGCTCATCACGTTTGCCCTCGTTATCGGCACTCCAGATCCACAGGCCGTACCTTGCCAGCCAATAGATCAGACCGCCAATGGGCATGGCAAATAGAGTCAGCAGAAGCCAGCTCAATCTCGTCTCCAGTTCTACCCGGCGCCGGAACAGATCGATCCAGGCGGCAACGATTGGGCAAAGTATGACGAGAATCACGATCATTTTGCCCGCATGTTCAAATATATTTTGCATTAGCGGATTCCTCCGCACTTGGTAAGGACTCGCTACTAAATGTTAGCCAAACCGCCCGGAGATATAGTCTTCGGTTTCCTGTTGGGTTGGCATGGTGAAGATTTTCTTGGTTTCGTCGAATTCCACTAACACACCGATGCGATCCTCGCGGCGGCTGCGGTCGATTGACATAAAGGCGGTCATATCGCTGACGCGGGCCGCCTGCTGCATGTTGTGTGTCACGATCACAATCGTGTAAAGCTGCTTGAGTTCCTGCATCAACTCTTCGATTTTCAGCGTGGCAATCGGGTCGAGTGCTGAGGCAGGCTCGTCCATCAAAATGACATCCGGTTCGACTGCAATCGCGCGAGCGATGCACAAGCGCTGCTGCTGCCCGCCAGAGAGCGCCATCCCGCTCTGTTTGAGCTTGTCCTTCACTTCTTCCCAGAGCGCCGCCTGCCGCAGCGCCTTTTCGACAATCTCATCCATATTGCCCTTGATCCTGTTGACGCGCGGCCCAAAAGCAACATTATCGTAGATGCTTTTCGGGAAGGGGTTGGGTTTCTGGAAGACCATTCCAATTCGGCGGCGGATGGTTACAGGGTCGATGCCATTCTGATAGATGTTCACGCCATGATAAAGTATCTCGCCATCGACGCGCGTGCCCGGAATCAGATCATTCATCCGATTGATGCAGCGCAGCAGCGTACTTTTACCGCAGCCCGACGGCCCAATGATCGCTGTGATCTGGTTGCGGTAGATGTCGAGGCTCACACTCTCTACCGCATGATTCGTACCGTACCACACGCCGACATCGTTCAACTGAATGGCAATATCGGTGTAATCCGGTGCGGTCGATGAGGCGGTTTGAAGCGTTACTTTCTGCATATTTGTTACCATTTTTTCTCGAACCTGTTTCTAAGATAAATCGCGATCCCGTTCATGAGCAGCAGGACAGCCAGCAGAATCATAATCCCCGCACCGGCCAACCCCTGCCGGAACTCAGGCTTGGGCAGCGAAATCCAGTTATAAATCTGGAGCGGCAGCACGGTGAATTGATCCCATAGATTTTTCGGCAGGAAGGGCACGTAGATGAACGCGCCCATCACCAGCAGGGGCGCGCTTTCGCCCATCGCGCGGCTCAAGGCGAGGATCATCCCGGTGAGAATACCCGGCATCGCGACGGGCACAACCTGCTGCGAGGTCACTTCCCAGCGCGTCGCGCCGAGTCCATAAGCCGCCTCGCGGATGGAACCCGGCACAGCCCGCAGCGCCTCGCGGGCAGAGATGATCACGATGGGCAGTACCAGCAGAGTCATCGTGAGGCCGCCCGCCATCAAGCTGCGCCCGAACGGAAACTGGAAAGGCAGCCCCAGTATATTGAACTGGTGAATCCCGGACTGATGAATGTTGAGATGGAAGGTCTTGACGAAAGCACTGTCCGGCTCCAGCAGGCCGAAGGCCCGCCCGAAGACCGCGAGGCCGAGCATCCCGTAGACAATCGAGGGCACGCCTGCCAGATTATAAATATTCAGCTTGATGAAATTGGTGATCGCGTTCGGCGGTGCGTACTCTTCCAGATAGATAGCGGCCCCTACCCCCAACGGGAAAGTAAATAGGGCAACCAGTGCCATGACGATCAACGTGCCGACCAGCGCAGATTTCAACCCGGCCTTCGCCGGAGTGCGCGAGTGGTAATTGGTCAGCAGCCCGGTGTTGATCGCGATGGTAGTGCTGCCGATGTGAAGATCGGTGTGATCCTCGAAGATATTATCCACGCTGTAACCGGGCTTAACAATCTGGACTAAATAGGGTGTGCCGGAATTGCCTATCTGCACTAGGAGCACGCCGAGCATCACCAGCCCGAACAGCGTGCAGAACAACAGCAGGACGGCAAAAAACCTCCCCATGATCTGCCGGCGGCGAGCTTCCGGCGCAGCAGCGAGAGATAAATCAGGCGTGTGTGAATTTGCCATCAATCGTACTCCTCCCGGAAGCGCCGGAGGACAAAATCGCTAATGAGGTTCATCAAGAAGGTAATCACGAACAGGGTTGCTCCCACTGCGAAAATCGACTGGCTGTTGATGCTGCCAACAGGCGCATCGCCAAAGCTCACCTGCACGATGAAGGCAGTCATCGTCTGAACGCTGGATAGCGGATTAAGTGTCATACGCGGTGTCGAGCCAGCCGCAATCGTCACCGCCATCGTCTCCCCGACCGCGCGGGAAAAGGCGAGGATAAACGCCGCGATAATTCCACTCAAAGCGGCGGGCACGACGATTTGCATCGCAACCTCGAATTTCGTCGCGCCCAACCCGTAAGCACCTTCACGCAGCGCGCGCGGTACGGCGCGCATGGCGTCCTCGCTGATCGACGCGACCATCGGTACAATCATAATGCCGACCACAATCGCCGCACTGAGGGCGTTAAAGAAATCCATCTCGATCCCAATTCCCCGCGAATTCAAACTCTCCACAACCGTTTTGATCAACGGTGTGATCGCTGTAATAGCGAAGTAGCCATAAACTACCGTTGGCACACCTGCTAAAACCTCCAGGACGGGCTTGATGATGCGGCGGGTGCGGTCTGCTGCATACTCGCTCAAATAGATCGCGCTGCCCACCCCTATCGGCACGGCAATCAGCATAGAGATGACGGCGATCAGCATTGTGCCGTTGATCAAGGGCAGGATGCCAAAGTTCTCCGGCTTGGCGGGCGTGACGGTAGGCCGCCACGTCGTGCCTGTAAGGAAATGCCACAGATCGACTTCTGGTCGTGCAAAGAAGGAGATAGTCTCAGAGAAAAGGGCGAAAATAATACCGATTGTGGTGAGCACCGTCACGATGCCGCAGAGAAATAACAGGGCATTGATGATGATCTCACGCACCTTACGGAGGAATAAAGTCCTCTCTTGTGCCTTTAATGCTGATGAGTCGAAAGCTGCTGACGACATTTGGCTTGCTATTCGGCGTGGATGAGGTAGTTCAGTCACATGGATGATCCTTACAGGCTGTCCGTATCCCTCGCCTTAACCTGACAAGGGACGGGGCAGCCTCTTGACTAACTATTAGTGAAAGATGTAGGGGCAGGAC
>Ga0075421_100002309_pt1 | contig 22718 bp, 24 predicted proteins | sample SoiMetdeltSBSDD5_FD_75292 | JGI IMG/M metagenome (GOLD analysis project Ga0075421, IMG submission 75292) | Bulk soil microbial communities from a Populus tree surrounding site in Tennessee, USA - Soil MetaG P. deltoides SBSDD5 | ecosystem: Environmental > Terrestrial > Soil > Tree plantation...
CAGCCGCCAGGATCTGCCCCTCAACCAAATCCGCGACCGCTCGCGCTCCGTTGTCTTCGATGCCGGCCATACGTCTCCGGTTGGTAAGCGCCCGGGCCGAGCGCTAAGACACCACCAACCGCCTCCACCTGTTTAGACCGCGGGGCATGTCCAAAATCATCGGCAGCTCGCTGCGGAAAACTCCCGCGGCCTGGCTCTCGGGTGCTGGTCGCCAAAGCTGCAGATAATGCTGGTTGCGAGCCCGGATTGACCCCGCGACCGACTACGCCGCGGTGACGAGGTAGTTGCGAAAATCGTCCAGTGCGGCGAGCCACCACATAAAGTGTTGCCATCAATAACTTGCGAGACCAGCCAAGTCGCAGTATCGAACTTCCACAGCGTAAGTTGTTGATGCGAGATGTCTAGCCGTGTTTGATTCTCCGTCGTCTCAAGTTGCGTTGCGAAGTCTGCCTAAGTCCGGGACTACTTCGTCGCTGTCAATCCGCGCATCCCTCGCTGACCCATCGTTCGAATATCGTGACCTTCTCTGCCGGCCAGGCTCCGTCGCATGGCATAGTGCCGGCTCGCAGGCGTGCCAGGATCGCCTGGGCGTGGGTCCTCACGTCTGCTGCCGACCACAGGTCGAAGGCGAACCGCATCGCTCCGCGGTCGCGCGCACGAAACAGACCCTTGATGTGCCGTTCGTAGCTCAATAGGTCGCCAAGCTGGGGGATCTCAGGCGGCGAGAGATCCGCGACGGCGACCTTCGCCGTTGGTCGTGACGGGGGACGCGCAGACGGGGTCGCGTCGCACACCCACCACCAGCGCGGGACCGGCATCCCTTCCGGCGGGCGCGAGTCGACCTGCGAGTTTTCCACCGCAATCCGCGTACCCCACTCCAGGTAGGCGACGAACGCCGCCCGAAATTCCGGATCCGCGGCGAGCAGCGCTTCGTCCGCGCTTCGGCACAGCAGCGACACCCATCGGGCGCGTTGCGCTTCCGTCAGGTGCTTGTTCAGGTGCTGAGAGATCATGCGCGAATAGCCACCGTAGCGCTGCGAATAGAACTTGGGGCCGCCGAACACCTCCGAGAGCCATGCGGCGACACGCTCCGGGTGATCGGGCTCCATCCGCGAAAACAGCGGCGCCAGAAGATCATCTTGCGGGACGTGGCGCTCGTAAAAAAGACGCGTCACCCGCAGCAGAACTGGATAGCCTCCCGCCCACTCGAAGAGGGTTGTCTCGTGGTCCGGGTCGATCACTGGATCGTGGAAATCGGCGTACCAGTGCGCGCCGCTGCAGAAGGGCTTGTTCTTCGACTGCCCGCAGCGACAGAGGGCGAAATGCTCTCTCGAGGCACCTGCCGATCGCACTGGCTCGTTGCCGGCGTCGTCCCGGAGATCCACGCCACCGGTGACGTAATACGGCCCGTCCTTCGAGACCTCAATCGCGGGCGGGCGAATCCGATCGACCACATCGGCGGCGCGGCGCTCGGCGATCGCCGCTCCGAGCGCCCCCGACGGGCACGCCTGGATCGCGCGCAGAATATCGTCGGCTCTGCCGCCTGCCGGGGCCACAAACGGCTCCGTACCGACGCGAAACACCGTCGGCAACGCGTCAGTGCACCGTCCGGAGTGCGCGCAGGTTCCTCGGTTGTCGAGGATGGTGAATTGCCGTGCTGCGTAGGTGTCGAGCCGGTCGGCGACGCGGTCGGGATGCTTCCTGTCGTTGAAGCCGATCGTCGCGTGCGTGCCATCGCACCATGGCTTCGACTCCGACCGGCCGCACCGGCACAGGGCTGCTACCGGCGGCGCCGTCGTGGGCTCACCGAGGAAGTTCGACATCAGTGCGCCACCCGTCAGCAGATAGGGACCGTTTTCGCGCACGCGAATGCCGCCCTTCGGGTCGCCCGGAACGTCCCGAGCAATTTCGGCGAGCCTGGTGATGCGCTCCTGAGCGTCGTCCCGACCGAGGGTCACGAGGTAGTGGGCGCCCGCGCACGCCTCGCGCAGCGCGGCGCGCTGGTCGGTCGCACACGCGCGCGCGAGGTCGATCGCCAACTCGAACAGGAGCTCTGGCACGCCTGCGGCTTGCGACTCCAGCTCTGTCGTCCGATCGAGCGTGTCGCCCAGGTCGGCGAGCGGTCGCAAGACCGTCGAGCGCAATCGGGTGGCGATGGCCCGCGAACGCTCCGATGCGTCGCCCTGGTCGAGGGCTTCTGCACGTCGAATCAACTCCTCAACTCGAGCGACGATCGTAGAGGTTGTCATGGCTTCTCCAGCAGATCGAGGAACTGCTTCGCCATCGCTTCCGACGAGAATGGATTCTGTCCGGTCACCAAGTTGCGGTCGACGACGACGTGCGAGGCCCAAGGGTAGGGGCCCTTGGAGTATTCCAGGCCGAGTCGCTTCAGCTCGATCTCGAGCACGAGCGGCAGCCGTCCATTGACTCTCGTGTAGAACTCCTCGACGTGAGAGAAACAGGTGACTCGGTACCCTGCAAACGGGGACTGGCCTGCCATGTCGCGTGGCGACAGGAACGCGGTGGGTCCATGACAGACCGAAGCGAGAGGCTTATTCAGCGCCAGCACCGCGAGCAGGAACCTGGTCATCGGAGGAGACGCAGGCATGTCCTCCATGCAGCCGTGGCCGCCAACGATGTAGATCCCATCATAGGATGCGATGTCATCCTTGGTCAGCCGGGCGACATTCCTCGGGGAGCGCAGGCCTTCTGCCTGCTCGATCGTCTTCCGGTACTTCGCTGCCGCCGCTGCGTCGTCGATCTGCGTGAGAGAGGGCCGCACCCATTTCATGAAATCCGGGTCGATACTCGACTTGTCAACGGTCGGCGCAATGCCGCCGAGCGTTGCGAAGTCCACGGCGTATCCGGCCTCCTTGAACATCTGATAGGGGACCGCAAACTCCTCGGCCCAGAAGCCCGACGGATATTCCTCTCCATCGGTTAGCGTGAGATGTGCGGCGTTCGTCAGGATCGTGAGCAGTGTCTTCATAACGACCTACCTGTTACTGCGTCGGGAATCACGCTGTCACGCAGCAGATTCCCCGACAATGATCGATCCCGCCGTGAGGAGCCACGGACAGTGCTGGTAATCGGCGATTCGCTGGATTCGGCCGTCCGCGCCCAGGTCCACCCGAATGACTCCTTCGATCGCCCACGCGCCGTCGCGGAAGAGCAGGAGAACGATCGCAGGCTCACCGTCTACCTCGCCCAGTGCCAGCCGCCACGTCACGGGCATGCGTGAATAGACACCGAGGTAGCCGCCATCCGCGAAGCTGCCGGCGTATCGATCGGCAACGAGCAATCGGGCGTCGGCACTGATCAGTTCGCGGAGTCCATCCCAGTCCTGGCGATTGAACCGTTCGACGTACAGGCGAAGGATCTCTCGATTCTCGGGTGTCGGCCCGCGCGGCGCTGCGGATCGTTCGTTCACAGACGCCAGTTTCGATCGGCCCCGGTTGAGTCGCCGCTTTCACGCCGCCGACCGTTGAGTCGACGAGCTCCGCGATTTCCTCGAGCGAATACTCGAAGACATCCTTGAGGAGCACACATGCCCGCTCCTTTGGAGGCAGGTTTAGAACCAGATGCTCGATGGCGGGGCCGACACGAGCTCCGGACAACTCGTGCGGCGCGACGAAGTCCGGCTCCGCCGCCGCGGTTTCTGCCTCCACTCGCACGCCCCGGTGCCGAAGAAAATCGATACATTGGTTGTGCGCGATGCGGAATATCCACGGCGCCAGCGGGCGGCTGTCATCGTAGGTGTCGAGCCTGCGGTAGGCGCGAAAAAGGGCATCCTGCACGACATCTTCGCCGTCTGTGATCGAGCCGGTCATCCGGGAGCAATATCGATGCAGCTGCGGCCGGAGCTGACTCATGGTTTCGAGAAACGCCCGGTACCGAGCGTCAAACTTCCCTGCGTCTTCCATCATCATCTCCGGCGCGCTGCCGATCCCCTTCTTGGGTCTCGTTGGGCTGCCCCTTTCCTGTCGTGATCAGGCTGCGCAAGCTCTCGTTGATATAGAAGCCCCATGCGCCCGAACAGCCACCGTAGCATTCGAAGGCAGGAACCAGGCCGACGTGCGTAAAGCGGAGTTCGGTCTTGCCCTGCTTCCTGCTGATCTCAAAGACGATGTCAGTGCCGTTCCACTCGGTTCTGTCCTTGACGAAGTTGATGTGGCTGTCCACGACATGCCAGACGACCTTCTTGCCTGGCACCCATTCAGTAATCCTCTGAGTGGTGTCATGGACGTCTTGATAGCGGTACCTGAACTCGGCACCGAGCTTGTCGGTGCTGCCGTCAATTTCTCCTGACCACCACCCACGAATGTTGTTGATGGCGTCGAAGACTTCTTCAGGCGATTGCTCGACCGTAAAGGAAGTTGTGTAACCTTTGGTCGTCATGTCTTCTCTCGTTTTGGCTTCGGTTGCACACTCGAAGCGTCATCCCAAATTCGCCGCGCTCTCCGGCGCGAAGGCTGCGAATTGGCGCTCGAGCTCCTTAGCGGCGCCAATACGCCAGCCCTCGGCGATCGACTGAGAGGCGGGGTCAGGAAAGATCTCCTCTTCGCCTCGTGCCAGGCCGTCGAAGATGCCCGCCGCGGCAGATTCCGGCGATGCCTTCGGAATCTCGAGACCGCGGTTCATGTCGGTGTCGACCGGACCGAGCACGACGCCGTGCACTGTGATTCCCTCGCGCGCCAGGAGCGCTCTCAGTGACTGGGTCATGTTGAACGCAGCCGCCTTCGAGATCGAGTAAGCCGGGATCATCGGGAGAGCTGCGAGCGCAGCCAACGACAGATTGTTCACGACCGCACCATGGGAGCGTTTCAGCAGTGGCACGAATGCGCGCGTCACTCTGAGCATGCCGAGGAAGTTGACCTGCAGGTGCTGTTCGACGACGTCCAGATTGCTCAGGTCGTCGTGGATCGCGACGCCGGCGTTGTTGATAAGGACGTCGAGGGTGTCGACCGACTCGACCGCCCGCTGGATCTGTGACGCGTTGGTCACGTCGAGCTTGAGGGCCGTGACCCGGTCATCGGCGATATTGATTGGGCCGCGACTTCCGGCAAACACTCTCTTCGCTCCTCGTCGAATGGCCTCGTTGACGAGCGCGCGGCCGATGCCGCGGTTCGCGCCGGTGATCAGGACTGACTTGTTCGCAATGTCGATCCCGTTGTGGTTACCCCGTGTCATGGATGAAATCTCCTTTCACCCCTTTCTACGGGCCTCCTCCCGCAAAGGATACGTGCGCCGGCTCAACCGTTTGAGGGACAACGCCTTGAGGAGCGCGGTCGGGCGGACGTGGTAGCCGGACCGCTCATCCTCGGCCATTTCGCAGCGGGCGCGGTACGGCAAGCGCGAGGCGCGCTCGAATGCGAGCGCCTTCGCTGGCGCGCGCATCCACCGCTCGGAACCCAGCTATCGGCTCGGAGTGATCGCGGTAGCCCGAACCTCGACGATGTCCGTGGATTCACTTCCCATCGCGCGATCACACGTTGCAAAGGACGTAGACGGGCGCGCCTCGCGCAAATCTTCGAACCTTTTTGCGGAGGACGGTTGGCGTAATGTTTATGCGGGTGAACTCGAAGTGCGACTTCGCGGGCAAGCTGACGCCCGACATTTCTGTGCTCGATCACGTACTGCAGACGGAGTGCCGAATCGGCATCGTCGGCGACTGGGGCACAGGCGAGCTCGCCGCCGTCAACGTGATCCGAGGGTTGCTCGATCGGGAGCCCGACCTGGGCATCCCTCTTGGCGATATCTATCCCTCCAGCACTGAGCTCGAATGCGACCGCGCCTTCCGAAAGGTCATTCGCGAGGATCTCAAATACACTAAACAAGTCTACGTACTTGCGGGGAACCACGACTATTACAGCGGCGGCGAAGGCTACTATAAGCGCGGCGAAACGCCTCACGCGGTCTGCGATTCTGTGCGCGAGGTCCTCGCCGCTCTTACGACCTCGTTCGACTCGGACCCTGTCCAACATCCAGCGCCTCCACGTCAACAACCTGAATCCTTCCTCGCGTCATCCGAATGAGCCCCACGTGCTCAAGCGTTTTGAGCGCGCGTTGGACGACCTCGCGTACTGAGCCGACCATCGCAGCAATCTCGTCTTGGGTGTATTCGGGACTCGAGCTGGCGGACTCCTCGATAAGTGTTCGTGTCCCATGGGCGCGGTCGACGAGCAATCGCGCGACGCGCGCGACCACGGTGCGGAGCGAGAGGTCCTCAACCATCTGCTTGTATGCGCGAAGGCGCGAGGCAAAGAGGCGGATGACGTCGATAGCTAGATCAGGATGGCGTCTCAAGAGATTGAGCAAGTCGACCTGTGCAAGGAAGGCAATGCTGCTCTCGGACACCGCAATCGCTTCCGCCGGCTGCGGCTCATCGTCGAATACCGGGATATCGCCGAACGTGCGTCCGGGCCCAAACACCTTCAGAACCTGTTCCCGCCTCTCCGCGGACGTGATCACGGTTCGCACGCGGCCGGTGAGGACGATGCAGAGCCCCTCGGAGTGGTCGCCCTTCCGGAAGCTCACGTCGCCCGCTCGATAGTGGCGTTCTCGCAGGCGTGTTGTAAGTGCCCTGAGCTCGGCCTCGGGCAGCGAGCCGAAGTACGGAATCTGTCGAAGCAGTTTGAGCTTGGCCTCGAATTCCATGTCAGTCGTCCTTGACTGTTTCCACTCATAGCAGCATCTGGCGCGCGTACGAGACGTGTGCGACTTAAGTTGCGGACGGCCGGGTCGCGCAGCGGTAGCTTCGAACCATGAGGCCTGTCCGTTTCATGATCCCGGGATCGATCAGCCTCGCCGCACTGCTTTCGGTCACCGCGCCAGTGGTCACTAGCGCCGCGATCTCCCAGGCCCAGTCCACAGAAGAGCACGAATCCCGTGTGCTCGATGACGAGGAGGACTGCTCACATTTCTGCGACGACGCGATGCCGTTCGACGCCACGCAAGGCGATGTCCGGGATCCCGTAAGACGCCCGCAGTCGCCTGCCGCGGCAGGATCACGTTCTGTACCGCGGCCTGCTCCGCCTGCACCGCGGGCTGGTCCGCGCGATCGGCCGTTCGTGGCTGTGCTCATGGCTGTGCCGCTCGCGACGTACGCCGGCGCGACAGTATCCCGGTCTTCCGAGATTCTCACACCGGCAGACCGTTTCGCGACATCACAGCTCATTGGTGCCGGGTATGTCGTAAATCCGCGATTCCGGTTCGGCGCGATGGGAATCTTCAATGAGGTACTCACAGGCCTGCCACCCACTGCGGACGCATGGCAGTTCGGGGGTATTGCGCCGATCGCAATCGGCACGTTCGAGCACGTCATTATCGGCGGAGGTCCAATCATTGGCTATCGCTCGGCCGGCAAACGCCAATCCGACATCGGTGCGGTCGTACTGTCAGGCGCATCAATCCCTCTCAGAAAAGGCCTCGCACTCAACGTCGCTGCGCCGATCACCGCGCTGTTCGTGCGCCGGGTAACCGTGTCCGTCGGGGTTGCGGTCGGCGTGGCGAAGGTGTTTTGAGATGACCGACTCAGCACGCACTGTCGAGGCCAGCCAGATCGAGCCGCGCGAGGCGTTCCGGATCGAGCAAGCAGTCAATCCCGACGATCTTGCCGCGCGCAACCGTAAACCCCATCACCACGAAGGGCCGCCCGTTGGTCATGATGACAACCCCCGCGGCGCCATTGACGAGCGCAGGAATTCTGACTGCGGCGGGCTGCGCAGACGTGATCGCAGTACGCGCCACTTCAGCCGCTCCACGGCGAACGAACGACCGTGCTCGAAGCTTTTCTCCGCCATCCGATCGCACCACCACGTCGGGATCCAACATTGCCACGAGCGCATCAAAGTCGCCGCGGTGTGCCGCCGCGAAGAACGCGTCGACGACGTGTCGCTGACGAGCGAGGTCGGGGTCTGGATTCGGCATGGAAGCACAGTGCACGCGCCGCCTCGCACGGCTGGCGAGCTGTCTCGCCGCGGTTGCCGAGCGGCCCACCATGGGTGCGATCTCGTCGAACGGCACGTCGAACATGTCGTGCAGCACGAAGGCAAGACGCTCGGCTGGGGACAACGTGTCGAGCACGATTTGCAATGCGAGGCCGACAGAGTCGGCCATCAACACCTCGTGCTCCGGGTCGAGCTCGCCGGCGCGCCTGACGATTGGATCAGGCAGATGCACGCCGGCGGCGTCCTCCGGCCGCGCCTTCCGCGCTTGCAGGGCGTTCAAGCACACGCGTGCCACGATGGTCGTGAGCCACCCGCGGAAGTTCTCGATCCCATCGGCTCCGGCGCGGCTGACGCGCAACCATGAATCCTGAACGGCTTCATCGGCTTCCGCGAGGGAGCCCAACATCCGATAGGCCACCGCCCTGAGGTGCGGGCGATGTTCCTCGAAGTGTTCGACAAGCCAGTCGCGTTCGTCCATGAGCGTTCCTGGTTTCTCCCCTCACTATGAATGACCAGCGAGACGGTGTCGATGTGACAGCCAAGCACAACCGGTCGGTCACACTTCCCGTCGCCGCCGGTCACTCCACTAGAAACGGAGGACGACGATGCTGAAGAAAGTGGTGTACGTGGCGCTGTTGGTGAGCGATCAGGACAACGCGCTCGAGTTCTACACGAATGTCATCGGCCTCGAGAAGCGGGGTGACTACAAGACACCCGACGGACCGCGATTCCTGACCGTCGGCGTCAGGGGGCAGGATTTCGAGCTCGTTCTGTGGCCAGGCACACCCGGCAGGGCCGCGTCGGGTTCCGCGGTTTATACCATCGAGGTGGAGAATTGCCGGATGGCGTTCGAGACGCTGAAGTCGCGCGGAGTGAAGTTCGAGGCACCCGAAGTCCTCGAGTTCCCCTGGGGTTATGCCGCGAGGTTCCAGGATCCGGACGGGAATCTGCTTCAGGTGCGAGAGGGTCGCGGGGCATTTCGGCGCTGAAGGAGCGAAAGGACAGACATCATGGTGTTCGAGTTTCCGATGGTATTCCCAGCGGACGGTGCGTCGCTCGTGGGGCGCGTCTACCGCAACGTGGACGATCTGGTCACGCCTCAGCCGACGGTGGTCGTGACGGGATCGTGGCTCACGGTGAAGGAGCAGATGCCCCGCACCTACGCGTCGCGCCTGGCCGAGCAGGGGATCACGGCATTCACATTCGATTTCACAGGGTTCGGGCAGAGCGGGGGCGCGCCGCGCCAGCTCGAACTGCCGGCGCGGAAGATCGCCGACATCGCCGCGGCGACCGACTTTCTGTCAACGATGTCGTTCGTGATGGGCTCGGGCGTGGGGCACGTAGGGATCTGCGCAAGCGCTCAATACGCGCTGGCGGCGATCGCACGCGGTGCAAGGATCTGCTCGTTCGCGAGCATCGCCGGCTGGTATCACGACGCCAAGTCCGTGGCGTCCTTCTACGGTGGCGAGGAGGGAACCCGGCTCCGGCTGGGTCGTGCGAGCGCGGCGCTCGAGACCTGGGCCAAGTCCGGCGAGGTGTTGATGGCGCCCGCCTATCGGCCCGGCGATGATCGAGCGGGAATGTTCTTCGAGCTCGACTACTACGCCAATCCGCAGCGCGGCGCGGTGCCGGAGTGGAAGAACGAGATGGCCGAGATGTCGTGGTTGTTCTGGCTGACGTTCGACGGAGTGCGCTCAGCGGCCGAAGTGAGTGTTCCCACTGTCATGGTGCATAGCGATGGATGCGTGTTTCCGGAGCATGCGAAAGCCGTCCATGCCGCGCTCAGGGGCCCTAAGCAGCTAGTGTGGACCGAGGGAAGCCAGATCGATTTCTACGACCAGGAGGCGCAGGTCACCAGGGCGGTTGCGACTGCAGCGCCTCATTTCCGAGCCACGCTCGGCTCCGACTGACAGCGAGACCGGTTCACAGCCAGTTCGTTCAAGACGCGGAAGATCGACTGTTACTACGATCAGCTGCCATGCTGGTGCTGATCATTCTCTTCGGATTGTCGCTCGTCTTTCGAGCGAGTGGTTTCGCCGGCGTGGCGATGTTCGCGACATGGATCGCAAGCGCGCGCGCAGCATTCGCGGCCATGTTCCTGTTCACGGCCGTGTCGCATTTCACGCCGATGAAGAAGGACCTCGTCGCGATGGTTCCCGCGTCACTGCCACGTCCGGACGTGCTGGTTTTCATCACGGGAATCGCGGAGGCGCTCGGCGCCATCGGATTGCTCATACCGGCGACGCGGTTCTGGGCCGCGTGCGGCCTCATCGCGCTCCTTCTGGCCATGCTGCCTGCGAACATCAGTGCCGCCCGGCGCGGGGTGCTGCTCAGAGGCCGGCCTGCAACACAGCTATGGCTCCGGATTCCGATGCAGGTGTTGTTCATTGTGTGGGCCTGGGCCGTCCGCTGACGCGCGTCGCTATTGGATTCTTCGCAACGTCACGTCCATCGATGGACGCCATACGTTTCCGTCGTCCGACCACTCGTGTCGCGTCGGCATCGCCGTTCCGTCTTTGCTCAGCACGCCCTGTGCGCGCGCATGAGCGCCGCTCCAGATCCACACACCGTCACGGAACGTGAGCTCCTGAGTGCTGACGTTGCCCTGAGAGTCGAAGAAGTGCGTCCGGAAGACGCCAGCGTGCTCGTCGTAACCAATGAGCTCTATTCCGCCGACGGACTGCTCGCCAATTCGCCCGTAGGCGGTATGAACGACAAAGAATTGGCCCGGAACCCATTCGTAGATATCGCTCGCCTGGATTTTCAGCGTTGGCGAGCCGTCGTTCGAGATGGTCTCGCCCTCGGTGATCCATCTCCCGATCAACGAATTGAGAAGATCGTGCTCTGGTAACCGGTGGTGTTTCCCGATATCCGCAAGACGCGGCGGTTCCGGCGTATGTTGCATACGACTCCCCTCCTCTGGAACCTGAGGCTGTCATCCTACAAGCCGACGCCGCGGCGGGGCTTGAACGAACTGGCTGAGTCAAGCCGAGCCCGCATCTGAAGTGGGCCATCGTTCCAAATGGCAGCCAATTCGTTCAAGCCTCGCGCGCACGTCGGCGACTACGATGATCTCGCGAGCCTCGAGCCGCAATGGAGTCTGCCGTGGAGATCGTGGTAATCGACCAATTCGTCGTGCCTCCGGACGCGATGTCGGAGTTTGTCGAGACCAGTCGAAAGGTCCAGACCGTGCTAAAGACGCTACCTGGATTCGTCGAGGGATTCGTCTACCGGAAGCGGGATGGTGACGGTCGCCACAACGTCATCACTACAGCCGTCTGGCATAGTGAGGACGCGTATAAGAGCGCCAGAAACGCGATGGCGGCAGCGCTTCAGTCCCTCGCACCAAACCCACAAGCAGTAATGAGGAACCTCGGGGTTGAGATCGAACGAGGTGTCTTCGAAAGAACGCCGTTCTAGCAGCTCGTGGACCGCCGATAAGAGTTCGGATGTTCTTGGTATTTGAAGACCGCCTGTCCGATTCGCCGCACGTCGAGCGAGTGTGGACCGCGTACAGCGAGCGCGCCGGCGAGTTTCTCTCCGTCGCTGCGGGACATTGGGAGATCGCGGTAACGCGGTACCGAGGCCAGACCTTTCTGACCGTCCGCGGCCCAGAGACACGGGCGACGACAGCGAACTGCCCCTCCGAAGGGGAGTGGATGGGCATCCGCTTCAAGCTGGGAACGTTCTCGCCCCAGTTCCCGCCGGACATGATCCGTGATCGACGCGACGTGACGCTGCCTGGAGCGGGCACGCGATCATGTTGGTTGAATGGATCGGCGTGGGAGTATCCGACCTTCGAGAATGCGGATACCTTCGTCGCACGTCTCCTCCGGAAGGGACTGATCGCACGGGACCCGATCGTGGCCGCCGTCGGGTGCGGCGAGCCCCAGGTCGTATCTCTCCGTTCGGCCGAGCGGCGTTTCGTACGCGCGGCCGGCATTACGCACGCCGCGTTTCGCACGATCGAGCGCGCTCGATACGCGACGAACCTCTTGCGACAAGGCACTCCGATCAACGACGTCGTCCATCGGGCCGGGTACTTCGATCAGCCGCATCAGACTCGGTCGCTCAAGCATCTGATCGGCCAAACGCCGGCAGAGATCATGAAAGCCACCCGACAGTTGTCGTTCTTATACAAGGCAGCGCCGCCGCGTTACGGTCACGATGTGGCGAGGAGCTGATTTGCGATTCATGACGCGCGGCGGTTGGGTGCTGACCGGATTCGTCGGTCTGTTTCTCCTCGTCGACGGCGGCGCGAGGCTGGCGGGTTTCGCGCCGTACGTCGAGGGCATGACCAAGTTCGGCTACGCCGCATCGCTCGCGCCGTGGGTCGGACTCGCGCTGCTTGTGTCCACACTCCTGATGATGATTCCGCGGACCGCCGTACTTGGTTGCATCCTCGTGACCGGGTATCTCGGCGGGGCGACGGCCACGCAGGTGCGCGTGCAAGATCCCTGGTTTCTTTTTCCGGTCGTGCTCGGCGTGATGTCGTGGCTGGGGCTGTATCTGCGGGAGCCGCGACTGCGGGCGCTCGTCCCGCTTCGCAAGTGAGAGATCGTCGTGATGCGCGACCCGGGTCGAACTGGAACGTCTAGATCGAGAAGGTGCGCCGCACTCCGGACTGGAACATTCCCTCAGGGAGAAATCGACGCAGCTGCGCGACTGACTTCGCTTGCCCCCCGATCAAATAACGCAGTCGCGGACTCTTGCTGGACACGATCTCGAGCAATGTTGCAGCGACCACCTCCGGACCTGGTCCCTTCTCCTCCTGGGCGCGAATGGCGTGAAGAGCTCGTTGCCGCCATGGGTCGTAGTCGGCGATCTGATTCGCTCCGACTTGCCGATGTGTCGTCATCGGCGTGTTCAAGAAGCCGGCCTCGGTCAACGACACGTGAATGTTGAAGGGCTTGACTTCATGTCGCAACGCTTCGGTATACCCCTCCAGCGCAAACTTGCTCGCGGAATAGAGTCCCATGAACGGAATGGCCGACAGACCCGAGAGCGAGCCGACGTTGACGATGCGCCCGCTCTTCTGACGACGCATCAGCGGCAGAACCGCATCGACCATCCGGACGACGCCAAAGAAATTCGTCTCGAACTGAGACCGACCTTCCTCCGACGAGAGCTCTTCCAACGCACCCGCCAACTCGTAACCGGCGTTGTTGATGAGCACATCGAGACGTCCGCCTCGATTGACGACCGCGTCGACGCACGCTCGCACTGAGTCATCCGCGCGCACATCCAGAGGCAACATCTCCACCGCCGCCATCGCCTCTGCCTTCGCCGGATTCCGGCTTGTTCCAAAGACTCTGAAACCGCGTTGAGCGAGCAATCGCGCCGTGGACTGCCCAACGCCAGAAGATGCGCCCGTGATCAGCACCACACGTTGATCAGGCATCTCGGACCTCCCTTCGCCCGTCCTCAATGTCGGGGACCATATCGGAGGATGGCACTGCCACTGTTGAATCGCCGGACGTCCACGAGATCGAGCTTGGGCAGAGAAGACCCGATGTCCTCAAACGCGCGCTTCCCCTGGTGCACGACCGTGGGCACAATCCACAAGGCATATTCATCGACGAGTGTGTTCGCGAGAAGTGTCCCGTCCAGTTGACTGATCCCATATTTCATAATGGTTCCGCCATCCTGCTCCTTGAGCGCCCTCAATGTCGCGGCCGCCTCGCCACGTATGACCGACGCATTCCAGGTCACCTCTTTGAGCGTTGTGGAGGCGACGAGCTTTTTCAAACCGTTGATACGATCGAAGTACTTGTCGCCTTTGATCTGAGGCCAACGCGCCGAGAAGAGCTCGTACGTCACACGGCCGAGCAGAAGAAACTCGACATCGGCGAGCTGCTTGTATGCGTACTCCTTGCTCTCGTCATCGAAGAAAGGCATTGTCCACGTCATCGGCGACTCGATTACGCCGTCGAGAGAGATGAAACTCGACACGATCAACTTTCTCATCGGACTACCCTCGTTCCTTCGCCTCGAAGGCGCTGCTTCGGCCGCACCACTGCGGCGAGGCGGCGGATTGTCGCCATCGTAAGTCCCGATCGAAAGGCGCGTCTTGAACAAACTGGCTGGGGCTGGGGTGCGTGCCGATCGCCGCACGGCAGCGACGTGGCGTCGCTCAGGTCCGGGATCGTGATGACGGGGTACGAGCCTACTCGTTCGCGGCCTTGCGCTCCACGCCTGGTTCGATCACATCGGACTCGAGCGCAACGCCATGAGTCAGCCTGCTTCGCAGGGCGATATCGCTGGGCGTCGTGCCGAGCATCCGGCGGAACGTACGGGTGAGATGAGCGGCATCGGAGAACCCGGCCATGTGGGCCGCGCTGGTGACGGTCGCGCCATTCGTCAAGTCACACGCGGCACGCTGCAACCGGAGCCACAGCACATACTGCCGCACCGGCACTCCGATCGACTCGGTAAACACGTGCATGAAGCGGGATGACGACAGCCCCGCGATGCGCGCCAAAGCATTCAGAGACGAGTCGTCCAGCAACCCTTGCTGTTGTCGCAAATGGGCCAATACACGCCGGACCCCAGGGTGGATCTTGACGACACCCCTTTCGCGCACCAGACACCTGGTCAGCCAGCGTTCGACGCTCTGTTTGTTTGGTGCCGTACCGAGCATGGCGCGCCAGAGCGCGACTTCATGGGTCGGCACGGGCGCAATGTCACCGGTGATGCGCTCGATGAGCGCGGCGCCGATCTCGCTTTCCGCGTCGATGAACCCGATGACGACGGTTTGTCCCGGGGCGTCGAATTCATGTACAGCATCGGGTCGCACCAATGCCGCGCCACATTTCGTCCAGCGTTGCCCCGGCCGTCCGCGCACTCGCATGTCACCGTGCAACGTCACGATCAACTGGACACAGTGGTGGTGATGTGCCACCGACCGGAAGCCTGGTCCCCACACAATCATGGCCGCTGGCCAGACGGCCATGCCTGGGACCGCGTGAAGCAACATCGCCTGAGTCTGACATCACGCTGTAACAGCCGCAACGATCAACCAGCCAGTTTGTTCAAGACCGGTCGCGCCACGAGCCGTTAGCATCAGGGGACGATGCCTCTGTCCGCGGTCGGGCTTGTGTCCGTCCCACGGCGGAGCATCGTGTCGATCGGCAGGCACCTCGTTCGACGATTGTGTGAGTGCGGCGATCATCGCCGAGTAGAGGAGCGCGGTGATGAAGTTCCTCCGTCTCTACCGTGTCGGAAACGTCAAGCCACCATCTCAGGCGTCCTGTGCCGTGCTCGTGCTCGCTCTTGTCTCGATAGGTGCTCCCGCCGACGTACGCGCGCAGGTGACGACGCTTCACGAAGCAATCCGGGCTGCAGAAGCCGCCAATCACACGCTCAAGATCGCTGAACTCGAGCGCAACAAGGCCGTCCTCGAGGTGAATGCCGCGAAGACACACCGCCTGCCGGTTTTCTCCGTGACCGTATTCGGGTCGCAACCCTTCACGCAGCTCGGCATCACGCTCGAACGGGGAGCGCTCGGCGTCTATCCCCACGACGGCCCGATCCCGGGGCAGACGACAACGCTGGAAAGCCCGTTGCAATTCGGATTCATCGGGTATGCCAGCGTGGCGCAGCCGCTCACGCAGCAGTTCAAGATTGGCCTCGGTGTCGCGCTCGCTGGCGTCGGCGTCACCGCCAGGAGCGAGCAGCTCCGCGCGACGCGACAGGCCATCGTCAATGAAGTGCGTCACGTGTACTACGGGCTCGCTCAAGCTGAGAGCGGCCGCAGGACGCTACAGGCCGCGGTCGATTTCCTGAAACAGCTCGAACGCGAAACGGATCAGCAGGCAGTTCAGCGAGTCGCGTTGCGAGCCGACCAGTTGAACGTCAGAGCGCAACGCGTCAAAGCTGAATACGAGCTCTTGAAGATGGACGATCCAGTCGCGACGCAGAAGCAGCAGCTCAATCGTCTGATGGGTCGACCGGTCGACACGCCGTTCGACATCGACGCTTCGACGATGGCCGAGGGTGACCTACTGTCGCTGGATGAGGCGTATGCCGAAGCGCTCGCGTCGCGTCCTGAAGTGCAGCTCGCGAAGCTGCAGCAGCACAAGGCGGAGCTCGAACGTCGAATGGCAAGCGCCGAACGCATCCCGGACGTGAGCTTGTCGCTCGTCGCTCTGCGAACCGTCAACTTCAGCAGCACCCTGCCGAACAGCGTCAGCAGTGTCGGCGTGCAGGCGAACTGGGATGTGTTCGATTGGGGCAGGAAGCGACAGGAGATCCAGAAGAAGCGGGACGCCGAGGCACAAGCCGCACTGGAACTCAAAGACACGCAGGCGCGCATCATGGTGGACGTCGCGCATGAGTATCGACGCATCATCGAAACGAGGAAGGCAGTCGAGCTCGCGCAGGCGCTCCAGGCCGCGACTGCCGAAGCACTGCGGATCGCGCGCAACCGCTACCTGCAGCGAGATGCGGTTCTGAGCGACGTCGTCAAGACGGAGTCAACCCTCGCCGAGGCCAACCATCAGCACATTCAAGCGCTGATGGACCTCGCCACCGCGCAGGCCGACTTCGAGAAGGCTGTTGGCAGGGACTGGTGACGATGCGCACGTATCGCGCTTGGACGTGCCTGCTCGCGGCGGCGATCCTCCCTTGCGCCTGTGCCGGTCGCGAGACAGATGCCGATGCGCGCATCGCGAAGGCTGTCCGACTCGTCGCGGTTGAGTCCGCAACCGGCGGCGGAGCAACGACGTACTCCGCCGTCATCGCGCCGAACGCGCAGGTGGATCTGGCGTTCCGCGTCGCCGGGTACGTCGTCGAGGTTCGTCGTTCGAAAGCCGGCGATGGGCAGGTCCGCGAGCTGGAACCGGGCACTCTCGTTCAGCGCGGCACGACGCTCGCTCGCATTCGGCCAACTGACTATCAAGCGGTCGTCGACAAGGCGCATGGTGCGCGCGAAGAAGCAGCCGCGGGCGTCACCGTAGCAGAGGCGTCACTCGCCGAAGCACAGGCCAGCTTCGCTCAGGCCGAATCCGATTTCGGCCGCATCTCGACGCTGTGGCAACAGGAAAGCATTACGAAGCCAGCCTATGACGGCGCGAAGGCAAAGATGGATGCCGCGCGCGCGAGGGTGGACGCAGCCACAGCGGGAATCGCAGCGGCGAAGCAGCGGGCCGCGTCAGCTGGCGGGCAGCTACACGAAGCGGAGATCGCGCTGAGCGACACCGAATTACGCGCGCCCTTCGACGCAATCCTCTTGGACCGTCGCGTCGACATTGGAACCCTTGTCTCACCGGGGACACCGGCGTTTACGATCGCCGATCTGCATCAGATCAAGGCGCGGTTCAGCGCGCCGGATACCGCGCTCCATCTGTTTCGCCCCGGACAGATGCTGTCCCTGACGGTGGACGCGTTTCCCAGCGAGCATTTCGTCGGCCGCGTCCTCTCGGTCGCTCCGGCGGCGGACCCCAAATCGCGATCGTTTGAAATCGTGGTCGTCATCGACAATCCGGCGTTGAGACTGCGTTCCGGCATGATCGCGTCCATCCACGTCGACGGCGACGCGGGCGATTCACACCAGCTCTGGATACCCATCGACGCGCTCGTTCACGATCCGACCCGCGATCAATACCTCGTATACGGCCTGGAGCAGAAGGACGGCCGCACGGTCGCAAAGCCGACGTACATCCGCCCCGGGCCGCTCGTCGGCAATCACGTGTCCGTGCTCGATGGCCTGACGGTCGGCCAACGCATCGTCGTCTCCGGAGCCAACCTGCTGCGACCGGGCGACGCGGTGCGAGAGGTTCAGTAAGCATGCAACGCGACCTCGAGACGAACCCGCCCCGTCATAGCGTCGCTCGCTTCTTCGTCGAGAACCGGCAGGTCTCGTGGGTGCTTCTGGTCGGCGTGATCGCGTGGGGCATCTGGGCGTACGCCGCGATGCCCAAGCGCAAAGACCCGGACATCCCCGTTCGTCAGGTCGCCGTCGTGACGCCGTGGCCCGGTCAGAACGCGGAGCGGGTGGAGCAACTCGTGACGCGCAAGATCGAGGAACGCGTCGCTCAGAACAGCCGCGTCTCCGAAATCACCTCGACCACGCGGTCCGGCCTCTCGATCGTGTACGCGGAGGTCGACGAGAACGCACGCATCGACACCGGCAAGGAGTTCGACGACATCAAGGTCAAGCTCGATGCGCTGACCGACCTTCCGGAAGGCGCCGGCCCGATCCAATTCATCAAGGAATTCGGTGAGACCTCGGCACTGATGCTCACGGTGGCGAGTCCGCAGGCGAGCGGGTCACAGCTCCAGCTACTCTCGAGACAGATTACGTCGGCGGCCGCACACGATCCGTCGTTGCTCGACATCGCGCTGTGCAGTTCCGGTTCACCCGATCCCTCGTTCCTGCGCGAGGCGGCGGGGCTGCTCGGCGACGCACTGGTCCGCCAGGGAGTGGGAACCGACGTGCGTCTCATCGATGGGCAGAGCTTCGTCATCATCCGCCTGTCGGCGCACACGGACACCGCCGCCGCGAGTCGAGCCGTGCGCCGCGTGTGGGAGGAGTTGCCCCAAGGGGCGGACATCCATCCTGACGTGTGGGACCCGATCGTGATTACTCCGGGCGTCTCGCTCGTGGACGTGTTGACGCGTGACGCCGGGCCCAAATACTCGTATCGCGAGCTCGATGACTTCACCGATCGGATCGAAAAGGCGATCAGGCTCGCGCCCGAGGCCTCACGCGTCACGCGCGTCGGTGTCATCGAAGAACAGATCGAAGCGCGCTACTCGCAAAACCGGCTGGCGGCACTGGGGATTGTGCCGGCAGCGATCCGTGGTGTGCTCCAAAGCCGCAACACCACGCTCCCGGCCGGCACCGTGAACGCCGAAGGCCGCGAATTGCCACTCGAGCAGACGGGGGAATTCCGGACGCTCGCCGACATCGACACAACCGTCTTCACGCAAACCGCCAACGGCACGCCGCTGTATCTGCGCGATATCGGACGCGTGCATCGCGGCTACCAACACCCGCCCCTTCTGGTGTCCGACTACACGTGGCGAGACCAGAACGGCCACTGGCAGCGAGGCCGCGCGATCACGCTGTCAACCGAAATGAAGAAAGGCGAACAGATCGATCGATTCGGCACGGCCGTTCGATCGCGCATTGAGGACGTTCGCCGGTCGCTGCCGGCCGATCTTGTCATCGGGACGACGTCGGATCAGCAGCGGCAAGTCAGCGAAAAGCTGGATCTGTTCAATCGCAGTCTCTGGGAAGCAGTCGGGCTCGTGGTCCTGGTCTCGCTGGTCGGGTTCTGGGAATGGCGTTCCGCGCTGCTGATGGCGCTGTCGATCCCGATCACGCTCGCGATGACATTCGGGTTGATGCAGCTCCTCGGCCTCGACATCCAGCAGATGTCGATCGCGTCACTCATCATCGCGCTCGGCTTGCTCGTCGACGATCCTGTCGTCGCCGGCGACGCGATCAAGCGGGAACTGTCGCTCGGCACACCTCGATCGATCGCCGCCTGGCTCGGTCCGGAGAAACTCTCGAGAGCCATCCTCTACGCCACGATTACGAACATCGCCGCATACGCGCCGTTCCTCCTGTTGAACGGCGACGTGGGCAGATACATCTACAGTCTGCCCGTCACGATTGCCTGCTCGCTGGTGGCGTCGCGGGTGATGTCAATGACGTTTCTGCCGCTGCTCGCGTATTACATCCTGAAGGCGAAACCCGAGTCGACGTCCGATGGCGCGCGCGACAGCCGGTTCGCCAGGGCGTACGAGCGCGCCATCACCTTCGCGATCGATCGCCGCTGGACGGTTCTTGCGGCCTCGTCGTTGGCGCTTGCCGCCGGCGCCTTCTTCGTCACGCATCTCAATCGTCAGTTCTTTCCCCGGGACAATTTCTACATCGCGTACGTGGACATCCGGCTGCCCGAAGACGCGCCGCTCGCGCAAACGGCGCGCATCGCCCGTGAAGCGGATCAACTGATTCGCGAGGTGACGGCCGACCATGACCGGACTCGCCACGGTGAGTCCTCGCTCGCGTCCATCACATCCTTCGTCGGCGCCGGCGGCCCGCGGTTCTGGTTCTCGGTGCGTCCCGAGCCCCCGGCACGGAATTACGCCCAGCTGCTACTGCAGTTCACGCAAAGTGAAGACACAAACCGGCTCGTCGGCCCGCTCCAGGACGCGCTCGCCACGCGCATCGCGGGGGCGAGGATCGATGTGCGCACGGTCGAAACGGGCCCGCCGACCATCATCCCAGTGTCGATGCGGATTCTCGGTAACGATGCACGCGTGCTCCGCCAAGAGGCGGAGAAGCTCGAGGCGATTTTCAAGACGTCGCCGTACGCAATGAACGTACGAGATGACTGGGGAAACGACGCGATTCGCACACATCTCGAAATCGATCAAGATCGCGCCGGCCTCGCTGGCGTGTCGAGCCACGACATCGCGTTATCGATGTACTCAGGCGTCGTCGGCGCCCCGATCGGATACCTGCGGGAAGGACGGAAGAACATTCCAATCGTGCAGTTGATGGAATACGGCCAACGCGAGACCGTGACCGACTTGAGTCAGCTGTACGTGTACTCGAGTCAGTCGCCCGTCAGGGTGATGCTTGGGCAGATTGCGCAGTTGACCTACAGCCCCGAGCTGGCGGTTATCCATCGAGTCAACCAATACCGCTCGATCAATGTGGCGGCGTTGCCGGCGCCCGGTCGACTGGCCGGCGAAGTGACCGAGCCGCTGATGCCGAAGATCCGCGAGTTCGAACGGCAATTGCCGGCCGGCTATCGCTTTGAAATCGTCGGCGAGTTGAAAGAACAGCTGAAAGGGCAACAGCGGTCCTTGGTCGTGGTGCTCGCATCGGTCATCGCCATCTACCTGGCGCTCGTCTTCGAGTTCAGGAACGCCGTGAAACCGTTCATCGTGTTCGCCGGCATTCCCTTCGGCGCGGTCGGCGCGTTCGCCAGTCTCTGGCTGACGCGGATGCCGATGGGGTTTCTCGCGATCCTTGGCATCACGAGTCTCATCGGCGTCATCGTGAGCCACGTTATCGTCCTGTTCGATTTCATCGAGGAACGACACGAACAGGGCGCACCGCTGCGTGAGGCGCTCATCGATGCCGGCATACGCCGCATCCGGCCTGTCCTCATCACCGTGTGCGCCACGGTGCTCGCACTGTTTCCGTTGGCGCTCCATGGCGGCCCGTTGTGGGAAGCGCTCTGCTACGCGCAGATCGGAGGCCTGACGCTGGCGACGGCTGTCACGCTGTTGCTCGTGCCGGTCTTCTACGCGGTCTTCGTGCTCGACTTGAAAGTCGTCCGCTGGAATGATTCGGGGCCCTGACTTCCGCAGCCGCGATCACCCGGCCAAGCTCCGAGCGGCGTCTTACCCATAGCTTCTCGGTGCAGACCGACGTCGCCGCTCGTGTTGCAGGTTCGCTGGCGAGGGAAGTGGCACGGCATCAGCGACCAGAAGCCCAGGCCCACTGATAGGATCGGCGACATCCACACCGTGGAACCGCACATGACCCTCCTGATCCTGAAAGTGACGTTGACTCCGCTTCTCATCGCGGCGGCCACGCTAGCCGCCCGCCGCTGGGGACCGGCAGTTGGCGGCTGGTTCGCCGGGTTACCTCTGACCTCTGGTCCTGTATCCGTGTTTCTCGCCGTCGAGCAGACCCCAGCCTTCGCGGCCAGCGCCGCTCGCGGGACTCTGCTCGGGCTCATCGCAGTGGCGTCCTTCTGTGTCGCCTATGCTCGTAGCGCGAAGCGTTCAGCGTGGGTACGGCCAACCACTCTGGGGCTCGGTTTCTACTCGCTCGTCACCTGGGCCCTATTGCTGTCATCGTTTGGCCTCTTCGTTTCAACCTTGCTGGTTCTCTCGGTTCTGGGCGTTGCTCTCATGGCGCTTGGCGTTCCCAGCTCGGTAGATTCTGGTGTTCCTGCTCCTCGGTGGGATCTTCCAGTGCGAATGGCCACTGCCACGGTGATGGTCCTGCTCATCACGGGCGCGGCGAGTTCTCTCGGGCCGGAGTGGAGCGGACTGCTCTCGCCGTTCCCTGTCTTTGCGTGTGTGATGGCGATCTTTTCGCACAGGAACGGAGGAGCAGGCGCCGCCCATCGCTTGCTCCGCGGCGTCATCCTCGGTTCCTTCGCCTTCGCGTCCTTCTTCGTGGTCGTCGGCCTCTTGGTACAGCGATTGAGTCTCGTATTCGCATATGCGGTTGCGACGAGTGTCGCGCTCGCGGTCAACGGATTCTCGTTGGCTGCGCTCCTCCGTAGACGGCGTGTCGTCTGACGCGATGAATCTGACAGCAGGTGTGCGCTCCGCCGCCGCAGGTTCCGTTGAGTCTTGGAGGCGAATCGCTGCGCGGGGGGAGCGTCCCAAGTGATTCGCCAGATCAAGCGTGGGGAGCATGGCCGGATCACGAACGTGCCATCCGTGTCGAGCGTGCGCGAGAAGACTGGCCTTTCGCAGTTGAAGTTGCCACCTGACCTGCCCCCAAAATTCGGCTAGTCGGATAGTGCGAGGTCCTCCAGTGTGACGATGATTCCGCAGGTTACGAGGAAGTTCGGGAGTTGGTCACGACATCCAAATACAGATGGTTGCGGGTCTTCGAGGGCGTTGCTTGCGAACGCCGCTCAAGTCGCGGATGACGTTAATGTTACAGGAATATTCTTGTGGTTGCGGGGGGGGGATTTGAACCCCCGACCTTTGGGTTATGAGCCCAACGAGCTACCGGACTGCTCCACCCCGCGTCACTGTCGGTCGAAACCCGGGAAACCGCTG
>Ga0075421_100002310_pt1 | contig 22718 bp, 23 predicted proteins | sample SoiMetdeltSBSDD5_FD_75292 | JGI IMG/M metagenome (GOLD analysis project Ga0075421, IMG submission 75292) | Bulk soil microbial communities from a Populus tree surrounding site in Tennessee, USA - Soil MetaG P. deltoides SBSDD5 | ecosystem: Environmental > Terrestrial > Soil > Tree plantation...
CGACCCTGGAGGGATTCGAACCCTCGATCTTCGCCGTGAAAGGGCGACGTGTTGGGCCTCTACACCACAGGGTCAGCGACAGGCCAACGCCCATGCTACCACCCTGGCGCAGCGGCGCGAATCACGCGGCCCGGTCAGGCGGCGTGTCGGTGCACGATCGGATGGGTCTTCCGCCAGGGCGTCCGCCGACGCAGCGGAGCCGATCTCCGCTGATCGACCCGCCAGCACGCGCGAAGGATGAGGGCGCTCCCAAGGATCAGTACGGTGGCCGCCGCCGATTCGAGGATCACCACGTTCGCCTCCAGGGACGGAAGGCTATCGCGCGACCCCGCCGACACGGGTCCGTACCTTCGTCTTTTTTTCGTTTCTATGTAAACCTATACGGGTCAGCTGGCTGCGGCCCGAACCACGGGCAGGCGCCGCGGGCGCGGGGCCGAGATGAGCAGGGACACGATCTCCGCGCAATACAAGATGATGGAAACCGACAGCTCCAGCCAGAGGGCGAGCACGATGACGCCTTCCAGCGTCCCGTAGAGGCCCGCGACGCGAGTCAGGTTCCGCAGGTAGTACGCGAATCCGTTCTTGGCCGCTTCCCAGAGCACGGTCGCGATGAGGGCGCCCTTGGCCGCGTGCACGGTCGAGACGACGCGCCGCGGCACCACTCGATAGATGAGGAAGAAGAAGCTGAACGTGATGGCGATGGGCACCACGAGGGTCACGACGTTGCCGACCAACGCGTGCAGGGCGCCGCCCGTCTCGGGGCCGATGAAGCGCGTGACCAGCCCTTCCGCGGTCGCGATGGTCATGGTCGCGACCATCGTGACGAGGAGGCCGGCGCCCGCGATCAGCACCATGCCGAGGGCGAACAGGTTGCCCTTGGCGAAGCTGCGGCCGGGCACGCCGAAGATCCGCTCCAGGGCGGAGAAGAGCGATCCGAAGATGCGGCGCGAGGTCCAGGCGAGCAGGAACAGGGCGGGGAAGCGGAAGGCGAGCGATCGCTCGACGAACGTGCGCAGCGCGTCGAGCGTGCGCTGATCGAGGTGCACGACGACGCCGCTGATGAGGAACAGCGTGCCGCGGTAGGCCTTCTCGAACGACCCCACGACCGCGACCCCGACGGAGATCAGGAAGATCAGCATCGGGAGCAGCGACATCAGCGTGTAGTACGCGACGGCGGCGGCGCGATCGGGACCGTTGTGGTCCTGGTAGCGCATGAACGCGCGCCAGGCCAGGCGCGCGGCCCTTCGGATCACGGTTTGCGCGGAGGCCGCAGCGGGCGCATCTCCACGCGGCTCAGGAGCGCGCCGTCGCGGCCGCGCAGCAGGTCGAGGACGGCCGCCGCGATGTCCTCGCCGCGCAGCATCCACGACGCGTCGCCGGTGCGCGCGTCGTCACCGAAGTCCGTGTCCACCGAGCCCGGGGCCAGGGTCGTGACCTTCACGCCCTGGTGCCGGACCTCGAGCATCAGGCAGGCCGCGAACTGGTCCAGGGCCGCCTTGCTCGCGCAGTAGGCGGACATGCCCGCGATCGCGTTCTGCCCGGCCAGGGACGAGATCATGAAAACGTGGCCGCCGCCCGCGGTGAGCTGAGGCAGGGCGGCCCGGGTCAGGCGGAAGACGGCGCTGAGGTTCGTGTCGAGGATGCTCTGCCAGGCTTCGTCGGTCGTCTCGGCCACGGGCGCGTGGCTGCCGACGCCGGCGTTGTTGACCAGGATCTGGAGGCGGCCGTGCGCTTCCCGCGCCCGCGCCACGGCAGCGGTGCAGACGCGGGGGTCGCGGATGTCGCCGGCATGGGCGACGGCGCGGCCGCCCTTGCCCTGGATCTCGCCCACGAGCGCGTCGAGATCGGACGCCGTGCGCGCCACCGCGGTGACGCCGGCGCCGGCCGCGCTCAGGGCGAGGGCGATCGCGCGGCCGATGCCGCGGCTGGCGCCGGTGACCAGAGCAGACGCGCCGCGCAGCTCCATGGCCGGAGTATACCGTCGCGAAAGGGGCGGGCGAGCGATCCTCAGGGCGCGACGAGGACGGACCGGTTCGTCACCGCGATCAGAGGCGCGAGAGGGCGGCTTCGATGGAGGCGACGAAGCTGGGGTCTTCGATGTGGTTGATGTAGACCCGGAGGCGACCGTCGGGCAAGCGCGAGACCACGGCGATCAGATCGTCGATCGCCTGTCCGCTGAGCGCGGCCCGGACCGCTTCGACGATGGGCGGGCGCTTCGCTTCCGGCACGGCCTCGTCGACCACGATGCGAGTAGGCACGCCTGACCGTAGCACGCTTGGCGGCCCCGGGAGGCCGGACCGGGGGCGAATTCCGGAGAATCATGGCGGAGGGGCGTAACGCCGCCGCCGATCGCCCGTCCAAGGCTGGCACCATGTCCTCGGAATGGGCTGCCGTCGACGTCCTGATCCGCGATCTGGGCGCCACCGTCGCGGCGGCCGGCGACGTCCGCGGCGAGCTCGCCCGCGCCATGGCCGACCAGGCCATCCACAAGGCGTCGGTGGCGGTCAGCCAGACGATCTCGGATCCGGGTAACGGACAGCTGCTGGCGGCGGCCCGCGAGGCGATCGAGACCGCCCACCATGTGATCGCCGCGCTGGACGAGCAGGTGGCGCGCGCGCACGCGTTGTCCGTGAGCAGCGTGGGCCTTCGCGGTCGCGCCCTGGAGCTCGTCGAACACGCGCGCAAGGCGAGGACGGACCGCCAGTAGCGCGGAGCCCGCGGACGCGCCCCTGCGGGGGTGCGCGCGCCGCTGCGCTATATTGGGGGCGTGGCGGTCGAATACAAGGACTACTACAAGATCCTCGGCGTCCCGCGGACGGCGACGGACAAGGACATCAAGGCCGCCTACCGGAAGCTCGCGCGCAAGCACCATCCCGACGTCAACAAGAACGACCCCAAGGCGGAGGCGCGCTTCAAGGAGATCAACGAGGCCAACGAGGTCCTCTCCGATCCGGCCAAGCGCCAGCGGTACGACCAGCTCGGCAGCGACTGGTCGTCGTATCGTCCGGGCGCGGGGGGCCCCGGCGCCGGTTCGGGCGGAGGGACCTACACCGTCGATTTCGGCGGCGAGGACATGGGCGGGTTCTCCGATTTCTTCCGCACGATCTTCGGCGGGGGATTCGGGAGCGCGGGCGGCGGCCGTGCCGCCGGCCCGGGCGCCGGTTACGGCGGGTTCGAAGAGGTCTTCCGTCAGCAGCAAGGCGGACCGATCCCGGGACAGGACGTGGAGACGCCGGTCGATCTCACCCTGGACGAGGTGCTCCGCGGCACCACGCGCACGGTACAGATCGGCGAAGGCGCGCGCAGCCGCACCGTCGAGGTGAAGATCCCGCCGGGCGTGCGCGACGGCTCGCGCGTGCGCGTGGCCGGCGAAGGCGGCCAGGGCGCGCGCGGCGGTGGGCGGGGCGACCTCTACATGCGCGTCCGGAGCATCCCGCATCCGCTCTTCGAGCGGAAGGGCGAGGACTTGCAGGTGCCGGTGACGGTGCCGCTCACCACCGCCGTGCTGGGGGGCGAGGTTTCGGTGCCGACCCTCGACGGGCCGGTGGGGATCAAGGTGCCGCCGGGGTCGCGTCCGGGGCGCGTGTTCCGGCTGCGCAACCACGGCCTGCCACGGCTCGAGGCGGGCGGCGGCCGCGGAGACCTGCTGGCGACGCTCCACGTCGAGCTGCCCGCCCAGGTCGGCGATCGCGAGCGCGAGCTGTTCGAGGAGCTGCGCAAGCTCGGACACTGAGTTGTGAGGCCACTCACGATCCGCCGCCGGCCCTTCTCGTAGAAGCACTTCGAACCGGACAGTGAGAACGCGCGACGCCGCGCGCGCCGGCCCCCCGCGCGCCTTGCGGGTGGGGTGGCGCTCGGCTATAGTCAGCGGGTTTCGGTACCGGAGGGGGAGGACCCAAGATGAGAGTGAAGCTGTTGGCGGGCCTGGCGGCGGCGGTCTGCGTGCTCGGCCTGACGGGGGCGGCGTCGGCGCAGACGGCCAAGGCCAAGCGGCCGCTGGTGGCCGTGACCGACTTCGATTACGGCACGGTCGGCTACCACTGGTGGGGCGACTACGACATCGGCAAGGGCATGGCCGACCAGGTGATGGACCAGCTGCTCGAGGACGGGACGTTCCGTGTCGTCGAGCGCAAGAAGCTGGACACCGTCCTGGCCGAGCAGGACTTCGCGCACAGCGACCGTGCCGACCCGGGTGCGGCCAAGCTCTCCAAGCTCGGCAAGGTCCTCGGCGTGAAGTACATCATCACCGGATCCATCACCAAGTTCGGCGGCGAGCAGAAGGCCCAGGGCGGCCGCATCAAGGGCATCGGCGTCGGGCTCGGCAAGGCCAAGACGGAGGTGACGGTCACCGCGCGCATGGTGGACACCTCCACGGGCGAAGTGCTCCTCTCGGCCAAGGGCGAGGGCGTCTCCAAGAAGGGCGGCGGCTTCAGCTTCAGCAAGAGCGGGCTTGGCGGCTATGGGCAGGACACCAGCGACTTCAAGGCCAGCGCCATCGGCGAGGCGCAGGAAGCGGCCTGCAAGGCGCTGGTGGCGGCCATCGTGGCCAAGAAGGATCGCCTCGAGTAACGCGCCTTTCTTCGGGATCGACTCCAAGGGCCGCCCCCACGGGCGGCCCTTTTTTCGTGTCTATAATCGCGGCCTGGCCGAGCCCATCCTCACTCTCGCCAACCAGATCACGCTGCTCCGCATGGGGCTGGCGCCGCTGCTCGTCGTGCTCGTGCTCGCGCGCGAGATGACCTGGGCCCTCGGCGTGTTCGTCTTCGCCGGCCTCACCGACGTCCTGGACGGCCTCGTCGCGCGCCTGGGCGCGCAGCGCACGGCCCTCGGGGCCATGCTGGATCCGGTGGCGGACAAGATCCTGCTCACGTCCTGTTTCATCGCGCTCACCTGGGGACCCGACCTCGTGGTCCCGCTCCCCGTGTGGCTCACCGTCGTGACTCTCTCGCGCGACGCGATCATCATCATCAGCGTGGCCGTCGTGAACCTCTCCTACGGACGGCGGATGTTCTACCCCTCCCTGCTCGGCAAGCTCACCACGGCCAGCCAGCTCGTGACGGTGGGCGTGGTGCTCCTGCTGGACGCGGGCCGCTGGACGTTCCCTCCCGTGCGCCTGCTCTTCCTGGCCACGGTCGTCCTCACCGTGACCTCGGCCTTGCACTACGTGTACCTGGCCTCCACCGGCCGCACGGGCGTGGCGCCGCCATGAACGAGGTCTTCCGCAACCCGTGGGTCCGCCTGGTCGCGGCCCTGGCCGGCATCGTCCTCCTCCTGCGCGGCCTGGGCGCGGTGCGCGAGGTCCTCACGCCGTTCCTCATCGCCTTCGCGCTGGCCTACTTCCTGAACCCGGTGGTCACCCTGCTCGAGCGCACCCTGGCCCGGGGAGGGCGGATGCACCCGCGCACGGCGGCGGTGATGCTGATCGCGGTGCTGGTCCTCCTCGTGATCGTCTGCATCGTCGTCTTCGTCATCCCCGCCGTCTACCACCAGGTGACGTACGCGATCGGGCGGGTGCCCGACTGGCTACGCGCCATGCGCGGACGGCTCGAGCCCTTCTATCAGCGCCTCAACCTGCGCTACCCCGAGCAGACGGAGGAGATGCGGCAGCGCTTGATGGCGGCCCTGAACGAAAGGCTCCCCGGGATCGTCGCCCCCGTGACCCATGCCGCGGGCCTCGCCTTCACCAGCCTCCTCGGGTTCGTGCTGGCCGTCCTCCATCTCCTCGTGATCCCCGTCTTCACCCTGTACCTGCTCCACGACATGAACCACATCCAGCGCGGGCTGGCGGAGCTGGTGCCCCCGCGCCACCGCCCCTACGTCTACTCCCGGATGGGGGAGGTGGACGGGCGGCTCTCCGCTTTCGCGCGGGGCCTGGGAACGGTCTGCCTGATCATGGGCCTGTTCTACGCGGTCAGCTTCACGGTGCTGGGGGTGCCCATGGGACTGCTCGTCGGGTTCGTGATGGGCTTCTTCCACCTCATCCCGTTCATGGCGGCCGCGGTGGGCCTGCCCACCGTCCTCCTCCTCTCCTGGGTGGACGATCAGAGCCCGCGGCGCCTCCTCACGATCCTGGTGCTGTTCGCGATCTCCAACCTCGTCGAGCACAACCTCCTCTCCCCGCGGCTGGTCGGCCATCGCATCGGGCTCCATCCGGTCGTGGTCATCCTGGCCGTGCTCGTGGGCGGGACGGCTTTCGGCTTCTTCGGGATGCTGCTGGCCGTTCCCGCCACCGCCGCCCTGTCCGTCTTCTGGGGCGACCTGCGCGACGCCTACCTGGCCAGCGCGTTCTATCGAGGCACGGCGTGATCGAGGAGATCATCGTCCAGTGCCCGGCCTGCGGCGAGCCGGTCGCGCTCGACGTCGACACCACGGCCGGCGAGGAGCAGAGCTACTTCGAGGACTGCGCGGTGTGCTGCCGGCCGATGGAAGTGTTCGTGCGCTGCCGGCCGGGAGAAGTGCTGGGGATCAGCGTCACCTCGGACGACTAGCCCGCGCGGGGCCAGGTCCGGCGGCGCGACGGCGGGGCCGGGCGGCGGGCGCCGCCGGGGGCGGCTCCCATGCGCGCCGAACGCGTCACCGCCTGCACCAGGCGGGCGACGTCGCCGGGTGGAAAGGTCGGAGGCCAGCTGGCGTGGAGGAGGCGGTTGAGGATCTCCTCGAGCGCTCCCGCCGACCGGCTCAGCGCGTCGAGACGGTAGAGTCCCGAGGACCCGGCTGTGCGATGGGCCAGATGGGCGAGCGATTCGACCACGGACCGGTTCCAGCCGTCCCGAGCCAGGGCGGCGCCGGCGGCCTGCATGGCGTCCATCTTCTCCGCGAGCTCCGCGATGTAGGCGACCCGAAGCGCCTCGAAGTCCTTCTCGTGGACCTCCGCCCGGCGGCGAAGATGGGTCTTCCAGAACTCCTGGAGGACCTCGGGAAGCGCCACCGGATCGAAGGGCTTGGGGATGACGCCGAGCAGCCCGAGGTTCTCGTAGCGCTCGACCGGGTGGCGGTCGATCTGCGCGCTCATCAGGACGACGGGCGTCGTCCCGACGTCCGACGCCGAGCGCAATTCGGTCAGGACGGACAGGCCATTCATGCCCGGCATCATGTTGTCGAGGAGCACGAGATCGGGACGGCCGCACCGCACCATCTCCACCGCGTCCACGGCCGCCGCGCACGTTTCGACGGTCAGGCCGCCGAGCGCGGTCAGGGACAGCGAGACCACGGCCCGAAGGTCGGGATCGTCGTCGACGACCAGGACGTGCCTCAGGGCTTGGGGCAATGAACGCCTCCGGAACCAGGTAGACCACCACCGCGGCACGCTCTCGTCGCGCGCTGCGGCGGAGCTGGCGAGGAGGGGCGCCGCCTGTCCGGCGTCGTGAATGCGCCACGGAGCGCCGGCAGTTCGAGTATAGGTCGGCCGAAGTGGAGAAGGGCGCCGCCGACGAACATTCCCGGCTAGTGCGTGGCCCGACGCGGCCAGCGGCCCGGCTCGATGAGGACGGTGCCGCGGCCCGGTCGCTTGGGATCGGGATCCGGGCGCGGGGTGGCGCGCCTTTCACGCGCGTGGCCCGGGGCCGCGCTCGCCGCCGCGGAGACGGCTTCGCTCTCGTCGACCTCCCACTTCTTGAGCTTGTTCAGGAGGGCCTTGTACGAGATCTTGAGCTTCCGCGCCGCCTCGCGGCGGTTCCAGCGCGTCTCCGCCAGCACCCGACCGAGCAGGCGGCGCTCCGCGTCTTCCGCGGCGTGGGCCGACACCTTTCGCAGGGAAAGGCCCTCCTCGGGCGAGGGCTCGGCCGGCCGCGCGAGCGGCCCGCGTCCTTCGCCGCGCGCGGAGGGAGGCGGCGCGGGCGGGCGGGCCCTTCCGATCTCGGCCAGCGAGGCCTCGAGGTCTCCGAGGATGACGTAGCGGCGCACCGCGTTCTCGAGCTCGCGCACGTTGCCGGGCCATTCATGGCTGAGGAACGCTTCCTCGAGGGCGCGCGGGATCTCGCAGATCCGGCTCTTGTACCGCGTCGCGTACTGGCGGATGAAATGGCGGCAGAGCATGGGGATGTCCTCCCGCCTCTCCTTGAGGGGAGGGACTTCGAGGCGGATGACGTTGAGGCGGAAGAACAGGTCCTCCCGGAAGCGGCCGGACGAGACGGCCTGGTCCAGGCCGACGTTGGTCGCGGCCATGACCCGCGCATCGACCCTCACGAGGTGACGGCCGCCCAGGCGCGTGAACTCCCCGTCCTGGAGGACGTGGAGGAGCTTGGCCTGGAGCTGGGGGGTCATCTCTCCGATCTCGTCGAGGAGGATCGTCCCTCCGTCGGCGAGCTCGAACATCCCCGGCTTCTGGGTGAGCGCGCCCGAGAAGGCGCCCCGCTCGTAGCCGAAGAGCTCGGACTCGAGCAGGTCTTCGGGCAGGGCCGCGCAATTGACCTTCAGGAACGCCTGGCCCCTCCGCCGTGACTGGGCATGTATGAACCGCGCCACGACTTCCTTGCCGACTCCCGATGGACCCAGGATCAGGACGGGCGCGTCGGTGTCGGCCACCTGGCGGCCGATCTCCTTGATGCGGAGGATGCGCGCGCTGGTCGAGACGAAGCCGTCCTCCTCGCTGTCCAGGCGCCGCCGCAGCGACGCGACCTCCTGCTGGAGGGCCTGCTTCTCGATCGCGTTCTGCAGCGCCAGCTCGAGCTCCTGGTCCTGGAAGGTCTTGGTGAGATAGTCCGCGGCCCCCCGTCGGATGGCATCGACCACGGTACTGATCTCGGCCGTCGAGGAGAGCACGATGACGGGCACGCGCGGATGGCGGGCCTTGATCCGATCCAGCGTCTCCAGGCCGCTGAGCCCGGGCATGACGAGGTCGAGGAGCACGGCCGCGGGCGGGGGACCCCCGGCCAGGGCGGCCAGCGCCTTCTCGCCGGAGGGCACGCAGCGGGCGTCGTAACCGAAGGAGGAGAGCACGGACGAGAGGTAGCGACAGACGTTGTCGTCGTCATCCGCAACCAGCACGAGCCTGCTCATCCCCGTCAGTGTTCCTCCTCACACCCGGGCGGGCAATGGCCCGATCCGGCGGCGTGGAGTGGCACCCAGGGGCCACCTACTCGAGCAGACGGTGGTGGACGGCGAAGAGGGCCAGCTCGAGCCGGTTGGAGGCGCCCATCTTGTTGAAGATGTTCGTGAGGTGGTGCTTGACGGTGTCCTCGCTCAGCGAGAGCTGCCGCGCGATCTCCTTGTTGCTGAGGCCGGACACCACGGCGGAGGTGATCTCGAGCTCCCGGGCGGTGAGGCCGAACCGGTCGCGGACGGGCTTTTCCGCGGCCGCCTCCTGGGAACGCAGGGCCTGAACGAGATCCGACACCGCGTCGCGGCCGATCCAGTGCTGCCCCGCCATCACGCTGAGGATGCTCTTGTACAGGAGCTCGATGGGAGCGGACTTGAGGACGACGCCCGCGGCCCCGAGCTGCAGCGCCTTGACGATCTCCGCCTTCTCGATGGAGGCGGTGAGGACGATGGTGCGAACACCGGTGGAGCAGCTGGCCAGATCGGCGAGGGCCTCCATGCCCGACACGCCGGGCATCATGAGATCGAGGAGCAGGATGTCGGGGGCGAGGTCGCGCGAGAGCCGCACCGCCTCCTCGCCTCCTTCCGCCTCGCCCACGATGATGACACCGGGCTCCTTTTCCAGAACCGTCCGAAGGCCGCGGCGGAAGATCGGGTGATCGTCGGCGATGAGGACGCGAATGCTTTCCGTGGACATCTCCCCTCAGCGCCCAAGGAGACCGCGGCGCGGCGCGGTCTTCATCGTCGCAGGGTCACGCTATCGTCGCAGAGTAATGCTCATGCTGCAGGAGGGAGATGTCGTACTCATATCGCGTCGAGGGTTCGTTGGCAACGGGGTGCGCGCACATTCCGGGCGCGCGCTCAGGCGGTCAGTCGCTTCTCCCGCCGAAACCGATAGCGCGCGATCGTGACGGCGAGGCCCGGAGGCCGACCCTCAGCGGGCAGGACCGTGCGCACGACCCGCCCGCGGCACAGGACCGCCGGGCGCGCGCGCGGCAGGGGGAGGACGAAGCAGATGTCGACCTCCGTGTCGACGTCGAGGACGGCCGGGGTGCGAAAGAGGACGCCGGACCGACTGATGTTCTCCATCTGCCCGTCGTGCCACGCCGTGTCTCCGACCGGGCGGTACTGGACGGGAAGCGCGAATGGGAATCGGCGGGCACGTCCCGCACCCCCGCCCACCGCATTCTCCCGGTCCGAGCGTCGCGCGGTAGGCGTCGCCGTTGCCGCCGTAGGTCCCTCTCACGCATCACCCCCCGTGTCGGCCTCGAGGGTGGGTGCCTCGGGGGGAGTGTACGCAATGTGAACGTAGTACTCCCAGAGAATGGATGCTGTGCCTTTTGTCACACCCTGCTCTCCGCCTCCCCGCGGACACCGGAGATCGGAATCAACCGTTGACGACCGCGGAACTGGCGGGTTCGGGCAAGAGCGCGCGCTCGTCGAGCTCCCATTTCTTCAGCTTGTTCAGCAGCGCCTTGTAGGAGATCTGAAGGAGGCCGGCCGCCTCCTTGCGGTTCCAGCGCGTCTGGCTCAGGGCGCGCTGGACCATCTTCTGCTCGGCGTCTTCGGCGGCCTGGGCCGCGACTTCGCGAAGGGAGGCGTCCTGGTGACGCGGCGCGGAGGCCACCTCGATTGACCTGGCGGCGGGGAGGTCCACCGGCCCCTCCGCGTCGAGCTCGCCCGGACGGAGGTAGGACAACGCCATCTCGACGTCGGGGAGGATGACGAAGCGCCGCACCGCATTCTCGAGCTCACGGACGTTGCCGGGCCACTGGGCGCGGAGGAAAGCCTCCTGCAGCTCCGTCGGAAGCTCCCGCATCGGACGGTGGTACCGCAACGCGTAGGTCCGCAGGAAGTGGGCGCACAGCCTGGGGATGTCGTCCCGCCTCTCGCGCAAGGGCGGTATGTCGATCCGGATGACGTTGAGACGGAAATAGAGGTCCTCCCGGAACCGGCCCGAGGAGACGGCCTCCTCCAGGCGCACGTTGGTCGAGGCCACGACGCGCGCGTCGACGCGGACGCGCTGGCGGCCCCCGAGCCGGGTGAACTCGCCGTCCTGCAGGACGTGGAGGAGCTTGGCCTGCAGATGCGGCGTCATCTCGCCGATCTCGTCGAGAAGGATGGTGCCCTTGTCCGCCAGCTCGAACATCCCGGGCTTGTCCCGGTTGGCGCCGGAGAACGCGCCCCGCTCGTAGCCGAAGAGCTCGGACTCGAGGAGGTCCTCCGGGAGCGCGGCGCAATTGACCTTCACGAAGGGCTGCCGGCTGCGCCTCGACTGGGAGTGGACGTAGCGAGCCAGGACTTCCTTGCCGACCCCGGATTCGCCCAGCAGGAGCACCGGCGCATCGGTGTCGGCCACCTGCCGCGCGATACCCTTGATCTTCAGTATCGCGGGGTTGGACGAGACCAGATCGGAGTCCCGGCGCGGCATCGGCGTGGCCACCACCGGCGCTTCACGACGGCGGTGGCGGTCCTCCAGAGCGGCCTCCACGACGCGTTCGAGCTCCGCATCCGCGAAGGGCTTGGTCACGTACTGGGCGGCGCCCCGGCGAACGGCGTCCACGACCGCCTTGATCTGCGCCTCCGTGGAGAGCACGACGACGGGAACCTCGGGATGGCGGGTCCGTGCCTGGGCGAGGAAATCGAGGCCGCTCATCTGCGGCAGCAGGAGATCGAGGAGCATGAGGTCCGGGGTGGGCCGGGCGGCCAGGTGGGCGAGAGCCTCTTCCCCCGAGCCCACGCCGTCGACGTCGTACCCGAGCGACTTCAGCAGGGCAGCGAGATACCGCCTGGTGTCGTCGTCGTCGTCGACCACGAGTACCGCCGCCTTGGCCATGATGCCTCCCGCGAGCAACCCCGTCTCATGAGGGGTCCCTGCTCCCTGTACAGAGTGTCGGCCATCACACTCCGGGCGCATATGGCCCGATCAGGCACTGGAGTGGCACGTGAAGGCGCCACGGCCGGCGACGGCCGTTATCCGTTCACGGTCATGGCGAATCCTGGTCTTCGAGAAGGCGATGGTGGACGGCGAAGAGAGCCAGCTCGAGCCGATTGGAGGCTCCCACCTTGTTGAAGATGTTCGTGAGGTGGTGCTTGACCGTGTCTTCACTGAGGACGAACTGTCGCGCGATCTCCTTGTTGCTCAGTCCGGAGACCACCGCGGAGGTGATCTGAAGCTCCCGACGCGTAAGACCGAAGCGGTTGCGAGCCGCCTTCTCGGGCGCCGCCTCGACACCACGCAACGCGGCCACGAGGTCGGTGACGGTCTCGCGCCCGATCCAATGTTGTCCGGCCCTCACCGCGCGGATGCTCCTGACCAGAACGTCAGGGGGCGCGGTCTTGAGTACGACGCCGGCCGCGCCGAGCTGAAGCGCTTTCACGATGTCCGGCTTCTCGATGGAGGCGGTGAGCACGATGGTGCGCACCGGCGACGAGACACCCGCAAGCTCCGCCAGCGCGCCCATCCCGGATACGCCCGGCATGCTGAGGTCGAGCAGGAGGACGTCTGGCCGCAGGCTAGTCGCTAAACGGACCGCCTCCTCGCCATCGCTTCCCTCGCCGACGACGACGAATCCGGGCTCCGCTTCCAGGAGGCCGCGCAGACCTCGCCGGAAGATGGGGTGGTCGTCGGCAATGAGGATCCGAATCTCCTCGTCGCGCACGATCCGTCCTCGTGAGCGCGCGGGCGGGACGCTCCGCGTGCCAAGTCCATGACCCGTTACGGGGACTGGTGCGACGACGGAGGGATGTACGAGTCATACCTCGACTTAGGGCCTCTTGGCAAGACGCCTCCCGCCCTTCGATCCCGGGCCGCCCGCGCGAAGGAACCGGTAGCCGGAAATGGTGGCGGCCAGCCGTGGAAACGCCTCTGGACCGCTCGCCCGGACGGAGCGCACGACATGCCCGCGGCACAGCACGGCAGGGGAGAACGTGCCCACCGGGAGCACGAAGCGCATCTCGATGCGCGTGCGGATGTCGAGGAGATCCTCGGTCGAGAACAGCATGCCCGTCCGGCTGATGTTCTCGATGCGCCCGTCGCGCCAGTCGTTGTCCCCGATGGAGCGGTAGCGCAGGGGGAGAGGCAAGGCGAACCGGACGGCGCGCTCGGAATCCTTCACCACGACCTCGCGCTTCGCGCGTGTCCCGGGTGCGCCTCAGCACCCGCCCTGCGGGCGGCGCGCAGGCCTGCCGTACGCGCACGGTATCGGGGGCCGATCCCGTGCCGCAGTAACTGCCGTCACACAAGGCGGAGCATCGGGATACCACCAAGCGGTACCGGGGTTCCGCTCGCACCGGGGGCCAGGCGGTGCGCGGGCACGGCATCCCCCGTCCTGTCTACCTTTTAAGTGCGGGCGTCACCCGGGGCACATCGCTTGCTCTTCCTCTGGCCGTGGCCACGCGAAACGGAATGGCGACCCTCTCCGGACAGCAAAGCGAGCCTCTCAGCGTGCTCATCGCGGACGGCGATGACGCCTTCCGGTCGCTCGTCAAGCGCCAGCTGGGGGTGGCCGTCCGCGTGGTCGGCGATGCGAGGGACGGCGACGAGGCGGTCCGGCTCGCGCGGTGGCTCCGCCCGGACGTGGTGGTGATGGACGTCGCCCTGCCCGGCGTCGCCGCGGCGGCGCGGCGGATCAAGGCCGCTCGTGCCGAGACGAAGGTCGTCCTGCTCCTGTCGGTGGATCCTGACGGTCAGCCACCCGCGGGACACAGCGCCGCCACCGTCGCCGCGCTGCGCCTCGGCGCGGATGCCGTGCTCCCCAAGAACCGCGTGAGAGCGGAGGCCCTGGCGAGGACGGGCCGCGCTCGGGCGCGCGGGAAACGCCGCTGAACGATTCAGGGCCGCGGCGCCCCGCGGCCGGCGCGCGTCGCGCCGCGGATCGTGGAGAGACATGTTCAAGCTGCTCTTGATCTCGATCGTGGTCGTGCCCGTGCTCCTGGCCGTGCAGGCGGCCGGGAATGAGAGGCGCCGGCAGGGCCCGGTCGTGCTGATGGCGGTCGTGCTCGCCTACGACGTGCTCTACATGGCCATGCTGTATTACCTCCGCGTCCGATGGGTGGGCGCAGGCTAGGAGGACGGACCGAATTGCTCTGCCGCGTGATGTGCGCGCTCCTCTTCGTCGGCTGGACCGCCGAGTGGCCGCTGGAGACGGACAAGATCCTGTACCTCGGTCTGTGGCGGAGCCCCCTCCAGGTCTTTGGCCCGCTCTTCGTTTCGATGCCCCCCTTGAACCTGTTCCCCTGGCAGCTGCTGCTCCTGGCGCTGGCGCCGGTGTGCCTGCTCTGGCCGGGCGCACTGCGCCGGCGCTCGGCCGCCATGGACACCGCCATCGTCATCAGCTTCGCGAGCGTGGCCGTCACGTTCCTCTGGGGCCTCGTGCGTGGGGGGAGCGCCTACCACGCGTATTACCAGCTCTGGAGATTCCTCGTCGCGCTCCTCATCGGCCTCGTCCTCGTCTCGGTGATCCGCAAGTCCGGGCATGTCCGGCTCCTCGGCCTCACCGTGATCGCTGCCGCCGTCGTACGCGCCACCCTCGCCGTGTACTTCTACTGGGCCTTCGTCCACGGGCGGATGGACCCGCTCCCCCCGCACCTCACCACCCACGACGATTCCCTCCTCTTCGTCACCGGCGTGGTCATCGTGCTGAGCTGGGCCCTGGCCCGGGCCTCCCTCGCCTCCTGGCTGGCCGCGGTGTCGGTGTCGGCGGTCCTGGTGTACGCGATCGTCCTGAACAACCGGCGCCTGGCCTGGATCGAGCTCCTCTTCTCGATCGCCGTCGGGTACTTCGTCATCCCGCGGGGGCGGGTCCATCGGAAGGTCAGCCGGTTCCTGCTCGTCGCCGCGCCGGTCCTCCTCGTCTACGTGGTGGCGGGCTGGGGCAAGCCGGGCGCGGTGTTCGCGCCGGTACGCGCGATATCCACCGCCGGCAGCAACCAGGATGCATCGTCGCTCGCCCGCCAGGAGGAGATCCGGAATCTGCTCTACACCCTTTGGGCGGGGGGCAATCCCATCCTGGGCACGGGCTGGGGCGTGCCCTACCAGAAGTTCACCAGCGTCTACGCCAATTTCGGCGCCGAGTGGTGGCAGTACCTCTACCTGCCGCACAACTCCCTCCTCGGCGTGGCCGTGTTCGCCGGCCTCGTCGGGCTGTGCGGCATCTGGCTCGTGGTGCCGGTGGCGGCCTTCCTCGGAGTGCGCGGCTATCGGGGGTCCGGCGGCGAGACCATCGATCGCGCCGCGGCCATGGCCGCCGTTTGCGTCCTCCCCGCGTACGGCGCCCAGTGCTTCGGTGACGTGGGCTTCCAGTCTCTGACGGGCAGCCTCATCCTCGGCGTGGCCATGGGCGTGGCGGCCAAGGTCGCGGCGTGGGTCGCCGCGTCGGAAGCGGCGAGAAGCCCGGCCGCGAGCGGAAGGAGGATCGCGGCCACGGCCGCGGTGCCGGGAGGCGATCTTCAGGCGGCCTGCGCGTCGCGCGCGCCGCTCACGGCGGGCTGAGGCCATGTGCGGCATCGCCGGCGCCATACGCAGGATCCCCAACCGGCGCGAGACCGGCTCGCGGCCGTCGAGCGAGAGGATCGTACGCCTGGTCGAGAGGATGACGGAGGCGCAACGCCACCGGGGCCCCGACGGGTCGGGAATGTGGCAGTCCGTCGACCAGGAAGTCGTCTTCGGTCACCGCCGGCTCGCCATCCTGGACCTGAGCGACGCGGGCGCGCAGCCGATGGTCGACCCCGGCTCGGGGACGGTCGTCGCGTTCAACGGGGAGATCTACAACTTCCGGGAGATCCGCGGCGAGCTGGAGGCGTTGGGGGAGACCTTCCGCTCGTCCAGCGACACCGAGGTGATCCTCAAGGCCCACGACCGCTGGGGCATCGACGCCGTGCAGCGCTTCCGAGGCATCTTCGCTCTCGCCCTCTGGGATCCGCGGGCGCGCGCCGTTCACCTGGTGCGCGATCCCATGGGCATCAAGCCGCTCTACTGGACCGCCACCGAGGATGGCGAGCCGGGCGAGGAGGTGATCCTCTTCGCATCGGAGGTGCGTGCGCTCCTGGCCAGCGGGGCCGTCCCGCGTCGCCTGGAGCCGGCCGCGGTGGCCTCCTACCTGTGGCACGGCTTCGTGGTGGGACCGGACACGATGGTGGAGGGCGTCCATCTCCTGCCCGCGGCCAGCATCCTGACCATCCAGGCCGACGACCTCGCGCGGCGCCAGAACTCGAGACGGACGCGCCAGTACTGGAGCATGCCCTCTTCGGCGGCACGCAGCACGAGCGTGGACGAGCTGCGCGACGAGCTCGTGCGGACGGTCCGCATGCAGCTCGTCTCCGACGTGCCCCTGGGTGTCTTCCTCTCCGGCGGCGTGGACTCGAGCGCGGTGGCGGCCCTGGCCCGCGAGGCGATTCCGGATGCGCTGCACACGTTCACCATCGGTTTCGAGGAGCCGGCCTACGACGAGAGCGAGCATGCGCGCCGCGTCGCGGACTGCCTGCAGACACGCCACACCCGCTCCGTCCTCACCGAGCAGGCGTTCCAGCAGGGCCTTCCCGACGCCCTGGCCGCGATCGATCAGCCCACCTTCGACGGGATCAACACCTATTTCGTGAGCCGGGCCGCGCGCCGCGCCGGCATGACCGTCGCCCTGGCTGGCACCGGCGGCGACGAGGTGTTCGGCGGCTACCCGAGCTTCGTGGACATTCCGCGGATGCTCGGCGCGGGCGCCTGGCTGCGCTTCGCGGACGAGGCGGGAGTCCTCCGGCGCGCGTTCGCCGGCACCGTCACCCTGGGCGCGCGCTTCGCCAACGGCATGTCGTGGGACGTCTTCAAGGTGGCCCCGCCCCAGACGCGCTGGGGCAAGGTCGCCGACGTCGCCCGCGCCGCGCACGACGCGCTCTCTCTCTACCAGATCTCCTATGCCCTGTTCACGCGCGAGAGCCAGGCCATCCTGGCCGGCGAAGAGGTCCGCGCGGCCCAGCGCCACCGGCAGCATGGCCTGCCCGCCCACGTGGCCGCGGCCTGGCGGCGATCGATCGAGGGCAGCGAGGTGCGGCACGCGATCTCGATGCTGGAGCTGTCCAGCTACGTCGGCGAGCGCCTGCTGCGCGACACGGACGCGGCCAGCATGGCCGTGGCCCTCGAGGTGCGGGTGCCGCTTCTCGATCACGTCTTCGCGGAGACGGCGGCCGGCATCGACCCCGCCCGTCGCTTTGCGCCCCCGCGCAAGAAACAGCTCCTGCGCGACATCGCCTTGACGCGGCTGGATCCGGGTCTGTTCGACCGTCCCAAGTCCGGCTTCGTCCTTCCCATCGACCGCTGGGCGCGCCAGCGCCTGCAGCCCGTGATGCAGGGCCTCTTCGCCGACGGCGGGCTGGCGCGCCGGATCGGCCTCCGCGGCGACGCGCTGTGGACGCTGTGGCATTCCTTCACCGAGGGCCGGCCCGGCCTGTACTGGTCGCGGATCTGGGCGCTCTACGTCCTCCTGTCGTGGTGCGAGCGCCACGACGTGAGCCTGGCCGCGTGATGGCGAGCAGACCACCGCCGGGCGTCTTCCCGAAGGTGCTGTTCGTGTCCGGCCTTCAGATCCACCCCACCTTGTCCGGGGGGAACTTGCGGAGCTATGCGCTGGCGGGCTCCCTCCAGCGTCAAGGCCTCGACGTCTTCGTGTATTCGCTTGTCGGCCGGAAGAAGGACTATCTGGGGGGCCGGCCTTCGGCGGTTCAGGTGTGGCCCGGCGGGATCCCGGAGTACGTCGATCGGGGATTGCTCGGGTTCGGGGCCCAGTTCGGCTCCTACCGCGTGGGTCTGCCGCCCTTGTGGCTGACGGCCTGGCTGCGCGCGGCCGCCCGATCGCCCGGAGAGGTGCTGCTGCCCCCGCGCCTGCGGGAGCGGCTCGCCTGGTGCGACGCGGTGGTGGCCGATTTCCCCTTCGTTCACCCCGTCTTCTCCGCGCCCTCGGCCGAGGGCGCCCTGCGCATCCTCAGCACGCACAACCTCGAGCACCAGCTGTTCGACGACCAGGCGCGGTGGAAGAACCGCCGGCTGCGCCCGATCGTCCGGGCGGTGGAGCTCGAAGGCGCCGCCGCCTGCGACGTCCTCGTGAGCTGCTGCGCCGGGGACAAGCAGTTCTTCGAGGCGAACGCGGACGTGCGCCGCTCCATCCTGGTGCCGAACGGGATCGATGTCCGGCGCTTCCGCGGGATCGAGAAAGAGCGCATCCCCGTGCGCCGGGCCCTGGGCCTGGCCGACGACGTCAAGGTCTTCCTGTTCACGGCGAGCAAATACGGCCCCAACCGCGAGGCCGTCGACTACCTCGCCGCCTTCGCGCGCGCCCATGCCGGGTGGCTCGAGTCGGAGCGGATTCACATCCTGGTCGTCGGCAACGTGGTGGCGGCGCCCGTCCGGCGGCCGGGCTTCACCGCCACCGGCAAGGTGGAGGTGGTGGAGCCGTATTTCGCGGCCGCCGACGCCGCGCTCAACCCGATGGCGACCGGCGCCGGGACCAACGTGAAGATGTGCGAGTTCATCGCCCGCCGCCTGCCCATCGTGAGCACGCCCTTCGGGACGCGCGGGTTCACGCTCGAGGACGGCGAATCGGTCTTCCTGTTCGGCCCGGACGCCCTGGCCCCGGTCCTGGCCCGCGTCCGCCGCCTGTTCGACGAAGACCCGGGGCGACTGCGGCAGATGGCCGAGGCGGCCTTCGCCCGCAATCAGCGGGCCATCGACATGGACACGTGCGCGCAGCGGCTGGTCACGGCCATCGCCGGAACCCCGCGGCGCCGGCGCACTCTCGGCCGCGCGCCGCGGCTCGAGGCTCGCTCTCCGTCGGAATCGGTGTGATGGCGACGCCGGGGCTCTCCCGAAACGTCACTCGGCCGCCGGGCGCCCACCCGCGCGAAGACGATCGTCGTCCCGCCTCCGGGCGCGAGGGACCGGCCCGCCCCCGGCCGGCCGTGGCCGGACATGTGCCCGCCCTCGACGGCGTCCGTGGCCTGGCCATCCTGATGGTGCTCCTCTTCCATTTCGTCGCGCAGACGACGGCGACGAACGGTTTCGAGGCGGCGGTGAACGGCGTGCTGGGCTATGGCCTGCTCGGGGTCGACCTGTTCTTCGTGCTCTCCGGGTTCCTCATCACCGGCATCCTCTACGACTCCCGCCTCCAGCCCGGATATTTCCGCAGCTTCTACATGCGCCGCGTCCTGCGCATCTTCCCCCTCTACTACGGCGTCCTGGCCGTGGTGTTCCTGGTCCTTCCGCGGGTGCCCGTCCTCCGCGCCTCCGAGATCGCCGGCCTCCGGGAGCATCAGGCCTGGGCCTGGCTCTACGGCGTGAACGTCTACCTGTCGCTCCACGGAGGCTGGGTGCTGTCGTACATCGAGCACTTCTGGTCGCTCGCGGTCGAGGAGCACTTCTACTTCGTGTGGCCCCTCGTGGTCTGGGCGCTGGCCTCCCGGCCGCGCGCCCTCATGGGGACCGCCCTCGCCGTCGCCGCCCTCTCCATGGCCGCCCGCGTGGCCGCGGCGCTCGCGGGCGTCAATCCGGTCGCCATCACGGTGCTCACGCCGTTCCAGCTCGACGCGCTGTGCCTGGGGGGGTTCTTCGCCGTCTACCTGCGGCAACCCGGCGGGGAGGCCGCGGTGAGGCGGGCCATCGTTCCCATGACCCTGCTCGCGGCCTCGGTCCTCGCCCTCCAGTTCGGTCTCCATCGTTTCACGGAGAGCGGCCTCGTGCTGATGCGCGCGGTCCGGGGAGGCGTGTTCCGCGTGCTCTTCGCGGCGGTGCTCCTCTACGCGCTCTTCGCGCCCGCCTCTTCGATCGGCGGCCGGCTCTTCCGCAGCCGCCCCATGGTCGCGCTCGGGAAGTACAGCTATGGCCTGTACGTCTACCATCACTTCCTGTCCTACTACTTCGTCAAGCACGACACGGAGCTGGTCTGGGCGCGTGCCGTCGGATCGCACACTCTCGGCGTGGTGCTCCAGGCCCTGGCCGGCATCGCGGCCTCGATGGCGGTGGCGTGGCTCAGCTACGAGGCCTTCGAGAAACACTTCCTGCGGCTGAAGCGCTTCTGGCCCTCGGCCAGCGGGGCGGGCGCCGTGGCACGAATGCCGGGGGCGCCATGACCAACGGCGCCTGCCCTCCGGCCGTGCCCGCGCGCGCGAAAGTGCGCTCGCTATTGACGTGCCGCGAGAGCGGCTCCTATATTCGAAGATCGACGCTCTCGAGGAGCCGCGCGTCATCCTTCCTCGAGGTCCATGGTGCGGTGCAAGTGAAGACTCTCGTCGTCGTCGCGCTGGGCCTCGTGGCCTCGCTGGGCGCCCTGGCCACGGCCGCGGACCGCCCGGCGCCGGATCCCGCCAGCGCGGCCGCTGCCCCGGCGGGCTACGTGATCGGCGTGGGCGACGTCCTCCGGATCAACGTCTGGAAGGAGCCGGAGCTGACCTCCGACGCCACCGTGCGCCTGGACGGGATGATCACCGTGCCCCTCCTGGGAGACCTCCAGGCCGCCGGGCGGGCTCCCGCCCAGCTCGCCGGCACCTTGATGGCGGAGCTCGATCGCTTCGTGGAGAAGCCGCGGGTCACGGTCAGCGTCAGCCAGGCCAACAGCGCGCGCATCTACGTGGTGGGCCAGATGGTGAGGCCCGGCGAGTTCCCCCTCTCCGGGCGCCTGACCGTGCTCAAGGCGCTCGCCCTCGCCGGCGGGTTCAAGGATTTCGCGAGGCCGGAGAGCATCGTCATCGTCCGGGAAGACCAGACCGTGCTTCCGTTCAACTACAAGCGCGTGACGGACGGAAAGGACGTCTCGCAGAACGTCCTCCTCGCCGCCGGGGACACGATCGTCGTGCCATGAGTGCCACTCCATGAGTGACGACCGGCGCTCGGACGCCGCCTCCGCCGGGGCCGGGTCCTCGGATGGGTCCGACGAGGATTCGTTCCGCTGGACGCAGTTCCGCCACTTCCTGCACGCGCCCCTGCGGAGGCCACTGCTGGTGCTGCTGCCGTGGGCGGCCGTGTTCGGCTTGTCCGTGGTCGCCCTCCTCGTCCTGCCCAAGAAGTACATGTCGACCGCGCTCGTGCTGGTGGAATCGGAGAAGATGCCCGAGTCCTTCATCCCCAAGGTGGCGACGAGGGACAGCGGCCTGCGCCTGGAGACGATCCGGCCCGAGATCCTGAGCCGCACGCGGCTGGAGAAGGTGATCGAGGAGACCCAGCCCTATCCGGGCCTGGGCAAGAGCCAGGCCGTGGACAAGATGCGCGCCGCCACCTTCGTCAACGTCAGCGGCAGCGACGGCTTCACGATCACTTTCTACCACCGGGATCCCCTCAAGGCCCAGGAGGTGACGGACCGCCTGGCCCGGCTCTTCATCGACGAGACGATCAAGTCGCGCGCCCAGCAGGTCGAGGGAGCGGTGGACTTCCTCGTCACCCAGGTGAAGGACGCCCGCATCGAGCTCGAGAACAAGGACGCGGCGGTGCGGAGGTACAAGGAAGAGCACATGGGCAAGCTGCCCTCGCAGCTCGAGACCAACGTCGCGACCATGCAGATGCTCCAGCGTGAGATGCAGACGGTCGAGGAGAGCCTCATGTTCGCGCGCGAAAAGCAGGAGGCGCTGGCCCGGGGCCTGGGGCGATCGGCGGGCGGGGCCCGGGCGGCCGCGCCCACGGGGACGGCGGAGCTGGACGACCTGAACCGCCAGCTCGCCGCCCTCCGCGCGCGTTACAAGGACCAGCACCCCGACGTGGAGAGCATGAGGTCGCGTATCGCGCGCGTGGAAGCGCGCCTGGCGGAGGCGCGGCGGGCGGGCGATGCCGCGGGGGGCGCGCCCGCGGACACGGATCAGGAGATCGCGGTGACGCGCGAGCAGCTGGCGAAGGCCGGCCTGGAGGTCAAGAACCTGGAGCGGAGGCGGGACGACCTGCAGGCGAAGATCACTTCCGTCCGCGCGAACGTGGAGGACACGCCGCGCACGGAGCAGGAGCTGGCGACCCTCACCCGCGATTACGAGAAGCTCAACGACAACTACAAGGCGCTGCTGAGCAAGCAGCTCGAGGCCCAGATGTCGGGCCGCCTCGAGCAGCGGTGGAAGGGCGAGCGGTTCCGGATGCTCGACCCCGCCAGCCTCTCCGACAAGCCGGTGTTCCCCAAGCCGCCGCTGTTCCTCGGCATGGGCGCGTTCCTCGGCCTCTGCGTCGGCCTGGGTGCGGCCATGGTGGCGGAGTACCTCGACCCCACGGTCAAGGACAGCGAGGTCCTGCAGGCCGTGCAGGGCTACCCCGTGCTCGCATCCATCCCGCACCTGCCGGATCTCGCGACGTCCTCGAAGCCGCATCTGGCGCGGGTCGAAGGGGTGGGCCGGGAGCCGGCGGAGGGCCCCGGAAAGAGCTGGGGTCCCAGCCTTCCCGGGGAGCCGGTGTTCCGCGACGAAGGCCTCGTCGCCCCCCGGAAGGTCGTGCCGATCATCGAGGCTCTCGAGGACCCGAACTCCGTCGTGGGAGAGGAGCTGCGCTCGTTCGCGGCGAATCTCCAGGACACCTGCCGCCGGGCCAAGGTGACGTGCCTGGGCATCACCAGCGCGCTGCCCGGGGAGGGGAAGAGCACGCTCAGCGTCGGGCTGGCCAGCGCGCTCGGACGGGAGCCCGGCCGCCGCGTCCTCCTCATCGAGGCCGACCTGCGGCGGCCGTCCCTGACGGGAAC
>Ga0075421_100002313_pt1 | contig 22710 bp, 25 predicted proteins | sample SoiMetdeltSBSDD5_FD_75292 | JGI IMG/M metagenome (GOLD analysis project Ga0075421, IMG submission 75292) | Bulk soil microbial communities from a Populus tree surrounding site in Tennessee, USA - Soil MetaG P. deltoides SBSDD5 | ecosystem: Environmental > Terrestrial > Soil > Tree plantation...
TCGGCCGATACGCGATCTGCCTCGGCTCCTGTGGATCTGGCGCGCTTACGATGGTTTCCGTCGCGCAGGGTCGACCCGAGCGCCACGCTGCCGAGCCTCGAGGGTCGGACGATCCTCGTCGTGGATGACGACGCTGACGCGCTCGAGCTGCTCCGCATGATCCTCGAGTCGTGCGGCGCCCGGGTACAGGCGGCGTCGACCGCGACGCACGCGCGCGGCTATCTGCTGTCGTCGACGCCAGACCTCATCGTGTGCGATCTCGCGCTGCCGCGCGAGGACGGCCTCGCCTTCATCCGCAGCGTGCGTGCGTCGTCGAATCCGGCGCTGGCACGCGTGCCGGCCGTCGCCGTCACCGCCTTCTACGAGGATTATCCGCCCACGCAGGCACTCGAGTTCGCCGCGTACTTCCAGAAGCCCATCGACATCGACGCGCTCACGCGCGCGATCGCCGCGCTGCTCCCTCCCCGGCCCGAATAATCGCCGCCGTCCGGTCTGTCCATTCGCAACTCATTGACGCGACTGATAATATTTGCGTATCCGCGTCCGATGACATCCGCTCGAGTGCAGAGGGAGGAAGGCCTGATGCAAACACGCCGGCAGTTCATCGTCAGGGGCGGCAAGCTCGTTGCAGCGGGAGTCGCCGCCACCGCGGCTGGCCCGACGATCTTCGTCCGCGACGCAACGGCGGCCGGCCAGCTGAAGATCTTGCAGTGGAGCCACTTCGTTCCCGCCTATGACAAGTGGTTCGACCCGTTCGCCAAGGAGTGGGGCGCCAAGCATGGTGTCGAGGTCACCGTCGATCACGTCGGCTTCGCCGACGTCGTGCCGCGCGCAACGGCCGAGGTGGCCGCCCAGGCGGGTCACGACATCCACATGTTCCTCGGCCTGGCCTCGGCGTTCGAAGAGCACGTCATCGACCTCGCCGACGTCGTCGGCACGCTCGAGAAGAAGTACGGCAAGCAGGTCGAGCTGGCGCGGCGGTCGACGTACAACGCGTTCACGCAGAAGCAGTTCGCGCTGTCCGACATGTGGGTACCCGACCCCGGCAACTTCCACAAGGCGGCCTGGACGAAGATCGGCATGGCCAACGGGCCGGCCACGTATGAAGATCTGGTGAAGGCGGCGCCCGAGATCAAGAAGGCCATGCCGCAGATCCAGATTCCGATCGGGATCGGCCTGAGCCAGGACATCGACTCGAACATGGCCGTGCGCAACATTCTCTGGTGCCACGGCGGATCGATTCAGGACAAGGACGGCAACGTCGTGCTGAACTCGCCGGAGACGCTGGCGGCCCTCGAGTACACCAAGCGGCTCTACTCGGTCGGCATGAACCAGGCGGTGCTGTCGTGGAACGCCGCTTCCAACAACCAGGCGTTCAACGCGCAGCAGACCGCGTACATCCTCAATTCGATCTCGGCGTACCGCACCGCGCAGGACAACAAGCTGCCCGTCCTCGACAACTACTTCTTCACGCCGGCCCTGAAGGGGCCGACGGGCATCCAGCTCGCGTCCGAGCACGTGATGAGCGGCTACGTCGTCTGGAAGTTCAGCAAGAACCAGGACGTCGCCAAGCAGTTCCTGGTCGCGCTCGTCGACGCCTCGCGCGACTCCATGATGGCCTCGAAGCTCTACAACTTCCCGTCGTTCTACGGGGCGGCGGCCGAGGCCAACACGCCCGTCGACAAGAAGGCGGACGCCGGCGCCGCGTGGATCGCCGCCCAGTGCAACAAGGACCCGTTCGGCTCGAGCCCGCCGGACAAGCTCGCGTTGCTCGCCAAGGCGCTGCCGTGGTCGACCAATCTCGGCTATCCGGGCTACGGCAACCCGGCCGAGGGCGAGATCTTCGACACCTTCGTGATCACCGACATGTTCGCCAAGGCGGCCACCGGCGCGCTCTCGCCCAAGGACGCCCTGGCGGAGGCGAACACGCGGGCGAAGCAGATCTTCGAGAAGTGGCGGCAGAAGAAGATGGTCGGGGGCGGCGGCAAGGACAAGTAGCTTCTGAGCACGGTCACCACGACCACCGCCGTTCGCGTGTCGCCGGCGCCCCACGCCGGCGACACGCTGCGCCGCGCCGACCGGCGGCTCGGGGTCGCCATGCTGGCGCCGGCGCTCACGTATATCACGCTGCTGGTCGCCCTCCCGTTCTTGCTCGCGCTCTTCCTGAGTCTCACGAATTCCTCGGCCGGCAGCCTCGACTTCTCGTTCGTCGGCCTGCAGAACTTCCGGAGCGTCATCAGCAATCCCGTGTTCCAGCGCTCGCTGCGGAACACGTTCGTCTTCACGCTCGTCTCGCAGACAGTCGTGATCGTGCTCGGCAACGTCCTGGCGCGCGCGCTGATGAAGCCGTTCTTCGGCAAGTCGGTGGCGCGGTTCCTCATCCTCATGCCGTGGGCGGCGCCCATCTCGCTGGCGACCCTCGGCTGGCTCTGGATCTACGACTCGACCTTCAGCGTCATCAACTGGCTGCTGCTCGTCATCGGCTGGCTCGGGCCGGGCGAGTGGTACTACTGGCTCGGCGACACGACGCTCGGCATGATCGCGATCATCACCATCCACGTGTGGCGCATGCTGCCGTTCTCGACGGTCATTCTCCTGGCCGGCCTCACGTCGATCCCGAACGAAGTCCGCGAAGCGGCCGCCATCGACGGCGCCGGGATGCTGGCGCGCATCTTCCAGGTCGAGATTCCCATCATGAAGCCTATTCTGATCGTGGCGTTGCTCTTCGGCGTCGTCTTCACCTTCACCGACATGAGCCTCGTCTACCTGCTCACGCGCGGCGGCCCCTACAACTCGACCCACGTTCTGGCGAGCCTCGCCTTCCAGGACGGTGTGCTCGGCGGTGACGTCGGTCGCGGTGCGGCGGTGGCCATCTTCCTGGTGCCGGTGCTGGTGGTCCTCGCCGTCGTCATGCTGCGGGCGTCGCGTCGTGCCGAGGTGATCTGATGGTCGCGCCGTCGCCGACGCGGCGCCTCGTCGGCGCCGTCATGCATCGGGCGACCGTGCTGCTCTTCATCGCCTTCGCGGTGTTTCCGTTCTACTGGATGGTCGTCACCGCCTTCAAGCAGAACGCCGACCTCTACGTCGGCGCCACCGACACGACCCACAACCCCTTCATCTTCAACCGGGCGCCGACGCTCGACCACCTGCGCACGCTCTTCGGGCAGACGCTCTATCTCACGTGGCTCACGAACACGCTGCTGGTCGGGGTGGTGGTGGTCGCCATCACGCTCGCGCTGGCGGTGCCGGCGGGGTATAGCCTGGCGCGCCTGAGCGGGCGCTGGGGCGAGCGGCTCAGCATCGGCATCTTCCTGACGTACTTGATCCCGTCCACGCTGCTGTTCATCCCGTTCTCGCGCCTGGTGTCGCTGCTCGGTCTCACCAACAGCCACTGGGCGCTGATCCTGATCTATCCGACGTTCACGGTGCCGTTCTGTACCTGGCTGCTGATGGCGTTTTTCAAGTCGCTCCCGAAGGAGATCGAGGAGTCGGCGATGGTCGACGGCTGCAGCCGCGCCGGCGCCATCGGGCGCATCGTGCTGCCACTGGCCGTGCCGGGCGTGCTCACCGCCGTCATCTTCGCGCTGACGCTGGTGATCCAGGAATTCGTCTACAGCCTGACGTTCATCTCCTCGGTCGAGAAGATGACCGTCAGCGTCGGCGTGCCCGTCGCCCTCATCCGCGGCGACGTGTACTACTGGGGCTCGCTCATGGCCGCCTGCCTCATCACCAGCGTGCCGATCGCGATCGTCTACAACTTCTTCCTCGATCGCTTCATCGCCGGCTTCACCGTCGGCGCCATCAAGTGACGCGCAGCGTGCCTCGAGTGATTTACAGTAGGGGCGATCGAGACGGTGTGCTCGATCTCCGGCTTTGCCGGCGTAATCCGGCTCCAGGGGAGGCATCGGAGGGGGCCGTCGAGGCCCCCTCCGAAATATGAGACGATTCTTCGACGACATCGAGGTGGGCGAGGCGTACGAGTCGCCCGGCCGCACGGTGACCGAGACGGACATCGTGCTGTTCGCCGGGCTGTCCGGCGATTACAACGTGCTCCACACCGACGCGGAGTTCATGAAGCAGTCACTCTTCGGCGAGCGCATCGCGCACGGGCTGCTCGGGCTGTCGATCCAGGCCGGGCTCTTCACGCGCGCCACCCAGGCGTACGCCACCCTGGCGTTCGTCGGCCTGCGGTGGAAGTTCAAGGGCCCGATCAAGATCGGCGACACCATCCGGCTGCGCGCCAAGGTCACCGCCAAGAAGGAGACGTCGAAGCCCGACCGCGGGCTGGTGACGGTGGAGCGCGTGGTCGTCAACCAGCGCGGCGAGGTGGTGCAGGAGGGCGAGACGGATCTCCTGGTGGAGCGCCGGCGCTCGTGAGCGTGGCCGCGCCGGCGCGCTTCTTCTTCGAGGACGTCGAGCTGCATGGCATCCGCGAGACGCCGGCCATCACGGTCACGCAGGCCCACGTCACGCTCTACAGCGGCGTCACCGGCGACGGCGCCCCGGCCGACGGCACGGCGCCGAGCCTTCTCTTGCTGTGCCTCACGACCGGGCTCGGCTGGCGCATCGCGCAGCCGCCGCTGGCGGTGCTGGCCTTCATGGGCGTCGAGTGGCACGTCGACGCTCCGCTCGCCGTGGGCGACACCATCCACAGCCGCTCGAAGACGGCCGTCAAGCGCGCGATGCGCGAGGGCGGCGTCATCGTCGAGGAGCGGGAGGTCATCAACCAGCGCGGCGAGACCGTGCAGCACGGCAAGTTCACGTTCCTGGTCGCCCGGCGCCCGGCGCCGCCGGCCCCGCAAGGAGACTCCGCATGACGTTCGATCCACGGCACATGAGCCGCACGCTCCTCGACGGCGGGGACCGCGCCGCCGCCCGCTCCTACTTCAAGGCGATCGGGTTCACCAACGAGGATCTGGCCCGGCCGCTCATCGGCGTGGCGCACTGCTGGATCGAGATCACGCCGTGCAACTGGAACCACCGCAAGCTCGCCGACAAGGTCAAGGAGGGAATCCGGGCCGCCGGCGGGACGCCGATCGAGTTCAACACGATCTCGGTGACCGACGGCATCGCCATGGGCACGGAGGGGATGAAGGCCTCGCTCATCAGCCGCGACTGGATCGCCGACTCGGTGGAGCTCGTGACGCGCGGCCATCTGCTGGACGGCCTGGTCACCCTGTCGGGCTGCGACAAGACCATCCCGGCGATGGTGATGGCGATGGCGCGCGTCAACGTGCCGTCTGTCATGCTGTACGGCGGCTCGATCCTGTTCGGCGAGCACCGCGGCAAGCGGCTCACCATCCAGGACGTCTTCGAGGCCATCGGCGCCTACAACGCGGGCAAGATCGACGCGCGCGAGCTGAACGAGGTGGAAAGCCGCGCGTGTCCCGGCGCCGGCGCGTGCGGCGGACAGTTCACCGCGAACACGATGGCCACGGCCTTCGAGATGCTCGGTGTGTCGCCGATGGGGTTCAACGGCGTGCCGGCGGTCGACGCCCACAAGGAAGAGATCGCCTACCAGACCGGCCGCCTCGCCATGGACGTGCTGCGCAAGGGCCTCCGGCCACGCGACATCATCACCAAGAAGGCGCTGGCCAACGCCATCGCCGGCGTGATGGCCACCGGCGGGTCGACGAATGCCGTCTTGCACCTGCTCGCCGTCGCGAAGGAGGCCGGCGTCAAGCTCACCATCGACGAGTTCGACCAGATCTCGCGCAAGACGCCGCTGCTCGCCGACCTGAAGCCGTGGGGTAACTACACGGCGCCCGAGATGTACGAGGCGGGGGGCATGGCCGTGGTCGCGATGCGGCTGCTCGAGGCCGGCCTGCTGCACGGCGGGGAGAAGACGGTGACGGGGAGAACGATCGGTGAGGAAGCGCGCGCCGCGCGCGAGACGACGGGGCAAAAGGTGATCCGCTCGCTGAAGGAGCCGCTGAAGGCGCAGGGCGGACTGGCCATCCTGCGCGGCAACCTGGCGCCCGACGGCTGCGTGGCGAAGGTCTCCGGTCAGAAGAAGGACGTGCACCGCGGTCCGGCGCGCGTCTTCGATCGCGAGGAGGATGCGTTCGCCGCGGTCAAGGCCGGGAAGATCAAGGCGAACGACGTGGTCGTCATCCGCTGGGAAGGACCCAGGGGCGGTCCCGGCATGCGCGAGATGCTCCACGTCACGGGCGCCATCCAGGGCGCGGGGCTCGGCGAGACCGTCGCCCTGATGACCGACGGCCGATTCTCCGGCGCCACCCACGGCTTCATGATCGGCCACATCGCGCCGGAGGCGGCCGAGGGCGGTCCCATCGCCGCGCTCAAGAACGGCGACACGATCGTCATCGACATCAAGAAGCGCCGCCTCGACGTGGAGATGTCGGCCGCCGAGCTGAAGAAGCGCCTCAAGGCAGTGAAGGCGCCGAAGCCGCGCTATACCTGGGGCGTCATGGCCAAGTACGCGCGCCTCGTGTCGAGTGCCTCCGATGGAGCGGTCACCGGGTAGCGCCCCGCCCGGCGTCAGCGCGCGGTTCTGGGCGCTGCTCCAGGCCGAGGACCTCGGCGAGGTGCTCGACGTCGGTACCGGCACCGGTCGCATCGCACTCGCGGTCGCCCCGCGGGCCCGGCGCGTGCTCGGCGTCGATCGCGACGCGGTCGCGCTCGCCGAGGCGCGGCGTCAGGCCGCCGACGCGGGCGTCGCCAACGTCGAGTTCGCCGAGATCGACGCCGAGGCGCGCGCCGACTTCGTCGACCTCACGCCGACGTGGAAGCGACCCACGCTGGTGATCGCGCACCTCTGCGTGTCCGAGGCGATCATCGCGGCCGCCTCGCGCACGCTGACCCCCGGCCAGGCGCTCGCGCTCGTGGCGCTCCACGTCGATCAGTGGCGCGAGACCGGCCGCCGCTCGCGCTTCGCCTACGACGCCGACACCGCGTGTGAGCAGCTCCAGCGCCACGGCTTCACTATCGAGCATCTCGAGGTGGAGGAGGAAGTGCAGCGCTTCGAGTCGGTCGAGCAGGGGCTCGCCGCCGCCGTCGGCCTCGCCGAGAAGTGGAAGTCCGACGGGCGGTGGTTCCGCTACATCAAGTTCCTCGAAGACGGCGGCCGCACGCTGACGCGCAGCCAGCTGATGGCCACGGCTCGACGGACATGACGCTCGCCGCGCTGGCGCTGACCCGGACGGTGAAGGAGCGCGCGCGGGAGCTCGGCTTCGATCAGGTCGCCATCGGAGCGGCGCGTGCGCCGCAGCACGCCGCCGCCTTCGAGCGCTGGCTCGACGCCGGCTATGCCGGCGACATGGGCTATCTCGAGCGAGGGCGGGCAGCACGGCTCGATCCCGGCCTGCTGCTGCCAGGCTGGCGTTCGGTGGTGGCGCTGGCGCTGAACTACGCGCCCGCCGCCGACGACCCTGCCTGGCGCGGTGTCGCACGGTACGCGCGCGGGCGCGACTACCACCGGGTCATTCGGCCACGTCTTCACGCCCTGAAGGACGTCCTCCGGAGCGTCGGCGGCCCGGAGGTGCGGAGCCGCGCGTCCGTCGACACCAGCGCGGTGCTCGAGCGGAGCCTGGCCGCGAGCGCGGGGCTTGGCTGGGTCGGGAAGAACACAAACCTGATCGCCCCCGGGCTCGGCTCGTATTTCTTCATCGGCATCGTGCTCACGACGGCGGCGCTGGCGCCGGACGCCGAGCTTCCGGATCGCTGCGGCACCTGCACGGCGTGCCTCGATGCCTGTCCGACCGGTGCGTTCGTCGGGCCCTACACCCTGGACGCCCGGCGCTGCGTCTCGTACCTGACCATCGAGCACCGCGGCGAGATCGACCCATCGCTGCAGCCCGGAATCGGCGGCTGGCTCTTCGGCTGCGACATCTGCCAGGAGGTCTGTCCCTGGAATCGTCACGCTCCGCCGGCACGTGAGCCGGCGCTGCGGGCGGGCGCGTCACCGGGTCCGATCGAGAGCCTCGTCGACATCGATGACGACGAGTTCCGCGAGCGCTTTCGCGGCTCCGCGATCAAGCGCGCAGGACGCGCCGGCCTCGCTCGGAACGCGCGGATCGTGGCCACCAATCGCGCGCGGGAGTAATTGCTACATCCCCGTCGGTGGTACACCCCTTGCTGAGTTATACACCGCAAGGAGGGTCTCAAGTCATGGGTGACAAGATTAAGGAAAACAAGGACGCCAAGAGTGGCGAGCCTGTTCAGCTCGATAAGGATATGCCGCAGCAGGGCGAGCAGCAGCAGCGCCCGCAGCAGCAGCCGGGCCAGCACCAGCCGGGGCAGCAACACCCCGGTCAGCAGCAGCAGGGTGGCCAGCGGCAGGCTGGCCAGCAGCACGAGGGCGGTCAGAAGCGGTAGACCGCCCGCGGCGGCGTGACGGCGCCGGCCTGTGCCCCGGCGCCGCCACCCTTCCGCGTTGTCTCCGCGTTTCGCTCCTTCCTCCTGTAAAGTGTCGCGCACCATTGCCTGCGCCCTGCGCGGCGCCCAGGAGATCGCCCATGATCCGAGTCGCGCTTGCTCGTGCCGGTTTCGCCGTGGCCCTGCTCGGCGCCATCGCGGGCGCTGCCGCAGCCGACGAGCCGTATCCCGTGCGCCCGGTCACGCTCGTGGTCCCGTTTCCGCCAGGCGGCATCGCGGATCTCACCGCGCGGCCGCTGGCGGTCGCGCTCGAGCGCGTGGTGAAGCAGCCGGTCGTCGTCACCAACAAGGCCGGCGCCGGCGGTGCGGTCGGCATGCAATCGGTGGCGGTGGCCAAGCCCGACGGCTACACGCTGATGATCGGGCTGGTGTCGATCTCCACGATCCCGGAGGTCGATGCGCTGTTCGGCCGGCCGCCAACGTACACGCGCGACCAGTTCGTCGGCATCGCGCGGCTCAACGCCGATCCGCCAGTCCTCGTCGTCGCCGCCGACCGGCCGTGGAAGACGGTGAAGGACGTCGTCGACGAGGTCCGCGCCAAACCGAACGAGGTGACATTCACGTCGTCGGGCCTCTACGGCGCCTCCCACGTGCCGATGGAGATGCTGCTCGGCGCCGCGGGCGGTCTGAAGATGCGCCACCTGATCACCACCGGCGGCGCCCCGGCCACCACCGCGGTGCTCGGCGGGCACGCTGCGATGTGGGCGTCGCCGCCGGCGCTGGCGCTGCCGCATGTCAAGGCCGGCAAGCTCCGGATGCTCGCAACCTGGGGCGCCACGCGCCTGCCCGCGTACCCCGAGGTGCCCACGCTCAAGGAGCTCGGCTACGACCTCGAGTATTACTTGTGGACCGGCCTCTTCGCGCCGCGCCGCACCCCGGCCTCCGCCATCAAGCTGCTTCGCGAAGCGACACGGCAGGCCGTGCAGGATCCGGACTTCCGGTCGGCCATGGAGAAAGCGCAGACACCGATCGCCTACCAGGACGCCGACGAGTTCCGCGCCTGGTGGGACGCCGACGCCGCCCGCCTCGCCGCCGTCATAAGAAAGATCGGACGGGTTGAAAGCAAATGAACCCGGCAACCATCCCGGATCAGCCCACCCACGTTTCGGGCCGCACGCCCAGCCGTCGCTTGAAATGACGATCGACCTTCACACGCATGTCGTGCCGCCGCGCTGGGACGATTGGGCGGCGCGCTTCGGGGGAGGCAAGTGGCCGCGGCTGATGGTCAAGGACATCTGCCACGCGACCATCATGACGGGCGAGACGTTCTTCCGGGACATCGACGACCGGTCCTGGGATCCCGCCCGGCGGCTCGAGGACATGGACCGCCTCGGCATCGACGTGCAGGCGCTGTCGCCGCCGCCGGTGATGTTCTGCTACTGGGCGGAGGCGAAGGCCGCGCAGGCATTCGCGCGACTGCAGAACGACAACGTCGCTGCCATCGTGGCGCGCCATCCAGACCGCTTCGTCGGCATGGCCACCGTGCCGCTTCAGGATCCGGCACTGGCGATCGCCGAGCTGCGCCATGCGCGTGAGCGGCTCGCGCTCACGTCGGTGGAGATCGGCACCTGCCCGGGCGGGCGCGACTTCGACGATCCCGCGCTGTTCGAGTTCTTCGCCGCGTGTCGCGAGCTCGGCATGGCCGTGCTCGTGCACCCGGCCACGCCGCTCGTGGGTCAGGAGCGGCTCACCAAGTATTACTTCCCGCTCATCGTCGGCAATCCTCTCGAGACGGCGGTGGCCATCTCGAAGCTGATCTTCGGCGCCGTGCTCGAGCGGCTGCCCGACCTCCGCATCTGCTTCGCGCACGGTGGCGGCGCGTTTCCGTTCACGCTCGCGCGGCTCGAGCACGGCTGGACGGTGCGGCCCGAAGGCCCGGCCGCCATCCCGCGCTCGCCGCGCGAGTACGCGCACCGGATCTACGTCGACTCGCTCACGCTGTCCCCGGAGAATCTGCGCTTCATCGTGGACGTGCTCGGGCCCGAGCGGATCGTGATCGGCAGCGATTATCCGTTCGACATGGGCGAGGACGATCCGGTCGGATTCGTGGCCGGCGCCGGGCTCGCGCCCGCCGTCCGGGCGGGCATCGAGAGCGTGAACGCCCGGCGCTTTCTCGGGCTCCCGTAGCGTCGCGGCATGCTCACCGTCGACCGCGTTGCCGGCGCCGGCCTGGCGGTGTTCGCGCTCGTCGTGCTGTGGCAGAGCCGCGTCCTGCCCCTCGGCTCGCTGGCCAATCCCGGCCCGGCCTACATGCCGGTGGCGCTGGCGATGCTGCTCTTGATCGGCGGCCTGGCCATCGCCGTCCTCGGTCGCGACGCGCCGGCGCTCCGCTCGCTCGGCTTCGACGAATGGCGCCACGCCGTCGCGATCTTCGCCGCCTGCGCCTTCGCCGCCCTGGCACTCGAGCGGCTCGGCTACCGGCTGACGATCTTCCTCGCGCTCCTGTTTCTGCTCGGCGTCGTCGAGCGCAAGCGGCCGGTGGTGGCCGTCGTCTTCGCGCTCGCGTTCGCCGCCGGGACTTACCTGCTCTTCGACACGCTGCTGCGCGTGCCGTTGCCACGCGGACCGTTCGGCCTCTAGATGCTCGAGACGCTCCACAATCTCGCCGTAGGCTTCTCGGTCGCGCTGTCGCCGCCGGTGCTGCTGTACGCCTTCGTCGGGTGCGTGATCGGCACCCTCGTGGGCGTGCTGCCTGGCGTGGGGCCGCTGGCCGGGATCAGCCTGCTGTTGCCCGCCACGTTCGGGATGGACGCCACGCGGGCCATCGTCATGCTGGCCGGCATCTACTACGGGGCGATGTACGGCGGCTCCACGACCTCGATTCTCATGCGCATTCCCGGCGAGGCGGCCTCGGTGATGACCTGCATCGACGGCTACGCGATGGCGCGCAAGGGACGCGCCGGCGCGGCCCTGGCGATCGCCGCCGTCGGCTCCTACGTCGCCGGCAGCGCGAGCGTGATCGGGCTGATGCTGCTCGCCCCGCCGCTCGCCGCCTTCGCGCTGCGCTTCGGTCCGCCCGAATACTTCGCGCTGCTCCTGTTCGGGCTGCTGGTGCTCGCCTACATGTCGTCCGGCTCCATGCTGAAGTCGCTCGCGATGGCCGCCCTGGGGCTGCTGCTCGGCATGATAGGCATCGACCAGATGAGCGGCTATTTCAGATTCGCGTACGGTGTCGTCGAGCTCGGCGACGGCCTCGGCGTGGTGCCCGTGGCGGTGGGGCTGTTCGGCCTGGCGGAGATCCTGGCCACGGCGGGGCAGGCGGTGCCGCCGAAGGTCATCGAGCCGCGGCTGCGGGAGCTCTTGCCGTCGCGCGCGGAGTGGCGCGACGCGGCGGCGCCGATCGGACGCGGCACCGTGCTCGGATTTCTCGTCGGCATCATTCCGGGCTCGGCGCACATCATCTCCTCGTTCGTCTCCTACGCGCTCGAGAAGAAGCTCTCCAAGCGCCCGGAGGAGTTCGGACACGGCGCGGTGGCGGGCGTGGCCGGGCCCGAATCCGCGAACAACTCGGCCACCTCGGGGGCGTTCGTGCCGATGCTGGCGCTCGGCGTGCCGTCGGGGCCCATTCCGGCGGTGATGCTGGCGGCCATGATGGTGCACGGCGTGTCGCCGGGGCCGCTGCTGATCCGCCAGCAGCCGGAGCTTTTCTGGGGCTTCATCGCGTCGATGTACGTGGGCAATCTCGTGCTGCTGATCCTCAACCTGCCCCTGGTCGGACTCTTCGTGAACCTGCTGCGGGTGCCGTACCCGTACCTCTACCCGGCCATCCTGACCTTCTCGATCCTCGGCGTCTACGCGGTGAACGGCTCGGTGGTCGACGTGTGGATCATGCTGGCGATGGGCGTCCTCGGCTATATCTTGAGGAAGCTGGGATTCGAGACGGCGCCGATCGTGCTCGGCGTGGTGCTGGCGCCGATGATCGAGCTGGCGCTGCGCCAGTCGCTCGCGATGTCCGACGGCCACTACGCCATCTTCTTCCAGCGGCCCATCGCGGCCGCGCTGCTCGCGGTCGGTCTCGGTATGATGCTGCTGTCGCTTCGCTCGTTCATCCGCCGCGGCCTCGACTGGCGCGCGCGGATGGCGCTCGCGGAAAAGGGGGAGTCGTGATGATTGCCGTGCGCGTCGTGCTCTTCGTCGTCCTCGCCCTCGTGGCGCTCTCGCCGCCGGCCATTGCCCAGGACACATTCCCGTCGAGGCCGATCACGATCGTGGCGCCGTTCCCGCCCGGCGGCGTGGCGGATCTGACGGCGCGGCCGGTGGCGGCCGCCATGGAGAAGGCGCTCAAGAGCCCGGTCGGCGTGGTGAACAAGACCGGCGCGGCGGGCGCGGTCGGCATGCAATCCGTCGCCGTGGCCAAGCCCGACGGCTACACGCTGCTGCTGGCGCTCTCGTCCATCTCGATCATTCCCGAGGCGGACAAGATCTTCGACCGCAAGCCCGCGTTCACGGTGGATCAGTTCGCGCCCATTGCCCTCATCTCCGCCGATCCGACCGTGCTCGTGGTGCCGGCCGACAAGCCGTGGAAGACGGCCAAGGACTTTATCGAAGACGCCCGGAACCGGCCCGGACAGATCTCGTACTCCTCCTCCGGCATCTATGGCACGCTCCACATGGCGATGGAGCTCCTGTCCCACGCCGCCGGCATCAAGCTGCGCCACGTGCCGCACGCCGGCGCCGGCCCTGCGCTCACGGCGATCCTCGGCGGTCACGTCGACGCGCTCGCCTCGGGCCCGGCCGTCGTGTTGCCGCACATCAAGGCGGGCAAGCTGCGGGCACTGGCGGGCTGGGGCGACAAGCGCGTGGCCGCGCTCCCCGACGTGCCGACGTTCAAGGAACTGGGCTATCCGGACGCCGAGTTCTACATCTGGGCGGGTCTCTTCGCGCCGAAGGCCACGCCCGAGCCGGTGCTGAGCAAGCTGCGCGCGACCGTTCGCGAGGCCGTGAACGATCCGGACTTCAAGACGGCCATGGACAAGATCGAGACGCCGATCGCATTCAAGCAGGGCGAGGAGTTCCAGCGCTTTTTCGACGCCGACGCGCGGCGGCTTGCGGCAGGCGTCCGAAAGGTCGGTCGGATCGAGACCAAGTGAGACGCGCTTGACAGCGCGCCGCCTTCGCCGGATTCTCGCGCCAGCCGACGATCCCACACTCGCGCGGAGGACGACGATGAGCGACTTCACTCGACGAGATGTCCTGAAGCTTGGCGCCGCCGCCACCGCGGCGGGGCTCGGGTTCCCGGCGGTGGTGCGAGCCCAGGCCAAGGAGCTGCCGGTGCTCGGCCTCTGGTCCTTTACCGGCGCGTTCTCCGACGTCGGACCGGTGCTCGACAACGGCATGAAGCTGGCGCTCGAAGAGCGGGGGATGAAGGTCCAGGGCAAGCCCATCAAGTACATCACCCGCGACGACGAGACCAAGGCGGGTTCTGCAACGCGCCGTGCGGAGGAGGCGGTGGACGCCGACGGCGTGAAGTACATCATCGGGCCGTGGTCTTCCGGCGTCGCGCTCGCCGTGTCGGAGGTGGCCAAGCGCAAGAAGGTGTTCCATTACTTCAGTGGCGGCACCGAAGACATCTCGGGCAAGCGCTGCCACAAGTACTCGTTCCAGTGGGCGGCCAGCCCCTACACGGCCGCCAAGACGGTGGTCGACGCCTTCATGGCCGCCAACCCGAGGGCCAAGCGCTGGCATCTGCTCGTGGCCGACTACGCGTTCGGCTGGTCGGTGGAGAAGTACATCAAGGAGGTCGGCAAGACGCATGGCCTCGAGTTCGTCGGCGCCGATCGCCATCCGCTCGGCGAGCGCGAGTTCTCGAACTACGTGACCAAGGCCGCCAACAACCGACCCGACGCGGTGGCCATGATCAACTTCGGCCTGGATGCCGTGACCGCCGCGCGCGAGATCTTCAACTTCGGCCTCACGCCGAAGGTCCCGCTGATCCTCACGTGGTCGTCGGGTGTCGAGGAGCTGATCCAGCTCAATCCCGAGATCCGGGACAACATGTGGGTCGGCTCGAACTTCTACTACACGGCGGACACGCCGGTGGCGCGCGAGTTCGTGAAGAAGTACCAGACGAAGCACGGCAATCCGCCCGGCTATGCGCCGGCCGCCGCGTACGGCATGACGCGCATGATGCTGGCGGCCATGGACAAGGCCAAGTCCACCGAGGTGCCCGACGTCATCGCCGCCTGCGAGGGGCTCGAGGTCGACGACCTGGTCGGCCGCATGCGCGTCGACCCCAAGACCCACCAGACGCTCCGGCCGTACTTCTTCATGCGCTGCAAGAAGAAGGACGCCATGAAGAACGCCATGGACTTCGCCGACATCATCGCCACCGGCTCGACACCGCTGCCGCCCCAGTACGCCGAATGCAAGGACATCGGGAGCTTGTAGGGGAGCGGGCCGTCATCGAGGAGCGCCACGGCGTTGCGGGGGCGCGACGGGCGTTGGGGGGTGTGGGGGGCGATTTCGGGGTCCCCCACGTGACTTGAACCCGGCGCTGCTCTTCAGCCAGATTCTGAATGGCCTGGCGACCGGCATGCTCTACGCCGTGATGGGAATCGGGCTGTCCCTCATCACCGGCGTGCTCAACATCCCGAACTTCGCGCACGGGGCGCTGTTCGCGCTCGGCGCGTATTCGCTGCACACGGTCATGCAGCTGACGGGCAACTTCTGGCTGGCGCTGATCCTGGCGCCGCTCGGCGTGGGGCTGCTCGGACTCGTCATCGAGTACGGCGGCATCCGGCCGCTCTATCGGGCCGGCCACGACTATCAGCTGCTGCTCACCTTCGGCATCTCGCTGATCGTCACCGAAGGCATCATCATCGTGTGGAGCCCGGTGGGCATGAGCCAGCTGCCGCCTCCGCTCCTGCGCGGCGGCGTCGATCTCGGGATCACGTTCTATCCGAAGTACCGGCTGTTCGTGATGGTGATGGCTGCGCTGCTCGTGCTCGGCGCCTGGCTCTTTCTGGAAAAAACGCGCTACGGAGCCATCATGCGGGCGGGGATCGAGGACAAGGAAATGGTGTCGCTCCTCGGCATCGACATCCATCGGCTCTTCACGGCGGCCTTTGCCCTCGGCTGCGTGCTGGCCGGCGTGGCCGGCGCGCTGACGGCGCCGATTCGCGGGCTCAACCCGTGGATGGGCGTCGACATGCTCGGCGTGGCGTTCGTGGTGGTCGCGCTGGCCGGCCTCGGCAACCTGCTCGGCTCGATCGTGGCCGGGCTACTGGTCGGTCTGGCGCAGAGCGTGGCCGCTCTCGTCTGGCCGGAAGCCTCCGTGGCCGTGATCTTCGCCGTCATGGCCGTCGTGCTGCTGGTGCGACCGCAGGGCTTGTTCGGGATCCGATGAGCCGCGCGTGGCTGGCCATCCTGGCCGCCGTGGTGCTGTTGCCGGTGTTCGTGCGTCACGCCATTGCGACCGAGATCTGGATCTTTGCCATCTTCGGTCTCGGTCTGAATCTGCTGATGGGTTACACCGGGCTGCTGTCGTTCGGACAGGCGACCTTCTTCGGCTCGGCCGCGTACGTCGCCGGCTATCTGTTGAAATACGCCGGCCTCGGCGTGATTCCCGCGCTCGTGATCGGCGTCATCGTGGGCGCGGCCTCGGCCGCCGCCGTCGGCTACCTGTGCGTCCAGCGGTCCGGACTCTACTTCATCATGCTCACGTTCGCGCTCAACCAGATGTTCTACTTCACCGCCTACCAGTGGACGACGGTGACGGGCGGGGAAGACGGCATGCCCGGCGTGCCGCGGCCCGCCATCCTGGGCGTCGACATCCACGGGCCGCTGGCGTACTACGTCGCCGTGGCCGCGCTGTTCCTGCTCTCGCTCGCGGTGATGAAGCGCATCGTGGAGTCGCCGCTCGGCAAGATCCTGCAGGCCGTCCGCGACAACGAGCCGCGCGCGGAAGCGCTCGGCTACGACGTCCGCCGCATGAAGCTGCTGGCGTTCGTCGTGGCCGGCGCCTTCTCGGGCCTGGCCGGCGTGCTCTACGCGATGCTCTTCGGCATCGTGCCGCTGGAGGCGATCGGCTTCGTGTTCTCCGGCAACGTCGTGTTCGCAACGCTGATCGGTGGCTCCGGCTCGCTCTATGGCCCCGTCATCGGCTCCTTCGTGTTCATCTGGCTCTCGGAGTCGGTGAGCACCGTCTGGCAGCGCTGGCCGTTGCTGCTCGGTGTCGCCTTCGTGGTCGTGGTGCTGTTCTTCCGTGGCGGGGTGGTGGAGGCGTGGGCGCGGCTCTGGACGTGGCGCGGCGCCGCGCGCGCGCCGGCGACGGCGAGGCCGGATGCCGCTCCTTAGAACGGAGCGGCTCACGAAGGCGTTCGGCGCGCTGACGGCGGTCAACGCGGTGACGCTGGAGGTGCGGGCGGGGTCGCTGCATTCCGTCATCGGTCCCAACGGCGCCGGCAAGACGACCTTCTTCAACCTCCTGACCGGCCAGCTGGCGCCGACGGCGGGGCGCATCGTCTTCGACGGCCACGACATCGCGGGTGCGCCGCCCCACGAGGTCGCGCATCTCGGCATCGCCCGCTCCTTCCAGCGGACCAGCATCTTCCCGGCGCTGTCGATCTTCGACAACGTGTGGCTGGCGGCCTTCGCGCGGCAGCCCTCGTGGCGCGGGCTCGCGTGGCGGCGCGCCGACCGCTATCCCGAGCTGAGCGACAAGGCGGTGGCGGCGCTCCGCGACGTCGGTCTCGACGCCAAGGCCGGCCGGCCCGCGCGCGAGATCTCGCACGGCGAGCAGCGGCAGCTCGAGCTCGCCATCGCCCTGGCGGCGACGCCGCGCCTGCTCCTGCTCGACGAGCCCGCCGCCGGCTTGTCGCCCGACGAGACCCAGCGGATGGTGGCGCTTGTTCGACAGCTGAAGGGCCGGTACACGATCGTGCTGATCGAGCACAAGATCGACGTGGTGATGACGATCTCCGACCGCATCTCGGTGATGCACTTCGGCAGCGTGATCGCGGAGGGCACGCCCGCGGAGATCCAGCGCAACGCCGACGTGCGCCGCGCCTACCTCGGCGGCGTGGTCTCCGCATGATCCTCGACGTCCACGACATCGATACCTACTATGGACTCGGCCACATCCTGCACGGCCTCTCGCTCACGGTGGGCGAGGGCGAGGTGGTGGCGCTGCTCGGACGCAACGGGGCGGGCAAGACGACCACGCTTCGCTCGATCACCGGCCTCACGCCACCGCGCCGCGGACGGATCGCCTACAAGGGCCGCGACATCGCCGGGCTGCCGCCGCACCGGATCTCCCGGCTCGGCATCGCGCTGGTGCCGGAGACGCGCGGCATCTTCTCCTATCTCAGCGCGCGCGAGAACCTCGCCATCGCGCGGCGGCCGGGCTCCCGCTGGCCGGAGGAGGCTCTCCTCGCGCGTTTTCCGAAGCTCCGCGAGCTGCTCGACCGCAAGGGCCGCCTGCTGTCCGGCGGCGAGCAGCAGATGCTCGCCATCGCGCGCGCGCTCCTGACCGGACCGGATCTGCTGCTCCTGGACGAGCCGTCGCAGGGCCTGGCCCCGCTCGTGGTGGAGGCCGTGATGGGCACCGTGCGCGATCTGAAGGCCGAGCGCGTGAGCATGCTGCTCGTCGAGCAGAACGCCGAGCTCGCGCTCGGGCTCGCCGATCGCGTGTACGTCATCGACCACGGCACGATCGTCTTCGAGGGCACTCCGGCCGCGCTCCGTGCGAACACGCAGATCACCGCGACCTATCTCGGCGTCGGCGGCTGACGGGAGCGGCTCGGGCCGCGTGCTACAATTCTCGACGTCATGGCGATTCTGAAGGTCGCGCGCCTCGGACATCCCGTCCTCCGCCAGCCGGCCCGGCCGGTGCCGCCGGAGCAGATCCGCACGCCCGAGCTGCAGCGGTTCATCGACGACATGGTCGAGACGATGCACGAGTACGACGGTGCAGGCCTCGCCGCCAACCAGGTGCATTCGCTCCAGCAGATCGCCGTCATCGAGGTGCAGAAGAATCCGCGCTATCCCGACGCGCCCGAGATCCCGCTGACGGTCGTGATCAACCCGGTGGTCACGCCGCTGACCGACGAGACCGAGGATGGCTGGGAGGGCTGCCTGTCGGTGCCCGACATGCGCGGTGTGGTGCCGCGGTACACGTCCGTCCGTCTCGAGTGCCTCGACCGCGAGGGTCATCCGGTGAGCGTGGTGGCGAAGGATTTCTTCGCGCGGGTGATCCAGCACGAGACCGATCATCTGAGCGGTATCGTCTACGTCGACCGTATCGCCGACATGCGGACGCTCAGCCATATCGCCGAGTGGAACCGGTACTGGCTCGGCATACGCGAGATTGATTAGATGGGGGGCCCCGAAATGGCCCCCCAACCCCCCCAGCGCTCGTCGCCCCCCGGCCAAGCCGGGGTGCGCCTCGACCCCCCCCAGCGCTCGTCGCCCCCCGGCCAAGCCGGGGTGCGCCTCGATCCTGTCCTCGCCGTCGTCAAGGATCTCTTCTTCGTCGCGCGCATCCGCGAAACTGCGCGGCTGGCGGAGATCGCGCTGGCGTTCGCGCGCACAGTCGACGAGCTCGAGGCGGCGCTCCCTGCCGGGGCGCGGCTCGTGCTGGTCGATCTGACGGGTGGCTTCGACTATGGCCGTGTCTTCGCCGCGATCGAGGCGCTCCCGCCGGCGCAGCGCCCGCCCGTGCTGGCCTTCACCACCCATGCGCTGGCCCGGACGACGCAGCCGTGGCACTCGCGCTGCACGCGCGTGGTGACCAAGGAGACGCTGACGCAGGAGCTGCCGGCGCTGCTGCGCGAGGGCATCGCGCCGTGATCGCCGCCGAGTTCGTCGCCGCGCTCGACGCCGAGAATCAGGCGGCGCTCCGTGGCCTCGAGCCTGATGCGACCCTGAAGGCCGAGGTCGGCGGCGCCCTCAACGTGCCGAACCTCCTGAAAGTCGCGCTGAAGAACGAGATCGAGGCCACGGAGATCGCCGCCCGCTGGCTGGTCGCCACCGAGGATGCGCGCGTGAAGCTGGCATTTGCCCGGCAGGTCGGTGACGAGGCCAAGCACTTCCGGTTGATCGCGGATCGTCTCAAGGAGCTGGGCTTCGATCCGGACGCGGTCGACCCGCTGGCGGGCGGCTTCGGCCCGCTGTTCCGGTACCTCGACTCGCTGACGACCACGGTCGAGCGCGTGGCGGCCGGGCAGTTTACGCGCGAGGCCATCGCCGTCGTGAAGAACCGGCAGTTCATCGAGTTCTGCGAGCGCGTGGGCGACAAGGCGACGGCGAGCCTCTACCGGGACATCATCGAGCCCGACGAGCGCTATCACCACGAGCTCGGCCGCTCGCTGCTCCTGCGCCTGGCCACGAGCGACGACGCGCAGGCGAGCGCCGCGACGGCCGCGCGTCGGACGCTCGAGCTGGCCGAGGAGCTGCAGCGCAAGGCGCTGGCCACGGCCGGCATCCATCACGCGCCGGGCTGCTGATGGACGATCTCGCCGCCTTCCAGCAGCTCGCGGAGACCGACGAGCGGCGCGTCGACCTCGCCCGGGCCGCGCTCGCCGTCGCGCGCATCGAGCATCCCACCTTGAGCGTCGAGTCCGAGGTGGCGCGGCTCGACGAGCTCGCCGCGCGCTCCGGCGCGGGCGGTGCCGGCACGCCACAGACGGCACTCGAGCGGCTGCTGGCCTTCCTGTTCGAGGAAGAGAACTTTCGCGGCAACGCACAGGAGTATTACGACCCGCGCAACTCGTGCCTCAACGACGTTCTCGACCGCAAGCTCGGCATTCCGATCACGCTGTCCGTCCTCACCATGGAAGTCGGCCGTCGCGTCGGTATCGAGGTCGATGGCGTGAGCCTGCCCGGTCACTTCATCGTGAGCGCGCAGCTCGGCGCCCGCCGGATCTTCCTCGATCCGTTCAATCGTGGCGCCGTGCTGACGCCGGCGCAGGCGGAGGAAGTCGCCTCGCGCGCGGTGGGCCGGCCGGTCAAGCTCGCCGAAGGGCACTGGGCGCCGTGCGGCAAGCGCCAGATCCTCGTGCGCATGCTCCGCAATCTGAAGGGCATCTATGCGCGCCGCGAGGACTGGCCCCGCGCGCTGGCCGTCGTCGACCGCTTGCTGGTCCTCGACGCCGACTCTCCCGTCCACCTGCGCGACCGCGGCAGCGTGCTCGTGCGCCTGAGCCGCCTGCACGAGGGCGCCGACGCGTGGGATCGCTATCTCCGGCGATTTCCCGCGGCGCAGGACGCCGACGCATTCCGCGAGCAGCTGCGCAAGGTGCGTCAGAAGCTCGGCTCGCTCAACTAGTGGTGCGCCGCCTCGTCGTCGCCTCGCTTGCGGGGGTGACGCTGCTGGCCGCAGCCTGCGCGAGCCGTGCCGTCACGCCGATCGGGCTCGGCGGCCAGCCGTTCGCGCCCGAGGCCGACGAGCGCGCCCTCTGGGCCAGGGCCGAGAAGGAAGAGGAGGCGCTCCTCAAAAAGGCGCGACCGTACGACGATCCGCTGCTGGCGGAATACCTCGCCCGTGTCGGTGATCGGCTCACCGCCGAGGAGGTGCGCGCCGCCGGCGGTCCGGCCTTCGACGTCGCCGTCATACGCGATCCGACGCTCAACGCGTTCGCGATGCCGAACGGCAAGATCTACGTGCACACCGGCTTGCTGAGCCGCCTCGACAACGAGGCGCAGCTGGCGACGATCCTCGGGCACGAGATGACCCATGTGACCCACCGGCACGCCCTCCGCTTCTTCCGTGGCGTCGGCGACACGCCGACGGCGCCGCCGTTTGGGCCGGCGCTGAGGGGCCCGACCGCCAGCGCGATTCTCGGGCTCGGCCTGCAGCTCGCCGCCGTGGCGGCCATCAACGGCTACGGCCGCGACCTCGAGCGCGAGGCGGATGAAGGAGCGCTGCAGTGCCTGGTGCGCGCCGGTTACGACCCGAAGGAGGCGCCCAGGGTCTTCGAGCGGCTCCGCTCGGAGTCGACGGATCGCGGCTCGCTCGAGACCTTCGTCTTCGGCAGCGACTCGAAGCTGACGAAGCGCATCGAGGCGATGCGTGAGCTGCTGCAGACCCGCTATGCGGCGGCGGCCGCCGCCGCGCCCACCGTGCGCGACACGGACGACTTCCAGCTCCGCATGCGCTCGGTCGTCCGCGAGAATGCCTCCGAGGACATCCGCGCCGGTCGCTTCGAGGTGGCCCGGAGACAGCTCGATCGCGTGCTCGCGGTGACGCCGCGGGATCCCATCGCCCATCTCCATTACGGCGATCTTCACCGGCTGCAGTCGCAGCGCGCCGGCGACGTCGCGCGACGGACACGGCTGGCGGCGCTCGCGCTGGCCGCGTACGAGAAGGCGGCCGAGCTCGATCCCGTGCTGGCGGAGCCGCACCGGCAGCTCGGCTTCCTCTATTACCAGCAGAAGGACAATGTCCGCGCCCGCGAGGCGTTCGAGAGATACCTGACCCTCAAGCCGGACGCCTCCGACGCCGGGCGCATCAAGGACTACCTGGTCGAGCTCGCTCGCTAGCTCGTGTCGCAGGCCGCTTCGGCCGACATCGCCTCGCGCCCTCGCAGCTCCATCCCGCGCCAGGCGTGGACGACCCTGTCGAACGCGCGGTCGAGCGCCCGCTCCAGGCGCGCGCTTGGCCGGCGGATCCGGATCGCGCATGCTCGGGAAGATCGCACGCAACACGTCCGGATGGCTCCAGCTGCGATCGAGCACGACCCACTGCGCCTCGCGGACGACGCGCGCGCAGACTTCGTGATACTGGGCGGCCGTCGTGTAGCCCGGGACCATCACGTCGAGCGGGCCAATGTGCCGGCGTGCCGTCAGGTACGGCAGCATCGGACTGTACGGATAGAAGAAGTACGCGTCGCCGCGGGGGGCGTGCTCGATGTCGATCGTCAGTCCGCAGACGGTGATCAGCGTGGCGCTCACGGCGACCTTCAGGCGGTGGCCGAGGCGCGCGAGCCAACGCGTGGCGAGCAGCGCGAACGCCGAGCCTGATCGACCTTGCGGCGCCGCCGGCGACGTTCACCCTCACCGGCGGTGGATTCGAGAACGCGGGGTTCGGGCTTCCGGTGATCAACTACATGCGTGCGGGGGCGCTCCTGGCGCAGGCGCGCGCCACCGCGGTGACGGGCGGCGCCTCCCTGACGGTGCCGTTCCCGACGAGTGCCACCTCGCTCACGCCGAATCTTCCGGGGCTCTCGCGAGGGACCGTGGACGTGCAGGTGTGGCTACAGACGGGGCCCAGCAGCTACCGGTTGCTCGGCAGCGTGACCCTCACCGTGCAGTGAGGGCGGATCACTCGGCGGGGCGGTGTGTCCGGGCCAGCTGCGCCTTGAGCACCTTGCCCGT
>Ga0075421_100002314_pt1 | contig 22707 bp, 22 predicted proteins | sample SoiMetdeltSBSDD5_FD_75292 | JGI IMG/M metagenome (GOLD analysis project Ga0075421, IMG submission 75292) | Bulk soil microbial communities from a Populus tree surrounding site in Tennessee, USA - Soil MetaG P. deltoides SBSDD5 | ecosystem: Environmental > Terrestrial > Soil > Tree plantation...
GCGGACCGGCCCAGCCGGCCTGCTCCTTCGACGGGTCGTCCGCGGTGAACTCGGGTGCCCCGTTCTCCGGCCCGATGGACTTCTCGGCGATCGTCGACGTGAGCGCAGGTACCTCGTTCTTTCTCCTCTGCATCATCCACGGCCCGGACATGCGCATGAAGGTCGACGTCGTCGGCGCCGGCCAGCCGGCCTCGGATCCAGCCGACCTCGAAGACGCGAACGCGGCCGCGCTCGAACAGGACATCGACACGGCGAACGCGCTACACGAGCGGTTCAGCTCACGGAAGACGAGTCACCCCGCCGTGGGAGGCGGCCGGGTCTGGGACGCGTGGGCGGGCGTTGACAGCAACCACGTCGCGCTCTACGGCTTCTACCCCCAGAAGCTGCGTCTCGAGAAGGACGATCGCGTGCAGTGGCACTTCGACAGCCTGAGCTTCGAGGACCATTCCGTGACGATGCCGCGCGGAACCGCCCTGGAGATCGCGGCCAACTCGCCGATCGTGTGCGACCCGGACGGTGATGCCGGTCCGGGCCCCGACAACCCACCCGAGATCGAGGGGCCGCCCTTCTGCAACGACCCGACGCAGCTCGAGATCGAGCTCGACGATCGGTTCTTGCCGCAGATCGGGAACGGCGCGTTCCGGGGCAGCGATCTCGAGAGCTCGGGCGTCCGGGGAGCGAACGCGCCCACGGATGCGAACTACACGCTCCGGTTCCCCAAGCGGTCGCCCGACAAGGGGTTCAAGTACATCTGCCTGATCCACCCGTTCATGCGGGGTCGCGTGGTGGTGGACTGAGCGCGGCCTGGGGATCCTTGGAGCCGAGCCCGTCCGGTCGACCCGGGGTGCTCGTCGCGATGCGGGATAGCGCGTCGTCAGGTTCGAGGTGACACCGTGCAGGTCAATCCCCTGAACCACGTGGCGAACTCGTCGATCGAGGGCTGGTTCTTGCCGAGCTGGTCGAACAGGTCTTGGAACGCCACCTCTGAGAGCGTCCATCCGAGTGGGGCCGTGGCGCCCGGGTGCGCGACGGGACTGAATCGCACGTATCGATCGGTGATCTCCACTCCGTCCGGCCCCATGATCTCGACTCCGCCGAGCCTGAACGGTCCACCGAAGGCGATCTGCGCGGCCTGGCGAGACGAGTTCGAGTAGCCGTTGCGATTCTGGCTCCTCGCCGAGAGCTCTTGAAGGACGATGAGGGGCGGCGGCGCGTGCGTGTCTCCGGGTCCGGCGGGTTCGAGGTAGCTGTTGTCGATCTGGAAGAAGAACGGAACGATGCACGCCGTCGCCGTGGGGCTCAGGTTGTGCTCCGTCACCAGCGGCGCCAAGGAAGCCCAGAGGTCGACCACGGTGGCGGTACCGCTCCCTTCTAGATACCCGCCGTCGACGACGAACGTGGTCGGGTCCGGATCGCTTGGATCGACGCCTGCGCGCGGGGATAGATCGACGCATTGCTGGAGTTCGGCGACCGGCGAGACGAGCGGGAACCGTGCGGACAGGAGCGCGGCCTTCGCGAGCGACATCGTCTGGCCCCGGCACAGGAAGTCCACGAGATCGATCGTTGCCGGGAGGATGGCCGTTGGTGAGCCTTCCAACCCCGGCGGTTCCAGGCAACCGATCACCGCGTCGGTCCGCTCTCGGCCGTTCGCGTCGAGCACGGAACCGTTGAATCGGCAGCCGCTCTCGGCGCTTGCTCCATTGAGGATGAGGAGGGGAACCTCGTCGTGGCGATCCATGAGCCCGACGAAGTCCTGCCTCATGCCCGGTTCGTTGGGGGACCACTGTCGTTCCCAGCTCTCCTGCAGCACGTCGCCGCGGTCTCGATCCACGCTGAACCGCAGGAGCGACCACGGCGCCTCGACCAGCAGCATCCACGCCAGGGTCGACGCCAGAGAGTCGTCGCCGAAGTGCGCTTGGATCCTGTCCCGTGCGGAGTCTGGGGGAGGTGGCCCCGCCGTCATCTGGGCCGCGTAATTGAGGAGGCCGAGGCTCCCGCCGCTGATCCCACTCGCGGCGAAGATCCACCGACTCGGATCCTCGACTTCAGCACCGGGGGCGGTGAGTGGGTCGCATGGCGCGGCGTCGGCGTACCCGAACATCTCGTCCATGACGAACGACGTCCAGACCGCTGCCCGGACACCGCCGCCGGAGCTCGATACGAGGATGAGTGGGGCGACCGGCATCTCGCGTCCTCCGATCGTGTCGGTGGGTGCGCCGCTCAGGCAGTTGTCCACCAGCCAGTCACCGAACTCCACTTCCAACCGCTTCCCGGAAAGTTGGTGCCCCTCGCGCTGGGGGAGGTTCACGGGCGCACGGGGGAACGAGAGCGGGAGGAGCGAAACGAGGACCGCCCACAGCAGGATCAGCGAGAGGACCGGCGTCCTCCGGAACCCGGCCGCTCGGAACGCGGGGGCCGGGACCGTGGACAGCGACGTCGATACCGCCACCAGGCTGGACAGCGAGTACACGAGAAGGATCGTGAAGACCGCCATCACGCCGGCCATACCGATGGATGAAGCCAGCGAGAACACGTCCGCGTCGACGAGAAGGACGACGACCATCCACACGACGATGCACACCAGCAGCGCGAGGCTCGGGAGCCAGCGTGATCGCGCCGCGCGAACCGAGGCATCGCGTGGAGCGCGGATATCACGCTCATCGGCAGATGCCACGCGTGAGAAGACCCAGAACAGGCCAACCGATCCGAAGACGAACGCCAGCCCGATCCCGGTCAGGATCACCAGCTCAAACAGTCCGAGGCTCCGGATCCATGCGTAGATCAGTTGGCCGGTCGACGCCTTGAGCACGGCAAGGCCGAACAGGGCCAGGACGCCTGCCCCCAGGAGCCGCGGAAGCGTGTCGGCTCCGATCCCCGGTCGGATGGGCTCCACCGGATCGATCTTCCTCGCGCCGATCCCAAGGAGCGCCACGACGCCGGCGATCACGAACGGGACCGCGAGTCCCCAGCTCACCGCCCACCCGGCGGCGACGCCGAAGAGGAAGAGCAACAGCAGGGCGAGGCCGAACAACCACCACGCGAGCGATCGACTGCCCGACCGGGCCGGCTCGGTCGCGAGGCGGACCGACCAGCGACCGGTGTGCCAGATGCCGACGCCGAGGCCGATCACGAGGATGGATGCGATGACGGCGACCCACCAATCATCGGCCCACCGGACGAACGTGTCGGCCGCCTGGATGCGGAACGACATGAGCGCCGTGAAGAACACGAGCGCGATCACCTGGACCCTGACCGCCAACAGGGACTGCCAGGCGCCGCGGGTCCCGGACCACGGTACCGTCGTCGGGCCGCCGTTCCGGATCAGGAACAGCCCGATGAGGACGAGACTGAGCACGGTGACGCCGAAGAAGAAGGTCTTGATGAGCGTGGCGATCCCCAGGATCACGGCGGGAAGACCGCCCACGGTCATTGAGGCGATCTCCGGATCTCCGGCGAACCATGCCGACGCCGACGTCGTGAGCGCCAACCAGTTCTCCAGCTGGTCAGTGAAGGCGGTGATGATCAGGGCGATTGCCGTCCACCGGATCATCGGGTGATACGCCTCCGGATCCCGCTTCATGACCCTGATCCGGCCTCGGTGGTCGTGGAGTGCCCTCGTCGCGGAGAGCAGCAGAAGACCGAACACGGCGAAGTAGGCGGGGACGAAGAGGCCGGAATCGAGCCCGAAGAACCACGCCAGCACGGTGATGGGCGCGTTGCGGTCGTCCGCGAACGCCGGGACCTCCGGAGGTTCGACGATCACTCCCTCCGGCTCCTCGTGCAATCCGGGCCTGGCGAACCGGGACCAACCCTGGAGCGCCTCCTCGATCTCGTGCTTGCGATCCAACGGGTTCGCGGGACCCTGCAACGCCGCCTGGTCGAACGACGCGGCACCCGGACGATGGAAGCCCAGGAGTAGGTCTCCCATCTGGCCCATCGTCACGCCGGCGGAGGCGCCGACGAGGATCGCCAGGGCGAGGGCGAGCCGGTGGATGCCGTGAGTCTCGCCGTTGCTTTCGGGCTCCGTGTCAGATACGGGTGAGGATCTCCTCCGCCGGTCCTCATTCCGCTCCTCGGCGAGCTCGGCTCCAAGCCAGAGGGCGCCGAGGACGATCCCGAACAGGAGCAGCACGACCGACGTGATCGCGATGATCGGGGCGCCTTCGAAGATCCCGCTGCCGGTCCTTCGGGTGAACGTCGCGAGAAGGATGGCGCCGGCGATCGTGGACGCGATCGCACCCACTGCGATCGGCCCTCGACGCCGGACGAGCGGACGCACCAGGTCGAAGACCCTGTCGCTCAGGGCGCGACGTTCGGACCGCAGCGCCGAGCCCGCGTCACCGGGGCTCATCCGGTCTCCCCTCCCGTGGGAAGACCAGCAGACGGCTCCGGTCCGTGCAATCCCCCGAGTGGCCTACGAGCGGTCCGGCGCAGACGAGCAGATGGGGTTCGAGGTCGTCCGCTGCCGTGGTCTGGCGCGCCCACGAGCCTGGGCATACGATCGACCCGTCCCCGAACGGAGGAGGCTCAGCATGGACCCAACGGACGACGCCAAGACCCTGTCCGACGAGGACATCACCACGATCTCGGGCAGCGCCGGATCCTCCGAGACCGAGCGGCCGCCGCAGGACGCCGACGGCACCGACACGCCGCAGACCGACGACCAAGACTCGAGCGACTCGGACGACAAGGATTCGTCCGACTCCGACGACAAGGATTCGACCGACTCGGACGACACGGACTCGACCGACAAGCCTTCGTGAGCTCGGTCGCCCGCCTCGAGCGCTCCGACGCCGAGCGCTCGGCCCTCGCCCGCTGCACGGGTGACGCCGCCGCGTTCCTCGAACACACCTGGGGGCGCCGCGCGCTCGTGCACCCGAGCGCCGACGCGCGCGGGTTCGCCGACCTCCTCAGCCTCGATGACGTCGACCGGCTGCTTTCGACCACGTCGCTCCGAACGCCGTCGTTCCGCCTCGTGAAGGCCGGGGAGTCGATCCCCGAGTCCGCGTACACGCGTTCGGGCACGACCGGGGGCAAGGCGGTGAGCGGCATCGCCGATCCGGCGAGGGTGTTCGAACGCTTCCACGACGGCGCGACGATCGTGCTCCAGGGCCTGCACCGGCTCCACGAGCCGGTCGCGCGGTTCGTCCGCGACCTCGAGCTCGAGCTCGGTCACCCCTGCCAGGTGAACGCGTACGTCACGCCGCCCGGCGCGCAGGGGCTCGAGCTGCATTCGGACGGGCACGACGTCTTCGTGCTGCAGGCGTTCGGCCGCAAGTCGTGGGAGGTGTACGCGGCGCCGTCGGAGGGCAAGCGCGAGCCGCTGCACGCCGAGGTCGCCTCGGGCGACACGATCTACATGCCCGAGGGCACGCCGCACGCGGCCCGGGCGCAGGAGTCGGTCTCGGGCCATCTCACGGTCGGCGTGCACGTGACGCCGTGGCGGGAGGTGGTGTCGGCGGCGGTGCGGGGGGCGTTGGCCTCGGATGCGTCGTTCGACGAACCGGTGCCGGCGGGGTGGACGGCGGATCCTTCTGCGCTCGCGCGCGAGCTCGCGTCGCGGTTGGCGCGGGCGGGCGAGGAGCTCGGGCGCGTCGACGCTGAGAGGTTCGTCTCGGACCGGTGGGTCTCGTTCCTCTCGTCGCGGGCGGCGCTGCTCCGGGGCGGACTCGTCGACCTGCTCGAACTCGAGTTGATCCGGGAAGGCTCGTTGCTCGAACGCCGGCCGGGTTCCGTGCTGGTGATCCGGAAGCTCGACGACCGGCTGCTGGTGCTGCTCGGCGACCGGCGGCTCGAGATGCCGCTGTGGCTCGAGCCCGCGATGCTGCGGATCGCCGCCGAGGCTCGGTTCCGGCCGGCGGATCTCGAGGCGTCGGTGCCCGACGAGGCGAGCCGGCTCGTGCTCGTCCGGCGGCTGGTGCGCGAGGGGCTGCTGCGGCTGGGTCAGTAGCGGGTCGGCGCGGACGGCGGCCCGTACGCTTCCGCCGATGTCCGCCCCGGCGTTCCGATGTTCGGCCGAGAGCCTCGCGCGGGACGAACCCCTGGCCGGGACCGCGTCCACCGTGCGGTCGTGGCTGCTGCTCGAGCACCCGGGGCCGTGGGGCGTGGACGCGTTCGTCGACGCGCGGCTGCCGGAGGGGTTCGGTGCCGAACTGCGCGGGAGGTGCCGGGCGGCCGGGGTTCGGCCGTTGCTGATCCGCCGGGTGGGAGCGACGGCGTCGGGCGGGGCGTGCTTCGTGATGCGGTCGGGTCCCGAGCCGCCGTGGATCGAACGGACGACGCTCGACAGGGTCGAGGCAGCGCTCGGGCTCGACCTGACGGCGCTCGGCCGGGGCGAGCGGCTCGGGCTGGACGCTCACGTTGCGCCGCTGTTCCTCGTCTGCACGCACGGGCGGCACGACCCATGCTGCGCCGAACGCGGCCGCCCGCTCGCCCTGGCGCTCTCGAGGGAGTTCCCCGAGGAGACGTGGGAGTGCAGCCACATCGGCGGCGACCGGTTCGCCGGCAACGTGGTGGCGTTCCCGCACGGGCTCTACTTCGGTCGCGTCGGGACCGAGGACGGTCCACGGGTCGCCGCGGCCTACGCCGCCGGCCAGATCGACATGGCGCACTACCGCGGTCGTTCGTGCGAGCCGATGCCGGTCCAGGCCGCGGAGCACGCGTTCCGCCTCGAGCAAGGCCTCGACGGCGTCGACGACGTCGTCTTCGTGAGCGCCGAGCGCTCGGGCGACGAGGTCTCGGCCACGTTCCAGTCGGGGGAGGAGCGGATCGTCGTGCGGCTGGTCGTCGAGCGTTCGGAGCCGCGGGTCCTCACGTGCCGAAGCTCAGGGGAAGAGCCGCCCCCCACGTACCGGATCTCGGCGATCGAGCCGGTCTGAGCTTCCCTCAGAGGGGACTCAGTCCTCCCGAGGCCGGGAGGGGCGGGTGGGTCGTGGATCGAGTGGTGATAGCATACGTGTTATCATCCCTTCGTGGATGCTGCCAGAACGCTGCGAGATGCCCGACGTCACGCAGGTCTGTCGCAACGCGCCCTCGCCCTCAGGGCCCGGACCCCGCAGCCGACGGTCGCGCGGATCGAGTCACGTGCGGTGGTCCCCCGCTTGGACACCCTTGACCGGTTGCTCACCGCGTGCGGTCAGGAGCTCCTGAGCGTTCCGCGACCTGGAGCTGGGGTCGATCGCACGCAGGTCTGGGAGCTGCGCAGGCTGTCGCCGATCGAGCGGCTCCGGGCGGCCGTCGCCGAGGCCCGCGCTCTCAACAGGTTCCTCGCAGGAGCGAAGCGGAGGTGAGCGGTGGGCAATGGGACCCCTTGTCGGTCTTCAGGTCGCTCGATCGTCACGGCGTTCGTTTCGTCGTGATCGGGGGACTCGGCGGACGACTGCACGGCTCACCGACGGTCATGCGCGACACGGACATCTGCTACGAGCGCTCGCCCGAGAACCTCGAGCGTCTTGCGGAAGCCCTTCGCGAGCTCGATGTAGAGCTCCGCGGTGTCGACGAAGCGGTCCCGTTCCTCCTGGATGCCAAGACCCTCGCCGCAGGGGATCACTTCACGTTCACATCGAGTGCCGGAGACCTCGACATCCTGGGCACGCACGCTGGGGTGGGCGGTTTCGACGATCTCGCCGAGCGAGCCGAGGTGTTCGATCTCGACGGGCTCGAGGTCCTCGTGGCATCGATCGACGATCTGATGCGCATGAAACGCGCGGCCGGACGACCGAAGGATCTCATCGAGCTCGAGGTGCTCGGGGCCGTCCGTGATGAGATCGAGGGCGAGAGCCGCGACCGATGATCACGGGCGTTCGGGGACGCCGACCCGAGGATCGCGACATCACCGCCACGACCGGCGTTCGCGTCGCGACCTACTTCGGTCCTTGCGCCTGGGCCTCTCGCGATCGGCGCCACCGGCGCTCGGCCTCCGCCTGGTCGCCGCGCTTCTCGGCGACGAGCGCGAGCGCCCGCCACGTCCACTCGCCCATCTGACGCTCGCCGAGCTCCTCGGAGATGCGGATCGCCGCGCGCAGGTCCTCCTCGGCGTCGTCGAGGCGATCGAGCTCCCGGTACACGATCCCGCGCTCGGCGCGGGCGTCCGCGAGCTCCCACCTCGCGCCGAGCTCCTCGAAGATCGCGATCGCGCGGTCGAGCCCCGGCAACGCCTCCTCCTGCCGTCCCATGTCGTCCAGCACCCGTGAGCGCTGCACGGTCGCGATCGCGACGCTGAACTGGTCTCCGATCTCCTCGGCGAGCGCGAGCGCCTCGTCGCTGACCTCGAGCGCTCGCTCGGCGGCCTCGGGGTGCTCGGGCCCGTACCCCGGCCCGCCGGTGAGGTTGACCGAGAGCGAGTTCAACGCGCGGACGCGGGCCCAGCCGTCCTCGGGGTCCGCGACCTCGAGCGCCCGGCGCCAGATGGCGTCCGCCTCGGCGTTCTGCCGCCTCGTCCACGGCACCCACCCGGCGAACAGGAGCGTCCGCACGATCGCCCACGGGTCGCCGTACTCCTCGGCCGCCGCGAGCGACCGCGCGAGCAGGTCCTCCGCCTTGTCGAGGTCCGCCTCAACGTTGATCGCGATGTCGCCGAGGAACCGCAGCGCGAGCGCGAGCGTGAACACGTCGCCCGTCGCCGTCCCGAGCTCGACGGCTCGCTCGAGCGCCTGCCGAGCAGCGGGGTACTCGCCGAGCCAGTAGTGCGCCTCGCCGGCTCCCGCGAGCGCCCTGCCCTCCCGGATGCCCCAGCGCTCCTCGGCGCCGGCGAGCGCGAGCGCGCGGTCGTAGTAGTCGATCGCGGTCCGGCTCTCCATCCGCCGCCGCGCGACGTCGCCCGCGTCGACGAGCGCACGGACCGCCCGCTCGGCGACCTCGCGATCGTCCCGGTCGAGGTCGAGCGCGTTGATCGCCGCGAGCTCGAGGTGGTCCGCGGCCCACGCGGCATGCCCCGCGCCGAGGAGACGGTCGGCGAGCAGCTGGTGGAGGCGCACGCGCTCGCGCTTCGGCAGGCTCGCGTTCGCGACGTCCTTGAGCGTAGCGTGGCGAACGCGCCAGCGCGGCACCGCGTGGCTCTCGTCCTCACGCACAAGGACCTCGGCCTCCTCGAGCCTCTCGAGCTCCTCGTCGCTGACGTCGGGGTCGATCGTGCGGATCTCGTCGAGATCGAACGAGACGAAGAACGTCGATGCGCGCCGCGTCAGCTCGCGAAGGCGAGGCGGCAGCTGGTCGAGCCGCGCCGAGACGACGGCCTGCACCGTCGGCGGGAGCGCCGTCCCGGACGCGGCCCCGCCCGGCAGGAACATGCCGGTCGTCTCGATGATGAAGAACGGGTTGCCGCCGGCGCGCTCCGCGATCTCGGTCGCCTCGGCGTCCTCGATCCGCCGGCCCGACGCCTGCCGTGCGAGGTCGACCGACTCGGCCGGGGTGAGCGGGTCGAGCTGGAGGCGGACCGCGTTCGCCGTCGTCGTGCCCCAGGCCGGGCGGGCGTCGAGGAGCTCGGGTCGCGCGAGTGCGAGGACGAGCGCGCTGCGTTTGCCGGCGCGTGCCGGCGTCCCGAGCCGTTCGATCAGGTCGAGCATCGGTGCCTTCAACGTGTGGGCGTCCTCGAACACGAGCACGGCCGGCGCGTCGCTCGCGATGCCGTCGACGAGCGTGAGGAAGCCGGACTGCACGTCCTGCACGAACGACGACCGGCTCGGACGGTCCGCCATGCCGAACAGCAGCGAGAGCCGCTCGACCACGTGGTCCTGCGCGATGCCGTGGCGTTCCACGAGCTCGTGCAGCCGCCGCTTCGCCTTGTCGGGCGGGTCCTGTTCCTCGAGGCCTGCGAGCTCGGCCACGATCGTGGCGGCCGGCGCGAACGTCGCCGAGTCGGTGAACGGGCGGGCGTGCCCGTCGAGCACCGGCACGTCGTCGCCGAGCCCCGCGACGAGCTCGTCGGCGAGGCGCGACTTGCCGATGCCCGGCTCGCCGACGATCGTGACGAGCGCGGGGTGGCCGGTGCTCGTCGCGCGGTGGAGGCTCTCGCGCAAGATCGCGAGCTCGCTCGTGCGGCCGACGAACGGGATCGTCCGGCGGCTCGAGCGGGGCGTGATGCTCTCGACCGGGAAGCCGGCGAGCTCGCCGTCGAACCCCTTCGCCTGCACGCTCCGCCGGTCGGCGTACGACACCTCGTTCACGGTGAGCGCGACCGTGGTCTCGCCGGCGAGCACCTCCCCGGGCCCGGCCGCCGCCTGGAGCCGGGCGGCCGCGTTCACGACCGGTCCGGTGACGAGGAGCTGCCCGGCGGGTCCGAGGCCGGTCGCGGCCTCGCCCGAGGCGACCCCGACGTGGACGTCGAGGGACTCGGAGAGCCCGAGGGATCCGCTCAGCCGGCGGGTGCGGGCCCGGATCGCGAGCCCGGCGCGGACGGCCCGGAGCGCGTCGTCCTCGTGCACGGTGGGGAGGCCGAACACGGCCATCACGGCGTCGCCGATGAACTTCTCCGCCCGGCCCCGGAGCGCGAGCAGTTCCTCGGAGGCGGCGTCGAAGAAGAGTCCGAGGATCTCGCGCGCGCGTTCGGCGTCCAGGCGCTGGGCGAGGCCGGTCGAGTCCACGAGGTCGGCGAACAGGACCGTGACCATCTTCCGTTCCTCGGTGCGGAGCGGGACGCCGACGGGCGTGCCGCAGCTGGGGCAGAATCTCGCGCCCTCGGGGATCTGTTCGCCGCAGACCGGGCAGGTCATCCACCCAGGATAGGCGGCGCCGACGACGCTTCGAACCGCGCTGTCGGCGGCCCTCGATAGCGTGGCCGCCTGATGACGAGCGGAGCGAGTTCGGATACCATTCGGAGCATGGTTACGATCCAGATCCGCTCCGTCGAGCCTCCGCTGGATCACCCAGAGGCCACGGACGCGGCCGTGGACGTGCTGAAGCAGATGGAGGCCATGGGCCTGCTGCCGCAGGACGTCGAGGAGCTCACGCTCGAGGTGATGCGCTCGGTCGCGACCCGGGCCGCCGAGGCGGGGATCGGGGAGTCGGCGGCGGCCTCGCTCCGTTCGGGCTCGCGCCTCTCGCCCACACGCGTCGCCTCGGTCCTCCGAGAACTCGAGTCCGCGCTCGAGGGTTCGCCGGCGCCCGCGTTCGAGTGGCCGGCCACGGTCGAGCTGTTCGGCGTCGACCGGCTTGCCGAGCTCCTCGGGATCTCGGTCGCGAGCCTCCGGCGCTACGCGGCTGCTGCGCGGCCGACGCCCGACGTCGTCGCGGCGCGCCTGCACCTCGTCGCGCGGATCGTGGCCGAGCTCCGCGGCGCGTACTCGGGGGTCGGGGTGCGACGGTGGTTCGAGCGGTCGCGTTCGCAGCTCGGAGGGCGGTCGCCGGACGCGCTGCTCACCGGCGAGTGGGACCCGGACGGCACGGACGCCGAACGGGTGCTCGCGCTCGCGCGCTCCCTCTCGGGTTCTCACGCGACGTGATCCGCCCGTGATCGTCTTCCGCCACACCGATCCGCGTTTCCCGTTCCTGTGGGAGAGCCCCGGCCAGCCCGCCGGGCGCTGGAGCGCCGAGGGGGAGGGGCCGGTGAACACGTTCGCCGACACGCCCGAGGGCGCGTGGGCCGAGCTCCTTCGCCACGAGGAGATCACCGACCCGGCCGACGTCGCCGAGATCCGCCGCTCGATGTGGGCGGTCGAGATCGGCGATCTCCCCACGACTCGAGCGAGGCTGCCGCGCTCGACGATGACGGGCGGCCCGCGCTCGTATCCGGCGTGCCGCCGCGAGTCGGCCCGGTTCCGCGAACGCGGCGATCCGGGCTTCACCGCGCCGTCGGCGGCGCTCGTGGCGGGAGGCGCGCACGGTTGGAAGGTTGCGGGGGGCGTCCACCCCGGGCCGAAGCGCGACGGCCGCGTGGTCGTGCTGTTCGGCGCCCGGCCGGACCTGCTCGGCTGGGAGGCGGCGCACGAGGGGCTGCCGTCCGAGGAGCTGCTCGGTCGCGTGCGGCACTTCGGCCGGCGGTAGCGGCAACCGCGGGCTGCGGGCTCGTCGGGTCCGGCCGGGACTCGGTCAGAAGTAGTCGGGGCGTTCGGGGATCCGGTACGCGGGCGGCGGCACCCCGCCCCGGCGCCGGTAGAACAGCCACGCGATCAGCGCGCCGAACGCGAACCCGCCGACGTGCGCCCAGTACGCGACCCCGCCACCCACGTCGACCCCGAGCTGGCCCACGCCGCTGAACAGCTGGAGCACGAACCAGACGCCGAGCACGACGCTCGCCGGCAGCTCGATCCAGGTGATGAAGAAGAAGAAGATCAACGTCAGCACGCGTGCGCCGGGGAAGAGCACGAGGTACGCGCCGAGGATCGCGCCGATCGCCCCCGACGCGCCGAGGCTCGGGATCGTCGAGTTCGGATCGAACACGAACTGCAGCGCCGCGGCCGAGATCCCGCCCAGCACGTAGAACAGCAGGTACACGACGTAGCCGAGCCGGTCCTCGACGTTGTTCCCGAAGATCCAGAGGAACAACATGTTGCCGATCAGGTGGAACCACCCGCCGTGCAGGAACATCGCGACGAAGATCGACGCCAGCCAGCTCTTGTCGGGGCATTCACGTTGCAGGTTGGATTGGAGGAACGCGCCGGCGCCCAGCTGCCGGAGGTCGTCGTCGATCGCGAGTCGGGCCTCGGCACCTCCCCGCGCGAGGTTCTCCTGGTTCGAGACCTCCCACGGGATCTCGGCGTGGCAGTAGAAGAAGATCTGTTGCTCGTCCTGCGTCCCGAACGTCGGCTGCCACAGCAGGAACACGACGACGTTCGCGGCGATCAGCGCCAGCGTGATGACGGGGAGCCGTCGCGTCGGGTTCGTGTCGCGGATCGGGATCATGGGCTCGCCTTCGCGTGCGGTTCGCACTTCCTCTCGACCACACCGCGAGCGTATCCGGCGGCATAGCATCGGGCATGCCTTGGTCGACGGCGGACATCCCGGACCAGTCGGGCAGGGTCGCGGTCGTCACCGGCGCGAACGGCGGGCTCGGGCTCGAGGTGGCGCGGGAGCTCGCGCGAAAGGGCGCGCACGTCATCATGGCCGCGCGAGACCAGCGCAAGACCGAAGAGGCCGTCGCATCGATCCTCGCCGAGATCCCCGATGCCAGGCTCGAGGTGCAGCCGCTCGACCTCGCCTCGCTCGCGTCGGTGAAGGAGGCGGCCGCGAACATCCTCGCCGCCCACCCGACGATCGACGTCCTCGTGAACAACGCCGGCCTCATGGGCATCCCTGAGCAGCGCACCGAGGACGGGTTCGAGATGCAGCTCGGCGTGAACCACCTCGGGCACTTCGCGCTGACCGCGCTCCTGCTACCCGCGCTGCTCCGCAGCCCCGACGCGCGCGTGGTCACGGTCACGAGCTGGGGCCGGGAGGCGGGGCGGCCGGTCGACCCCGACAACCCGCACATGGCGGGCCGGTACGACCCGTGGAGTGCCTACGCGCAGTCGAAGCTCGCGAACGTGCACTTCGGGGTCGAGCTCGATCGCCGGTTCCGCGCCGCGGGTGCGAAGGCGAGGAGCGTCGTCGTCAACCCCGGGTTCGTGCACACCGATCTGCAGGCGCGGAGCGTTCGCGAAACGCAGGGCGGCTGGAGCCAGCGGTTCTTCCACGCCGCGGTCCAGCGGACCGGGATGTCGCCCGCCCGCGGCGCGCTCCCGGTGCTCCGCGCCGCCACCGATCCGAGCGCGGAGGGCGGCGCGTTCTACGCGCCGAGGTTCGTGGGCTGGGGCTCGGCGGTTCGACGCCCCCTGTTCAAGAGCACCCGGAACGAGCACCACATGGCCACGCTGTGGCAGGTCTCGGAGCGGGAGACCGGCATCACCTTCGATGTGGCGAAGCCCTCTTAACGGCCCCGGAACCGCCGGAACGCCGGACGCTCGAGCAGCTCCTCGATGCGTTCGAGCCGCTCGTCGATCGTGCGGAGCCGTCGAGCCTCGGCCATCTCGGCCCGCTTGCGCAGCGCGAACCTGAGGAACGCGAACGCCGCGAGGACGCCACCGGCGATCGCGGCCGCGCGCTTCAGGTAGGCGGCGGTGGGCGTGAGGTAGGTCGCGAGCTCGGCGAACTCGTTGTCGATGCGGCGCCGGGTCGCCTCGATCTCGCTCATCGTCATCGCTTCAGTCGGCGCTTGGCCCATTCCACGTCCTCCTTGACCATCTGCTTCGTGCGCTCCGGCGCGGCGGGCCGCTTCAACGCCTCGCGTCCCACCAGCACGGCGATCGTCCCGAGCAGCAGGAACACGCCGGCGACGATCAGGAACGCCGCCCACCGCGGCAGCACGATCGCGAGGCCCTCCGCCCCTGCGAACGCCGCGAACCCGAGCATGAAGAGCGCGAGGATCGCCGCGGCGGTGAGGAGCCCGGCGCCCGCGGCCTTCTCGGACGCGATCTCCTTGAACTCCTGCCTGCTGAGCTCGACCTGTTGTCGCCCGAGCAGCGACATGTCGTCCCGGATCGCCCGGATCAGGATCGGGAGGCGTCGGCGCGCGCGTTCACCTCTCGGCCATTCGTTCGGATCGGGCTCGCCGGGGGGAGGCGCGAGCCCGGAATCGGTCGTGACCGCCATCGGAACCCCTCCTTCCTTCGTCTGCGTGTTCGTACCCGCCTGGCGTTCGGGCAACCTTCGAGCGGTCCCTAGCCTCCGGCGGGTCGGGACACCGCGTCTCGGAGCTCGCGGAAGCGTTCGATGAGCGCGTCGAGCTGGTAGTGGGCGTTCAGACCGCTCGGGTTCGGCAGCACCCAAAGTCGAGCGTCACCAACCCCCTCTTCTTGTGGTCCCAGCGTCGCCCGGGGCCGCTCGAAACCGGTCCGATAGGCGCCGATCCCGAGGACGGCGACGGTGCCCGGCCGGAGCGGCGCGAGGCGTTCGGCGAGCAGCCCTGCCCCCCTCGCGGAGCTCCTCGCGTGAGAGCTCGTCGGCCGTCGCCGTGGTCCGGGCGACGAGGTTCGTGAGGCCGAGGTCCCACTCGAGCAGCGTGGCGTCCTCGAGCGGTGACAACACTCGGTCGGTGAACCCGGAACCGTGGAGCGCCTTCCAGAACCGGTTCCCGGGCCGGGCGAAATGGTGCCCGACGGCACCGGACCAGAGTCCGGGGTTGATCCCGACGAAGATGACGACGAGGTCGCGCGCGAGGACGTCGGGGATCGTTCGACCGCGAGCGCGTTGCAGGTCCGCCTTCGTCGGAGGCGGGGTCACTCGGCGGCCGAGGATGGGGGAGGGTCAGGACTGCTGCTGCGGGCGAACCACCAGGTCGGCGCCGGTCGGCGTCTCCTCCGCGTCGAGCACCGCGTCCTCGAGATCGGGCGCGAGCTCCTTCTGCACCACGATCGTGAGGCCTCGGGCCTGCGCCGCCTCGTCGGTCGGCTCCGGTTCGCGGATCATCTCGACCCCGACGGTCATGCGGCCGTCCGCCTGCTGGTTCTGCACGAGACGGATCCCCTCCGCCTCGGGGCTTCCCTTCTCGAGCACCTTCCGGAACACCGATACCGCTCGGTCCGTGACCTGGAGCATCGCGGGCCTCCTTCCCAGGTCGTCTCCCCTCTGCGTACCCACGAACCTCCCGGCTACACCGCGGCGTCGGCGGCCTGGGCTATCCTTCGGGCGATGGCGGCGTACGAGTACCTCTGCATGGCGTGCGAGCACCGGTTCGAGGAGCGGCGGCCGATGACCGCGGCGGTCGACACCGCGCTCGCCTGCCCCTCGTGCGGGAGCGCGCGCCTGCGCCGGCAGTTCTCGTTCGCCGCGGGCAAGCCCGCCGGGGCTGCCTCCGCCCCGCAGTCCTCGGGCGGCTGTGGCTGCGGCAACTGCACCTGCGGCGCCTGAGCGCCCGCGGCCTTCCCTCGTTGCGTTCCTGCGACGGCGCGTGAGCGGTTCTGTTGCGATCCGGTGGCGTGCCTTGCCGCCGAGCGATCCACCGTCGACGATCGAGTCATGGTCCCCATCCAGACCACGTTGGGGCTCGTCTTCATCGGATCCGCGGCGATCGCGGCGGGCATCTTCGGCATGCGGCTGCCTGCGGGCGACCGGATCTCGGCCGGGCTCACGCTCGTGGTCGGCGCCGGTGTGGGCCTCATCTCGCTCGCGATCGGGACGGATATCGCGGACGCGCGGAGTTTCGAGATCGTCTTCCTGATCGCCTCGGCCCTCGGGTTCGTCGCGACGGTCGCGAGTCTCGCGCTCCTGTGGCGCTGGACCGAGCGCCGTCGCCGGGCCGAACAGCCCGAGGCCGCAGGTCCGGCGTGAGCGCGATCCCCCTCCCGCTCCGTAGGATGGGCCGCATGGACGACAAGCACCTCATCGACCGCATCAACGCGCTCGCCCACGAGGAGCACGAGCTGTTCGAGAAGGAGTCGAAAGGGGAGGCGGGCGCCGGCGACCGGGAGCGGCTCCGCGAGCTCGAGGTCACGCTCGACCAATGCTGGGACCTGCTGCACCAGCGGCGCGCGCTGCGCAACGCCGGGCTCGATCCGGACGAAGCGAAGGTCCGGGACGAGAACACGGTCGAGGGCTACCAGGGCTGAGCACGCGTTTCGCGGCTTCCGCGTAGCGTGTCGTCGTGGACATCGACCGGAACGCCCCCGCCGCCGCCGAGGGCTGGGCGCGGGTCTCAGCTTCCCCGGAGACGGTCTGGGCGATCATCTCCGACATCGCCGCGTGGCCGACCTGGAACCCGGACGTCCGGTCCGCGACGTTCGACGGCCCGCTCGAACCCGGCTCGGAGTTCCGATGGAAGTCCGGGCCCTCGTCGCTGGTGTCGCGCCTCGAGGAGGTCGACCCGCCCCGCGAGATCGGCTGGACCGGCACGACGATGGGCATCCGCGCGATCCACGTGTTCCGGTTCGAGCCGACGGAGGGCGGCACGCTCGTGCGCTCGGAGGAGTCGTGGAGCGGTGGGCTCGCCGGCCTGCTGAAGTCGTTCAGCCGCAAGCGCATCCGGCGCGCGATCGACATCGCGCTCGAGTCGTTGAAGGCGGAGTCCGAACGCCGCGCCGCCGGATGAGGCGTTCGGTCGCTGGGATGGGGTCGGCGTGACGGGACCCGCCGGCGTCGACGACTACCTCGCCGCCCTCCCGGACGAACAGCGCACCGCCCTCGCGGATCTCCGGAAGACGATCGCGGCGGCCGCGCCGGAGGCGACCGAGCTGATCAGCTACCAGATGCCGGCGTTCAAGGCGAACGGCCGTTTCCTCCTGTCGTACGCCGCGTACGCGCACCACTGCAGCCTGTATCCGGCGAGCGAGGCGGTACAGCGGGAGCTCGGCGACGAGCTGACGCCGTACCTATCGGGGAAGGGCACGCTGCGCTTCCTGCCGGAGGATCCGATCCCCGCCGACCTCGTGAAGCGGATCGTGGCGATCCGTCTGCGCGAGACCGCGGGATCCGCGTAGCCGACGTAACGACGGCACCACCCTTCCGCTCTACTGGCGAGCCTGGCGTGCCATCATCGGAGCGCCGTGGCCGAGATCGCGACGCTCGAGCGGGCACACCAGGCGATGGACCGGCACGCGTGGGTCCAGGCGTTCGAGGACCTCTTGGCGCTCGATGCCGAGGGCGATCTCGGGGCCGCGGACCTCGAGCTGCTCGGGGAGGCCGCGTGGTGGAGCGCGCAACCGAAGGAGAGCGTCGACGCGTTCGAACGCGCGTACGCCGCGCACATCGAGGAGGCCAACCCCTGCAGGGCCGCCTACGTCGCACTCCGGCTCGCGAACGACTACGTCGAGACGCGCGACCTCGCACTGTGGAACGGCTGGGTCCGTCGCGCGACCACGCTGCTCGAGGCCGAACCCGAGGGCGTGGAGCACGGGTACCTCGAGCTCGAACGCTTCCGCGGCGTCGCGCTGTTCGGACGCGGGACGTTCGAGGACGCCAGGCGGCACGCCGACGCGGTCCTGGACATCGGGACGCGGTTCGGCGACCGCGACCTGCAGGCCTACGGGGTCGCGTTCCAGGGGTGGCTGCTCCTGAACCAGGCGCGGATCCAGGAGGGCCTGTCGATGGTGGACGAGGCGGCTGTGTCCGCGATCGCCGGCGAGCTCACGCCGTACGCCGCCGGCGGCATCTACTGCTTCACGATCGGCGCGTGCCGCACGGTCGCCGACTATCGGCGGGCCGGCGAGTGGACCGAGGCGGCGATGCGCTGGTGCGAGCGGCAGTCGGTGTCCGGGTTCCCCGGCGTCTGCGGCGTCCACCGCGCCGAGATCTTGCGGTTGCGCGGGGCGTTCGGGGACGCCGAGGCCGAGGCCCGCGGCGCGCTCGAGAGCCTCATGACGTTCGGCATGCTGCGGTCGGCGGCCTGGGGGCACAACGAGATCGGCGAGATCCGGCTGCGGCTCGGCGACCTCGACGGGGCCGAGGAGTCGTTCGAGCGCGCGCACCAGCTCGGTCTGGATCCGCAGCCGGGGCTCGCGCGGCTCCATCTCGCTCGCGGCAACGTCGACGCGGCTCGCGCCTCGATCGCGACTGCTCTGGCCGAGGCGGAGGACTCGCCGACGCGCGCGCGCCTGCTGCCGACGCGGGTCGAGGCGGCGCTCGCGAGCCACAACGTCGTGGACGCGCGCGAAGCCGCCGACGAGCTCTCCCGGATCGCCCAGGTCATCGACATGCCGCTCTTTCACGCGCTCGAGCACCAGGCGCTCGGCGCGACGCTGACGTTCGAGGGGGACGCGGCGGGCGCGATCACCGAGCTCCGCTCGGCCGTGCGGCACTGGAACGAGATCGACGCGCCCTTCGAGGCGGGCGAGGCGCGGCGGTGGCTCGCGGCCGCCTACCGGGCAGGCGGTGACGAGGCGGCGGCGCTGCTCGAGCTCCGGGCGGCGAAGGCGGCGTTCGAGCATCTCGGCGCCGTGGCCGACGCCGCGCGGTGCGAGTTGATGATCCAGGCGGGCGCGGACGGCGACGTCGGTCGTCGCGTCGTGAAGACGTTCTTGTTCACCGACATCGTGGGTTCGACGAACCTGCTCGAGACGATCGGTGACGAGGCGTGGCGCGCCGTGCTGCGCTGGCACGACGAGGCGCTGCGCACGGCGATCGGTTCGAACCGCGGACAGGTCGTCCGCACGACCGGCGACGGGTTCTTCGCGACGTTCGACGACGCCGGCGCGGCCGCAGCGTGCGCGATCGCGATCCAGCGTCGGCTGGTCGAGCACCGGCGGCGGCACGGGTTCGCGCCGCAGGTCCGGATCGGGCTGCACGCGGCCGAGGCGACCGCGATCGCCGACGACTACGTGGGTCTCGGTGTGCACGAGGCGGCTCGCGTGGGCGCGCTCGCCGAGGGTGGCGAGATCCTCGCGACGGTCTCGACGATCGCGACGGTCTCGGGCGACGCGGCGGCGCTCGAGGTGGTGAACGAGCGGGAGGTCTCCCTCAAGGGGATCGCGCAGCCGGTCCGGGTCGCGTCGATCGCGTGGCGGGACCAGGGCTGATCAGCCAGAACCGGGGCGCAGGTACCCGCCGACGTAGGTGGGGATGATCGCGAGTGGGACGCTCTCGGCGCTCGCGAACCCCTGCATCGCCTCGAGCACGCGAGGGCTCGGCGTGCCGTAGATCTCGTAGCCGGTCGTCTCGATGAACGCGTCGGCAGCGCCGGAGCGCTCGTGGACGCCCTGGAGATGTGCGTCCATCGCATCGGCGTCGGGGAACGCGTGGACGATCGCCGCCTCCGCGCCCGAGGCGTCGAGGTAGGCGAGGAACATCACGGTCCCCGGTTTCTCGGCATCGAGCGCTCGCGCGCCCTCGCGCAAGAACTCGCGGAAGCCCTCGAGCTGGCCGTCCTTCACGCGGCTGCGGCTGACGAACACGATCGGCTCGGGCATCGCGCCTCCTCCGTTGGGGTGGAGCGTACGCCTGGGGCGGCCGTCGCTTCTCGGCGATGTGGGTACGGTGGAAGGATGACGAGCCTGCTGATCGGGACGCGCAACGGCCTGTTCGGGCTCGAGAACGGCGCAGCACCGGTCCCGGATCCGTCGCTCGGCGCGCAGGACGTGACGGCGGTCGACGTCGGGCCGGGCGGCGAGGTCCGCGCCGTCGTCGACCGGCACGCGATCGTCGGACGGGATGCGGGCGGCACCTGGCGCGAGCTCGCGCGCAGCGACGACCTCGCGATCGACTGTCTGCTTTCGACACCGACGGGCGTGCTCGCAGGCACGGACGAGGCGCATGTGCTCCGGCTCGCGGACGACGGCTCCTTCGAGCGGGACGGGTCGTTCGACGCGATCGAGGGCCGCGACGCGTGGTACACGCCCTGGGGCGGGCCACCGGCGGTGCGATCGATGGCGGTCGACCTCGCGGGCCGGATCCACGCCAATGTGCACGTCGGCGGGATCCCGCGTTCGGGAGACGGCGGCGCGAGCTGGGAGCCCACGATCGAGATCGACGCCGACATCCATCAGGTCATCGCGCACCCGACGCAGGCCGACATCGTGCTCGCCGCCGGCGCCGTCGGGCTCGCGATCAGCGAGAACGGCGGGACGAGCTGGAGGATCGAAGCCGATGGACTGCATTCGTCGTACGCGCGGGCCGTGGCCGTCGCGGGCGACACGATCCTGCTCACGGCGGCGACCGGGCCGCACGGCGGACGGGGGGCCGTGTACCGGATCCCGATCGAGGGCATCGCGTTCGAGAAGTGCGCTGACGGCCTCCCGGGGTGGTTCGACGGCAACATCGACTCGGGGTGGCTCGTCGCCGACGGCGCGGCGGTCGCGTTCGGGACGAGTACCGGAGACGTGTTCCTTTCTGAGGACGAGGGGCGGACCTGGGGACGCGCGGCCGAGGGGCTGCCGCAGATCCGGGCGCTCGCGTTCGGCTAGGCGTCTTCGTCGAGCGAGACGTCCGGCGAGTAGTCGATCGGCAGCGTGATCAGCGAGGGCACCTCCAGCCCGAGCGCTTCGTCGAGCCGCTTCGCGAGGTCCGACGCCGTCTCGCACCGCCACGCCGGGATGCCGAACGACTCCGCGAACCGCACGAAGTCCGGGTTCCCGAACTCGGTCCCGAAGTGCCGCTCGAACCGTCGCTCCTGCTTCCATGTGATCGAGCCGAACCCGCCGTCCTCCCAGATGACGTTCACGACGGCGGTGCCGAGCCGGACCGCGGTCTCGAGCTCCTGCGCGTTCATCATGAAGCCGCCGTCGCCGCTCACCGCGACGACGCCGCGATCGGGGTGGACGAGCTTGGCCGCGATCGCGGACGGCAGCGCGAACCCCATCCCCGCCAGCCCGTTCGCGATCATCACGGTGTCGGGTTCGTACGCCGGGAACATCCGCCCGATCCACAGCTTGTGCAGGCCGACGTCCGAGACCAGGATGTCGCGCCGGCCGAGCGCCTTCCGCAGCTCCGCGAGCACCCGGGGCGGCTGCAGGGGCGACTCCGGGCCGTTCGCCGCTTCCTCGAACCGCCGAGCGACGAGGTCGCGCAGCCGCGTCGAGCCTCCCGGCGTTCGCGCCGGCTCCCCCTTCCGCGTCAGCCGCTGCAGGCTCCGCTCGATGTCGCCGGCGAGCTCGATCTCGGGGATGAAGTGCTCGTCGATCTCCGCGCTCACCGAGTCGATGCAGACGATCGTCTTGTCCTTGTCCGGGTTCCAGAACCGCGGCGCGTGCTCGACGAGGTCGTAGCCGATCGCGATCACGAGGTCGGCCTCGTCGAATCCCGTCATCCGGTAGTCGCCTGGTTGCAGCCCGACCGAGCCGAGCGAGAGCGGGTCGTCGGGCTCGAGCAGCCCCTTGGCCATGAACGTCGTCGCCACCGGGATGCCTGTGGACCGCGCGAACCCGCGGACGGTCTTCGCCGCCCGGCCGCGCACCGCGCCGTAGCCGGCGAGCGCGATGGGGCGTTCGGCCTGCGCGATGAGTTCGGCCGCGCGGGCGACGTCGGCCGCGGCCGCCTCGGGCAGCGCCTGATCGGTGCGGCGGAGCGGCTCGAGCCCCTCGGCGTCCGCCGCCATCACGTCCTCGGGCAGCTCGAGGTGCGTGGAGCCCGGCTTCTCGGCCTCCGCGACCTTGAACGCCTTCCGGACGACCTCGGGGACGATCGACGGGTCGCCGACGCGAGCGTTCCACTTCGTGATCGGGCGCATGATCTCGAGCACGTCGAGGAACTGGTGCGACTCCTTGTGCATCCGTTCGAGGTCGCCCTGGCCGGTCAGCACGACGAGCGGCGCGCGGTCGAGGAACGCGTCGGCCACGCCCGTCACGAGGTTCGTCGCGCCGGGTCCCAGCGTCCCGAGACACACGCCGGCGCGGCCGGTGAGCCGCCCGTAGGCGTCGGCCATGTACGCGCCGGCCTGCTCGTGGCGCACCGGCACGAAGCGGACGCTCGAACGCGACAGCGACTCGTTGAGGTCGACGGTCTCCTCGCCCGGCACGCCGAACACGTACTCGACGCCCTCGGCCTCGAGGCAGGCGACGAGCAGGTCCGATGCGCGGCGGGCCGTCACCGGCGCCGGCCCTTCTCCTCGTCGCCGGTCGTCTCACGCTTCTCGAGCCCGACGGCGGCCCGGAGCTCCTGGATGTCGCGGCGCAGGTCCTCGTCGTCCGAGCGTTCGGCCAGGTGGTCCATGAGGTCGGCGAGGCCGTCGGCGATCGCGTTCAGCTTGTGCTGCACCGCCCGGTCGCTTCGGGTCTCGCTGTTCTGGAGCAGCGCGACGAGCAGGAACGTGATGATCGTCGTCGTGGTGTTGATCTGCAGCTGGTAGGTGTCGCCGAGGAAGGATTCGGGTCC
>Ga0075421_100002315_pt1 | contig 22694 bp, 21 predicted proteins | sample SoiMetdeltSBSDD5_FD_75292 | JGI IMG/M metagenome (GOLD analysis project Ga0075421, IMG submission 75292) | Bulk soil microbial communities from a Populus tree surrounding site in Tennessee, USA - Soil MetaG P. deltoides SBSDD5 | ecosystem: Environmental > Terrestrial > Soil > Tree plantation...
GTCCGCGGAGATCTTCCTCGGCGACGCCGCCTGGCACCGCGAGCGGCTGGCCGCGGCGATCGGGCTCGGCACCCGGGGTGTCGCGTGAGCGCGGCGCGCGAGGCACGGACGTGACGGCGGCGCGCGAGGCGACGACGCTCACCGTGCGGCGGCGCATGTCGGCGCGCCAGCAGGCGCGGCGGGAGCGCATCCTGACGGCGGCCTCCGCGCTGGCCTCGGCAGGCGGCTACGAGGCGGTGCTGATGAAGGACGTCGCCGCCCGCGCGCGCGTCTCGCTCGGCACGCTCTACCGCTACTTCGGCTCGAAGGACCATCTGCTCGCGGAGACCCTGCTCGCATGGGGCGGCGAGCTCGGCCGGAGATTGCGCGAATCACCGCCGCGCGCGGCGGACGCGAGCGAGCGGGTGGCGAGCGTCTTCCGGCGCATGGCGCGCGGCGTCGAGCAGGAGCCGCAGCTCGGCGTCGCGCTGACGCGCGCGCTGCTCTCGAGCGATCCCTCCGCGTTCGCGAACCGCGAGGGGCTCGAGGCGATGATGCGCGACTGGATCGTGCAGGCGCTCGGCGACGCCGACGTGCCGGACCGCGACGGCGTGATCGCCGTGCTCCGCCACGTCTGCTTCTCGTGCATGATCATGCTGGTGAACGGGCAGCGCTCGCCGCACGAGGTCGGCGAGGAGCTGGCGCGCGCGACGCGGCTGCTGCTCGGCGGAGCGCGCGGATGAGCGGAGCGCCCCGCGAGAGGAATACGGGTGTGCCGCGCGAGTGCGACGCCGATGCGCGCTTCCGCGCGGAGGCGCGCGCGTTCCTCGAGAAGCACGCGCGCCGGCGTCGGGGCGCGGGGGACTGGTCGCGCGGGCCGCGCGAGCACACGCCCGAGGCGGAGCTCGAGCACTTCGAGCGCTGCCGCGCCTGGCAGCGCACGCTCTACGACGGCGGCTTCGCCGGCATCCCGTGGCCACGGGAATACGGCGGTCGCGGCGGCAGCGCCGCGCAGGCGCTGATCTTCGCGGAGGAGCAGGAGGCGTTCGACGCAACCTCGGGGTTCCTGGCCGCCGCGATCGACCTGGTCGCGCCGGCGCTGCTGCACCACGGCAGCGAGGCGCAGCGCGAGCGCTACCTGCGTCCGCTGCTGCGCGGCGACGAGGTCTGGTGTCAGCTCTTCAGCGAGCCCGACGCCGGCTCCGATCTCGCCGCGCTGCGCACGCGCGCCGTGCGCGACGGCGACGCCTTCGTGATCAGTGGTCAGAAGCTGTGGACGTCGTCCGCGCAGCACTGCGACTTCGGCATCCTGCTCGCGCGTACGAACCCCGACGCGCCGAAGCACCGCGGCATCACGTTCTTCCTGGTCGACATGCGGAGCCCCGGTGTGCTGGTGCGCCCGCTGCCGACGTCCACGGGCAGCCGCCACTTCAACGAGGTGTTCTTCGACGCCGTGCGCGTGCCCGCCGACGCCGTGGTCGGGGCGCTCGACGGCGGCTGGCGCGTCGCGCGCGAGACCCTCGCGCACGAATCGGTGTCGATCGGCTCGAGTGCGCACGGGACGGGCGACGCCCAGGCCCTCGTGCGCATCGCTAGCGAGCGCGGCCTCGCGAGCGATCCGCACGTGCGGCAGCAGATCGCGGACGTCTACGTGCGCGAGCGCCTGCTCGCGCTGATGCGCGACAAGCTCCAGCGCGCGATCCGCGAGGGCCGCGCGCCCGACCTCGATGGCTCGGTGCTGAAGATCTTCTGGGCAGAGAGCCGCGTGGTGAAGGACGAGGTGGGCTTGCGGCTGCTCGGCGCCGACGGCCTGCTCGCAGGCGCCGCGGCGCCGGACGCCGGCCGCTGGCCCGAGCAGGTGCTCGACCGCTACACCGGCACGATCGGCGGCGGCACGCTCGAGGTGCACCGCAACGGCATCGGCGAGCGCGTGCTCGGCCTGCCGCGCGAGCCGCGCTGATGGAGGGATGGCGATGACCGAAGCGCAGCAGCACGCATCCGGCTCCTACAAGATCGCGAGCGACGACACCGCGGCCGAGCGCGAGCAGCGCCGTCTCGACGCGCTCGCACGGGTGCTCGACCCCGGCACGCAGCGCGTGCTGCGCGAGCGCGGGCTGGCGCCCGGCTGGCGCTGCCTCGAGGTCGGCGGCGGCAGCGGCTCGGTCGCGCGCTGGCTCGCCGCGCAGGTCGTGCCCGGCGGCTCGGTGCTCTCCACCGACGTCGACCTGCGTTTCCACGCGCAGAGCGACGGCGTGCTCGAGGTGCGCCTGCACGACATCACGAAGGATGACCTGCCGCGCGATCACTTCGATCTCGTGCACGCGCGGGGCGTGCTCCAGCACATCCCGGCGCGCGACCAGGTGCTCGACCGCATGATCGACGCAACGCGGCCCGGCGGGTGGATCGTCGTCGAGGACGCGGACTGGGTGACGTTCGAGTCGCCGCAGGTGCCGGAGCCCTTCAAGACCGTCACATCGCAGATGACGGCGCTGCACGCCGCGGCGCGCGGCTGGGATCCCCACTTCGGCGGGCGCCTTCTCGGACTCTTCGAGTCGCGCGGGCTCGAGGCCGTCACCGCCGAGGGCATCTGCTGGACCATGCGCGGCGGCACCGACAGCGCGAACTGGTACGTGCTGGCCGTCGAGTACGCGGGCCCGATCCTCGTGGCCGCCGGCAAGGTGAGCCAGGCCGATCTCGACGCCGCGCTCGCGCAGGCGCGCCGCTCCGACTTCGCGATCCCGTCGCCGCTGGCGGTGGCGTGCTGGGGACGCAAGCCCGGCGCGTAGCGCCGGGCTAGAAGAGATAGCGACTCACGGTATCCGCGACGCAGGCGGGCTTACCGCCGCCTTCGATCTCGACCGTCACGCGCACGACGACCTGCACACCGTCCTGGATCGGCTCCACCTCGGTGATCTCGCCGCGCGCGCGCAGCTTCGAGCCGACGCGCACGGGTGCCGGGAAGCGGACCTTGTTGCACCCGTAGTTCACGCCCATGCGCGCCGTCGGGACGCTGACGAGCTGCGGCAGGAAGTGGTTGACCAGCGAGAGCGTGAGGTAGCCGTGCGCGATCGGCGCCCCGAACGGCCCCTGCTTTGCGCGCTCGACGTCGACATGGATCCACTGGTGATCGTTCGTGGCCTCCGCGAAGAGGTTGATGCGCGCCTGGTCGATCTGGAGCCACTCGGACGGGCCGAGCGTCTTGCCGACCGCGGCGCGAAGCTGGTCGGGGCTCTCGAAGCGGGCAGGGCTCGGTGTCGACATGGGCCGCGGATTCTACGGTCCCACCCTCGGGACGTCAGCGCCCGTTCGCGGCCTGCGGATCGCTCGGATACCGTCCGCGCCTCCCACCGAGGGCCCGCACGCGATGCTCGTTCTCCCGCCGGCCGGCGCCGCGCGATGGCGCATCGGCCGGCTCGCCTGCCTGCTGGTCTGCTGCGCGCTTGCCTGCGACGAGAGCGGCGGCCCGGCCGGGTCGGCGTCGACGTCCGCCGCGGCCGAGACCGCGGAGCGCCTCGGCCTCGCCGCGACTGCGCTCGGCGCGCCGTTACCGCGCCCGGAGTTCGCGCTGAACGACGTGGAAGGCCGGCGCTACGACTTTCGCGCCGCGACCGCCGGACGCCTGACGCTTCTCTTCTTCGGCTACACGAGCTGCCCCGACGTCTGTCCCACGACGCTCGCGAGCCTCTCGGCCGGGCTGCGCGAGCTGCCGCCGGACGTGCGCGACGACGTGCTCGTCGTGTTCGTCGGCGTCGACCCCGAGCGCGACACGCGCGAGCGTGTGCGCGACTGGCTCGCCCACTTCGATGCGCGCTTCGTCGGGCTCACCGGCAACGAGGCGGAGCTCGCGGAGGCACAGCGCGCGGCCGCCGTGCCGGCGGCCTTCGTCGACGACCTCTGGAACGACGGCTACACGGTCGCGCACGCGTCGTTCGTGCTCGTCTACACGCCCGACGATCAGGCGCACCTGCGCTACGGCACCGACACGAGCGCGGCGCAGTGGGCACACGATCTGACGGTGCTCGCGCGCGAAGGCTGGCCCGCGGCATGAGGCGAGCGCGCACGCGAGCGTGGCGCGTCGTCTGCGCGCTGGCCGCGCTGGCAGCAGCCGCCTGCGGTGGCGAGCCGAAGTCCGCCGCGTCGCTCGGCGAGGCCTATGCGGCCGGCGGCGGTGTCGCGATCTACGCGCCGCGCATTCCGGCGCCCGCTGCGGACGTCGCGGCGCTCTACCTCGTCGTGGCCGACCAGGACGGCCGCGGCGATCGCCTGATCGCTGCGCGCAGCGAGATCGCCGAGGCGATGCTGCACGAGACGCGCGAAGAAGGCGGACTCGTGCGCATGCGACAGGCACAGGACGGGTTCGTGATTCCACCGCAGGGCGAGCTGCGGCTCGAGCCCGGCGGCGCACACGTCATGCTGACGGATCTGCGCCAGCCGCTCGCGCCGGGTGCGCGCGTCTACGTGACGCTCGAGTTCGAGCGCGCCGGTCGCCTGGCGCTCGAGGTCCCGGTCGTGTCGACGGACGCGGCCCCCGACGTCGCGCTGGGACCGCCCGAGTAAGGACCCTCGCCGCGAGTCGGCGTTATGCTCGGCTCGGATGGCCGCCCCCGACCCCTCTCGGCCTGCCGCTTCGCGCCATCGGCGCCGCCTCTTCATCCTGCTCGGCGTGCTGGCGCTGCTCGCCGGCGTGCGCGCTGCGCTGCCCGAGGTGCTGCGCCGCGTGATCGAGTCGAGCGCGAGCGAGGCGCTCGGGCGCAAGGTCGCCGTCGAGGACGTCGACCTCGGGCTCGTGATGGGGCGCGCGAAGATCGCAGGCCTGGCGATCGGCGGGCCGGATCTCGCGGCGCCGATCGATCCCGAGCGCGCGGTGGTGCGCCTCGCGAGCGCCGGTGCGCAGGTCGCATGGCTTCCGCTCATCACGGGCAAGATCCACCTGCGCGAGATCGTGCTGACGGAGCCGATCCTGCGCCTCGAGCGCAATCCCGACGGCTCGCTCGCGCTGCTCGTCCTCGCGGAGCCGAAGCCGGAGCCGGAGCCCGAGGCGGAATCGAGCGGCATCGACGTCGCGATCGACCGCTTCTCGCTCGACGGCGCGGAGCTCCATCTCGTCCGCAGCGCGGACGCGGAGTCGATCGCGGAGCTGAGCTTCGAGAACCTCTCGGTCGCGGACCTCTCGATGGTGCAGGGCGTGTTCGGAATCGGCGCGGTGTCGCTGCGCGGCCCGGATCTCGCGGTGCAGTCCGACCGGCTCGCGACGGAGCCCGCCACGCCCCAGGTGGCGTCCGCGCCGTCGACGCATGCGCCGGCGCCCGCACAACCTCAGCCGGCACGGGCACCTGCGTCCGAGCCTCCGAAGCATCGCATCAAGGACTTCCACATCGAGGGGGCGCGTTTCACCTGGCGCCTGCCGAGCGGTGAGGCCGTCGAGGCGGAGCTCGAGATCCACGCCACGCAGCTCGGCCTCGGCGACCAGGCCTTCCCGCTCGAGATCCGCCTCACGACCGACGCGGCGAAGTTCGCGCTCGAGGGTCAGCTCGCGCCCGAGCCGGTCCGCTTCGACGGCAGCTTCCAGTGGGAGGGCGCGCGGCTCGACCGGTTGGTACGCGTCGCGGAGCAGGCCGAGGTGAAGATCGCCTCCGGGCGCAGCGACGGGAAGATCGACATCGCGCTGCGCCTCGGTCCCGAGTCGGCGGAGACGCCGCCCGGCGTGCGCATCGAGGGCGACGTGCGCGTGTACGACTTCGACCTGGCGACGAAGGACGACGCGCTCGCCGTGCGCTGGAAGGATCTGGCGCTCGCGCTCGACGAGATGAAGGTCCCGCTCGGCGACGCGCCCGCGGCGCCCGAGGTCCACCTCGCGAAGGTCGCGCTGCAGGAGCCGCAGCTCGACTTCACCTTGCAGCAGGCCGCCGGCGAACCGAAGCCGGCCGATGCGGAGGCTCCGGCGACGCCGCCCGCGGAGGACGCGAAGGCTGCGCCGCAGCCGCAGGTGCTCGTCGACGCGCTCGAGGTGACGGGCGGCAAGCTCCACTTCCGCGACACGACCGTGAAGCCGCCCGTCGACACGGCGCTGCGCGATCTCCGCATTCGCGCGCAGGGCGTGCGCTGGCCCGAGCGCGACATCGCGAAGCTGCTGCTGACTGCGAAGGGACAGCAGGCATCCACCCTGAAGATCGCCGGGGCAATGAAGCGCGGCGCGGGCGACGTCGACGTCGAGCTGAAGCAGCTCCCGCTCGGCACGTTCGACCCCTACGCGGCCAACTCGAGCGGCCTCTCCATCCAGCAGGGGCGCCTGTCGGTCACCTCGAAGCTCTCGCTCGGCAAGGACCGCCTGGGCGCGAAGAGCGTCGTCTCGCTGCACGAGCTCTCGGTCAGCGAGCGCGAGAGCGGTTGGTTCCAGAAGGCCTTCGGCGTGCCGCTCGACGTTGCGCTCGCGCTGCTGCGCGATCTCCAGGGCGACATCACCTTGCCCGTGGACGTCGAGCAGGACGAGAAGGGCACGCAGCTCGGCGTCGCGGCCGCGGTGACCGCCGCGCTGCGCCAGGCGCTGGTCGGCGCGCTCGCGGCGCCGCTCAAGCTGCTCGGCGCCGTAGCGGGCACGGCCGGGTCCGTGCTGTCCACGGGGCTCGAGCCGATTCCGATGCCGCCGGGTCAGGGAGCGCTGGGCGCGAAGGAGCACCAGCGGGTGGATGCGCTCGCGAAGCTGCTCGCGTCGCGACCTGGCCTCCAGGTGGTGCTCGTCGGGCGCGCGGACCCGAGCGACGACCCGCTGCTGGCGCGACGTGCGGTGCTGGCACGCGCGCAGGCGGGAGAGCCGCTGGAAGGCGAGGGCGACCTCGGCTTCTTCGAGCGCCGACGCGTCCGCAGCGCGCTCGCCGACGCCGACCCCGAGGAGCCCGATTCGCTCGACGACGAGACTGCCGCCGCCCTCGAGCGCCTCGCCGGCCAGGTGCAGGTGACGGACGAGGCGCGCCAGGGTCTCGCGCTGGCGCGGGCCCAGGCGGTGGCGCAGGCGCTCCAACAGGAGCACGGCGCCACGGCGTCGGTGGCGGGCATCGAGACGGGCGTTGGCGCGCCCGGCGTCGAGATCGAGCTGCGCGCGGCGAGCGAGTAGACTGCCGCGCCTCAGGAGGCCCCGTGCAAGCACGTTCTCTTCCCGCCGCCGATACCGTTGCGCTCGGAACCCCCGCTTTCTGGATGCAGCCTTTCGAGGACGTCGAAGCGGGCTTCGCGGCGCTGCGCCTCACGCCGGGCCTCACGTTCCACACCGAGTTCGAGGTTCCGTTCCTGCCGAAGGGGCCCGGCTACTGGGCCGTCGTGCGGCACGCCGACGTGCTCGAGGTCTCGCGCGACGCCGAGCGCTTCTGCTCGGGCCGCGGGACGCAGATCCCCGACATGCCGGACAGCTTCAACGAGTTCTTCGGCTCGATGATCAATCTCGACGACCCGCGCCACGCGCGGCTGCGCCGGATCGTGTCGGCGGGCTTCACCCCGCGCATGCTCGCTCGCGTAGAGGCCGACGTGCAGCGCGTCGCGGCGCAGGTGGTCGACGCGGTGGCGCCGCGCGGGAGCTGCGACTTCGTCACCGACATCGCCGCCGAGCTGCCGCTGCGCATCATCTGCAACCTGATGGGCATCCCGGAGAGCCAGACGCGCTTCGTGTTCGACCGCACGAACGTGATCCTCGGCGCGGGCGATCCGGAGTACGTCGCGCAGATCGAGAACGTGCCGGCGGCGCTGCTCGGCGCCGGCGCGGAGCTCGCCGCGCTCGTGCAGGAGCTCGGGCGCGAGCGCCTGAAGAAGCCGACCGACGATCTCACGTCGGCGCTCGTGCACGCGCAGCTCGACGGCGAGAAGCTCACGGACGCGGAGCTCGGCTCCTTCTTCGTGCTGCTCGTGGTGGCGGGCAACGAGACCACGCGCAACGCCATCAGCCACGGCATGCGCGCGCTCTGCGAGCACCCGGAGCAGCGCGCGCTGTGGCAGAAGGATTTCGAGGCGCTGGCGCCCTCCGCGGTGGAAGAGATCGTGCGCTGGGCCACGCCCGTGATCCACTTCCGTCGCACGGCGACGCGCGACACCGAGCTGGCCGGTCAGAAGGTCCGCGCCGGTGACAAGCTCGTGCTCTGGTACGTCTCGGCCAACCGCGACGAGGCGGCCTTCGCGGATCCCTACCGCTTCGACCTCCAGCGCAGCCCGAACGAGCACGTCGGCTTCGGCGGTCCGGGCGCGCACTACTGCCTCGGCGCGCACCTCGCGCGCCGCGAGATCACCGTCATGTTCCGCGAGCTCTTCCGGCACCTGCCGGATCTCGAGATCACGGGGCCGCCCCAGATGCTGGCCTCGAACTTCATCCACGGCATCAAGCACATGCCGTGCGCGTTCACCCCGAGGAGTCGTTGATGTCGAAGCCCCGTCCCCCCCTGGCCGGCCTGCGCGTGATCGAGAGCGCGCTGCTCGGCCCCGGCGCGATCACCTCACACCTGGCCGACCTCGGCGCCGAGGTCATCAAGGTGGAGTCGCCGGCCGGTGACTACATCCGCGAGATGACGTGGCCGATCATCAACGGCGTCTCGCTGCTGCACCTCCACATCCACCGCGGCAAGCAGAGCCTCGTGCTCGATCTCACCAAGCCGGAGGCGGTGGAGGTCTACAAGGACCTGGCGCGCGGCGCCGACGTCGTGGTCGAGGCGATGCGGCCGGGCTCGCTCGAACGCCGCGGCCTCGGCTACGAGCAGCTGCGTGCGATCAACCCGAAGATCGTCTTCTGCAACATCTCGGGCTACGGCATGACCGGTCCGTACCGCGACCTGCCCGCGCACGGCATCGCGTTCGACACCTGGGCGGGAACCTTCCCGCCGGCCGTCGACGACGAGGGCTTCACCTACATCCCGGAGCACGCGAGCATCGGCATCCACGCGGGTCCGATGTTCGGCGCGCTCGGCATCCTGGCGGCCGTGATCCGCGCGCGCGAGACGGGCGAGGGCTCGATGCTCGAGATCGCGCAGTCCGACGCCGCGGCCTACATGGACTGGTACCGGATCGAGTCGTGGAAGGCGTACGAGCGGCCGGAGTCCGAGGTGACGGGCAACAAGGCCGACCAGTACGTGCGGCGCGCGCCGGGCACGGCCGGCATGCGCGAGGGCGTCCGCTACCAGATCTACGAGTCGAGCGACGGCCACGTGCTCTTCATGGCCTCGGAGCAGGCGTTCTGGAAGAACTTCTGCGTGTGCGTCGGGCGCACGGAGCTCTTCGACCGCTGGCCGGGCTCGAAGTACGCAGACCACGCGCGCGGGAACAAGGAGCTGCAGCGCGAGCTCAAGCAGATCTTCAAGACCAGGACGTCGGCGGAGTGGCTGCGGCTCGGCGAGGAGCAGAACTTTCCGGTGGGTCCCGTCAACACGCCGAAGACGATCGCCGAAGACCCGCAGTTCCAGGATCGCTTCCCGTGGTACCCGGCGAAGACCCACGGCGCGGACATGCTGCCCTTCCCGGTGAAGTTCGTGGGCGAGACCCTGCCCGCGCCGACGCACGCACCGACACCCGGCCAGCAGACGCAGCAGGTGCTCGAGAAGGTGCTCGGCTACGACGCCGCGCGCATCGAGAAGCTGCGCGCGTCCGGCGTCTTCGGCAGCGCGCGCTGAGAGTGTCGCTGCGCGGAGTCGCGCTCGCGTTCATCGGCCTCGTGCTGGGCGCGGCGCCGATCTCCGCGCAGACGCCTGCCGCGACACCGCCTGCGGCCGTCGCGCCGGCGCCGGCTGCGCCGCCGGCTCCCGAGCAGGTCCCGATCGGCGAGATCACCGCGCGCTCGCAGATCGCGATCGAGGAGACGCGCGGCCTGAAGGACGGTCTCGCGCGCGCGAACGACGTCCAGCAGCTCGAGGCAGACCTCGTTCGCCTCGCGGAGCGCATCGAGCCCCAGCTGGCGCCGTTGACCGCCGACCTCGAGCAGACGCCGTCGATCGCGAGGCTCTCCGATCTGGCGGTCGACTGGCAGGGCCTCGAGCGCCAGATCGCGTCGCGCGAGGACAAGCTGCGCAAGCTCGTCGCGTCGCTCGAGGCGCAGAGCGAGTCGCTCGCGAAGTCGCGGGACCTGTGGAAGCGCACGCGCAGCGAGGCGAAGGCGCGCGAGGTGCCAGCCGCGATCCTCTCGTCGGTCGACGCCACGCTCGATGCGATCGGGCAGGGCGCCGTCGCCGTGGAGGGCGCGCTGAACGACGCGCTGGTGCTCCAGAGCCAGTACGGCGACCTGCACGCGAGCGTGCAGCAGATCCTCTCCTCGATCGAAGCGGCGCGCGAACGCGTGCTCGACAACCTGCTGGTGCGCGACCAGCCGCCGCTCTGGGACGTCGCGCTGGCGGAGGACATGCGCCGCGACTGGCGCGTCGATGCGTTCGTCGCCGAGCTGCGCGACGCCGGCGTCAAGTACGTGGTGCAGAACCAGGACGCCGTCGCGGTCAACGTGCTCGCCTTCGTCTTGCTCTACTTCGCCCTGCGGCGCGCGCGCGCGGCGCTGGAGCGTCAGGCGCTGGCCAGCGAGGCGAACGACGGCACCGCGCCCCCGGACGAGGCGGCGCGGCTCGCAACCCGCTATCCGCTTGCCGCCGCCGCGGTGCTCGCCCTGATCCTCGCGCTGATGCTCTTCGAGGACCCACCGCGCTCGCTCGGGGTCGCGGTGCGCCTCGCCTTCGTCGTGCCGGCGCTGATCGTGCTGCGCCCGCTGCTCGGCGAGGTCTTCCGCGCGCCGCTCTACCTGCTCGCGGCGTTCTTCGTCGTCGACCGCCTGCGCCAGGTCTTCACCGGCGCGACGATGCCGGACCGCGTCGTCTTCACGGCGGAGATGCTCGCCTTCGCGGGCGTCCTCGCGATGCTGCTGCGTCCCGGCCGCCTGCTGCTGCTGCCGGCCTCCGCGCGCGGCAACCGCTGGCTCCCCGCGCTCGGCTTCTGGCTGCGCGCGGCGGCGATCGGCGCCGGGTTGGCCGCGCTCGCCAGCGTCGCCGGCTATGCGCGCTTCGCCCTGCTGCTCGGCGGCGGCGTCCTCGGCAGCGGCTACGCGGGGCTCGCGATCTTCGCGCTCGTCCGCATCTCCGAGGGCCTGGCCTCGGCGCTCTTCAGCGGCCATGCGCTCGCGCCGGTCCGCATGATCGACCGCCATCGCGGCCTCTTCCTCGCGCGCACGCGCAAGCTGATGCGCGCCGCCGGCGTCGTGCTCTGGCTCTTCTTCGTGACGGGCTGGTTCGGGGTGCGCGCCCCCATCGCCCGCGGGACGCGGGCGGTCCTGGGCAGCTCGCTCGGCTACGGAGGCGTCGAGATCACGTTCGGCGGCGTTCTGGCCTTCGTGCTGACGCTCGTGTGTGCGTGGCTCTTCGCGCGCATGGTCCGCTTCGTGCTCGACGAGGAGGTCTTCCCGCGCATCTCGCTCGCGCGCGGCGTGCCCTTCGCGCTCTCGACCCTCGTCAACTACGCGATCCTGCTGGCCGGCCTCTTCGTGGCGCTCTCCGCGCTCGGCTTCAACCTCGACCGCATCACCATCCTGCTCGGCGCCTTCGGCGTCGGCATCGGCTTCGGCCTCCAGTCGGTGGTGAACAACTTCGTGTCGGGCCTGATCCTGCTGTTCGAGCGGCCGATCAAGGTGGGCGACAACGTGGAGCTCTCGGGGCTCGAGGGCACGGTGCAGCGGATCGGCATCCGCGCGAGCGTGGTGCGCACGGGAGACGGCGCGGACGTGATCGTGCCGAACGCGATGCTGACGACCGACCAGGTCGTCAACTGGACCCTGGTGGACCGGCTTCGGCGCGTGCACCTGAAGGTCGGCGTGGGATACGGGAGCGACCCGCACCGCGTGGTCGAGCTGCTGCGGGACGTGGTCGAGAAGCACCCGGGCGTGTGCGCGTATCCCAAGCCGCAGATCCTCTTCGTGGGATTCGGCGAGAGCTCGCTCGATTTCGAGCTGCGCGTCTGGATGGACGACCCCGACGTGGTCCCGAACACGCGCAGCGAGGTCGCCCTCGCGATCCACGATGCGCTGGTCGGCGCCGGCATCGACATCCCGTTCCCGCAGCGCGTGCTGCACGTCGGCAGCGTGGCTCCGGCAGCCGCGGCGGTGCTGCGCGGCATCGGGCCCGACGAGCCGGAGAAGACCTAAGCGAACGTCGAGCGCGCTGCCTGCGCGTAGCCGGCGAGGGCGCCTACGCCGAGGCGCGCATAGCCCGATGCGCCGCCGGCGACGCGCGCGAGCGAGCGGATCAGCGGGAGGAGGGCGTCTCCGGCCAGCCCGGCTGCGCAGGCGCGCAGCTGGAGCAGCAGCGCGCGCTCGGCTGCCGCGCGCCGGAACTCCGGCTCGGGATAGCGACGCGTGCGGGCGTTGGCCTCTTGCAGCCGCGCGAGCCAGCCCGCGCACCAGTCGAGGTAGGCGCGATCGGGCCGGAAGCCGCGCAGGTTGCGGAGCTGCACGTGGTTCTCGAGATCGCGCTCGTCGCAGGCCGCGCCGAGCTCGGCCAGCAGGCTCTCCGCGATGATCCGGCGCATCGCGCGCCGCGGGGCGTCGCTCTGATGGCTCACGCCGCCCGCCCGGTAGCGCACCAGGAAGCGCGGCAAGTTGGCGAGCGCGTGGCGCGCGGAGACGCGCGCCCACAGGTCGATGTCGGAGGCGAGCACCAGCTCCTCTCGGTAGCGGTGCGCGCGCAGCACGGCGGTACGCGCCATGACGGTGGGACTCTTGAAGCAGCTCGCGAAGAGCATGCGGCCGGCCAGCACGCGCGGCTCGGTCGGGCGCAGCAGCGGCGCCTCGACGCGGCGCCCCGAGGCGTCGGTGCGCAGCGCCCAGGAGCCGAGCGCGGCGACGTCGGGGTGCGCGTCGAGCCAGGCCACCTGGACGGCCAGGCGTTCGGGCAGCGACACGTCGTCGCTGTCGACGACCGCCAGGTATTCGCCGCGCGCGAGGTCCAGGCCGTGGTTGCGCGTCGCGGGAATGCCGCGGTTGCGCTCGTGGACCTCGACCCGCACGCGCGGATCGCTGATCGCGCGCGCGACGTCGGGGCTGCCGTCCGTGGAGCCGTCGTCGAGCACGAGCAGCTCGAAGTCGCCGAAGGTCTGGGCCAGCACCGAGTCGAGCGTCTCGCGGAGCACGTGCGCGCGGTTGTAGACCGGCACGAAGACGGTGACGCGCGGTGCCACGCGAGCTAGCCCGCGGCGAGGCGCCGGAAGAGCGCCGGATCGACCAGCTTCGGCTTGCGCATCAGCAGCGAGCGCAGGGTCCAGCTCGCCGCGAAGCGCAGCTCGAGGAAGGCCGCGGCCTGGGCGAGATCGGGGCCGCCGCGTCGCGCGATCTCCTGGACGAGCGCGTCGCGCGAGACGCCCGGCCAGCGCAGCCAGGCGCGCGCGGCGCCGGTGCCCTGCACCTCGTCCGCCGCGACGCTCTCGAGATCGATGATGCGGAGGCGACCCTCGGCGTCGCGCAGGAAGTTGCCCGGGCGGGCGTCGAGATAATCGACGCCGCGCCACAGGGCCGGTGGCGTGCCGTCGAGCACGCGCGCCCGCAGCGCCCGCTGGAGCTCGAGGTCCAGCACGCCGAGCTCGCGTAGGAGGCCTAGCTGGCCCTCGACCTCGGCGCGCAGCGCGAGCGGGTCGGCCGGCTGACGCGGGCCCGAGGCGTAGAGCGTCGCGAAGAGCGCCGCGAGCTCCGGCTGGGGCGCGGGGGCGCCAGGGTCGAGCTCGGCGCCGTCGATGAACTCGACCCACAGCTCGTTCGCGTAGCGCGCGAGCTTGCGCGGCAGCAGTCCGGTGTCGCGCAGCGACTCGAGCAGCGTGGCGGTGCGCTCGGCCTGCGCGGCGTCCGCGAACACGATCTGCTTGAGGTCGCGACCCGCGACGGTGACGCGATACACGCGCTGGCGCTTCACGTGCCCGCCGCGCAGCGAGCGCTCGATGCGGCGCAGGCGCTGGACCCAGGGCTCGAGGCGCCGCTTGCGGTACGACGTCACGCGCCGGGCGATGTAGCACGGCCGCGCCTGTGACGCCGGAAGAAATGCGATAGGTTGCGCCGCATGCACGAGTCGCTCCTCGCCCATGTGCTCGACGTCGTGCGCGCGGCTCCGCTGCGCAAGGACCCGTTCGCGCACATCTACTACGAGAACATCTGGCCCGAGGCGTTCTATGCGGAGCTGCTCGCGGCGCTGCCGGATCCGAGCCTCTTCGAGCCGCTCTACCACAAGGACGCGCTGCGCCCGGACGGCACCACCACGCGCAGCACCTTCACACTCGCGTCCGAGCCGCTGGCCGCGCTGCCCGCGCCCGCGCGCCGCACGCTCGAGACCGCAGCGGCGGCGATCGGCAGTCCCTCGCTGCGCGACGCGCTGCTCGCCCGCTACGAGGACGTGCTGCGCGAGCGCTTCCCCACGCGCTACCAGGAGCTCGCGCTCGAGGGCACCGTCAAGCTCCAGCGCGACGAGCCCGGCTACAAGATCGGGATCCACCCCGACACGAGCGACAAGGTGGTGCTGCTCCAGCTGTATCTCGCGCCCGACGACGCGCACACCGAGATGGGGACGGCGCTCTACCGCCGCGAGGGGCAGGGCTTCGCCATCGCGGACACGCTGCCGTTCCGGCGCAACAGCGGGTACTCGTTCGCGCGCACCGAGACGTCGTGGCACGGAGTCGAGCCGATCGGAGCGCTCCGCTACTCGCTCACCCTGAACTACCGCCTCGAGAGCCAGAAGCTGCGGCGCACCTTCAAGAAGCGCGTGCTGCGCCAGCTGAAGCGCTTCGTGCAGACGGCGCGGGGCCGAGCGTCGTAAGCGGCAGGGAAAGCCGGCGCGTGTAGCGGAAGCCGCGCAGCGCGCGCGCGGCGCCATCGCCCGCGGCGGCCAGCCAGGCGTCGGCGCCTTCGCGCAGCCCGCCGCGCGCCGAGACCGCGTGCTCCGCGTAGCCGAGCTGCGCGAGCAGCTCGGGGACGCTCCGCAACGGGGTCTCGAGGGCGCGCGCTGCGCGGTCGGTCAGGCGGATGCGCAGCAGCAGGGCGAGCTGCTCCGGCGTGAGATCGCGCGTGAAGCGGCCGACCGAGGCCGCCGAGACGGCATCGTCGGGGGTCAGGTTCCAGTGCGCGCCGGAGGACTGCTTCTTGCGCCAGTTCTCGCGGTAGGTGCCGGGCGTGTCCGCCTTCGGCATCTGCGGAGCGTCCGGGAGACCGAGATGGGCGTAGACGCGCGCGAGGGTCGGCGCCGTGTCGGCCACGAGGTCCTCGTAGCGGATCTCCAGGTACGAGGGATGGCCGCGCGCACGCAGACCCGCGAGCGTGTCGTAGAGCCAGCGGCTGCCGCCCCCGTAGAGCGACTTGCCGCGCTTCACCAGCGACGCAGCGACGTCGCGGCCATCGCGGACCAGGTGGACGAGGCGCGCACGCGGATTCTCGCGCGTCAGCCGCGCGAAGGCGTAGACGTTGGTGGGCGTCTTCTCGACGAAGTGCGTCGCGCCCACCCGCGCGCACATGTGCTCGGCCAGCAGGGCGTGCAGCTCGGCCACGTCGCGCGCACGCGCGGCCCAGGCCGCGAGGAGCTCGCGGTCGATGCCGAGCTTGCGGCGCCGGCTCATGAAGCTCACGACCTGCTTGTAGCCGTTCGCGAGTCGGCGGCGCGCGAGCAGCGCGTCGAGCGACTCGGCGAAGACTGCAACGTCGAGCGTCTCCGGGTGGTTGAAGAAGTTGAGCTCCGGAGCGCTGACCACCTGCGGATGGCGCGAGAGCAGGTGGATCAACAGGGTGGTGCCGCTGCTGCCGCAACCACCGACGACCGCGAGCCCCGTCTCCCCCATGGCGCCACAAGGTATCGTCCCGGCCATGCGCGTGTACGAGCGGGCCTTCCCGGGCGAGCCCGCCTATGACGTCGCCGTGTCGCGCGCGCTGCTGCTCGGGGCGGCAGACGGCTCGCAGCCCGAGAGTCTGCGCCTGTACCGGCCGGACGACGTGGTCGCCTTCTCGGTCAGCGATGCCTCGCGGCCGGGGTTCGGTCGCGCCCTCGAGGCGGCACGCGCCGCGGGCTTCGACGCGTCGCTGCGGCTGGCCGGCGGCAGCGCCGCGGTCTTCCATCGCGACACCGTCGCGTTCGCCTGGTGCCTGCCCGCCGCGGATGCGCGCCGCGACATCCGCCCGCGCTTCGAGCGCGTGGCCGAGCTCGTGGCGGCGGCGCTGCGCCGCCTCGGCGTCGACGCGCAGGTTGGCGAGGTGGAGGGGGAGTACTGCCCGGGCGCGTACAGCGTGAACGCGGGCGGGCGGCGCAAGCTGATGGGCGTGGGGCAGCGCATCGTGCAGGGCGCCGCCCACGTCGGCGGCGTCCTCGTCGTCGACGGCAGCGCGCGGGTGCGCGACGCACTGGTGCCGGTCTACGCGGCGCTCGGTCTCGACTGGCGGCCGGAGACCGCGGGCAGCGTCGTGGACGAGGTCGGGCCGCTCGCGTGGGAGTCCGTGCGCGACGCGCTGCTCGCCGAGGTCGGCGCGCGCTGTGCGCTCGAGCGGGCCGCCCTCGACGAGGCGGTGCTCGCGCGGGCACGCGAGCTGGAGGCGCGTTTCCGCGCGCAAGCGCGCTGAGCTCGCTTGCAGCGCGCGAGGCCCGATGCGATGGTCGGGCCCGTGCCGTTCCCGCTGCGCGCCGTGGCGATCACACTCGCCGTCGCCACCTGGCTCGGCTGCGGTGCCGCCGAGCACCGCGACATCCTCGGCACGGAGAAGAAGCTCTACTCGCAGTTCGACGAGGAGCTCGTCGTCCGCGACTTCTTCCAGGATCGCCGCGGCGGCGTCTTCCTCGACGTCGGCGCGAGTCAGCCCGTCCAGAACAGCACGACCTACTACCTGGAGAAGCACCTCGGCTGGACTGGCATCGGCATCGACGCGCTCGTCGAGCACTACATGAGCTGGAAGATGACCCGCCCGCAGAGCGAGTACCTGGTCTACCTCGTCACCGACCACTCGGGCACGAAGGAGACCTTCTACCACGCGGTGGAGAGCCCCCTCTCCTCGGTGCAGAAGGACCGCGTCTTCGCCGGCCGCACGCTCACGGCCACGCCGGTCGAGGTCGAGACCACCACGCTCGACAAGGTGCTCGACGACCGCGGCATCGAGAAGATCGACTTCCTCTCGATGGACATCGAGGAGTCCGAGCCGCCCGCGCTGGCGGGCTTCGACATCGAGCGCTTCCGGCCGGAGCTCGTGTGCATCGAGGCATCGCCGTCGATCCGCGAGCAGCTGCTCGCCTACTTCGATGCCCACGGCTACGAGCGCATCGATCGCTATCTGGAAGCCGATCCCATCAACTGGTACTTCCGGCCTCGCCGGTAGGGAGCCGCCATGCACACTCGACCTCTCCGCTCTGCTTCATTCCTGGCAGCGCGCGTCGCGCTCGCGGCGGCCGTGCTCGCGGCGGCGCCGGGCGCGCGCGCCGACGAGACCTGCATGTCGCCCTACATGGCGAAGATCGTCGGCCAGGAGGACTTCGTCTACGTGTGGACGCTCGGCGAGGAGGGCGTCGGCGACGGGCAGGACAAGCTGGTGACCGTCGACGTGAACCCCGCGTCGCCGAACTTCGGCAAGGTCGCGCACACGCTGTCGGTCGGCGGCCGCAACGAGGCCCACCACTCGGGACTCACCGACGACCGCATGTACCTGTGGGCGGCCGGGCTCGACAGCAGCCGCATCTTCATCTTCGACCTGCACAGCAATCCCGCGCGACCGCGCCTCGCGAAGACGATCGACGACTTCGTGGCGAAGAGCGGCGGCGTGGTCGGGCCCCACACGCTCTACGCGCTGCCGGGTCGCATGCTGGTGACCGGCCTCTCGAACGAGAAGGACGGCGGCGGGCGCACGGCGATGGTCGAGTACGCGAACGACGGCAGCTACGTCGCGACCCACTGGATGCCCACCAACACCGACCTGCGCGGCGCGAAGAAGGGCACGCTGGCAGACGGCTACGGCTACGACGTGCGCGCGCTGCCGCGCCTCAATGCGCTGATCTCGTCGTCGTTCACCGGCCGCAACAATTACATGATGGATTTCGGCAAGCTGCTGGCCGACCCCGAGGCGATGAAGCACTTCGGCAACACGGCGGTCGTCTGGAACCTCCACGCACGCCGCCCGGTGCAGGTGCTCGACGTCCCGGGCGCGCCGCTCGAGATCCGCTGCGCCTGGGCCGGCAACCACAACTGGTGCTTCACCTCGACGGCGCTGACGTCGAAGCTCTGGCTGATCGCGGCCGACGCGCAGGGCAGCTGGTCGGCGAAAGCCGTGGCCGACATCGGCGACCCGGCGAAGACCCCCCTGCCGGTCGACATCTCGATCTCCGCCGACGACACGCGCCTGTGGGTCGACACGTTCATGGACGGCAAGGCGCGCCTCTTCGACATCAGCGATCCGCAGAGCCCGAAGCAGGTCTACGAGGCGCGCATCGGCAAGCAGGTCAACATGGTGTCGCAGAGCTGGGACGGGAAACGCGTCTACTTCACGTCGTCGCTGCTCGCGAACTGGGACAAGCAGGGCGCCGACGGCGAGCAGTTCCTGCGCGGCTACGGCTGGGACGGCCGGCAGCTCGCGAAGCGCTTCGAGATCGACTTCGAGGCACAGGGGCTCGGCCGCCCGCACCAGATGCGCTTCGGGGCGTACGCGCTCTACGGCATGACCCATCCCGACGCGGAGACCGGCCTCGCCAGCCGTTGAATCAGGGCATGCGTCTACTGCTCCCCCTGCTGCTCGCCGCGCTCGTCGCGTCGCCGCTGCGCGCGGACGACCCGGTGCGGCTGCGCGCCGACGATCCGGCGCGGCTGCCGGCTCCCGAGCCGGGCAGCTACGCACTGCCGTCGCTCGGCGACGCCGGCAACGGCGCCGTGCTCGAATCGGACGGCACGCCGACGACCCTGCACGCACTCTTCGACGATCGCGTGGTACTGCTCGCGTTCATCTACTCCGCCTGCGGCGACGCGCAGGGATGCCCCATGGCGACGGCCGTGTTCCACCGCGTCGGGCGCCTGCTCAAGGACGACGCCGAGACGCGCGACCGGCTGCGCGTGCTGAGCCTGAGCTTCGATCCTGACCGCGACACGCCCGACGCGATGGCGCGCGTGGCCGAATCGGTCGCGCGCGAGGATCTCGACTGGCGCTTCCTGACGACGCGCTCCGAGGCGCAGCTCCTGCCGATCCTCTCGGCCTACGGGCAGACGCGCGTCGAGGAGCGCGACGAGAGCGGCGACGCGACGGGCCGGCTCGCGCACATCCTGCGCGTCTTCCTGATCGATCCCGAGGGCCGCATCCGCAACATCTACGGCGCGTCGTTCCTCGAGGCCGAGCTCGTGGTGGCGGATGTAAAGACCCTGCTGGCGGAGACACGACCGCCCGCGGCGGGGGCAGCGCCGTGAAGCGCCTGCATGCAGCCGCTGCGTGGCTCGGCGTCGCGCTCACGCTCGTGGCCTGCGGCGAGCAGCGAGTAGCGGGGCCGCCGCGCCGCGACATCCTCGGCACCGAGAAGAAGCTCTACTCGCAGTTCGACGAGGAGCTGATCATCCGCGACTTCTTCCAGGACCGCCGCGACGGCTTCTTCCTCGACATCGGCGCCGCGGACCCCGACGTCAACAACACCACCTACTACCTGGAGAAGCATCTCGGCTGGGAGGGCATCGCGGTGGACGCGGTGCTCGAGTACTCGGTGCTGTGGCAGATGAAGCGGCCGCGCAGCGTCTTCTACCAGTTCTACGTGACCGACCACGCGGACACGGTCGAGCCGTTCTACCGGGCTGCCGTTCGCACCCTGTCCTCGAACCAGAAGGACCGCATGTGGGGCGACCAGAAGATCGACTCGGTCGAGACCCAGGTGCAGACGATCACGCTGACGCGGCTGCTCGACGACCACAAGGTCGTGGACCTCGACCTGCTCTCGATGGACATCGAGGAGTCCGAGCCCGCCGCGCTGGCCGGCTTCGACATCGACCGCTTCCGGCCCGAGCTCGTGTGCATCGAAGCGGTGGAGCGGATCAAGCCGCAGCTCCTCGCCTACTTCGACGCGCACGGCTACGAGCGGATCGACCGCTATCTCGAGCACGACGCGGTCAACTGGTACTTCACCCCGAAGGCGAAGTAGGGGCCGCGCGGCCTTCGGCCGCTTGCTAGCGCTTTCGCAGGCTCGCCGAGAGCGCGCGCTTGCGCAGGCGCAGGCTCTTCGGCGTGACCTCGAGCAGCTCGTCCTCGGCGATCCAGCCGAGCGACCACTCGACGGCGACGAGGCGCGGCGGGGTCAGCACGACGTTCTCGTCCTTCCCGGCGGCGCGGATGTTCGTGAGCTTCTTGGCGCGCGAGACGTGCACGTTCATGTCGCCCGCGCGTCGATTCGCGCCGACGATCATGCCCTCGTAGCAGGGCACCCCCGGGCCGACGAAGAGATCCGCACGCTCCTGGATCTTCCAGAGCGCGTAGGCCGTCGTCTCGTTGCCTTCGGTCGCGACGATGGCGCCGACCGTGCGGGTCGGAAGGTCGCCGCTCCACGGCTCGTAGCCGCGGACGGTGCGGTGCAGGATGCCCTCGCCACGCGTGTCGGAGAGGAACTCGCTGCGGTAGCCGAACAGGCCGCGGCTCGGCACGATGAACTGGAGGATGCTCGTGGCGCCGCGGCGCTCCATCGCGACGATGCGCGCACGCCGCTGCGAGAGCTTCTCGAGCACCGCGCCCTGGCACGCCTCGGGCACCTCGGCGACGACGTCCTCGACCGGCTCGCAGCGCCGTCCGTCGACCTCGCGCGTGATGATCTCCGGGCGCGAGACGGTGAACTCGTAGCTCTCGCGGCGCATCTCCTCGACGAGCACGCCGATCTGCATCTCGCCGCGCGCAGCCACCTCGAAGATCTCGGGGCTCTCGGTCGGCTCGATGCGGATCGAGACGTTGCCGAGCGCCTCGCGTCGCAGCCGTTCGCCGATCTGGCGCGACGTGACGAACTTCCCCTCGCGGCCCGCGAGCGGCGAGTTGTTGACGGAGAAGCGCACGCGCACGGTCGGCGGGTCGACCATCACGCGGGGCAGGGCCTCCTGCGCCGAGGGGTCGCAGACCGTGTCGCCGATCTCGATCGAGTCGACGCCGGCGATCATGCAGAGATCGCCCGCGGCGGCCTCCTCGATCTCGACCCGGTCGACGCCGAGTGCGCCGAAGAGCTTGGTGACGCGGAAGCTCTGCGGCGGGCCCTCGGCGGGAATGCGCACGACCGTGGTGCCGCGGCGGAGCTTCCCGCGCGCGACCCGGCCGATCACGAGACGGCCGAGGAACTCGTCGTAGGACAGGGTCATGGCCTGGAACTGGAGCGGACCGTCGACGTCGACGAGCGGGGCCGGGGCGTGCTCGAGCAGGGCCTCGAGCAGCGGCCGCAGGTCCTTGCGCGGGGCGTCGGCCTCGCGCGCGGCGCCGCCCTGCTTGGCCGAGGCGTACACCACCGGGAAGTCGAGCTGGGTGTCGTCCGCGCCGAGCTCGACCAGCAGGTCGAAGACCTCGTCCAGCACCTGAGCCGCGCGCTGCTCCGGGCGGTCGATCTTGTTCACCACCAGGATGGGGCGCAGGCCGTGCTCGAGCGCCTTGCGCAGCACGAAGCGCGTCTGCGGCATGACGCCTTCCACGGCGTCGACCAGCAGCAGCACGGCGTCGACCATGCCGAGCACGCGCTCGACCTCGCCGCCGAAGTCGGCGTGGCCCGGCGTGTCGACGAGATGGATGTGCACGCCCTCGAAGCGGATCGCGGTGTTCTTCGCGTGGATGGTGATGCCGCGCTCGCGCTCCTGCGCGTCGCTGTCCATCACCCGCTCGACCGCGGCGACCTTGGGCGGCAGCGCGCCGGTCTGGCGCAGCAGCCCATCGAGCAACGTCGTCTTGCCATGATCGACGTGCGCGATGATCGCGAGGTTGCGGACTTCCTTCCGGGGCGCCTGCATGGGGCGCGCAGGCTAGCAGACGATGTGCGAAGCGCCTGCCGCGCCCGGAGGCACGCAACGCCCAGGTGCCACCCGTGGAGGCGCAACGCCCAGGTGCCACCCGGAGGCGCAACGCCCAGGTGCCCCCCGTGGCACCTGGGCGTTCCTCGCGGCGACTCCGATGCGAGTCGGAGCGCGTCCGAGGCGCGCTCTAACGCGATGCCTGCTGCGTCTGCAGCTTGAGCTCCGCGCGGCGGTTCTGTTGCCACGCGGACTCGTCGTGACCCGGATCCACCGGGCGGTTCTCGCCGAAGCTGACGGTCTGGAGCCGCGACGCCGGGACGCCGAGGTCCTTCAGGTAGCGCGAGACGACACCCGCGCGGCGCTCGCCGAGCGCCATGTTGTACTCCTCGCTGCCGCGCTCGTCGCAGTGTCCCTCGATCGTGAGGCGCGTCCACTGGGCGCTCTCCTTGAGCTCCTGCGCGTTCTCCTTGAGCGCGCTGCGCGCGTCGTCACGCAGCTCCCAGCGCTCGAAGTCGAAGTAGACGACTTCGAGCTGCGGCGTCGTCGCCGGCGCCATCGACGGGGCCTGCGTCTCGTTGCGAGTCACCTGGGGGCTCGGCGTGCCGGCACTCTCCGGCGGCTTGCCCTTCGTCGACTGACAGGCCACGGCTCCGAGCAGGCAAAGGGTCGCGATCGCACTCGCGCGTGTCGCGCGTTGAAACGGACTCATCTCTCGATCACCTCTTCTACCGGCAAGTCGCCCCGTCCCGGTCGCATCCGGTGGGGGGCGGAATCGG
>Ga0075421_100002317_pt1 | contig 22692 bp, 21 predicted proteins | sample SoiMetdeltSBSDD5_FD_75292 | JGI IMG/M metagenome (GOLD analysis project Ga0075421, IMG submission 75292) | Bulk soil microbial communities from a Populus tree surrounding site in Tennessee, USA - Soil MetaG P. deltoides SBSDD5 | ecosystem: Environmental > Terrestrial > Soil > Tree plantation...
TAAGTTCACTAAGTTCACGGAGAGAGGCGCCTTTTTGCGTGTCCGGTGTGAACTTATCATCGGATCGCCTCCTCGATCGCCGCTTCGATCTCGGCGATGGTGAAGGGCTGGCCCGACACCTTGCTCAAGGGCTTCGCATCGACCAGGAACTGGTCGCGAAGCAGTGTCTTCAATTGTCCGCTGTTCATTTCCGGGACGAGGATATGATCAAAGCTCTTGAGTAGGACAGCCAAATTTTTCGGGAAGGGCGCGATGTAGCGGATGTGGACGTGGCTGACGTCCAGCCCGCGGGCGCGCGACCGCCTCACGGCCTGGTGGATCGGGCCGAAGGTCGAGCCCCAGCCGACCACCACCATCCGGCCGTTGTTCGTTCCCAGGCAGACGTCCTGGTCCGGGATCGAATCCGCGACGCCGGCGACCTTGGCGGCGCGCAGCCGGGTCATCTCGGCATGGGCCTCGGGCGAATAGTCGATGTTGCCGGTGCCCGGATTCTTCTCGATGCCGCCGATGCGATGCTCGAGGCCCGGCGTGCCCGGCTTGATCCACGGCCGCGCGAGGTCGCCGTTGCGTTGGTAGGGCATAACCTGGTCATTGTCGGGTTCCAGCGCCGAGCCTTCGGCAAAGCTCACCGGGAAGGGATCGTAGCCCGACATGTCCGGCACCTTCCACGGCTCGGCTGCATTGGCGATATAGCCGTCGGTCAGCAGCATCACCGGAGTCATGTAGCGGGTGGCGATCCTCACCGCTTCGATCGCGCAGTCGAACGCATCGGCCGGCGAGCGGGCGGCGATCACCGGCAACGGCGCGTCGCCGTTGCGGCCATAGACCGCCTGGTAGAGATCGGACTGTTCGGTCTTGGTCGGCAGGCCGGTCGACGGCCCGCCGCGCTGCGAGTTGACGATCACCAGCGGCAATTCGGTCATCACCGCCAGCCCCATCGCCTCGCCCTTCAGGGCAATTCCCGGGCCCGACGATGAGGTGACGCCGAGATGCCCCGCGTAGCTGGCGCCGATCGCGGCGCAGATCGCCGCGATCTCATCTTCGGCCTGGAAGGTAGTGATGCCATATTCCTTGAGGCGCGACAGGTGATGCAGGATCGGCGACGCCGGAGTGATCGGATAGGAGCCGAAGAACATCGGCAGTCCGGCCAGCTGCGACCCAGCGATCAATCCGAGCGACAGCGATTCTGCGCCGGTTATGGTCCGGTAGAGACCGGGCTCGGCCGGCGCTGCGTCGACATGGCGTTGATGGATTTGCCCGCCAATCTCGATGGTCTCGCCATAGGCGTGGCCGGCGTTGAGCGCGGCAATGTTGGCCTCGGCCAGCTCCGGCTTCTTGGCGAATTTGGCATTGAGCCAGTCGACGATCGGCTCTCGGTTGCGGTCGAACATCCATAGGGCCAGGCCCAAGGTCCACATGTTCTTGCAGCGGAGGGCCTCTTTGTTGCCGAGCCCGAACGGCTTCACCGCATCCAAGGTCAGCTGCGAGATGTTGAAGTGAACCAGCTGCCATTTCGCCAGGCTGCCGTCTTCCAGCGGGTTCGCGTCATAGCCCGCCTTGGCGAGGTTGCGCGGCGTGAATTCGCCTTCGTCGGCGATGATGAGGCCGCCTTCGCGCAGCGCCTTGGTGTTCATTTTGAGCGCGGCCGGGTTCATCGCGATCAACACGTCGGGTGCATCGCCCGCTGTCTCGATCGCCGAGGAACCGAAATTGATCTGGAAGGCGGAGACGCCGAAGGTCGTCCCCTGCGGCGCGCGGATCTCGGCCGGGAAGTCGGGGAACGTCGCAAGGTCATTGCCGGCAAGCGCGGTCGACAGGGTGAACTGGCCGCCGGTCAGCTGCATGCCGTCGCCGGAATCGCCGGCAAAACGGACGACAACCGCTTCTTGCGGCGGATGGGCGCGGGCTTCCTTTTCGGTAACCTGGTGAGTGGCCGTGGCCATGATTGTCCTTCGAGTATGGGTTTGAAACCCACTTTAGGACTGTGAAGGTGATTCCGCCACCTTCTTGTAGGGGCCCGTCACGCCGCTCCCAGCCGGGCGTTCCAGTCGATCCGGCTCAGCATGACGACTGAAATCGCGTAGGCCAGCGCAATTCCGGCGGCGACCGCGCCCATGCGGTTGGACGGCACGAGATGCCAAGCCGCAATCACGAAAATGATCCGCATGGCGAGGTGGACATAACCAACAGGGTGGCTGACGGTCCAAGAAAAGACCACCCAATGCAGCGCAAAGCAAATACCGATTGTAACCGGGAACAGCTCGGGCGCGTATATCCATACCATGATATGGACCGACCAGGTCGCCAGAGCCATCCAGCGCCCCTTTGCCGCCAAGCCGAATAGCGGGTTTTCTTCAGCCGAGCCAAGTTCCTCGCCGCGGACCTTCATCATCAGCGCGCCGATCGGCATGATCGACCAGAAGCAGAGGGTCAGGATGAGATTATGCCAGCGCGGGTCGAACAACAGGCTGAGCGCGGCGGCTGTCGAGTAAACGATAGCGCCCGTGATCGGCAGTGCCATCGAACCCTTGCGGCGCGTGATGAAATCCAGCCGCATTTCCTGAAATGTCATGAGAGAGCCCCTTCCAGATGCGCTGCCTCTAGGCCGTGATCGCGTTTGTGGGTAGGTCAGCCGCCATGACCGACGATCATCTCTATCGTCGCGGGGTCGGCGTCATGCTGATCAACGCCGACAAACATGTCTTCGTCGGGCGGCGGATCGATAATCGGGACGAGGCCTGGCAAATGCCGCAGGGCGGGATCGACCAGGGCGAGGAGCCCTGGCCCGCTGCGCTTCGCGAACTCGAAGAAGAAACGGGAATCCGGCCCAAGCTGGTCCAGCAAGTTGCCGGCCATCCCCAGCAGCTACGCTACGATATCCCCGAAGCGCTCGCCTCGCGCCTGTGGGGCGGCAAGTGGAAGGGCCAGCTACAGGACTGGTACCTGGCTCGCTTCCTGGGAACGAATGCGGACGTCAACATCGCAACGAAACAGCCCGAATTCAGCCACTGGAAGTGGGTCGAGCCGCAATTGCTTCCTGAGCTGATCGTGCCGTTCAAGCGCGATCTATACCGCGAGCTGTTGCGGGGGTTCGCGGCACATCTTTGAGGTCGCTAACCTCGCTGATTCGCCGTGAAGAAGCCGATCCCACCGCCGACGATGGCGCCGACGATCGGTCCCACAAACGGCAGCGGTATGGCCACAACCGCGCCGATTGCGGCTGCGATCGCTGTTCGCTTCGCGACTGGATTCTCGAGCATCATCGTCACTCCCTAATAGGTGTATTATATTTATAATACACGAAAGAGTCCATGGTTCCAAATGGCAAGATCGCTGAGGGGTTCTCGGACTGGCTTTGAGCGGCTAGAGGCCCTGCATGGGGGAAATGACCAGTCTGGAACGCGCCTGCGTTGAAGCGGCTTCGGCCGAGCCGATGCTTGCGCAGGTCGAGAACTGGTGCGGAGTCAATTCAGGGTCACACAACCTTGACGGGCTAGCAGCCATCGGCGCCCGGCTAGCCGGTGCCTTCGCCGATTTGCCTGGCGAATTGGCGATGCGCGACCCTATGCCGGTCGAGGCGATCGACGCGGCAGGAAAGCCGCTTGAAATCCCGCACGGCAAGAACCTGCATTTGAAGGTACGGCCCGACGCCCCGGTCCAACTGCTTTTCACCGGCCATATGGACACGGTATTCGCCGCCGATCACGCCTTCCAATCGCTGGCGTGGTTGGAGCCCGGCAAGGTTCTGAACGGTCCGGGAGTGGCCGACATGAAGGGCGGCATCGCTGTGATGTTGGCCGCGCTGAAGGCGGTCGAGGGTAGCCCGGCGGCAAGCGTGCTCGGCTATGAAGTCGTCATCAACAGCGACGAGGAAGTCGGCTCATTGGGATCGGCCGCGCTGATCGCCGAAGCCGCGCAGGGCAAGCGCGCGGCCCTCACCTATGAGCCGTCGGCCCTGCCCGATGGAACGCTGGCCGGCGCACGTCCGGGCAGCGGCAATTTCGCATTCACCGTCCACGGCCGATCTGCCCATGCCGGCCGCAATCCTGAAGAGGGCCGCAACGCCCTCATCGCAGCCGCCGACCTGGCACTGCGTCTCAAGGCCGCAATTGGCCCGGGCCTCAAGGTCAATCCGGCCAAGATCGACGGCGGTTCACCCAACAATGTCGTTCCCGACCTTGCTGTGCTCCGCGTCAACATGCGGCCCGAGACGCTCGATGACCAGGCCCGCGCCCTGGCGCTGATTGAAGCCTCATTGACCGCGGTCGCCGCCGAACATGATGTGCAGATCCATGCCCATGGCCATTTCGCCCGGCCGCCCAAGCCGATGACGCCGGAGATGGAGGCATTGTTCAAACTGGTCCAACGGGCCGGCGCGGACCTCGGGCAATCGATCGCCTGGAAGTCGACCGGCGGCGTTTGCGACGGCAACAATATCGCCGCCTGCGGCGTGCCCGTGATCGACACGATGGGCGTGCGCGGCGGAAGCATTCATTCGATGGAGGAATTTCTGATCGTCGATAGCCTTGCCGAGCGGGCCGCGCTTTCCGCCCTCTCCATTGTTCGCCTGGCGGAGGGTGCATGAGCTGCCGCATCCGTGCTGCGCGGCCCGACGATGTGCGCGCATTCTACGACCTCGCCAAGCTGACCGGCGGCGGGTTCACCAACTTGCCGGCCGAAAAGGGGACGCTGGAAGCCAAGCTGGCCAGGTCTGAAGACGGCTTCAGTCGTGAAGGCGAGAACCCGGCGGACGACCTTTATGTCTTCATGCTGGAGAATGTCGAAACCGGCCAGATCCGCGGGACCTGCCAGATATTCGGCGCGGTCGGTACCGACCGGCCCTTCTACAGCTATCTGATTTCCACGCTGGCGCAGAAGAGTGAGGAGCTCGGCCGGATCTTCCGCAACCAGACTTTGAACCTCACCACCGATCTTGAGGGCTTCAGCGAAGTCGGCGGCCTGTTCCTCCACCCGCAGGAGCGCGCCGGCGGCCTCGGCATGCTGCTCGCCCGCTCGCGCTATCTGTTCATCAAGCAGCATCGCCCGCGGTTCGGCGACAGCGTGCTGGCAGAGCTTCGCGGCGTGATGGACCAGTCGGGCAATTCACCTTTCTGGGACGCGATCGGCGGGCGCTTCTTCGGCATGAGCTTTCCCGAGGCAGACGAATTCAACGCGGTCCACGGCACGCAATTCATCGCTGACCTGTTCCCCAAGACATCGATCTATGTTTCGATGCTGCCGGAGAGCGCCCGCGCGGTAATGGGCCAGCCGCACCCGACCGGTCGGGCCGCGCTCAAGATGCTGGAGAATGAGGGCTTCGACTGGGATAGCTATATCGACATCTTCGACGGCGGCCCGACGGTCACCTGCCGGACCGACAAGATCAAGACGGTAATGGAGTCTGAGTGGGTGCGCGTTGCGGGCGCCAACGGCAATGGCGGGCCGACGATGATGCTCGCCGCCGGGGTAAAGCATGACTTCATCGCCTGCTATGGTCAGGTGACCAAGACAGATAACGGCGAACTGCTGATCGATCCAAAAGCGATGGACATGCTCAACATCGGGGCGGGTGATCGTGTGTTGGCGGTATCGCGGTGAGCGTCATCAGGGAAATCAACTTCGACGGCATCGTCGGGCCGAGCCACAATTATGCCGGCCTTAGCCTTGGCAACCTTGCTTCCGCCCGCAATGCGGGGGCGGTGTCTCAGCCGCGCGCTGCAGCGCTGCAGGGCCTCGACAAGATGCGCTCCAACCTTGCGCTTGGACTAGTTCAGGGCATCTTCGTCCCCCAGCCGCGCCCGGCTCGTCCCTGGCTTGGGGAACTTGGGACCAGCATCGAGGCGGCCGAGCACCACATTGCTGCCAATGCAATGAGCGCGTCGGCGATGTGGGCAGCCAATGCGGCTACCGTCAGCCCCGCGCCAGATACTGCCGACGGCAGGTGCCACCTTACGGTCGCCAACCTCCGCACCATGCCGCACCGCAGCCATGAGTGGGTCGCAACGCTGGCACAGTTGCGAGCGGCGTTCACCGCCAGAGCATTTGCGGTCCATGGCCCGATTCCGTCGGCCTTCGGCGACGAGGGCGCGGCCAACCATATGCGCCTCGCCCCTTCGCACGGTGAAGCAGGCGTCGAGGTGTTCGTCTATGGCGTGACGGGCGGCCCCTTCCCCGCCCGCCAGCATGTCGAAGCATCGAGGGCGATCGCCCGGCTTCATGGGCTCGACCCGGCGCGCACCATCTTCGCCGCGCAGAGTGAGGAAGCGATTGCCGCCGGCGCCTTCCATAATGACGTGGTGGCCGTAGCCAACGGGCCGGTGCTGTTCGCGCATGAAATGGCGTTTACCGATCGCGACGCGTTGGTCGACGAGCTGGCCGCCAAGGTGCCGGGCTTCGAGCTGGTAGAAGTGCCCAATGCCGAGGTGCCGCTGGCCGATGCAGTCAAAAGCTATTTGTTCAACGCCCAGCTGGTGACCCCGCCCGACGGTGCGATGACATTGGTGGCGCCGACCGAATGCCGCGATACGCCGACGGTCGCGGCCTGGATCGAACGGCATCTCGCGTCGAATGGCGCGATCCGGCGAGTCAATTTCGTCGATGTCCGCCAGTCGATGGCCAACGGCGGCGGGCCAGCCTGCCTGAGGCTTCGCGTGCAGTGCGACCCAGCCGATGTCGACCAGCGGTTCCTGGTCGACGAGGGCAAGCTCGACCGGTTGGCCGACGTCATTGCCCGACACTGGCCGGCGGAAATTGCATCGGAAGAAATTCAGTCTGAAACGCTGGTCGCGGACATCGAGCGTGCCCGCCTCGCATTGCTTGAAAGCCTGGATTTGGCCGAGCTTCACTAGCTCGTTTTGGGACAGGGCGCCGAAAGCGATTCGACCCGACTCAATTCTTCGGTTACCGAAGAGTTGTTAAAGGCCAGTTAACCACTGTCCTTAATCGGGAAAGGGCGGAACGGCGCCATCCGCGTGGCGTTTGCTTAACGAAATGAAGATGCTTCGGAAGATCGGCCGACTGTTTGTCATCAAGACGCGCCTCGAGGCGTATCTGGTGACTTACGCAATCGCGGTTGGCGCCATCGAGCGGGGCTTCCACTACCTGCAGAATTATCCCGGCAATGCCGGATTGATCCTGGCGGCCGCCTGCCTCGGCGTGCCATTCATCGCCGGCGCAAAGCTGCTCGACAGCGTCCGCCCAGATGCCGAAGCGACCACCCCGCAAATGAAGCAAGTTCGCCGCCGGCCGGAGCCGCGCAGGCTTAGTCGTAGTCGACCCAGAGATCGCCGCCCGGTCCGCGGTTTAGCGTTACCACGGTCACGTCACAAAGATTGACGCCGGTAAAGGTAGCGGACTTACCATCCGTCAGCCGCGCCTGAATGTCGAACGCGCAGTCGGGATCGGCGAAGGCCACCGCAACGCGAGAGCCTTGTGCGGGATTTCCACCAAGTGGCTGCCACGCCGCGGTTCCGACGCGGCGGATCTGCATCGAAGCGATGGCGGCGCCAGTCTTGTTGACCAGCGTGAAATTGCCGGCACCGGCAAATGCGTGCGCGGGCTGGGCGAACATCGCCAGGCCAAGCAACGGGGCGATCAAGCGTTTCATAGCTGTAATATAATCCAGAGAGCGGTCGATTCAAAGGTTGGCGCGCGCCCTCCCCGCTCGTCGGACGCGCGCCAGGCCCCCGCAGCTATGCTGCGAACGCCGAAGGCTGGTGCGGGCGCGAGCGGGTGATAAACACCGCCGCGGCCGGCTGACGATAGCTTTCTGACAGCGGCAACGCCGTCGAGCAGAAGCCGCATTCCGCCAAGGTCCGGCCGACAAACCAGTGGGTCCGGCCGCAACCCGGGCAATGGTTGATCTCATTTTCGCGATAAACGGCATGGTAGCCGCGTCGCGACGGATCAAATCCGGTTACGTTCGAGCTCCGCATGATCGTTCCTCCAATCCGGCGTGAACGAGCGACGAGTCGTTAGGTTTCAACGATAAGCTGATTCGCGAATCCTGTCACCTGGGTGCCACGACCCTGTCCCGCCAGGGGACGCGCAAGCCCCTGTGGATATTAACCATCACTTTACCTTTTGCGCGCAGGGTACGGGCCGCCGGAGTGATGGTCGGGGGAGTGGACCTATGGTGTCGAACCAGCGCTTTTATATGCGCCGAGCCGCAGAAGAGCGGACCGCAGCCCAGCGCGCCATTACCCCCCAGGCCCGCGAATGGCACAGCAAGCTGGCCGAAGATTTCGCCCGCCGTGCCGCCGAGAGCAGCACCGTCACCGCGACCGCCTGACACCCGTTTCACCAAGGCATCACGCCTCACCGCGTCTTTCCCCACCGTTGATCCGTCGCGGCACCCTGACGCGCCGATCCCGCCAACCGGGCCGAAGGTTAGGCGAAGGTTAGGCCAAAAACCGCAGCCTCGCGCCCGGAAGTTGACGAAGTTGACGCCACGTCCCGGTAAGATTTTACCGGACGAGCAATATGCTCCGCTCGGAACGAAGCGGGCGCAGGCCCAATGTTCACACATGTTCACACTCATGCGCACATTTGCGCGCGTCCGTTTGGGGCGGATACCAACCTTTGCGAAACATGGAGGGAGCGGCGGGGCGATCACCGCCGAGTCTATGCCGATTTCAATGCCTGTAGGACAGGAATTTTTTCAGCAACCCGGATTTGGTTCATTTCGTAAGTTGTCATCGTAATCCGCAGTAAAAATGTCATCGTAATTCCCGAGTTAACTATAAGTTTTCCTTGCCATCTAAAGAATTCGATATTGACGTAATTTACCGCTAAGATAGCTTGCGAATATCGGGAGGATTCAAAGCAGTAGTAACTCGGGACGTTGCGGTGAAGATCGCATCGGAACGCTGAAATAATCGTTTCAGTGAAGGAAGAGGATTACCTACTGTCGCAGGTCACAATCGAACGGAGGCCGGCCAATGAACAGGCTGCAATTGCTAGTCGCCACATCTGCTTTCGCGGTCCTACTTAGCTGCGCGGCACTGCAGCCGACTTCTCGATTAATCGGGGAATCTGCTGTTGATAGGGCGCTACATGAATTTGGGGCCAATCACGCGTCCTGCCAGTTGTGGACAAACTGGCAGAAAATCTGTTCTCGGACCGGCCCCGGCGGATCAACTCGCTGTAATACCGATCCGAGCAAGCCCGTTGAGCCCAGCGCTCCATTTTGTGTTCGTGACAGCCAGTCAGGATATGGCGTTCAACTTGCTGACACCAGCGAGCGCGACCGATTCTGTGCCGCTCGAAAAACGGTCGAAAGTGAATCTGATCCAGGCCAACACACAAATGTCTGCAGCAGTTACGACCCTGAACGGCCCTTCAACGGGCGCCGTCTTGCCGCGCTTCTGCACCCGGATTGCGCCGAATGGCGAGATTATCAGAGCTATTCGCTGGTCTGTACGTCCAAGGGCGACGCCAAGGCGGGAATTCCGACCTGCGAACAACTGGCCGCCCAGCAATATGAGCATCCTCGCCAGCTAGTATGCAGCAGATGGATCGGCCGAGCTTCCTGCCATCCATATCCTGTAATGGCGCGCCCCAGAACTCCCGGCGATTTAATCATCGGGTCTGATGGTAATAAAATTCCGGCGCACGGATTACTCTGCGAACAAACCCCCAACTGAAGAGTGAAGATATGTCCGGCCAGCTTGTAGTACTGAACGGGATCCCCGATTTTGACGGAAACAGCGGCACTATCGGTAGTGGCTATAGAATTGGCGATAACTACATTCTTACGGCTGGCCATGTTTTTTTTGATTGGAACCGGCAGCTAAATCCGACAATCAATGATATTGTATTTGGGCCTGGGACGCAGTTTCTCGACTATCGCGGCTATCGAAGTGCCTATCTCAGCGCGGTCATCAACGAAATAAACTTACCCGGACCGGATGCGGTCAACGAGTCTATCGAAGGGCATATTGGTTCGCGCGATTCCGTAGTCGTTCAGAAATCCGGAACGTTGGGCGCTAACGACGACGGGCTGGTTGTATTCTTAACGCCAATTGACCTGGTCAATGCCACGACTGTCTTGGCTGGATCGCAGGTGATACGAGAAGCAGACGTCACTGGCCTCGTGACGACAGGTACCGTGCTTTCGGCGGCGAGTGGCCAGCTAATATACAGCGAATTTTCACAGTATGGCGATAGTGGCGGCGCTTATTTACTCAGTTATGCCGGGCGGGATTTTGTAATTGGAACACATTCTGGAAATATCGACGCAAACGGCAATGGCAATAATGACTCAGGAGATAAGGGCGCCGGCACCTACTTTTCCTATACTGATTGGTTAAGCATAAATTTGCTCCTTGAACTTGCGCAAGCGGGCAACGTCACAGGCAGCGAACCAACCAACCTCGTAGTGGGATCGGTACAGGACGACGCCATCGCCGGGTCATTCCGGCCCGACTTACTCATGGGCCGCGATGGAAACGACGTCATTTCGGATGGTGATGATATATTGGATTTCGTCTGGGCCGACGACACTCTGGTTGGTGGAGCTGGCGACGATCAATTTACCGCGGGCGCGGGTGACGACACCATTTGGGGAGGGGACAATAACAGCGAAACAGGTCACTCAGATGGAATTGACACCGTCTCGTATGCGAACGCCCTCACAGACATTACGGTCACCATTTCCGGCGCGACCATCCCAATTGTCACGGTCCTTGACGGGTCGGGGCAGAGCGGCACGGATACCCTGCATTCTATCGAGCGAATAATCGGATCTGAGAATGCGGACACACTAGTACTGCAGACCCTTACCAATCAAATTGGTAGCGCCTTTGACTACATTGATCTTGGCGGTTCCGAGCAAGACACGGTTGATCTTTCGGCCTTGACTGGAAGCGTCACAGTAGATCTTCGCCAGACTCAATCGCAAACCATCACGTTCGGGAGCGCCGTCCTCAACATTAGGAATGCGGAGCGTGTCATTGGCACGGGGCAAGATGACACGATTTATGGGCCATCGAACGGCACGCCGACGACGATAACCGCCGGTGCGGGCAACGACACAATTCATTTGGCCGGCGCGGATCACACGGTGCTCGGTGGTGATGGCGAAGATACTATCGTCCTAACAGCTGTGACCGGCGCCAGGGTCGATGGCATAGGCCACTCTGTGACCATTGGAGGTGGTGCGTCTGGCTATTCAGACGTTGAAACAATCCAAGGCAGCTCTGGCAATGACCGCATGTTCGGCGGGGACACCGGCCATTACATCGCCGGCAGCGGGACCAGCTACCTCGAAGGCTCGGGCTCTGATGCGATCCTGGAGTCGACCACGGGCGACACTTATTTCGCCGTCAGCAACGGCGCGACGGTGATCAGCGGCGCGGGCAATGATTATATTGAAGTTAGTGGCACAGATCCCGTCATCATAAAGTTTGGCGCCGGGTCGGGCCACGACATGCTTGGGTCGTATTTCCGTTACGGTGATAATTGGGCGCAGCCCCGGAACAACGATCTCATCATTCTTGAAGGGCTCTTACCATCCGATATCGAGCTGGTCTGGAACTTCACAGAAACGCACAATGTAGGAAACAATGACGCGAACATCTGGATCCGCGATGGAGAGGCTGCAATTCGCATTATTTCTACTGGTGAAACCCTATATCTAGGAAATATACGTTACATAGCTTATCTGCAACCAAATGATTCTTCTTGGTATCTACAGCTTGGAGGTCCAAATAACTTCTCGCTCTTTACGTACGATTACGAAAGAATGGATTATCAAACGAGTTGGGGCGAGCCTGCCCCCAGCAATGATTTGGATCCTTACATCAATACCCATGAGTTAGACATTTTCTCTTTTGACGGAATCAACAAGCTAAATCTTTTTGAATTGTTTGACTTAGACAATGTCGTCGCATCAGCGCTGCCCCCCGAAACCAAGGCTGCTCAAGACCTATTATCGCGCATCGCAAATGGTAACGGTTCTGGATTGGCAGTAGGAACTTCAGGCAACGATAGCCTTAATGGCTCCAGCGCAAACGAAGATCTGCTTGCCGGTGACGGGGATGATCTACTCGATGGGGAAGGCGGAAACGATTACCTGCGTGGCGGAGACGGCGATGACACAATCACAGGTCGAGCAGGCAATGATAACATTGGCGGCGGCGGAGGTCGTGACGGCATAAATTACTCCCTGGTGGGGGCAGGCGTTACAGTCAGCCTCGCCTTGACGACCGCTCAGAATACGGGTGGCGCTGGAACGGACACCATCAGAGACATCGAAGATCTCACAGGATCCGTATTCAACGATGTCCTTGCCGGAAACGCTCAACGCAATACGATCGACGGCGGCACCGGCAACGATACCATCGATGGTGGCTCAGAGGATGACATCCTAGTTGGAGGTGCCGGGACCGATACGCTGTCATACATGACGTCGAACGCTGGCGTTAGTGTCGACCTGTCCTTGGCAGGTGAACAAGACACGACAGGTGCGGGCTATGACACCATCAGCGGCTTCGAAAATCTCACCGGTTCCGCATACGCTGACAGCCTCACGGGCGATGCCAATGCAAACAAGATCACCGGGGGATCTGGGGATGACAGCCTTTACGGGTCGGGCGGGACCGACACGCTTGATGGCGGTGCCGGCAATGATGTGATCGATGGCGGGGCTGACCGCGACATCGTGACCTATGCGTCGGCAACCGCGGGCGTTGTCGTCAATCTTTCCCTGTCAGGGCCACAGAACACCGGCGGCGGCGGCATCGACACGCTCATCGGTATCGAAAACATTGTCGGCTCAAATTTCGATGACACGCTTATCGGCTCGGCCGAGGGCAACAATATCAAAGGCGGCGCCGGAAACGATTCGATCAGCGGTAGCGGGCTTAATGATGTTCTCGAAGGCGGCGAAGGGAATGACATACTCAACGGCGATGCCGGTTTTGATGTCGTGAGCTATTCGACCGCGACCGCTGGAGTGACCGTCAGTCTCGCAATTTCCACGGCCCAAGACACGGGCGCTGCCGGTGTCGATACACTCACTGGTTTGGAACGGCTGACCGGAAGCGCTTACTCAGATGTTCTCGGTGGCTCGTCCGATGCGAACATCATCGTGGGCGGCGCAGGTAACGACAGGATAACGGGCGGCTACGGAAACGACACCCTGACGGGCGAAGCGGGAGCGGATACATTCATTTTTGACGCTGCTCTGAGCGCATCGGGCAACACGGATAAGATAACCGATTTTGTTTCGACACTCGACATCATTGAGCTGAACCATTCCATTTTCCTGGCCTTCGGCGGCCCAGGTGTACTGCTCTCGTCTCAGTTTCAGGTCGGGACCGCCGCAAACGACGCCCAGGATCGGATCATTTATGATCAGTCGACCGGCAACATTTACTACGATGCTGACGGCAACGGCGCTGGAGCCCAAATACTTTTTGCTCAGGTAACCGCAGGGCAGACTTTGGCTTTCTCTGACTTCATAATTGTATAGCCGCGGCGTTAAACTGCAGGCGGATTCCTGTGTGAGCCTCGGCGCCTCACCCAGCCTGGCGAACCTCCCGCGCAAAAATTTAGCGCGAGTTTAACAGCGTCTGGCGCACGGAACTTAACTCTGTTAAGCAACCTTCGTTCGCTACGAAGAAACGGGGGTTTGTCATGCTACTTCGAAGCTGTGCTGCCTTGCTGGCGGCCACGGTCCTTACCGCCACTCCGGCAATGGCCCGTGACAAGACGCTTTATCTGGGAATTGAAGCCGGTCCTTCATGGGCCAGCGATCTGGACCTGGATGCCGAAATCCAAGGCACGGATCGCGATTTCCTGTCGATCGACCACAAGATGGGTTACGATGCCGGCCTGATCTTCGGCTATGATGCCGGGATCATCCGGGCTGAGCTCGACCTGTCCTACAAGCGGTGGTCGCACAACGATTATGAAGTCGATTTCGACGGCCTCTCAACCATCGATGCCGACGGCAACACCCGCTACATCGCGATCATGACCAACCTGCTGATCGATGTCGGCAATGAGGATGGTCTGAGCTTCTATGCGGGGCCGGGCGCCGGCTTCGCGTGGGGCAAGTTCAAGATTGAAGACGACAGCGGCGACGACTTCAGCGGCAAGGATGGCGGGGTCGCCTGGCAGCTGGTTGCCGGCGCCCGTTATGCGCTCAACCAGAATGTCGATATCGGCCTGAAATACCGCTACTTCCACCCCAGCCGGGTCAAGGAAGGCATCGATCTTAACGGTGATGGCACAAGCGATATCGACGTACACGGCCGGATGCATTCGCATTCGATCCTGGCGACGCTGACCTACAACTTCTACACGCCGCCGCCACCGCCGCCGCCGCCTATGCCGCCGCCTCCTCCGCCGCCGCCCCCGGCGACGCAGACATGCCCGGATGGTTCGGTGATCCTGGCAACGGACAGCTGTCCGCCTCCGCCACCGCCGCCGCCTCCGCCGCCTCCGCCACCGGAGCCGGAGCGGGGCTAAGCAACGGCATCCAAAAGGACGGCTGCGGCCAGCTTGCCGTCCTAATGGGGGCAGGAACGGTCCGGGAAGAAATTCCCGGGCCGTTTCCCATTGGGGGAAAGTGCTGATTAGGTTGGCGGCGCGGAGTGAATCCGCGCCGTCGATCGACACGCCTCCGGCGGTCGTCGTCCGCCATTCGCCAGCTCTGCGCGCTGCTCACGATTGCTGGGCAATCGCTGCGCTGCGCTCGGCGGCTCATGTGCGGAAATGGCGCACCCAACACGAATATGATGGGCACTCATCTCATTGGGAAATTTCGTTATCGATAGTCAAGTAATCGCCGCGAGGCGCCTTTCTCGGACGTTATCGGAGCGTCATTTCGGCCCGCCGATCCATTGATACCCACGCTGACCGCCGCTACTCGCCATTTCTAGTCCGAGCTCGTGACATTTTCATGCAAATGCCATGAGTACCCGATTTGCTAGTGGCGGCTTTCGACCCATTGCGAATATATATGCGAGTTATGTCGGAGCGGCCTCGCATGCTGTGTTGGCGTCACAGATCTTAAATCTGGCCCACTACGTTGGGAGCCGATTGACATGCTGGGATACGACTTAGCTACTCGTTTCTAGCTGGCGGGAAGGTATGAGTATTTTGCCCAAAGCGAGCTGGGCGTGAATGATGAGTGTCTGCAGCGCTTCACAGTAAACAGAGGGGTTCGTGAAACCCGAGCTCTGCGCGTATCTATGGGTCATGTGACCTCGCCACAAATTGCCATGTGCTCGCATCTCTCGCATTTCGACGAGAGTTTGGCGCGGCGACTGCGCCGCTCCCGGACCCCAACAGCAGGAGACCTGCCATGCGTGCCCGACCGCTCGCCGTCATCCCCTTCGCGCTGCCGATGATGGGCGCGGCGCGGCCTGAACCGTTGTCTCTCGCGGGCAGCTGACAGCGCCTCTGATCAATGCCGATCGTGCGTAAGGCAGAGAATTTCGCGATAGGCGCACAGATCGTCCAGCAACGTCTTTTCGTCTGCCAGGATCTTGGCCTTCTCTGCCTCTCCAACGAGCTGAATCATGTAGCTCTGCTCGGCGTTCCCCTGAATGTCGACGAATGGCATGAGCAAAGTCGAAGGAACCGCGAGATCCGGGGCGGCCCCAATGTCGTCGTTGGTGACGTACGGAGCGTAAAACATTAGGTGCGGCATCGACATGGTGTGAAGCTGCATGTCGGGCGGCCCCAGAGCGCGCATCACGGGCGCAACCATATACGACAAGCCTTCTCGTGCCGGCGCCTTATAGACTTTGTCCCGGTAACGTTTCTCGATCTCGGCCTTCAAAGCAGTTGCGCTCATTCCCTTGGCGCGCAGCGCGGCCACATCCATGATGACGTTCAAATGCGCCTTGGTGCCGGCGGCGTCATAGCAAAGCGGAATATAGATATCGTTCCGAAGCTCCGTCCATTCCCAGACCGTGCGCTCGACAAGGCACGCCACGCCGTTGCTTCCCTGCTGGGAAAGTCGATAGCCGCTCTTGGGGTCAAGCAGATAGACGGCTGCTTTGCCGCGCACGGCGGGCGGTGCTGCGCTAAGCGCGAACCTTGCTTCAAGTTCGGCGGGCATCTGCTTGATTGCAGCAGTCGTCTGCGCCGCGACAGCCGGAGCCGTTGCTGCCAAGCTCACGGCGGCGAATGTTCGCACCCAAGTAGTTTTCATGGCTTCCTCCATTTGCTTGCTGCCTTTAGTCCGGTGCGCGCTTCGGCATGCTTTCATCACGATCGGTTCGTCTTGCCCAGCCGAGCAACGTATATCCGCCGGACTGCCGCCATCAGTGGTCGTCAGCAACGCCATGATCGCTCATGATTCTCGCCTGCGCCTAGGCGTCGGTGCGATTCCGCATGGCCGCCTCCCCGGCATCCGACAACTGGATCCATTTCTTGGCGGGCGCGGCGCCCTCGACATAGCTGTCGTGCCAGTTCCACCATTTGTAGGGCGGGCTCTGGGGGTAGCCTTCCAGCGAGTCTTCCCACGGCTCCTGCCGCCCCAGCGCGGTGATATCGAGGTAATTCCAGGTGCCGCCCATCTGCTCGTCGCCACGGCTGTTGATGAAATAGGTGCGGAACAGGCGGTCGCCGTCGCGGATGAAGGCGTTCGTGCCATGCCATTCGTCGACCCCGAAGTCGGCGTCGAAGCTGTCGGTAATGCTGTACCAAGGCATGTCCCAACCCATCCTGGCCTTCAGGCGCGCAATGTCCGCCTGCGGCGCCCGCGACACGAAGGCGAGCGTCGTATCGCGGGCATTGAGATGGGACACATGGGCGACCTGGTCGGCGACCATAGAGCAGCCGATGCAGGCTTGTTCGGGCCAGCCATGCACGCCGGGCTCGAAGAAGGCACGGTAGACGATTAGCTGGGGCCGGCCCTCGAACAGGTCGTGCAGGCTCGCCTTGCCTCCGGGACCTTCGAACTCATAGCCCTTGTCGATGGCCATCCACGGCATCCGCCGGCGCGCGGCGGCAAGCGCGTCGCGGGCGCGGGTGTGGGCTTTCTCCTTCACGAGCAGCTGTTGGCGCGCAGCCTCCCATTCTTGCGTCGATACGACCGGTGGGTGCGTGGCGGGCAGTTTACTCATCCTATTGTTCCTAATCGTCTTGGCCGTAGTCATGGTGGCCTCCTAACTGAGCTGTTTGACGTTGACGATCTCGGTGCCCCGCTGACAAATCAATCGATTGTCCTAATCGAACCTCTCTTCCTCGCAGTGACCTGAAATCAATTTAAACCACGGCGGCGAATGGAAAATGCTCATCAGCGCGTACATCGGGACCATTCCGGTCAGCGGCGATGCAGAATGGGTGGCCGAGCACAGCATGTCCGGCATGCTGCCGTCCTGGATACCTGTCAGTACCGCCATGATTGCGAAAGCCGGTGCAGCAGAGAGGCGCAGACAATTGGATACCGCGAAGATTGTCCATCTGCGACTAGCCCCGAAAGCCGTCCTCGTGGTCGGCCGGCGATGAGTGGCTTGGATGTCAGCCATCACACCCAGGGCAGCCTTTGTAGCTCCTCAAGACCGATCGAACGACAGAGGTGATAAATCTTTTCAGTGGAATGACGAAATTCCTTTAGAACTCGGGCCTGAATATCGTCCAAACTACCGTGATCCCAAAGACATCATTGAGGCCGCGTTCGCCCGTTGCAGTGAGGATAAGCCCCCGGCAGGTGGGCATCGCCCTCACCCAGCCAAGTTCTCTGAATCGGCAGAGGATTGCGGCGCCCAAGACGCCCGCGATATGTGGTCTCCGTTCACTCCAGTCGATACAAGCCCGGAAAAGGGGCCGCCGGCCATTGGCGATCGCACCGAGATTTATTCCGATGGCTCGTAAGCGTGAGTCGCCCTCGACCGTCAGCGGTGGTTCGCGTGCGCCGCTGGCGTCGTTTCGCACGAGTTGTTCGCTGAGTTCCACGGCAATGCGACCTGCAAGATGGTCGTAGCAGGATCGTAGTTCTCGCATTGCTGGATCTTTCGGCCCACTTATCCTGGGCCGACTTGCCGCAAGTGCCGCTCCGGCGAGATGCATCTGTTCTAGAAGCTCCGCTACCTTTGAAGTTGCCAGGCCATGATGGCGATGGCGTCCCTGCCGATCCACGGTCACCATCTTGGCGTTGGCTAACTTGGCAAGGTGGCTGCTCGCCGTTTGCGGTAAAACGCCTGCTGCAGTGGCGAGTTCTCGAGCCGTGTGAGCCCGCCCATCAAGCAGCGCGATCATCATGTTCACTCGCGCCGGATCACCCAACGACGAACCAACCTCTGCCACAGTGGAAGTACCTAACATTCGAACTGCCCTTCGTGTCCCTCGTACCACGTGGGCAGAACCAAACACTTCGCTGTTGATCGAACTATCGAGCGTGCCTCATCTCTCATTCCGTCCGCCCTCACCGCGGCCAGAATGTGAGCCATCATTAAAAGCCTTTCGACAAGAGAACATCGGGCAGCGTCCTATGAATGAATTCGAAGCTTCGCATCGAATCCGATCCGGCCCGTTTGAGCGTCCCAAGCGTTAGTGCCACGAATATCTTGACGAAGCGAATATTGGCGCGGGCCCCTCAGATTGCCTGTCGGCAATCGACTTGGTCCGCCTCAAAGGCTCAGCGCTCTGTGCCGCTCGTGCGAAAATCGCACCGCCATCGCCTCCAGCGATAGGCTCAGGCCGTTGGCGGTGTAGGCCACCACGGGCCCCCAACGATCCAAAGTCTGATTAGTTTGAGGGTACCTCTTGCTCGCCTCGCCGAAGCGAACGGATGTGCAGTCCTGCCGCGGCGCTCAATCGCCCGCTGACATCGCGCCGATGCGATCCTGAAGTCGCTTGCGGTAGCGTCGGCTCAGCCGCAGTCGAACGCCGGACTTCAAGACGACTTGGTATTCGCCCGAGCGCTGCAGCTCCAGTCCTTGGATCCGATCGAGGTTCGCGATGATCGAGCGGTGAATGCGGATAAATCTTCGCTCGGCCAGGTCACGTTCCAGCTCCGACAGGGTTCGGCGTATGACGTGCGTGTCATGACCCACATGCAAGCAGACATAGTAGCTCGCGGCCTCGATCCAATCGATGTCCGAGACTTTTAGGAACTGTACCCGGCCCAGGGTTCTGACGACGAGCCGCATGGCCGGTTGTGGCGGCGCATAGTGCGCGAGCTTGTCCTTGGCGCGTTCCAGCGCCCGGCCGAAGCGCGCGTCGTCGAACGGCTTCAACAGATAGTCGAGCGCGCCGGCCTCGAACGCCTGAAGCGCATATTCGTCATAGGCGGTCACAAAAATGACGGTCTGTGGCATGTCGCCGCCCAACATCTCGAGCACGTCGAAACCTCCGCATTCGGGCATTTGTACGTCGAGGAACATGAGGTCTGGCTTCGACTGTCGGATGGCCTCGATGGCCTCGAGCCCCGACCCGCATTCGGCTATCGATCCGATATCCGGGTCGCGGCTGAGCAAGACGGTCAGATTGCGCCGGGCCAGCGGTTCGTCGTCAACCACCAGGGCTCGTATCAGCGCCGGGCGTTCGTCGAGAGTCGCCATTCAAGTCTCCTTCAGGGGAAGGGTCACGACCACTTCAACGCCGTCCGTTCCCGAGCGACTCAGCACGAGCTCGGCTTTGTCGCCGTGCAGGATCTGCAGACGTGTGCGCAGATTGGCGAGGCCGACTCCGGTGCACATCGACGGCCAATCGTTCGGGACGCTCGGCCCGTCATTGTAGACGCTGAGCCGCAAGCGTCCGTCCCTGAGCGCGCCAGCGACGCGAACCGTGCCTCCGGCCACGCGTTTGGCGACGCCGTGCTTGATGGCGTTTTCCACCAGCGGCTGCAGCAGCATGTTGGGAACCTGCGTGCCCAGCAGCTCGGTCGGGATATCCACGCCGAACCTAAGGCGGTCCCCAAAGCGGACCTTCTGGATGTCGAGATAGCGCTGGAGATATTCGACCTCCTCGGCAAGCGTCACCTGCGACCGATGGGAGTCCTCCGAAGCGCGACGCAGGAACTCGCTGAGCCCGACGATCATGTTGACCGCCGCGTCATTGCGATTGTCGCGCATCAGGCCAACGATGGAATTGAGCGCGTTGAACATGAAGTGCGGCTCCATCTGGCGTCGCAGCGCTGCGAGCTGGGCTTTCGAAAGCTCTTCGTTGAGCTGTGCGGTCTCGTTCGCCTGGCGCGCAACCTTGTCCCGCGAGTCCACCAGGTGGGTGATGACCAGGATCAGCGCATAAGCGAACAGGCAGATCAGCCCATGGAAGACGAGCGTTGCGCTTAACGTATTCCAAAATTCAGGCGCTTGCCGATGGACCCAAGGATTGAAGAGCATCTGGAGCGCCGCGGACCAGGCTTCCGCTGCCATGGTGATCGCGAATAGCGTTACAAGGTGAGCAGCAAGCCCTCGCGCGGTCGGGGCAGGAATGATCGGGCGACGCCGCGCGAGATCGATGACGAATGGCGTGGCGAGCGGCCAAGGCAGCCAACCGGCTAATTCGATCAAGAAGAGCAGCAATTCGCCGCCATGTTTCCCCAGCGTGTGGAAGATGAAGACGGACTGAGCGGCCTCGAATGCCGCGCCCACGAACCAGAACAGCCCGATCCATCGCCAATTGATGGTCTGCGGTAGGGGAGCGGCGGGGTGGTTCATGCCGGCAATCTTAGCCGAAGTCGCAAAAAACGCCTCATCGATGCAGCGAATCGCCAGATGGCTGCAGTAAGCGGCCTCCCGCTCCGACGGTCATCGCCTCTAAACTGCGGTCAGAAGCTTCCGGCCGCCCGCGGGCCCCGCGAGCTCGAAGCGGAGGCGACATCCCGCGTCTTGATGCCAAAGGAGGCCCCTCATGAAGAACCGCACTCTCACCCGACGGTCTGCCGCCGCGCTGTTGGCCTCAGGTGTCCTGTCCGTCAGCCTGGGCGCCGCCGCCGTCGCGCCCGCGGCCGATCCCCGCCTCGATTTGGTCTCGGCCCTCAAGGCGATGGGACCGCATCCGTCGCTGGGCGATCAAGGGCAGGTCTTTGACCGCCTCATCGGTACCTGGGACGTCGATTACGCCGACATTTCCACAGATGGAACGGTCACGCGTCATACAGGCAAACTCGTCGTGGGCTGGGTTATGGACGGGCGCGTGATCCAGGACCTCTGGATTGTCGATCCCTACGGCTTTCGGCAGGAGCGAGAGGTCTACACCGACCTGCGCTATTTCGATGCGAAGACAAAAACCTGGCCGGCAACCTTCATTGACCCGGAGCATGTCTCCGTCGCTCGGTTTACGGCCGGCACGGCAGACGGCAATGGGATCGTTTTGAACACCCCAGATATTGGCGGTGCGGACACGCGGTGGTCCTTCAACGACATCGGTCCCGCGTCTTTTGTGTTCCGCGATGAGGTCTCCCACGACGGCGGCAGGACTTGGCGGTTGCGGGGCGAAGATCACATGACGCGGCACAGTGCGAGCCCGGCGGGCTGACCGAACACTCCAGCCGGAACATCGCTATGCAACGTCTTACGGGTATCGTCCTCGCGCTCGCCGCCGCCACCCCCGCGGCCGCCCAGGACAACGCCGTTACCAGCGCTGCCGACGCTTTTGGCGAGCGCGCCGGAATTGAGCAGTCGGGGCTCTACACCGAGAGCCAGGTTCGCGGTTTCGACCTCAACGACAGCGGCGCCTACCGCATCGATGATGCCTATTTCAGTCGAGCCCAAACGCTGGACGACACGGTGCTGGCAGGCGTGAGCGTCCGCGTCGGCGTGAACGCCGCGCGCCTCCCTTACCCGGCGCCCTCGGGAGTCGTGAACTATCGGTTGCGCGAGGCCGGACCGACGAACGAGCTGCGACTGAGTGCGGGCTTTCGCGACTTCGGCACGCGCGTGGTTCAGGGTGACGTCTCTGTGCGCGCCGGGGCGCTCAGCCTCGCCGGCGGCTTCGTGTGGCGCCCCCTGTGGCGTCTCGCGCAAGGCTATGAAGGACGCGCAATCAATTTCGGCCTGGTGGCCGGTTGGGACGTCGCGCCCGGTCACCGGCTGCGGGTGTTCGGGTCGGTCAATGACCGCGACTATGACGGCGACTATGCGGTTATCGCCAGCGCAGGGGCGATGCCGCCGAACCTGCGGAGGCTGCACCAATATTCGCCGGACTGGGCGCGGACCGTGGCCACGACCACCAACCTTGGCCTTCTCTATCGCGGCGAGCTCCACGGTTTTACCGTCGACGCCTCGGCGTTTCGCTCGATCTTCGCCCTCGACAATGCGGACAATACGCTGATCTCGTCGGACTCAGAGGGAAACGCTTCCGCCATCACGCTGCGGACCCCTAAGCGCACCTACAAGCTCGCGAATACCGGCGAAATCCGGCTGGCGCGCGCGTTCGATACGGGCGATTTTAAAAACCATATCATGCTGTCGCTGCGCGGCCGGCACACCACCACCGAGCTCGCATCCGCCCTCGCCATCCCGCTGGGCGCTTTCGACCTCGCCACTGGCGACCCACCGGATGTGCCCGAACGCCCATGGTCCGGCACGCGCGGCGAGGACATCGTCAAGCAATATACCGTCTCGGCGGGCTATGGCCTGACCTGGCGCGATCGTGTGCAGCTGCGCCTCGCGGCGCACCGGACGCGCTACGACAAGACGGTGCGCTCGACGTCCGGCGTGACGAGCGAGCGCATCAGCGAGACGACGAACTATAACCTTTCGGCCGTCGCCAACCTCACCGATC
>Ga0075421_100002318_pt1 | contig 22692 bp, 24 predicted proteins | sample SoiMetdeltSBSDD5_FD_75292 | JGI IMG/M metagenome (GOLD analysis project Ga0075421, IMG submission 75292) | Bulk soil microbial communities from a Populus tree surrounding site in Tennessee, USA - Soil MetaG P. deltoides SBSDD5 | ecosystem: Environmental > Terrestrial > Soil > Tree plantation...
GGACTGGCAATCGAGATTCGGCAGTGGCAGGGGAATCGCGGCCCCCCAGATCGGTGCCCCGGTCCGAATGGTGTACATCGACATGGGGCAACCCTGGCCTTTGATCAATCCGGAGATCCTCGACATCGGCAATGAGGATTTCGAGGTGTGGGACGACTGCTTCTCGTTCCCCGACCTGCTGGTGCGAGTCTCCCGGGCATACCGGATCCGGGTTCGCTATCAGGATCTCAAGGGCGAGTGGCAGGAAGTCGAAGTGGAAGGAGACCAGGCCGAGCTCCTTCAACATGAGATCGATCATCTGGACGGGGTCCTTGCGGTTGACCGCCCCCAGGGGCTCGACCCATTTTGCCTGAAGGAGGAGTGGCACCGGCAGCATGGCGCGGCAGGGCGCTATGGTCCTCCCGAACCGAGAACTGCGAGCTACGCCACGCAGCTGTAGCAGGAGCCAGCCTTAGAACCACCGCCCCAGACGCACAAAGAAGGCGCTACGTCCCCCGGTGGCCAATCCGTATTCGACTCGTACCGGGCCCACTGGGGTTTCGGCGCCAAGACCGATCCGCGCACCCCCGACCCACCCATCGCCCGTCACCAAATCCCCGCCAGTGGCCGATCGTCCGGCTGCTGCCTCCAGCCGGCCAACGAACGGAGCCTTCAAGGGATAGGTAAGCAGCAAATCGAGGAAGATTTCGCGGTCACCCCTCCGCTCGCCGATATGCAGTCCGGGAAAGCCGTCATCACCCCCGAGGGGGAAGGTTGCCTGCAGCGGCAGGTCTTCCCCCCAGCCGAGGCGGACTCTGGGCCGCAGCCGGACCGGGCCGATTCGGCCGTACACCTCACCGTCGAGAGCCGCCCGTTGATACAGACGGGTCCAAACGAGAGAGGCTTCCGTTTGCCGAATACCCGATTGGCTCTCCCGGGTGACTTGTAGAGCCGCGCCGAGCGTCGAGCGCTCGATCCCGGGCTCCTCCCAGATGTGCCCGAGCGCACCGAGTGCGGCTTGCCAACCGTCCGGAAGGTCTCGCTCGACTCCAACAAATCCCAGCGCTTCGCGAGTTTTGGCTGGATCGATCTCGTCTCCTTCGCTGTCGAATTGCCGGATCGATTCGGTTGCGAGACGGGCGGTCAGGGTGGGGGTCATGAGTTGGCGTCCGAGCTGGAAGTAGCGGCGGAATCCCAGGTAGAGCTCCTTGCGGAACTCACCGATGAACACGGCCGCGCTTCCCTCCAAGGTCAGACCCAACAGACGGCGGTCCACAGCGCCCAGCCACATCCTCCCACCCAGCTCGTTGTCGTAGGCCAGGCCGAGCCCCGCTACTCGGCGGGGACTTCGCCGGGCCGAGACATGGAAAGAAACGGAATCACCCGCACCGCGCGGCGAGAGCCATACCGCCTGGTAGGCATCGGACTGCGCCAGCCCACGCACCCGGCTCCGCAGGAGGCCGAGCTCCAGCGTGTCACTGAGGCCGAGACCAAGCAGGCGCTCGAGTGCGAGGCGCTCGGACTTGCTGCTGCTCGCGATTTCAAAGCCCGAGACGCGGGTCGGCAAACGCCAGATTGCAGGTGACAAGCGACGGGGAGGGCAGGAGATTCCCGGCAATATGGTATCGGCGGCGGCGGCGCCACGGCGAATCAGCAGATCGACGTTCTGGGCGGAAAAGTTGAGGCCGGTGAAGCCGGCCACGTCAGGGCGAACGATGATGTCACCGGGCCTGAGGCTGTCGGCCGGCTGCTGAAACAGGAAGCCCAGCAGGCGATCCGCCAGGACGAGAGGTGAGTAGAGATCGAGGGAGTCAGCCAGTCGCTCCGTCGCATCGGAGACGATAACGCGCTCGGCACCGGCGGCCCGCGCGGCTGACACCGGGATATTGGCGACCAGACCGCCATCGGCGAGTATCCGGCCGTCCAGCGATTCGGGAGCAAAGACGAGCGGAATGGCAAAGCTGGCTCGGACGGCGCGGGCCAGATCGCCCGACCGCAGCACCACGACGGAGCGATCGGCTAGATCGGCGGCCACCGCTCGAAAGGGAATCGGCAACGAATCGAAGTTCCCGCGGGCGAGGAGGTTGCCGCGCAACATCGCGGCATTCACCAGCGCATTCACCTCGGCTTCGGCCACGGCCGCATTCTGCAGATTGAACCTTCGCTCGCCCTGCTCCCAGACCACCAGTGGCTGCACCGGCCCGAGGCTTCGAGGTGCACGTGGCTGATAGGTGCGAAAGAGATCCGCGATAGGCAGCGACCGCGCGAGGGAGTCGATCTCCCGGCCGCTATAGCCACTGGCGTACATAGCCCCGATGATGGCACCCATGCTGCTTCCGACGATCAGGTCGGGGCTGAAACCCAGGCTATCGAGCACCCGCAGGACACCAACATGCGCCAGACCCTTCGCCCCTCCCCCGGAGAGCACCAGCGCAGTGCGCGGGGGGCGACAGGTTTGACCGTACGCCGGCGAGGCCGTTAAACAGGTGACAATCAGCAAGCAGCGGACGAGCATGCGACCGCAAAATAGGGATGTGGAACGCCCCTTGCGCAGCCTGATCACCCTTCGTATACCTTTGCCAAAGCCATGACTTAGATGGCCATCCTCCGGAGGGGTCGCCGGTGACCTACGTGATTGTCGAGACGTGTATCGGGGTAAAGGACCGCGCCTGCGTCGATGTATGTCCGGTGGACTGCATCTACGAAGGGGAGGACCAGCTCTACATTCACCCTGACGAGTGCATCGACTGCGGCGCCTGTGAGCCGGAATGCCCGGTAACGGCAATTTTTCCGGAGGAGGACGTGCCTCCCCAGAGTGCCTCTTTCATCGAGAAGAACAAGGAGGTCTTCAACAGCGATAACCCACCGGGGCGGCCCAAGAGATAGACGAAAGAAAGGAGCCCCGGGATCGTACTGCATGGCCGCGATCCCGGAGCTGACTTGAGGAAGGACTACTTGGCGAAGCTCAGCTTGGCTGGGTGCTCTCGCCATAGAGTAGAACGCGCAGCCCACCGAGAAGGTTTCACCCAATCGATTTCAAGAAGTCGCGCAGCTGAGCCAGCACCTGCTCCGGTTGCTCCACTGGCGTCAGATGCCCGGCGCGGGGAATGACCGCAAATCGCGCTCCGGGGATGGCTTGCGCCATCGCACGAGCCTGGTCGGGTGGCGTTAAGCTGTCGGAATCACCCGCCAGTACAAGGGTAGGCAGACCAGCAAGCGTGGGAAGGAGCGGCTCGCTGTCGGGGCGGTCTCGCATAGCGGCCAGTGCACCGACGATGCCGGCTACCGGATTCTTGGTGATCATCCCACCGACCCGCTGGACGACATCGGGGCGCTCTGCCAGCGTGGAGGGAGCCAGCAGGTTCGGGAGCATGGCCTCGGCGATGGCATCAGCGCCGGAGTCGCGCGCCAGGGCCGCAGCGGCATCCCGGCCTCGCCGAGCCTCGGCGTCATCAGCCGTGGCCCGGGTGTCCATCAGCACCAGCCCGCGCACCCGGGAGCGCCACTGCCGAAGAAACTCGAAAGCGATGTAGCCCCCCATGGAAAGCCCACCGAGCACAACCTGTTCCACCCCCAGAGCGTCGAGCAGAGCTGCAAGATCGGCCGCGTAGATGTTGATACTGTAACCCAGGTCGGGAGCATCGGACTGTCCCATGCCCCGAAGGTCCGGGGCAATGACCCGATAGCCGTCCAGGCCATCGATCTGCTCGCGCCACATGGTACGGTCCAGCGGATACCCGTGCACCAGCAGAACGGTGGGGCCTTCACCCTGCACTTCGACCGCGAGGTTCACCCCGTGCACCATGAGCCGCTGCACATTCCCTGGCGATTCGCGCCAGGCATTCATGTATTCTCCGAATGGAGGCGGCACCGGTACCGGCCGGCCGTCGCGGTCGATGCAGACGAACACGAACTCCGCACTGGCGATCAGGGTGTCGTCGCGAACTCGGCGGGCCGTCTGCCGCATGGTAAAGCTGGTGCGGCCGTGATGAGTGAGCGTCTGCTGGAAACGGAGTACGTCGCCGGGGAAAGCGGCGGCCCTATAGTCGATCACCGTCTTGCGAAGGGCAGGCCAGGCACCGGCCCGGGTGAATACATCCATGCCGGGCCCGCCGCGGAGCATTTCCCAGCGGGCCCGCTCGAACAGGCTCAGGAAGGAGGCCTGGTTCAGGTGACCGAAGGCGTCACATTCATCCGGGTAGACGACGAGATCTATTTCAGGAAGCACGGACCAGGGACCAGGAAACGGGGACCAGGGAGATGAGTAAAGCTCGGTCAGGAGATATACTAGAGAAGCGTTGGTTCGGTGAGATCTCACGCATCCTTCTGACCATCATCCGCACACTTCAATGAAACCAGCCACCGACTACATCCGACACGCTGCACGACTGGCTCGCAAGCTCCAGATGGACAGCAGTATGGGCGGGACTCCACAACCCGACGCCGAGTTCTACAAGGCGCTCAGCAAGGCGTTCGACGAGATCGCCGCCGGTCTCGAGCAGGTGGGGAAGCCGGACTGATTGTTGCGTGAGATGGGGAGTCCCAACAAGCTTTCGGGGTGAACCTCGCCTCTCAAGCAGTCACGCAGCCCGGTCAGATCCGACTGATTCAGCGCCAGGACGATTTCGATCGCCTGGTTAGCCGGCTCCGGAAGGAGCCGCTGGTCGCGGTGGACACCGAGGCCGCCAGCTTTCACCGTTTCCTGGACCGGATCTATCTCTTGCAGCTCTCGTCCAGGACGGAAACCGCCGTGGTCGACCCCCTCGCCGTCTCCAATCTGGATTCGCTGAGCGAGCTGCTGGCCGACCCCGCCATAGAGATCGTCTTCCACGACGCCGATTACGATCTCAGGTTGCTGGAAAATCAGTACGGCTTCCGGGCCAATCACCTCTTTGACACCAGGATCGCCGCCCAGCTCCTTAATGAGCCCGGTGTCGGCCTGGCGGCACTACTGGAGAAATACATCGGCGTCCAGCTGGACAAACGCTTTCAGCGGGCGGACTGGTCGGCGCGTCCGCTCACCCCCGAAATGCTGGAGTATGCCGCGGCGGACACCAGATACCTGCCGGAGCTACACGACCGGCTGCGCGCGCGACTGAAGGAGCTGGATCGGCTCGATTGGGCCGAGGAGGAGTTTCAGATCCTCAGCCAAGCCGCTCGGTTGGTCGCGGAACCGGACGAACCGGGATACCTCCGGATGAAGGGGGCCAAGGCACTGAAGGGAAGGTCGCTTGCGGTCCTGCGGGAGCTCTTTCAATGGCGAGAGGAGCTGGCCCGCCGGACCGACAAGGCCGCATTTCGCATCCTCAACAACGAGCCCATGCTCGCCATGGCCAAGTCCCCTCCCGAGGATATGGCCGCGCTCAAGTTGGTAAGGGGGATCAGTCCCGAGCAGGCCCAACGCCGGGGTAAGGACATTCTCGATGCGGTGCGGCGAGCACTGCAACTTCCCGAGAGCGAGCTTCCCCGGGTGGATCGTCGCCCCCGATATCAGCCCGACGCGGCGTTCGAGGCCCGGCTCGAACGATTGAAAGCGGCGCGTAACGCTCTGGCCCAGCGTTACGAGCTTGCTCCCGGTGTCCTCTGTCCCAATGGAGTGCTGGAAGCGATTGCCCGGGTGAACCCGGAGACTCCGGAGCAACTGGCGGACATTGGCGAGCTGCGCCGCTGGCAGCTGCGAGAGATCGGGGGCGAGCTACAGGCTGCCTTGCGGCCACCTACTGGTGGCCGGCGCTAAAAGCCGAGGAAGGTGCGGACCCTGGGATCCATCTTTTCCGGGGTCCAGTAGGGCTCCCACACCAACTCCACATCCACCGAACGCACTCCCTCCATATCTCCTATCACCCGTTTGACATCGCCGATGATCTCGGCTCCTGCGGGACAGCCGGGGGAGGTCAGGGTCATCTCGACCCGGACGTCGCCGGCGTCATCCACTTCAACGTCGTAGACCAGACCGATGTCGATGATGTTGAGGTTGAGCTCGGGGTCTTTGACGGCCCGGAGTGCTTTGCGGATGGATTCGGAGGTGGGCATGGTGTCGAAACCTGGAAACGGGGACCAGAGACCGGAACCAGTCCTGGCGATGGCGACTGGTAACCGGCAACTAGCGACTAGCGACTAGCGACTACCTGAAAGATAATCGGCGATTCAGGTCAGCACCCCGCCACGAGCTCCTGCTGGCAGGCATGGGGAACCAGGCGAATGGCGGCATCAGACAGCTCAGTCCGAATGGCGCGTAAGCTGTGGGCCGAGTTTCGGACCTTGGAGTCGAAGGTCCGATTGGTGAGGAATACGAGGAACAGGTCTCGAGTAGGGTCAATCCAGATCTCGGTGCCGGTAAAGCCGGTGTGCCCGTAGGCGGCGTCACTGATGAGAGTACCGTAGAGACTCGGCTCATCCTTGTTGAGCTCCGGCGTATCCCACCCCAGCAGCCGGGGCCCGCTGTTGGAGCTCGGGGTCAGGAAGCGTTTGATCGTTTTCTGGCTGACCCATTGCCCGTTAGGTCCGGCCCCCGCCCGGAGCCAAACCTGAGCGTACCGGGCCAGGTCCATACCGGTAGAGAAGATGCCGGCGTGCCCGGCGGCCCCCCCGAAGAGCGCCGCATTGGGGTCGTTGACCTGGCCCTGCACCGGGTGTCCCCGCCACAAAGCGGTCGGCACCGTCCGCCGGTGAATCGAAGGCGGAGGGCGATAGGTCGTCTGGTGGAGCTCCAGAGGCTCGAAGACCTCCCGGTGGACGAAGCGGTCCAGCGGCATTCCGGCCACACTCTCCACCACCACGCCGAGAAGGATCGCGTTGAGATCGCTGTACAGCGGCTCGTCTCCCGGGCGCCGGATGAGGCGCTCTGAGTACAGCAGCTCAACCGCACCGTCCCGGGAGCGGGTCTGCTTAAAAAACGCTGCGTAGCTGCGAAGTCCGCTGGTGTGGTCCAGGAGCATGCGGATGGTGACCTGATCCTTGGGTCCGCCGGAGAAGCGGGGCAGGTACCGCCGGACCGGCGCGTCCAGATCGATGCGGCCGGCATCCACCAGACGCATGACCGCACTGGCAGTTCCCACGACCTTGGTGATCGAGGCGATGTCCCAATAGGTCGAATCCGGGGTGGGAACCGGGGACCGGGGGTTCCAGGTGAAATGGCCGTACCCCCGGGCGTACAGAATCGAGTCCCTGCGCCCGATGACCACGACCGCACCGGGATAAATCCCCCGCCGGGTCCCGGCCTCGGCCAGCTGATCGATCTCGGCAAAGGTCTGGGCCGGATCGGGCAAGACCGCCGAGCCAAGAGCAAAGGCGAGGATCAGCGACAGCAGGTTCGAGCTCATGGACGGTCCGAGTCCCGCACCGGGCCGGTGGGCAGCTGGTAGAGAACCTGGGCCGTCCGGCGATCGCGGTCGGAGAGCGCTCCGGCCTGAGTGGCCGGGAACATCACGTCAGCAGAATCGGGCGAGTGCGGAAGACCCAGGGCGTGACCCACCTCGTGCACGGCCACGGTGAGGAGGGCTGCTTCGGGGAGCACCACCCCGGTGTTGGTCCGAAGGGCCAGAAGGATGGCGGCCTTTCGGACTCGGCCTGCCTGATCCCAGGTCAGATCGGTCTGACCTGCGCGATCGAAGTCGAAATGGTCGAGCCAGCGGACCAGAATGTCCGCGGTGCCGGTGTCCCCGACTTGGGCGAAGCGAACGCCAATACCGGCACCCTCCCACCGTTCCAAAGCCTGGCGCACATATCCCGCCATTCTGGGCTGGTACCCAGGCGCGCCCCCTTCAATGATTGCCACCCGCAGCGCCCCGCTCCGATCGGGCCAGCGACGGACCACCGAATCGGTGCTGATGATGAGCGAGTCGAGATAGGTCAGTCCCGCCACGCTGTTGAGCCGCTGGCGGGCGGCAAGGCGGGCCAGGCGATCGATCGTGGGAGTGCCCGGTGCCACGGCGGGCTGGCCAGCATTCGAGGCCGGCCGGGACTTGGATGCGCTCGCGCTGTCCAGCTCGACCGTCGCAGAGCGGGTGTCGCTGGGTCCCTGGACCACCTGCTCACCGGCTCGAGAATCCAGGGCATGCGACAGCCGGTCTGCCAGAAGTATGGCAAACAGCCCGAGAGTGAGGAGCGGCAGCACCACACGTTTCATAGGGATCCGCACATGCGAGCCATTGGTGCAAGTTCTGAGCGAGGCTAGTGTTTCGCTTCCAGCCAGTTCGGCCCGAACCCAATGTCCACGACGAGGGGAACCCGAAGGGCCACTACATTCTCCATATGCTCACGGACCAGCCGGGTCATGATCTCGACCTCGCTGGGAGGCACCTCAAAGACCAGCTCGTCGTGGACCTGGAGCAGCATGCGCCCGGCCAGACCGCCCTCTTGGATGGCGCGATGGATCCGAACCATGGCCAGCTTGATGAGGTCGGCTGCAGACCCCTGCAAGGGTGAGTTCTGGGCGTTCCGTTCCCCATATGCCCGCAGACTGAAGTTGCGTTCCTTGATCTCGGGTATGTACCGGCGCCGCTTAAAGAGCGTCTCCACGTATCCCTGCTGTCGAGCCAGTTCGATCTGCCGATCGAGAAAGGCGCGGACCCCGGCAAACCGCTCGAAATAACGGGCAATGAACCCGCGCGCATCCTCCAGAGAGATGCCGAGCTGGCGGCTCAGGGCAAAGGCGCCCTGGCCATATATGGTGGCGAAGTTGATGGTCTTGGCCCGGGCACGCATCTCGGGCGTCACCTGCTCGGCGGAGACATTAAAGATCAGCGCGGCAGTCTGCCGGTGGATGTCACCGCCCTGATGGAAGGCTTCGATGAATGCAGGATCGCCCGACAGATGGGCCATGATTCGAAGCTCGATCTGGGAATAATCCGCGACCAGAAATACCCAGCCTTCCCGGGGAACAAACCCGGCCCGAATCGCTTCGCCGCGGGTGGTCCGGATGGGAATGTTCTGCAGATTGGGATCGGCGGAGCTGAGCCGCCCGGTGGCGGCGCCTGCCTGATTGAAGCTGGTGTGGATCCGTCCAGTTCTGCGGTTGATCCGCTCCGGGAGAGTATCCACGTAGGTGTTCTTGAGCTTCTGCAGTTCCCGGTATTCGAGGATGAGACGGGGCAGCTCGTGACCCATGGCTGCGAGCTGCTCCAGCACGTCGGCGTCGGTAGAGGGGCCGGTCTTGGTCTTCTTGAGCACCGGAAGCTGGAGCTTCTCGAACAGAACGCTGGCCAGCTGGCGGGGAGAGTTCAGGTTCACCTCCATCCCGGCCACCCTGGTAATGTCCTGTTCCAGCCGGTGAAGATCGCCGCCCAGCTCGTGGCTGAGCCTCTGGAACAGGGCCCGGTCGATTCTTATCCCCTCCCATTCCATGTCCACCAGAACCTGAAGCAGCGGGAGCTCGATATCCCGGAGCAAGGGCTCCAGGGACATCTCCTGCAGCATCGGGGCAAAGAACTGGTGCAGCGAAAGCACGGTGGCGCCCTCACTGCCGCAGTAGTTTGCCGCCAGGGGGACCGCCACCTCGGCGAACGGAATCTCGGATTTGCCTTTGCCGGCTAGCTCCTGATAGGTCTGTAGCGTCCGCCCCAGGTGCTCGAGACAGAGAGTATCGAGGGTGTGGGACCGTCTGCCCGGGTCGAGCACAAAGCTGGCCAGCATGGTATCGAAGCTGACGCCGGCCAGCTCAACCCCGGCGCCACGCAGCACCTGCCAGTCGTACTTGATGTCGTGTCCGGCCTTGGGAATGTCGGGATCGGTTAGCAGGGTGGCTACCGGGCGCAAGGCCAAGTCGGTAAGGGGAGGAAGGTTGCGGACCGGCTCCATGGCCGCGAGCTCGCCGCCGGCCGGCTGGTGGTCGAACGGGAGATACCAGACTTCTTCCGGTCCGGCGGCCAGGGACAGGCCTACCAGCTTCGCATCACGCGCATCCAGTCCATTGGCTTCCACATCGACCGCCACTAACGGGGCCTGGCGGAGACGCTCGACCAACCCCGGCAAGTCGTCGGGATCGTCGACCACGGTTACCGTGGTAGCGGGCGTGGGGGAAAGCTCGGACAGGCTGAGCCATGAGTCGGCTGAAAAATCCAGCTCGGAATCGCCGTTGTCCGGAGCCGCGGCCGGCTGGGGTGGGGGTGGCAGCTCGGCCAGCGGGCCGGAATCGCTCAGCCGTCGCACCAGGGAGTAGAACTCCAGCTCAGTCAGGAGCCGGATGACGGCATCCTTGTCTGCCTCCCGAGGCACCAGGTCGCGGATGTCGAGATCGAGTGGAACGTCCCGCTTGATGGTGACCAGCTCACGGGAGAGGCGGGCGTTCTCGGCCTGGGCCAGCAGAGCCTCCCGAGGCCGCTTCGCTGTCACCTCGTTGGCCCGCGCCAGCATGGTCTCCAGATCGCCGAACTCCGCCAGCAGCTTCTGGGCTCCTTTTTCGCCGATGCCTCTGACGCCGGGGATATTGTCCGAGGAGTCGCCCACCAGGGCCAGGAAATCCACCACCTGGCGGGGAGGGACCCCCAGGCGGTCGGCGGCATTGGACTCGTCGACCCATACCTCGTCCACCGCCGCCGGTCCACCCCGGCCGGGATTGAGCAGTGCAATGCCCGGCCCCACCAGCTGATAAAAATCCTTGTCGCCGGACACGATGACCGCCTGGAGCCCGCGCTCGGCCGCGGTCTGGGCCAGCGTGCCAATGACGTCGTCGGCTTCGTAGCCACGGATGGCGATCACTGGAATGCCGAACGCCTCCAGCAGGTCACAAATCCGCTGGACCGACCGGTTGAAGTCGGCCTGGAGCTCCTGATCCAGCTTGTCCCGGGTGGATTTGTAGTCGGCGTAGCGCTCCTCTCGAAAGGAAGTGCCAGCGTCGTTGATCCAGGCCACGTAGTCCGGCCGATACCTCTCCCGGAGCCGGAGCAGAAAGTTGACCACTCCCAAGGCCGCAGAGGTGTTTTCGCCCTTGGCGGTTCGCAGCGGGCGCGCGATCATCGCATAAAAGGCCCGATAGATCAGCGCATACCCGTCGATCAGGAAGAGTTGTGGTGGATTGTGATTGGGGGGCATGGGGGAAAGATAAGACGATCAGTCCTGCCGCCTCAGCCGGTTTCGCGTGCGCTCGAATTCGGCCCGCGACCCCGGCGTCAGCCGCAGGCGGCCGAAGCCGGTCTCATCCTGGAAGAAGAGGGCAAGCCGGAGGTTGAGATAGCTCCAGCGGACCACCCGGCCGGCCTGTCCGGGGGTGGTCTCGATGCTCTCGTCCGGTGGGCCCAGCGTGATGAACACCTCGCCCCGGTCGGTTCGCCAGCCCGGCACTCCTTCATCGGTGAACCGGGAATTGGCCGAGCTGATCCGCGCGAAATACTGATTGAGAGCTTCGTTTTCCGGCGTGATCCTGTTGGGATCGGTCTCGGTATAGAACTCACGCCAGAGCCGGGAGCGGTCGGAGGGGCTGGCCTTCCTCATGTCGTTGACCCGGGCATCCTGCCCAAAGTACTGCAGGAGATCGAGCATCTCATCGAAATTGGTGATGACCCAGGCCTGGGAGAACGACACCAGCGCGGACACGGTACGCTGGGCCGGCCGGTAGCCGAGCACCAGCTTGAGCTCTCCCAGAGAAATGCTGTCGGGAGCGAGCCGGATCACCTGGCTCTCGACCGCGCGTCCTCCCCGGAAGCGGAGCGAGTCGTCATAGATGATCTCCTGCTGCTCGTCGGAAACCTGGAAGGGAACGGTGACCGGGCCCGCGAAATCGTAGCCTTCGACGTACGCCAATAGGGTGTCGGCTCCATAGCCCACCGCGCCCCGGGGATTCAGGACCACGGAAAGCGGCTCGCTGCGGCTGCCGCGCCCGGTGGCCTGATACACGAGCATGGGGGCGGAGGTCGAGCCCGGCACAAAGGACGGCGCAGTGTATCTCCCCTGGGCCCGGCTTTCGGCAGTGGAGCTCGCGTCACGCACGGTGACGTTCACATTGTAGGTGCCTGAGGTCAGCCGGAGGATCTGTTGAAAGAGAATGCTTTCGTCGGCCCGCAGAGTCTCCTGGAAGGTGGGCACGCGGACAATCTCGTCCCGACTCAGCTCGACTGGCCGGGAGCCTTCCTTCTGGAAGGCGATGCTGACCCGATAGCGCGCCACAAACGTGTTCCCGTCGCGCTGAAAGGCCAGCACCCGGTTCTCCAGCGAAAGGCCCAGTATGCCGATGACCGAGTCGCCCGGCCCCGCCGCAAAGGCAACGGTGCCGACGAACGGCAGCGGCTCACCTGCTGCCAGCCGGCCGAGCCGCTGGTAATAGCTGGGAAGGTTGACCAGCTGGCTGAGCTGATCCGCTGGCGTGGGCGCCTCCTGGGTGCCAACTCGCTTCCAGCTGCCGCAACCAAGTGCCGCGGCGCCGAACAGCGCTACCAGTACCAACCCACGCATGATTCTCTCCTGGGGGAAACCGCGGTGCATCACTCTTCGGCGGAAGGTTAGTGGCGGCGCGGGAGAGGCGTCAAGCTGGTGAGCTGCTCGACCAAGTGCAACTTGCTGCCTCCTCCGTAATTAACTAGCTTGGCCACTCCATGAACGGCGACACGTTGACGGGTCGGACCATCGCTGGCTACCACCTTACCAAGTACGTCGGCGAGGGTGGTACTGCTACGGTCTACCGCGCGGAGCATCCGGAGCGGGGCGTTGCCGCGGTCAAGATTCTGCGATCCCGTCTGGCCCAGGATCCGGTTGCGGTAAAGCGGTTCCTGCGGGAAGCGGAGTACGGGGCCCGGGTCAGCCATCCCAACATCGTACGCACCTACGACTATGGAGTGGCCGATGGGCTTCACTATCTGGCGCTGGAGTGGGCCGATGGTGAGCCGCTGGCGGAGTTCGTCAATCGCTCAGGACATCTCGCGCCGGCCCTGGTCGCCCGCATCGTGGAGCAGATCGGCGCCGCGCTGACCTCCGCCCACCGGGCCGGCATCATTCATCGAGATCTCAAGCCTGCCAACATCATGTACGATCCAGCCCAGCAGACTGCCAAGCTGCTGGACTTCGGGATTGCCCGGGACGCGGAGCTGAACCCGGAGGAGCGGCTGACCCGAGCCGGATTCTTTGTCGGCACGCTCCAGTACGTCGCTCCCGAGACTTTGAGCGGCGAGTTGGTGAAGGAGCAGGCGGACGTCTACAGCCTGGCGACGATCACGTACTACCTGCTGACCGGGTGCCTTCCATTTACCGGCAAGAGTCCTCGCGAGCTCTTCCAGCAGCTGCTCACCAAGGATCCGGTTCCGTTGAATGAAGCGCGCCGCGGGCTGCGGTTCCCCCACGCGGTCGAAGCCACAGTCATGCACGGACTGGAGCGAGACCTGAGCAAGCGGTGCCGAACAGTCGAGGAGTTCGCCACCGCCTTTTGCCACGCCGTACGAGAGGAGGCGCCGAAACGCACCGGTTTCCTGACCGGGCTGTTTCGTAGGGGCGGCGAATGAGCGACCGCGAGTCGCTCCGGCGTCTTTTGCTGGAGCGCTCGGTGCAGCGGGGTGATTTCGTGCTGGCCTCGGGCCGGCAATCCTCCTATTACATCGACTGCCGGCGGACGACGATGTCCGGCGAGGGCATGGTACTGATCGGCCGAATGGGGCTCGCGGCCATTCAGGATGTGGAGTGGCGGCCGGAAGCGGTCGGCGGTCTGACCATGGGGGCCGATCCGGTGGCCTATGCCATTGCCGCGGCAAGCTACGGAAGAGGGCGCAGGATCGACGCCTTCAGCGTGCGAAAACGGGAAAAGCAGCATGGCACCGGCCGGCTGATCGAGGGGAACCTTCAGTCGGGCGACGCGGTGGTGGTGGTAGAGGACGTGATTACTACCGGTGACTCGGCCGCGCAGGCGGTCGCCGCGGTGCGGCAGGCAGGTGGGCGGGTGCTCGGCGTCCTGGCGGTGGTCGACCGCGAAGAAGGCGGGAAGCGAGCTTTGGAGGAACAGGGTCACCAAGTCATCGCGCTCACCACGGCAGCCGAGCTGGGACTGGGAGAGGCGTGAGCCGGCGGAGGATAGGCCAGATTGCCGCCGGCCTGGTCGCCCTCATTTCATTTGGATGGGCGGTATGGGCGTCGCATGCGTCGGCCATGCCGGAGTTTCGGATCTATGACGGCTACTGGATGATATTCGGGGCGACGCTGGCGTCGCTCATCGCGGCGCCCCTGGTGTGGCGCTGGCCCCGGGAGCTGTCACTGGTTGCCATTGCGGCTGCGGCTGCGATCGGGTGCGTAGCTCCGCTGGTCGTGTCGGCACTAAGCAAGCACATGCCGGTGATGGTGCGCCTGCGCGGCGCTTGGTGGCTGGGAGGTGCCGACCTGGTTGGCCCTCCACTGGTGATTGGTTTCGCCGCCCTCTGGTTCGCCATCCGCAAGTACGAGCAGAAGGGGGCGCACAACCGGGGTCGGTAGCCAATGCCGAGTACTGCTTTAACCACCTATCTCAACGATCATCTCGCGGGCTCCGTCGCAGCCCTCGAGCTCCTGGGGCATCTGCTCGAGCGGGACCCGGGCAGCGGCCGAGACGACCTGGTCCAGATTCGGGCCGAAATCGAGGAAGATCAGCAGCTCCTGCAGCGAATCCTGAGCGACATGGGAGGGAAAGAGAGCCCCATTCGCAAGGCAGCAGCCTGGCTCACGGAGAAGCTGGGCCAGGTCAAGCTCGGCCTGGACGACAAGGGATCGGGGGAGCTGCGGGTACTCGAAGCGCTGGAAGCGCTTGGACTGGGCATTCAGGGCAAGCTCATGCTCTGGCGGGCGCTCGAGGCCGTGAGTGGATCAGTTCCCTCGCTCGGCGGGATAGATCTCCAGCAGCTGCAGCAACGCGCCGAGCGGCAGTTCCGGCGGGTAGAAGAGCTTCGCCTGCGGGCCGCGCGGGTGGCCCTCCGGCCCTGAGTCACACCCAGACCGGTCCTGCTACATGACACAAGGAGTGATCATGGACGAAGAGGCCTTCAATCTGGACATCCGGAAATTTTTGAAGCGGTTCGGGGTTACGGCCCAGCGGGAAATCGAGAAGGCCGTGGCCGAGGCACTGAAGCGCGGCGCTCTCCAGGGCAACGAGGTCCTCCAAGTACGAGCGACGCTCGCCATCCCCAGTGTCTTGCCGGAGCTCCGGGTAGAGGGGGAGATCGGGCTCTCCCGCCGATCGGGCGGAGATTGAACCCGTGACACCGCTGCAAGTTCTTGCATGGCATTGACGTAGCCCGTCTCCGAACCCGATCTTCCCTGGCCCCCTTTACCTCTCACAATTTGGAGTTCGTCATGCCTACGCCGCACGGGCCTGCGGGCACGTCGCCGCGCCAAATGGTCAACTCACGTGAGCGGGTTTTGTACGCCGTGATGGTGGTGGTGAGTCTGGCGGTGTACGGCGGATTGATCGCTCTGGCGCTCTCCAATCCCCAGGCGGGCGCCTCCATTATTCTGTATGCAGGTCTCTTCTTCCTGATGGCCATGTTTGGCCACGGCTTGGCATTGGGACGGGTTCGCGGAAACGCGGTTCGGGTGTCCGAGCGCCAGTTTCCCCAGCTGCACCGGATTGCCGCTGCGCACGCGCGCCGACTGGGCTTGAAACGGGTTCCCGAGGTCTACGTCATGGAATCCGGTGGACTGCTCAACGCCTTTGCCACCAGGTTTCTGGGGCGCGATTTTGTTATCCTGTATGCCGACGTCCTCGAGCTGGCGCTGGAGAAGGGTGAGGCTGCGGTGGGCTTCATTGTCGGGCACGAACTGGCTCACGTGTGGCGCGGGCATCTGAAGTACCGTTGGTTGACCGCACCGGGGCGCCTGTTCCCATACCTGGGACCCGCCTATTCCCGAGCCTGCGAATACACCTGTGACCGGATCGGAGCATTCTGCCAGCCGGACGGTGCCATCACCGGGCTGCTGGTCCTGGCCACCGGGAAGCAGCTCCATGCCCACGTGGACGTGCGGGAGTATGCCGCTCAGGCCGCCGATCAGTCGTTCTTTATTCGCCGGGCGGAGATCCTGTCGTCCCATCCTAACCTGCCCAAGCGGATCGCCGCCTTGCTGAAGGCCGGTGTAGCCATTCCGGCGCGGGGACAGTGGGTGGCGAGTACCGCTGCCGCGGCCTGAGTTCCTACAGGCCCTGAGTCCAAAAGGAGGAAACCATGGCACCACGAACCCGCTATCGTCTGGACCGGGTACAAGTGGAGCCGGGTGAGACACGGGCCGCGACCTGGACCTTTGCAGGCAGTCCCATGGCCGGCACCGAGCACGTCTACACCGTTCGAGATGAGAACTTTCGTTCGCGGAACGAATGGGAGTTCGTGGTGCGGGTACCGCGGGGGCGGGATGAACGCATCGAGGTCCGCCCCCGGGTTACCCCCAACGTCAAGGTCTGGGCCGAGCTGCCGGACCGGTCCCTGACTTTTGCCCGGGCCACCAAAGGCCCGGCCAGAGGAAAGTGGTACTGCCAGGTGGCACTGGCCGATCCCACCGGCTTGAGAAGCAGAGACATCGTGCGGGGCGACCAGCGACCGCTGCTCCCCCGCTGGTTCGATGCAGTCCGCGGCAGAATGCGGATCAAGGAAAAGGTTAAACCCACCCGCGGCACCGATGGCAAGGCCCTGGTGATCCTGGTGCCCGCAGGCGCTCACGAGTGGATGATCCGGCTGTTCTTTGCCACCAAGGTGTGGGTGCTCAAGGAGAGAGTCTCGATCGGGGTATGAGCCCGCCGTCTGCAGAACAACACCCACATTCGAGCGTAGAGCCGCCCCGACCCGGGTGCAGCGCATGTGCCGAAGTGGCCGGTGATGTCTTGGCCCCCGGGGGCGTGATTTTCGACGATGGGCGCTGGCTGGTCAGCCACCATACTGGCTCATTCACCGATCCGGGCGAGCTCATCATCAAGACCCGACGCCACTGCGAATCCCTGAGCGAGCTGAGCCGAGAAGAGGCCGAGGCCCTGGGGCCGGTGCTCCACTCGGCGACCCGAGCCCTGGAGCAGGTGACCGCGGCCGAGCGAATTTACGCGGTCTCCTTCAACGAGCGGGTACGCCACCTGCACTTCCTGATGCTCCCGCGGACCCGAGGCATGCCGCGGGGCCACGTGATCTCCGACCTGTACCGCCGGGCGCGCAATCTCCTTCGACAGCTTTATCTACTGCGCAACCCTACCGCTGCCGAGCGGGCCGCCGCCGCCGCGCGGATCAAGGAGGTGTGGCTGCGCTGATGGAGTGGTCCATCGCCCGGCTCGAGACGGAAGCCGACGCCGAGGCCTGCGCCCGGCTGATGGCGAGCTCCGAGCCCTGGCTCACCCTGGGCCGCACCTACGAAGCATCGCTTGCGATCATTCGAGATTCCACCCGAGAGGTGTTCGTGCTGTGCGACGGCACCAGGAAGCTCTCGGGGTTTCTCATCCTCTGTTTGACCGGAGCGTTCGTCGGCTACATCCAGACCATCTGCATCGACCCGGACTGCCGGGGACAAGGGCTGGGCACCAGACTGCTGGCATTTGCCGAGGAACGGATTCTGAGCCAGTTCCCCAACGTCTTCATGTGTGTATCCTCGTTCAATCACGATGCGCGGCGGCTGTACGAGCGGCTAGGCTATCGGGTCGTAGGCGAGCTGAGCGACTACATCGTGGCCGGCCATTCCGAGATTCTGCTGCGGAAGACATTGGGGCCGCTGGCGCGTCTTCCAGACCGGAAGTAGGATCGAGGATGCGTGAAGCCCGACTACGACCGGAGTTCGCCGATCTCTATCCCACTCTGACTCCGGGCCAGTGGGAGCCGGCGGCTCGAATTGCCGAGGTGGTGCTGGCCCGATTTCTCCTGTCGCAAATCTCCGAGGCCCCGCTGCAGGACCGTATTCTGGACGAGAGGCACTTCGAGTTCCGAGGAGAGACGCCGGACGGGACGCCTCGCCAGCCTCCCGGTTCCCGGGCGAGGGACGTCGCCTCCGGTGCGGCCGAGGAGTAGATGGAAGACCTCCGCTATCCGGTCGGGCGTTTCGAGTTTGCCGGCCGCATGTCGCCCCAGCTACGAGAACAGTGGACCGCTGAAATTGCGGCGGCGCCGGGTGCACTCCGCGCGGCGGTGGCCGGACTCGGCCCGCAACAACTCGACACGCCCTATCGGGAGCAGGGCTGGACGGTACGTCAGGTGGTTCACCATGTACCGGACAGCCATCTCAATGCCTACATCCGCATCAAGCTGGCTCTCACCGAAGATGAGCCGACCATCAAGCCCTATGAGCAGGACCGCTGGGCGGAGCTGCCCGATGTCCGCACCACGCCGGTGGAGACATCCCTGACTCTGCTCGAGTGCCTGCACCGGCGCTGGGTATTGCTCCTTCGGGAACTCGAGCCTGGCGATTTCGCCCGCCGGTTCCGGCATCCGGAACAGGGTCGAAGCATCGGGCTGGACGAGGTGCTGGCGATGTATGCCTGGCACGGCCGCCACCACGTTGCCCAGATCACGTCGCTTCGCAGTCGCATGGGCTGGAGCTGAGCCCGACAGTCAGACCGCCGCTAACCGGGAGGTGATTATCTCCGCCGCGATCTTCCTTCGAACCGCCGGCCTGCTCATTCTCTCCAACATCTTCATGACCTTCGCCTGGTACGGGCACCTCAGGAACCTGGGGAACCGGCCCTGGTACTTCGCGGCGGTGGTGAGCTGGGGCATCGCGCTGTTCGAGTATCTGCTCCAGGTGCCGGCAAACCGGATCGGATACACCGCATTTTCCCTGTCACAGCTCAAGATTCTGCAGGAGGTGATCACCCTGCTCGTCTTTGCACCGTTTGCAGTGTTGTACATGCGACAGCCGATCAAGCTGGACTATCTATGGGCGGCGCTGTGCCTGGTCGGCGCGGTGTATTTCGTCTTCCGCTCGCCTTCGGCGTGACCCCGCTCCGACTGCTTTACTCGGTTCTGGTAGTCGCTCTCCTGCCTTCGGCGCTGGCCGGCCAGGGCCGCCGGGAGCGAAGCCGGGATTTGGGAATCCCGCTGGAGGGCACCACTGGTCCGCTCAACGCGATCACCGATGTGCCCGGGGTAACCGTCGGGCACACCACGGTGATCCGCGGGTCCGGGCCGCTGCGCGTCGGCGAAGGGCCGGTCCGCACCGGAGTCACCGCAGTCTTTCCCCGGGGCCGGGGAGACCTGGAGCCGGTCTTTGCCGGCTGGTTCAGCCTAAACGGCAATGGCGAGATGACGGGCACGGCGTGGCTGGACGACTATGCCCTCATGCTATACCCGGTCACGATCACCAACACCAACAGCGTGGGTGTCGTGCGAGACGCCGTCATCGAGTGGGGACGCACCCGGGTTCCGGGGGTGTTCAACTGCTGTTTGCCGGTGGTGGCCGAGACCTGGGACGGAGACCTCAGCGACATTTACGGCTTTCACATCAGGAAGGAGCATGTGTTTGCCGCGTTTGATTCCGCCAAGGCCGGACCGGTGCCGGAGGGGAACGTCGGCGGCGGCACCGGCATGCAGTGCCTGGGGTTCAAGGGCGGCATCGGTACGGCCAGCCGGCGATTGGACCCGAAACTGGGAGCCTTTACCGTTGGGGTGCTGGTGCAGTGCAACTTCGGGCGGCGGCGCCAGCTCCGGATTGCCGGTGTGCCGGTGGGCCAGGAGATTGCCGACCTGGAGCCGTGTTACGACACCAGTCGGCCGCTTACCCGGGAGCAGGCGCCCATGCGCTGCCCTGGGGCCCGCCCCTCGGCGGCTCAGGAGCATGGCTCCATCATCGTGGTCATTGCTACCGACGCTCCGCTACTCCCTCACCAGCTCCGCCGGGTGGCTCGCCGCGCTGCCCTGGGAATTGGCCGGATGGGTGGCATAGCCGGCTCCGCGTCGGGCGATCTGTTCCTGGCCTTTTCCACCACACCCACCGGAAGCTCCGACCCCGGTCCTGTCACCGCAGTGCGGATGCTGCAGGACGAGCGCATCGATCCGGTCTACCAGGCCACAGTGGAGGCAACCGAAGAGGCCATCGTCAATGCACTGCTGGCGGCTCAGACCATGACCGGCGCCGACGACCTCAAAGTCCCTGCCCTGCCCCACGATCGGCTGCGGACCATTCTGAAAAAGTACGGCCGGCTGACGCGCTGAAACGTTACGATTTCTCCCCGTCCCAACCTCCCGCTGCCACCGGGTGAAAGTTCCGCCAAATAGATAAGTACGGAGTGATCATCAGCTCGATGAAGCGGGGCAACGCGGTTTGAAAGGGAAAGCGGCGCCTAAACTCGATTGCGGTGAGACCCAGCATGGCCCGCAGGTGGCGGCCAAAGCTCTGGGGCGACGAATACTCCAGCCGATAGGAGACATCAGCCACCGACAGCCCCGCCGTATCGAACAGGTGGGCCGCATGCAGCAGACGAATGGCGGCGAGATAGTTCTTGGGCGAGGGAAGCCCGGCCCGGGCGAAGCGCGACATGAGGGTGCTGGGCCGCACGTAGAGCCTCTGTGCCAAATTCGTAACAGTGGGAGTGTCAGGTGCGAGCCGGATCATGGCCTCCACAAACAGGCGGGCATCGGCCGGCGCCCCAGCCAGGGCTTCCAGGATCGGTCCCTGAATTCTGGCAACGGCTCTGGTGGCCGGCTGACCCACGATCTGGCGGAGGCGACTCCAGCCGGTGGGAGAGGTGACATCCACCACCTGGCGGACGCCGGAGGCACCAAGCCGAAGCAACATTTCGGTGGCGCTGGGATCGTGATGCGACACCAGCGCAACGGTGGGAATTCCGGGAAACTCTCGAACCAGATGCCCCAGCGCTGCGACCTGCTCCGGATGACACCGGTGCACCGATACCAGAACGGCGTCGACCGGCCGCTCTCGGACTATGCGCACCGCCTCGGGGATCGAGTCGCGATGCAGCACCGCGAAACAGCCGCTGCCGGCAGCATCTACCCGAGGTCGTTCGACCGGGAGAAGGACGGTTGCCACGGTCGGGGAAGCCTCGGTCGAGCCGAACACCACATTGTCCTCCCGGTAGGTCGTGCGGGAGGGTACCTCTTCGACGTCAAACAAGATTAAATCTGAAACGGAGCGAAGCTCGGCTCCGTCGGGTTCAAAAGGCACGCAGCACGGAGTGGCAGCGACCACACCACGGGCAACGTTCCGGGCTGTGGGTTGGTCCAATTGAGGTATATTCTCAAGTCACTTTTTCCGGTCTCACGTGAGCGATACCACCCTCGATCTTTTCGCCGCGCTGCAAGCGGCGCTCGGGCCGCAGTACCGCCTCGAGCGCGAGCTTGGCCGCGGAGGAATGGGGGTGGTGTTCCAGGCGACCGACCTCACGCTCGACCGCCGAGTCGCCATCAAGGTCGTTCACCCGGAGCTCGCGCCGCACGAGTCGATCACCCGACGCTTCCTCGCCGAAGCGCGCACCATTGCGCGCCTGCGCCACCCCAACATCGTTGCCATCCACGCCGCCGGGAGTGCGGACGGGCTGCTGTACTATGTGATGGACGAGATCGCCGGTGAGAGCCTGCGTGAGCGGCTCACCCGCAGCGGAAAGTTGGATATCGGAGAGACTGCCCGAATCGTTTCGGATCTCGCTGCCGCGCTCGATGCTGCCGGTCGCGCTGGGGTAGTTCACCGGGACGTCAAGCCGGAGAACGTGCTGCTGGATCAGGCGAGCGGGCGTGCCCTGCTTGCCGATTTCGGTATCGCTCGAGCCATCGCGGCCGATTCCACCGGCTCGAGCACCGGCCAGGGCGTGGCCGTGGGAACACCGGTGTACATGAGTCCGGAACAAGCGGCCGGCGAGGAGATCGATACCCGGAGCGACCTCTACGCCCTGGGCATCGTGGCCTATGAGATGCTGGCCGGTCATCCGCCTTTCCAGGGCTCCCACCGCGTGGTCGTATCCAAGCACATCGCCGAACGGCCGGCGCCCATCGACCGGGTGCGCCCCGAGACCCCGCGCGAGCTGGCAGCAGCCATCATGCGCTCGCTGGAGAAGCAGCCGACGGAGCGCTGGCAAACCGGTGAAGAGCTGCGCCAGGCCATCGCCGGCGAACGGGATCTTCCCCACTCGCCCCGGCGCAAGCGCGGGCGACTGCTGCTGGCTGGAGCCGTTGCGCTCGCAGTGCTCACCGCGACAATCGGCATCATCCGCCGCAATCCCGGCCCGCCGAGTGGGGTCAACCCCCGGCACTCCATTTTGGTGCTCCCCTTCAACAACCTGCGAGAGGATCGGAGCGTCGATTGGCTGCGCGACGGCAGCGTCAGCATGCTGGGATTGAATCTGTCGCAATGGAACGATCTGACGGTGGTGGATCACGAGCGGCTGCACGACCTCCTGACCCGTCACCGGCTCAAGGTAGGTGACCAGATCGGGCTGGACATGGCCCGGCGGCTCGCCCGTGATGCCGGAGTCTGGACCGTCGTTCTAGGCGACTTTACGCCGGCGGGAGACTCGATCCACCTGGTGGCTCGGGTCTTCGATGTGGCCAGCGGAAGCCGGGTGGATGTGGCGCGGGTGGATGACCTGGCCGGCCAGGACGTGCGCCCCCTGTTCGATCAGCTGGCCGCCAAGCTCCTCGACCTCTCGGGCGCGCCTAACGAGATCCGGATCGGACTGGCCCGCTCCACGACCGGCTCCCTGGAGGCATTTCGCGCCTATCTGCGGGGCGTGGACCAGCTCAACCGGTGGGATCTGATCGGCGCCCAGCGGGACCTGGAGCGGGCCATTGCCTTGGACAGCACCTTCGGCCTGGCCTATTACAAGCTCGCCCTGACCCGAGGCTGGATGGCAGGAACCGA
>Ga0075421_100002323_pt1 | contig 22683 bp, 19 predicted proteins | sample SoiMetdeltSBSDD5_FD_75292 | JGI IMG/M metagenome (GOLD analysis project Ga0075421, IMG submission 75292) | Bulk soil microbial communities from a Populus tree surrounding site in Tennessee, USA - Soil MetaG P. deltoides SBSDD5 | ecosystem: Environmental > Terrestrial > Soil > Tree plantation...
TCGACGAGCGCGACTCGATGAACGCTCCGAAAGTCGCGATCGTCAATGGCGCGCTGGCGCGCTTCTTCTTCGGCGATGCCAATCCCATCGGCCGCATCGTCTACTTCTACAGGGACGAGCAGAACCCGATGACCATCGTCGGCATCGTCGAGGACGCCACGCAGCGAAGCCTTCGCGAGGATCCGCCGATGACGATCTACACTCCGCTCACGCAGCTCCGCGAGCCTGAGACGCTGGTGACGGTTGCGCTGCGGACCCTGGACAACTCTTCCTCACTGGCCGAGTCGATGCGGGCCGAGATCCGCGGGCTCGCTCCCGATGTCGTCGTGGACAACGTCCGCACGATGGAGCAGCAGATCAGCACCGAGCTGGTACGCGAGCGGCTGCTGGCGATGCTGTCGACGGCCTTCGCGGTGTTTGCCCTCGTCCTGTCGTGTGTGGGGTTGTACGGTGTCGTGTCGTACGACGTCACTCGCAGTCTGCGGACCCTCGGTATTCGGATGGCGCTTGGCGCGCGGCGTCTCGACGTTCTGCTGGGTGTGATCCGCGGCGCGCTCGTCATGTCGTCGATCGGAATCGTTGCCGGACTTCTCGCCACGCTGGCGGGAACGCGTGTCGTCGCGAGCCTGCTTTTCGGTGTCACCGCCAGGGATCCCCTGACGCTGGTCGCGGCGGCGGCGCTCCTCATGTTCACAACCGTCGTGGCGAGTTATATTCCAGCGCGCCGCGCCGCGCGCATCGACCCGGCGTCGATACTGCGGAGCGAGTGAGTCAGCCACGGCATGAACATCTGCGCGCTGCTTGCGCCGTACGATTCGGGCCATCATCGGCGACGAATGGGACTTGGGCCCGAGCATCTGTGGCGCGCCGTCGATCCGTTGCTGGTGAAGAAAGGCCACAGCACCCGGGCGGACGTCATTACGCTGCCCGATGAATTTCTGACGGAGATCGCGGTGACGTTCGGCGTCGCGCGAATGCTCGCCGGACGCGTGCGTGACTGTCTGCGAGAGGGCTGGACACCTCTGGTGCTTTCCGGCAACTGCAATGCGTCGCTTGGCACCGTCAGCGGCTGCGGCTGCGCCACGACCGGCGTGATCTGGTTCGATGCGCACGGCGAAGCGACGACGCCGGACACGACGCGCTCCGGATTTCTCGATGGGATGGGAATCAGCATGCTCGCCGGCCAGTGCTGGCACCATCTCGCGCGATCGGTCCCTGGTTTCGCGCCGCTCGGCGGCGAGCAGATCGTGCTCGTCGGCGCGCGCGACGTCGAGGCCGACGAAGCGGAGCTGCTGCGACGCGTCGGCGTGCAGCGGGTGTCGCGCGCAGAGGATCTTGGCCCGGCGCTCGACTCTTTCCGCGCGCACCCGCAGATTGACGGCGTGTATCTCCATCTGGATCTGGATGTGCTCGATCCGCACGAGGCAACGGCCAATCAGTGGTCGCCGCCGGGAGGCCTTGGCGTCGCGTCGATGGAACACGCCCTGGCAGAAGTGCGGCGAATGCTGCCGATCAAGGCCGTTGGGCTGGCGTCGTATTCACCCGACGTCGATCGAAATGGCCGCGCGATGCAGGCTGCCCTCACGATGATCGACACCCTCTGGTAACATCGCCCCGGGTTACGTCTGAGTATCATGCGCGTCGGCATACTTGGCTCCGGATCGATGGGCAGCAAGCTCGGGACGATTCTGGCGCGATCCGGACACGAGGTGGTGTTCAGCTATTCGCGCAGCCCGGACAAGCTGCGGCAGTTGGCTGCCGAGGCCGGAGCACGCGCACGCGCGGGCACGCCCGCCGAGGCCGCTTTGAAGGCCGACGCACTCGTCCTCGCCGTTCATTGGTCGCGCGTCGACGACGTACTGGCCCAGGCTGGAAAGCTCTCGCGAAAAACGGTGCTCACCTGCACGTTGCCGATGAACAAGGACGATGACGAGATGGTCGTCGGTTTCTCCACGTCTGGCGCAGAGACCCTGGCCGACAAGATACCGGGGGCGCATATAGTATCGGCCTTCAGCACGGCGCCCAGTGAAGTGTTGTTTTCCGTGTTCCGGCGACGAAAGCGACGAACGCGCCCGGACCTGGTGTACTGCGGAGACAACACGCGAGCGAAGAAGACCGCGGCGAGGCTGATACGCGACGTCGGCTTCAATCCTGTTGATCTGGGTGCGTTGTCCGCGGCGCGCTACGTCGAGCCGTTTTCATTGCTGCTGGCGCAGATCGCATACGAGGGTTCGAACGGTCCGGAACTGGCCTATCGCTTCGAATGGCCAGGTGTTCCATTTGCGTCGCGGAAGCGTTGATCTCCATAGTGCAGCCGGGATCGGCGGCGATCTGTCAGGTGCCTGACGGAGGTTCACATGGCTCTGTACGCCTTTGATGGAACGGGACAGCGAGACGACAATCCAGAACTCGAGGACACGAAAGACACCAACGTCGCCCGGTTTTTCTTTGCCTATCGGCCAAGCGACGCGGACGTGCCCATGGACGATCGCCGCAATCACTATCAACGTGGGGTCGGGAGCGCCGGGCTGCTGCGAAGGGCCCTCGGGGGCATCACGGGATTTGGCGGCAGGACATTCGTGCGCCGCGCCATTTCCAAACTGAAGGACAACATCAAGGAAGGCCATACGACCGTGGACGTCGTCGGCTTCAGCCGTGGCGCGGCGCTGGCGCTCGACTTCGTGAACGAGATCGCGAAGGGCGAAGCCAGGCTGCCGGACGGAAAGATTCCCACGGTGAGGTTCCTGGGGCTGTTCGACTGCGTCCCGTCATTTGGCATCCCGATCGTCCCGCTGAACATCGGCTGGGACCTCGACCTCCCGGCAAACGTGCTCCGCTGCTGCCACGCGCTGGCGCTGGACGAGCGGCGTGGGAACTTCCACCTGCATCGGCCCGCGATACTGGGACAAGTGGAGTCGGGTCGCCTGACGGAAGTCTGGTTTCGTGGCGTGCATTCGGACATCGGCGGAAACGGATCCGACGAAGATCCGCCGCGCGGCCTCGCCAGCATCGCGCTGAACTGGATGTTCGTGAACGCGCAGGCGTGCGGTCTGGACTTCGACCCGACGCTCGTCGCGCAGAACAAAGCGGCGGCACGAGCCGAGGCGAAGATGCTCGACAACTTCGATCCCATCGAGACGCCGTTCCGCAAGATCCGCGAGGGTGACTTCATCCACGACACGGTGGTGTTCCGCGACCAGTGCAACAATCCAGGCGCGACGTGCGTGCGCGTGTCTGATGCCGGCGATCGGCTTGGGAGTTTCGAGCTGGGCGTAGGCTAGCTCACCCCTCGGCGCGAATCGACAGGGCGTGCCGGAACACGTTCAGAGGATCCCACCGCGCTTTGATCCGCTGCAGACGCGGGTAGTTTTCGGGGTAATAGAACGTGTGCCAGGGCACGCCCGATTCGTTCAATGCCGGGTCCGCCAGATCGACGTCCGGGTGATTGATCAATGCGCCGGCGTATGCGTCGCCGGGCACGGGCGCGCCGCCGGTGGTGGCAAAGAGATCGCGATAGAACGCTCGCACCCATGCCAGGTTCCGGGCTTCGTCTTTCGGATCCTGCCAGCCCGTCGTGCACGCGAGATCGAAAATCGCCTGGCGGTGCGCCGACGCGGTCTCGTCAGCCGCGACCGCGTTGACGCGGCCACCATACGTCGCCAACCCCAGCATCCCACCCATGGCATCGTGATCGGTACGCGTCAGGTAGTCGTACGCGACGGCGATCTGATCGCCGGTGAGCCGCTTCTTGAGCAGCGCGTCCTTCGCCTTCATGCACACACCGCCCGGCGGCATCGTGAAGAGATCGGGAAACGGATTCAGCGCGAAGTCGAGCCATGGCATGCGTGCCAGCATCGGCCGCGGCACGACGTGAACGCCTTCACACACTGACGAGAGATACTCGCGAGCCTGGCGTTCGGCGGCATCACCGGCGGTGCTCACGCCGCGGATGAAGATCTTGCCGAACTGCTGGCGATGGAGCTCGAGAAGCGTCCACAGCGACGCGTGGGGCGAGCCGGCACCGCTGTGCGCCTCGCTCCAGATGCCGTGATTCCTGAGCAGACGCTCGAACGATTGTCTATCGACGTCGTTCCAGTTCCATTCCGCGGTGAACGTCGTGATCGACTGCGGCGCGCGTGGCAGGAGCGTCGCCGGATCGTCGCCGGATGCGTCGCGGGCTCGAAACCAGTAGCGCGTGACGATGCCGAGGTTGCCGCCACCGGCGCCGGTGTGCGCCCACCACAGATCTCGATGCGGATCGGACGTCTCGCGAGTGGCGATCGCGCAGCTCGCGCGACCAGTCTCGTCAACCGTCACCACTTCGACGGCATAGAGGTAGTCGGCCGCGAGACCGAGCTGGCGGCAAAGAAAGCCGAACGCGCCGCCCACCACGTGACCGCCGATGCCGATCCCGGGATACTCGCCGAGCGGGATGACTGTTCCCCATCTTTCGCACAGCGCTCGAAACGTCTCGCCAACCGTCACGCCGGCTTCAACCGCGATGGCGCGGTGTTCCGGGTCGTAGTCGATCCGTTTCATCGGCGAGATGTCGAGAATCACGCGAACGTCGGGATCGGAGACGAAGCCTTCGAGACAGTGGCCGCCGCTCGTGACCACGAGTCGTTGGCCATCCTTGACGGCTTCTTGAACTGCTGTGACAACCTGTTCGGTCGACGCGACGAACCGGACGTAGTCGGGTCGAGCGGTGAATCGCTTGTTGAAGCGCTTGTTCAGGACTGCGGTGTATTGCGGATGCTCGGCGCCGATCCTCACCGACTCGACCTTCGCATCGTCGCTCAACTGTCGTGTGGTCATCCTTCACGCAGGATACCGGGAACGAATCGCCGCTAGAAGCTCGTCAACGACGGCCGTTGGCGGATGCATCGTTTCAATCTTCCGCGCGCGAAGACCGACGAAGATCGGAAACCGCTCTCGAATCACCATCGCCTCCTTCTCAGCAGACCTCGTGAACGGCCTCTCGAGCTGGCGACGCACGGTTTCAGCAACACACGTCTCGCAGTCGAGTGATGGTACGAGCACGAACGTCGTCGGACTTTGCTCAATGGAGGCGCGAAGGCTGGCATACTCGGGATGAACATGGTGCGGGTAGGTCATGAACCCCGATGACAGGGCGACGACCGATGGGCCGCCTCCCTCGTGCACCAACGAGCAATATGTCTCGACGTTCTCACGTGCGTACGCGTCGTAGCCGAACCGATCGATGTACTCGCTGATATCTCCCGCTCGGGCTTCGAAGCGCCGGTCGAGATCGACAAATGCCGTTCCCAATCGTTCCGCAAGCACAACGCCGACGCTGCTCTTGCCGGCTCCGCCCGGACCGATCAAAGTGATCGTGTGCGCGATGTCGCCGGGCTTGTCGGTGGAGGTCATCAATGATCGGCTTGGAACGTGAAATGGTGTACCGCGTGCGGCCTAAAGGTCCACTTGGCCGGACTGATGGCTCACCACACGGAGTCCGCGAGTTCTGGGAGTTGAGCGACGCCGAGCTCGTGGGGCCGAGAATTCACGCCACCTCGCTCGGCGCCGGCGGTGACTGGTTCCGCGTCGCCAGCAGCGACGGTTTCAGCCGTCCGCGCGTGCGCATGCAATTCGTCACCAGCGACGGCGCGTTCGTCCTGCTGTCCTACACCGGTCTGGTGAAAGCCACGGACGCGTTCATTCGTGCCGCGGAAACGCAGGGATCGACCGATTTCCACGAGCAGTACATGCGAATGCAGCTGTCGTTCGAAACCGGCGCGGCGGCCTACAACTGGCTGAACGAAAGCCTGTGGATCGCCGAAGGCCGACTGGCCACAGGTTCAATCGAATACATCGTCTACCGGGTGACGTGATCAGCGAGACTTCGTGATCTTCATGACCGTCATCCGCGACGCGCCGGACACGTAGATTGAGCCGTCCGTATCGATACCCATCCCGTGCGCCCGATCGGCAGACACGCTGTCGATCAGCTTCCCGTTCTTCACGATGTTCACGATGCCGACGTTGACGTCGCTGACATAGACCGTGTCGTCGGACGCCACGGCGATTCCGCCGCGCGAGGGATAGGGCCAGGTCTCGACGAACGTGCCGTCTTTGTCGAAGACCGACACGCGCTTGTTGTCGCTGTCGTTGACGAGAAGGCGGCCTCGAGAATCCAGAGCGACGCCGTGCGGCAGCTGCAGCTGTCCTGGCTGCGAACCCTTCACGCCGCCGATGATGCGGACGAATTGCCCGTTGCTCGAAAAGTGCACGACCCGTGCGTTCACATACCCGTCCGACACGTAGATGTCGCCGTTTGGCGCAATCGCCACGTGGTTTGGCTGGTTGAAGAGATCCCGCGACGTGTTGTCACCGGCGACGCCCTTCTTGCCAAGGGTCATCAACACGCGCCCATCCGGTCCGAACTTGTGGACCACGTGAGCCGCGGAGTCGGTGACCCACAGAAATCCCTGCCCGTCGATCGTCACGCTGTGCGCGCTTTCGAACAGACCCTCGTCGCCGAAGGCCTTCACGAACTTCCCGTCGCGGGTGAAGACGCGGAAGTACGGCGCCGTGCGCACGAGGACGACGACGTTCCCCTTGCCGTCAGCCGTGATCCACGTCGTGTTTCCGTTCCAGGCCGTCCCCTGAGGAAGCTGGGCCCAGTTGAGATCGACCTTATAGGTCTGATGCGACTGTGCGGACGTACGCGGCCCGCCGATGGCGAAGCACAACAGAAGCACTGCAAGAACGCGTGTGACGGGACTCATATGCAGGAAGCATAAGCTAAACCCGCGAGGTCACACTCGTCGTTTCTTTGTGTCCTTGCATCGAGAACCCACATGCCGCTCGAGTCGCCTGAGGCCATCGACACGCGTCCTTTGTTCCGTCCCGTGTCCAGCAGCCTCGTGACGCTGCTTCGCGGGTTGCCGCTGGAGTGCTGGCATCGTCCAACCGTCGCCGGCGCATGGGTCGTCCGCGACGTCGTCGCCCATCTGCTCGACTCAACCCTTCGACGACTCTCGTTCCATCGCGACGGGATGACGCCCCCGCCGCCGCCTGGTGCGATCAGCGGGGCGCGTGACTTCGTCGGCTTCATCAACGACCTGAACGCCCAATGGGTCGCGTCGGCGAAGCGATTGAGTCCACGGGTGTTGACGGAGCTCTATGAGCGCGCGAGCGGGGAGGCCGCTGACTGGTTCGAATCGCTATCGCTCGACGCGCCGGCGCTGTTTCCTGTCTCGTGGGCCGGCGAGGACGTCTCGGCGGGGTGGTTCGACATCGGGCGCGAGTTCACGGAGCTGTGGCATCACCAGCAGCAAATCCGGATGGCGGTCGGCGCCGGCGCGCTCGCCGATCCGCGCTATCTCGCTGCGGTGATCGATGTCGCCGCACGGGGACTGCCACACGCGTTCCGCGACGTCGGCGCCGAAGCCGGGCAGACGGTCGCCATCGAGGTCACCGGCGCCAGCGGCAGCTTCTGGACGCTGGTACGCGAGGCGCAGCGCTGGACGTTGTGGCGTGGTGAGCCGCCCACCGCCACGGCACGCATTCGCCTTGACGATGACACGGCCTGGAAGCTGCTCTTCAACGCGCTGTCCGATGACGATGCGGCGCGCCTCGTCCGTGTCGAGGGCCAGGCGGACCTCGGCCGCTCGCTGCTGCGGGCGCGGTCGGTGATCGTCTAGCGAGGCCGGGCTTGGTGTTGACAGCCGACACCAGGCGGGACTACTGTCGTCATTCGACACCATGGCGCGACAGACGATTCCCGACCTGCTGCCAGGAACACTCGATCTGCTCATCTTACGTACGCTGCAGACGCAGACGCTTCACGGGTGGGCAATCTCGGAACGCATCCAGCAGATCTCGCAGGACGTCCTGCAGATCAACCAGGGCTCACTCTATCCAGCGCTCCATCGACTCGAGCACCAGAGCTGGATCGAAGCCGAGTGGGCCGTCTCGGAGCTGGGCCGCCGGGCCAAATACTATCGGCTGACGCCCGCGGGCCGGCGGCAGCTGGCGCTCGAAGCCGGCGAATGGGAGCGCATGACCACGGCGATCGGCCGCGTGATGAAGCTGGCGTAGCAGCATGAACCGTCGTGACCTGTTCCTGCGGGTACGCGCACTCATCGCTCGGCGCCACGTCGAGCGCGAGCTCGACGAGGAGCTGTCGTTCCATGTCGAGCGCGAGACGCAGAAGCACATTGCCGCAGGCCTGAGTCCGGCCGATGCCCGCGCCCGGGCGCTGGCGCGCTTCGGCCCGGTGCCGCTCGCCGCCGACCAGTGCCGAGATGCTCGTGGCGTGAGTGTCGTCGATGACGTAATCCGCGACGTCCTGTACGCGTTTCGCACGTTCCGGCGCGCGCCACTCGCCGCATTCACGATCGTCGCAACGGTGGCACTCGGCCTCGGGCTCGTGGCGACGGTATTCACGGTTTACAACTTCGTTCTGTTTCGGGTCGATGCCGTGCGCAACCCCGCCGAGCTGTATGCCGTGCAGATGGAGCAACGGACAGCGCCTGGCGAGGAACCCGACGTCGTGTTCACGCGGCGCGCCTACGACGCGCTGCGCCGTGAGACCAATGTCTTCAGCGATACGTTCGCGATGAGCGATTACGCCGGACGCGTCGGCGGCCGTCTCGTGCGAGGAAGCCTCGTCACTGGAAATTTCTTCCAGGCATTGGGAGTCCACACGACGCTCGGCCGCCCGTTGCTGGCGGAAGACGACGAAGGTGCCGGACGACCGGTGATGGTGCTGAGTCACACCGGCTGGCGCAAGCTGTTCGATCGCGATCCGGCAGTAATCGGCCGCCGCGTGATGATGGAGGGCGCACCGTACGAGATCGTCGGCGTCATGCCCGACGGCTTTCGTGGACTTGGCGTGACGTCGTCCGACTTCTGGGCGCCACTGGCGCGTGCCGGAAGGCTCGGCGCTGACGTTGCAGTACGAGCGGACGACAACTGGCTCGTAGTCATTGGCCGGCTGAAGCCGGAAATGTCACGTGAGGCGGCGACAGCCGCGCTCGCGGTCTGGGCGTCGGGACAGACGACCTTCGCGAGAATTCCCGGGAGTCAGATCCTCGTTACGTTGATACCGCGGCAGGGCACGCTCCCGCTCGATAATACCGGCGCATTGCTCCTGTTCTCCCCGGCGTTCTTCGCCTTCGGGCTGATCCTGATGATCGGCTGCGCCAACGTCGGCAATCTCCTGCTGGCGCGGGGTGTCTCCCGCCAGCGGGAAATCGGCATTCGCCTCTCGCTTGGCGCATCACGCCGGCGTATCGTCAGGCAGCTGCTCACGGAGAGCCTCCTCCTTGCGCTCGCAGCGGCGGCATGCGGCGTCGCCGTCTCGCAGCTGTTTCTCCAGGGCGCGCTCTACGCGGCAGTGACGACGATACCTCCGGATTTCGCCGAGTTCGCGAGCATGTTGAACCTCGCGGTCCCAGGCTGGGACTGGCGCGTGCTGGCATTCCTGGTCGCTGGCGCCATCGTCTCGACGATGTGCTTCGGGCTTGCACCGGCACTGCGGGTGACTCGCCTCGATCTGGTGCAAACCATGCGCGGCGAACTGAGCCGGGATGTGCATCCGCACCGCGCACGGCGCGCCCTGATTGCCGTCCAGGTCGGCGCGTCGGCGCTCCTCCTGATCTGTGCAGCGATTTTTCTCCGCGGCGCCATCGCTGCCGCGACGACGGATCCGGGCGTACGAACGAGCGACACGGTGAGGGTCTCACTCGAGATCGAAACACAGCGCGACGCGTTGCTCCAGGCGTTGAGGCTCGATCCCCTGGTGGCAGTCGTCGCCGCGTCGTCACGCACGGGGCATGGAGTGATCGAAACACCGGCGTCGCCGGCGCAGACGTCGGTCGCGCCGACGAGAACATCAGTCGAACAGCTTGCGGTGTCGTCCGAATACTTCGATGTACTCGGCTTGCCACTGGTGAGCGGGCGCGGCTTCACGCAGGCGGAACGCACGGCGGAGGCAGGCGTCGTGGTCGTGTCCGAGACCATCGCGCGGCAGCTCTGGCCGAATGGCGGCGGAGTGGGACAGGTCGTGCGCTTCGAAGCGACGCCATCGACGCCGGCTGCCGCACCGCCACCGTCCCCGCGGATGATGACGGTGGTCGGCATCGTGCGCGATCCCGGCAGCAATTCCGGGATGTCGTTCCGCGGCGTCTATCTTCCGACAGGCCCCGAGAGCCCCGGGACGTGGCTGATGCTACGAGTCCGCGGCAACCCCGAGGAGGCGCGCCGGGCACTGCTCGAACGGCTCACGGGCCTCGATCCGGCCTTCGGCATCCTGACCCTGCGCTCGGCGACCAGAATGCAGGCGTACGTATTGCGGATCGCGTTTTGGGTCGCGGCTGTCTTGGGTGGACTCGCGCTGGCGCTGACGGTGTCGGGCTTGTTCAGCGTCCTGTCGTATCTCATCGAGCAGCAGGCAAAAGAGATCGGCGTGCGCATGGCGCTCGGCGCAACCACGAAGCATGTCGCCGAGCTGGTGCTGTCACAGTCGCTTCGCCCGGTCGGCATCGGTCTCGCCGCCGGCGGCGCACTGGCCGCGGCCGCAGCGACAGTCCTGATGGCGACACCGGCCGCCTCGGAGATCGGCGGCTCGGTCGATGTCTTGGACCCTGTCGCATATGCCGCAAGCGCGCTCGTCATCGCCGCTGCGTCCCTGATCGCGGTATCCATTCCGACACTACGTGCCGCTCACCTCGATCCGATCGCCACACTCAGAAACGACTGAGGCACTCCACGCCCCTCTTGACCTCAAGGCCACCTGATTTGGCACTCTACGAGGCATGAATACCGCGCACAACACCAGAGATGAGCAGACTGCGCTGTGGAACGGCGTGGCCGGACGCACGTGGGTGGACGCACAGGAACTGGTCGACCAGATGTACAAGCCGCTAGAGGACCGGCTCGTTGACGCCGTGATCACCGGATCACGGCGTTCTGTGCTCGATGTCGGCTGCGGCACGGGCGGCACGACGCGGGCGGTCGCGCGACGGATCGGCGGACAGGGCCACGTAGTCGGCATCGACATTTCGGAGCCGATGATCGTTTCGGCCCGGGCGCGTGCCGGCCAGGAGGACACTCCGGCGGAGTTCATCCGAGGCAACGCACAGGACTACCCGTTCGAGCCCGACCGCTTCGACATGATCATCTCGCGCTTCGGGGTGATGTTCTTCGACGACCCGGTCGGCGCGTTCGCGAATCTTCGGCGTGCCGCCGCGCCCGACGGCGAGCTCCGGTTCATCGTGTGGCGGAGCGCCACGGACAATCCGTTCATGACGACGGCCGAGCGCGCGGCGGCGCCGATCCTGCCGGACCTTCCCGCCCGAAAGGCCGACGCCCCGGGACAGTTCGCGTTCGCGAACCGCGAGCGGGTTGCGGCGATTCTCGAGGAAAGCGGCTGGAGCGGCATCGAGATCGAGCCGACCGACGTGGAATGTCGACTGCCGGAGACCGAGTTGATCCGGCATATGACGCGGTTTGGCCCCGTCGGTCTGACCCTGCAGAACGCCGACGACGAGACTCGCGCGCGCGTGATCGACGTTGTCCGTCCCGCTTTCGATCCCTATGTGCATGGCGCGGACGTCCGGTTCACCGCGGCCTGCTGGACGGTCAGCGCGCGACGCCCGCCCGAGGATTGACGCGACACGTAGCGCTGTCTACACAATCTGTCCATGACAGGTGTTCACACGCGGGCGGACGATCGTGTCTCGCCAACGGGGTACCTGTTCAGTGATCTCTGGCAGGGCGTTCGCGCCGCCGCGCGTGTGTTCGGGAAACAGCCCGCCTTCGCCGCGGCAGTGGTCCTGACGCTGGCACTGGGTATTGGCGCCACAACGGCGATCTTCAGCGTGGTCCACGGCGTCCTGCTGAAACCGCTTCCGTTCAGCGAGCCCGGCACCCTCGTCAGCCTGAGCCAGATCGCGCCGCACGGAACCGGAACCAATCAGGGTCCGACGACTTTCCTGAACTATCGCGAGAACCAGCGGTCATTCGAGGCGATCGGTGCGTGGGATACCACCGAAGTCTCGGTTACCGGGCGTGGCGACCCGGAGCGCGTCCAGGCACTCCAGGTTACCTCTGCGACGTTGCGGCTGCTGCGCGTGCAGCCGATCGTGGGCCGCGCCTTCGACGCCGAAGACGATTCCCTGGGCCGTGCGAGTCGGGTGATGCTGACTTACGGGTATTGGCAGCGCCGCTTTGGCGGCGACGCCGGAATCATCGGTCAGATACTCGCGATCAATGGCACGCCGTCCGAGGTGATTGGCGTCCTGCCGCCGTCATTCAAGTTCCTGCGCACCAGGCCCGAGATCCTGGCGCCGTTACCGCTGCCCGAGAAAATGCCTGGCGGAGTGAGCTTCGAGTTCCGGGCGCTGGCACGCCTGAAGCCGGATGCCTCCCTCACCCAGGCCAACGCCGATGTCGCGCGGATGATCTCGCTGCTTCCACCAGCGTTCGCGGAGCTCGAGCTGCAGCCGAACGTGCGCCCGCTCGCCAAGGACGTGATCGGCGATGTCGAAGAGATCCTCTGGATTCTCATGGCCGCCGTCGGCGTGGTGTTGCTGATCGCCTGCGGGAACGTCGCCAACCTGTTGCTGGTGCGCGCCGAAGGACGTCACCACGAGCTTGCGATGCGCGCCGCACTCGGCGCCAGTCGCGGCCGCATCGCGCGCGCCCTCCTGTCGGAGAGCGTGACACTCGCGCTCGTTGGTGGTCTTGCCGGCGTCGAGTTGGCGTTCATCGCAACGGAGTTGCTGCGCCGGATTGCGCCAACGCAGCTGCCTCGTCTCGATGAGATCGGCATCGACGTCACGGTCGTGCTGTTTGCGCTGGGCGTTTCGGTGCTGAGCGGCGTGCTCTGCGGGCTGCTCGCCGCCATGCGTTTCGGCAGTCCGAGCATCGCCGCGGTGAAGGAAGGAGGCCGATCGATCAGCGATGCGCCCGGCCGGCAGCGCACCCGCAATGCGCTCGTCGTCGGCCAGGTCGCACTGGCGCTCACGTTGCTGATCGTCGCCGGGCTGATGATTCGTACGTTCGTCGCGATGCGGCAGGTGGACCCTGGCTTCGTTCGCCCCGAGGAGGTTCACACATTCGTCGTCGCGATTCCGCCGCCGGTCATCGAGGACAACGGTCAGGCCGCGCGAACGTTCGAGAACATCGCGCAGCGACTGGCGCAGGTGCCAGGCGTGACATCGGTCGGGCTCTCGTCTTCGATCACGATGGACGGCGAAGACAACCGCAACTCGCTTCAGGTGGAGAGCGCGTCCGTGGCCGATGGGCGGCGCGACAGGGTGCGGTTCAAGAGCTTCGCACCAGGCTACTTCGAGACGATGGGCAACCGGCTGGTGGCCGGACGCTCGGTCACCTGGGGCGACATTCACCAGCAACGCCCGGTGATCGTCGTCTCTGCAACCCTGGCGAAGGAGCTCTGGACAGATCCATCGAATGCGATTGGCAAACGGGTGCGCGGCATCCAATCAGACGCGCCGTGGCGCGAGATCGTGGGCGTGGTCGCCGACGAGCGCGACGACGGACTGAATCACCCGGCGACGGCGATTGCGTACTGGCCGATGCTGAACGAGAGCTACCGGTGGCGAATCATGGCCTACGCGGTGCGATCGCCTCGCGTCGGCACGCCGGGGTTTTTTCGCGAGCTCGAGCAGGCCGTCTGGTCCGTCGATCGGAATCTGCCGCTGGCGAACGCCTACACGCTCGAAGAGATTCAGGCGCGCTCGATGGCGCAGACGTCGTTCGCGCTGGCGATGCTGGGCATCGCCGCGACAGTCGCGCTGCTCATCGGCGTGGTTGGCATTTACGGTGTGATTGCCTATGCCGCGACGCAACGGACGCGTGAGATCGGTGTGCGGATGGCGCTCGGCGCGCAGGTCGGCGACGTGCGGACGATGTTCCTCCGTCACGGACTCTTGCTGACTGGCATCGGCATCGTGCTCGGCATCGGTATCGCCGTGATGCTGACACGCATCATGTCGGCATTCCTGTTCGGCGTCGGCCCCATGGACCCGGTGACGTATGTGGTTGTTTCGGCGATCCTGGCCGCGGCCGCGCTGCTGGCAACGTATCTTCCCGCGCGCCGCGCCTCACAAGTCGATCCCGTTGTCGCGTTGCGAGCGGAGATTTAGACTGGTCCGTGATCCGCCTCGGGTCCTTATTCGGAGGGCCGGGTCTACACGTGTGGACCCGTGCCCTCCGCACTCTCCGTGCGCTCCATCGATCTGAAAAGCGCCGGCTTACCTCGGCGACACGATCGTGCGGCCATCTTTCATGACAAAGACGACGCGCTTGAGCGCGTTGATGTCGTCGAGCGGGTTCGCAGGAGTGGCGATGATGTCGGCGGAGAATCCTTCCCGGATCGACCCGCGTTCGCGCTCGATCCCCAGCGCCCGTGCGGCCGTCGTCGTCATTGCCAACACGATGTCTTTCGCCGTCAGACCCGCAGCCACGTAACTATCAATCCACTGCAGCGCCGTCGTCCCACGGTTCATGCCCGGCAACTCGGTGATGACGTCGGTGCCAAAGGCGATGGGTAGGCCTTTCTTGTACGCGCTCTTCAGACGGTCGATGGCTTGCGCATATTCCTCACGCGCGGCGGCTTCGTCGCGAAACTGCTGAAGCGACGCGAGTGGAAACGGGGTGAACACGGCGATGACCCCGTTCTTCTTCGCGAGATCGAGATCCTCGTCGGTGATGCCATTCAGATGTTCCAGCGTCGCCGCTCCGGCCGCGGCCGCGTTGTGGGCGCCGGACCTGGTCCACACGTGCGCTGCCACTTTCAAACCGGCCGCCGCCGCTTCCTGAACGATGAAGCGGATGTCGTCTTCGGAATAGATGTACGTCTGGTCATCCACGACGATCTTGATGAGACGCGCACCGAAGTGAACGTTCTCACGCACGGCCTTGCGCATCTCGTCGCGTGTGTCGGCGAAGAAGTACTCGGGTTCGGCCAGGTCCCGCTTGTCGGGCTGCAGATGGAATTGGCCGCCGTACGGCGCGATGATGCGGCCTGCCGTCAGCATCGTCGGCCCAGGCACGATACCTGCCTCGATGCCACGGCGAACGCTGACACAGGCGTATCGGCCCTCGTTGCCCACATCGCGGACGGTGGTGAATCCGGCCTCGAGCATCGCCCTGGCGTTGGCGACACCCTGGACGGCACGGTAGGAATCCGGGTCGCGCAGCGTCGTCAGAAAGTAGCTGCCCGCGTCGCGGCGGAGATTGACGTCCATGCACAAATGCGTGTGAGCATCCATGAGGCCGGGCAGCACGGTGTACTTCGAGAGATCAATCACCGCCGCTCCCGGCGGTGACGTCACAGCCGCGCCGACCTTCGTCACCTTGCCGGCTTCGACGACGATCGTCTGATTGCGTTCGGCCGTGCCACGTTCGGGATCGATCAACATCCCGGCCCTGATGACGGTGGCCGTGGCGTTCGGACCAGATGGCGTCTGCGCACCAGGGGCGAGCGACCACAACGCGAGAACGGCGGCGCCAATCATGAGACGACGCGCAGGCGATGACATCGCGCCTACTTTACTTCTTCGTGGGTGAGTCGGCTAACAACGGACGTGACGGATTCAACCGCGCGCGCGCGACGGCATCGATCGGGACGAATTCCGGCGATTCGGGAAGTGGCAGGGAGAACGAGTCGGTGGCTGGTGCGGGTGTCTGCATGCGATCGAACGAGAACGTCAAGTCGAACCGGCGGCGCGCCTCGCCGGTCCACTCGAGGCTCGTCAGGCGCACCGACTCGAGGACACCACGGGACCGTTCACCAGGATCGGCACGCCACCTGATTGGCCGATCTGGAACGGTGCCGACGGTCGCCCACACGGTCCACGGTGAGCTGTTCGCGGGTCGCCGCATGAACACTTCAACGACGCTATCGCCCGTCGTGACCATCTTCAGTTCGTCAGCGCCGAAGCGCTCGATGGTCACCCCGCCGGAGGTTCTCGGGCAGGCCCGACGACATCAACTGCTCAAACGTTGTGGCAGCTGCAGCATGAACTCGCGCACCCGATCGATCTGTGCGCGCTCGGAAATGAATTCGAATGCCGAAGCATCGATCCGACTAGTCGTGGCGGTGAGCGATGCGTCGACCGCCGCATGCAGCGTTGGCAACTCGTCGATCAGGCCGAGCAGCGCCGCCCACGCGGGCGTGTCGAGTATCGCAATCACCTCGAGGGCATTGCGTGCGTGCCAGGGTGTTCCCGCACGCCAGTATTTCGTCAGCGTCCTTCGCAGCGTCTCGAGGGCGACGTGAACATCGCGATCGGCGGAGTGCGACGATGTGAGAACGTCGACGAGCGCGCCTGCCGTGTACATGCATACGTCCTCGTGCAGCACCGTCCATCCGACTTGGAAGACACGGACCAGGTCGTGGTCAACCAGATGGTCTTCCGACACTGCGACGGGCCAACTCTCGAGACCGAGGTTGCAGACGGCCAGGGCGGCATTCGAGGCCTCTTCCGCCACCACCGCTCGTGACTGGATCGTCGCGCCGGCGGCAATGACGTTTGCGAGATACGCGAGCTCGGCGTTCCTCGCCGCATACGCGGCTGGATCACGGTCATGCACGAACAGCAGGTGAGCTCGCACACGTGCCAGTCGCGGCGCGCTTCCCGGCGCGCCTTCCAACAGGCGTCGCGGCGTCCGTGGCACCACCCCCGCCTCGCGCAGCAGGTCGACGAGCGTGGCAACAGCTTCCGGCGGCGCTTCCGCCGCCGGTTCTGCGTGAGCGTTGTCTCTGAAGTAGGCGTGCGTCAGCGGGTCACGGGGAGGCACGCTGCGCTGCCGGAGATCGAGGTGGCGTGACGTCTGCAGAAACGCCCGGGCCTCCGCTGGCGTCACGTATCCCTGCGGGTCGCGGCGCGCCTCGCGATCGAATGCCAGGTCGAACATCGCTTGTTCGCCGGCGGTCGGAAGATCGTCGGGACCGTCGACCTCCGGCCGCGAGTTCGACAGACGGCAACACGTCCGCATCACGCGATTGAAGTAGCTGGCGTGCGCGTCGGCCAGTGCATTCAGGACCGACGTGATGGAACCGAGGAACGCGTCTCGCTTCGGCGAGATCACATATCCGGCGACCTCGCAGCACAAGTCGTCATCCAGCCAGTAGCCCGGATTCGCCTGTTCGCCCTCGAGCGTGATGTAGGGCGTGATAGCTACAGGGTCGATGACGCGAATGTGCTCGAGGAGAGCGGCCGCGACGAGGGCGCTGTCCATCGCCGCCAGCTTCGCTGCCGCACTTGCCACACCAGCGTCGAGCAGGACCTCGAGCCACTTGCCGAACCGATCGGCATCGAACAGGTCGTCGCCGCCAGGTGCGGCCGGGCGCCACAGGTCCAGATCGAACACGCGCGCCAACTGATCGGGCGTCGCGAGTGCCACCAGCTCGCCGCACTCCTCGAGTCCGCAGTGCTGAATGACGCGATGGAGTACCTCGGGCTGCAGCTGGGGAACGACGCGCGCAAGCTGCGGCGTCGCGAGTATTCGGTCGAGCACTCCGGGTTCACGACGATGACGAGCGGCGCGCCGAACGCGTTTCGACATGGGCCGGCGATAATAGCCGCCTTCGCGCGCAACAAACAGTCTTGAAGGTTCAACGCGTTCGACGGATACTGATAGTGGGGATTTCGATCACGCCCCTTCCCGAAACCAAAACTTCTCGATCATCTCCATCGGCGAAAGTGCGCCAGCAGCGCGTCGAGCGCTTCGCCAGAGAGCGCTTCGTCAGACAAATGGCCTGTGGCGCGGATGGTCTCACGCATCTGGTCCAGGTAGATCTGACAGAAAGGGCAGCCGGCCAGGTGGTCGTCGAACCGGCGCCGCGCCTGGTCCGACAACGCACCCTCGAAATACTCGGTCACCAACTCGACGAGTTCCTTGCACGTCAACTCCCGATCGGCCACATCGTTCATGCCATTACCCACGGTCGAAATGACGCTCGAGCGCGCTGCGCACGCGGCTGCGCGCTCGATGCAGGAGGACCCGCTGATTAGTCTCGGTAATCTCGAGGACGTTACAGACCTCTTCCGAAGTCCAGTTCTGTACGTCGCGCAAGGTGATGACTTCGCGTTGGGCTGGCGGCAGCGCAGCGATTGCCTGACTGACGAGCTCTAAAGTTTCTCGCGTCAGCAATGCTTCGTCCGGTCGTGCTCCCCAGGTCTTCGGCGGCACGGCCCAGTGGTGGGGCCACTCCGGATGATCGGGTCCAAGGAATCGGTTTGATGGCACCGACTCTTCTGCAGCGTCGCCGGGCACCGCTTCGTACGCCGAAAAGGGAATCATCCGGCCTTCGCGTTCTGCCCGCGTGCGGGCGCGATTCACGAGAATCCGGAACAACCAGGTCTTGAACGAGGACCGGCTCTCGAAGCGATCAATGCCCTTGAGCACTCCGAGCCACGTCTCCTGGACGATTTCCTCGGCAATGGCGTGACTCTTCGCGTAGACGCGGGCCAGCCTCAGGAGCGGCCCTTGATATCGCGCGACGAGCTGAACGAAAGCCGTCTCGTCGCGGCGTCTGATCGCGTCGACGAGCGACGCATCATCGATGAGCAGCGGTTGAATCGGCACGATTCGGCCGAGTGTAACGCGGCGCCGCCTTGGTGGACTACGGATGCAGATCGCATTCGTACCGGCTCGGAGGGAGGTTCACATGCAGCTCATCACCCATGGTTCCGTCGAACGCCAGAAGGCTGGACGCCGCGAGTGGCTGGGACTCGCGATCATCGCGCTTCCCTGCCTGCTGTATTCGATGGACCTGACCGTGCTGAACCTCGCGCTGCCGCGCATCAGCGCCGACCTCCGGCCCACGAGCGCACAGCTGCTCTGGATCGTCGACATCTACGGCTTCGTGCTCGCCGGTCTGCTGATCACGATGGGCACGCTGGGCGATCGGATCGGCCGCCGCCGCCTGCTCCTCATTGGCGCAACCGCGTTTGGTGCCGGTTCTGTCGCCGCCGCCTTCTCGCGGAGCGCTGAAATGCTCATCGCGACGCGTGCGATTCTCGGCCTCGCCGGCGCGACGCTCGCGCCATCGACGCTGTCCTTGATTCGCAACATGTTTCTCGATCCGCGCCAGCGCACGATTGCGATCAGCGTGTGGGTGTCGAGCTATTCGCTGGGCGCCGCGATCGGTCCCTTCGTCGGCGGCTTGCTGCTCGAAACGTTCTGGTGGGGATCGGTGTTTCTCATCAGCGTGCCGGTCATGGTTCTGTTGCTCGTGTCGGGGCCTCTCCTGCTCCCGGAGTTCAAGGATCCCAATGCCGGACGACTGGATCTGACGAGCGCCGCGCTGTCGCTCACCAGCGTGTTGTCGATGATTTACGGTCTCAAGCAGATCGCGCAGGATGGCCCGGGATGGACGGCCGTCCTGAGCATCGTGGCCGGAGTGGCTGTCGGCGCCGCATTCGTTCGCCGTCAGAAGACAATGGCCGACCCATTGATCGACCTCCGGCTCTTTCGATCGCCGCGCTTCAGTGCAGCACTGGTGACGTATACGTTCGCGACGTTCGTCGCTTTCGGAATCTTCGTCTTCGTCGGTCAGTACCTGCAGCTCGTGCTCCGCCTTTCACCGTGGCAGGCCGGCCTGTGGACGACGCCGTTCGCCGCGGCGTTCATCGCCGGTTCGATGCTGACGCCCGTGATCGCGCGTCGCGTGAGCCATGCGGCACTCATGACAGGTGGACTGATACTGTCGGCTGTCGGGTTCGGGATGTTGACGCTGGTCGACAGCTCCGCCGGTCTTCCGATGCTCGTGACCGGATTCGTCGTGTATTCCTTGGGACTTGCGCCGGTCTTCACGCTGGCGACCGACATGATCATCGGCAGTGCTCCGCCGGAACGCGCCGGCGCGGCATCGGCGATCTCGGAGACCGGCTCCGAGTTCGGTGGTGCGCTGGGGATCGCCATCCTGGGCAGCGTCGGCACGACGGTCTACAGGAACCAGATGGCTGGCGCGTCGGCGATTGGTCTTCCGGTCGACGCGATCGAAGCGGCGCGGAGCACGCTCGGCGCCGCGGCGGACGTGGCCGGGCAGTTGCCCGGTCATCTCGGCAGCGAACTGACCGCGCTGGCCAACCACGCGTTCACCGCCGCGCTCGACTTCGCGGCGATCAGCAGCGCGGCGATCGTGCTCATGACCGCGATCCTGACCTTCATGTTCGTGCGCCGGCGAGATGACGGCACTCTGGTTCAAGGTTGAACGTAGGGGCCGGCTTCAGCCGGCCCAGGGCCGCCTGAAGGCGGCCCCTACGCCTTTCAACGACGCGCCGATCGCCGCGGCCGCCGCCACCTTGTGGTCCTTGGTCCACGGCGGACCGAAGGCCTTCTTCGCCTCGCGGAAGTACGCGTCGAGATCTTCGACGTGCAGCGCCTCGCAGACAGCCGCCACGACTTTCTTCGCGTCGTACCACTGCACCGGCCAGCCGCGCGACTCCGCCGCGCCGGCGAGCGCACGGCGATACATCACCCAGTCGGCGACGTTCTGGGCACGGTAATTCTGAATCTGCTCCGCGACTGTCGGAGGCACGGGCGGACATTCGCGAAGCGCGATTCCGCGGATCGGCGAGGCGACCGTGCGCGCGACAGCATCGAGGGCTCGCTGCGCATGTTGTTCCGCTGAGAGTCGCACACGCTCGACGAGGTCCGCGGCCTGCTCGAGGGGAAGCTTCTGTGCATCGTGGTGTATCGGCATCGAGGGCAAGTGCGCGTCGACGAGCTCGACGCGGCGGCTATCGAGGACGATCCCATCCTCGGCGACCGTCACCAGCACGGCCCAGCCGGCGTGATCCGACACACCGATGATCGCGCCATCTCTCGACATCGGCATCGAGCGGTGATTCTACGCCGGGCGAACGCAGCGACTATCTGTCGTACTCGTGTTGAGTACGCGGCGCGTCCGGCAGCTGCTGGTCGAGCGACTCGCGATACTTGAGGCAGCCGCGCAGGAACTGCGGCCATTCCGGAACGCGGGGAAGCGGATCCGTCTTCTCGGGTAGAAGGCTCCATAGTTTCGGATGATGCCAGCACAACTCGTGGCCCGAACTGTCGCGGTGCTCTCGAATACCGGCACGCAGCCGTTTGATCTCCGCGACGAGCGCGTCGCGATCCAGACTCACAAGGTCCTCGTCCATGAGGGCAACGATTGCAAGAATCGCCGCGACTGATGTCGCGCGCGTCCACACGTCGCCAGCCAGGCCGCGCGGCGTCGCATTCGTTGACAAATAGAGCAAGAGATCGTTGAATGCGCCCTGATTCATCATCGGCGTTCAAGACGCGACCCGGCCTTCGTTGGATACCCCGTTCGGTACTCGGACCCATTCGGTACTTAAGGAGGGACACCATGAGCGGCGCATCGAAATGCGTCTTGGTTGTAGCGGCAGCTGTCCTGCTGCCATCGCTGGCGTTTGCACAAGGTACCCTCACCGGCACCGTCACGGATCAATCCGGCGGTGTGTTGCCAGGCGTGACGGTGGAGGCCTCGAGCCCGGCCCTCATCGAAAAAGTTCGCGTCGGCGTCACCGACGATGCGGGGCAGTACCGCATTACCACCCTCAATCCGGGCACCTATTCGTTGACGTTCAGGCTGACCGGCTTCAACCTCGTCAGACGTGAAGGCATCGAGCTGACTGGTACAACGACGCTGACGATTCCAATCCAGATGCGCGTCGGCGCGCTCGAAGAGACGATCACCGTGACCGGCGAGACGCCTGTCGTCGACGTCCAGAGCACGCAGCGTGAGACGGTGCTCAGCGCCGACGTGGTCGCGGCCATGCCAGGCAATCGCTCGGTCGGCACCCTGCTGAACGCCGTGCCCGGATTGAACGTCAACGATGGCGCGCTCGCCGCGTCGCCGACGATGACGTTCTTCGCGGCGCGCGGCGGCCCGATCAATGAAGGCCGCATGGCGATCAACGGCATGACGATCGCGGCGCCCTTCAATGGCGGCGGCGTCTCGACCTACATCCTCGATTCGATCAACGTCGACGAGGTCTCGGTGGCCGTCGCCGGCGGTCTCGGCGAGTCGGACATCGGCGGGCCGGTGATGAACCTGGTGCCGCGATCCGGCGGCAACCAGTTCCGCGGCTCGGCGTTCATCAACAACGCCGGCGACTGGTCACGCGGCAACAACCTGACTCCGGAATTGACGGCGCCTCCTCCGGGACCGAATCTCGCGGAAACCCCCGGCATCATCAACTCCTACGACGCGAACGTCTCCTACGGCGGCCCGATCAAACGCGACCGGCTCTGGTTCTTTGGCAGCTATCGCAGCCTGGAAACCGCCGCGGCGGTGACCGGTGTCGTCGCCAACGCGAATGCCTTCAACGCCTCGCGCTGGGACTGGGTTGCAGACCCGACGGTCACGGCGCGGACGCTGCAAGGGCGCGAGTCGTACATCGGCAGGATCACGATGCAGGTGTCGGCCAAGCATCGCGTCTCGTACAACCAGGAGTACCAGCGCCGCTGCGAGGGGTCGACACTGAAGCTCGAAACCGACGAGGGCTGCAATCGGCGCGGGGCCGACTGGGTTGCGTTGGGAGCGGGCAACGCGGCGGGGATATCACCCGAGGCCAATAACCTCTACTTCGGCAACCTTCCGTATCACGTCAACCAGGCGATCTGGACGGCGCCGATGACGAACAAGCTCCTGCTCGAGGCGGGCTTCAC
>Ga0075421_100002324_pt1 | contig 22682 bp, 20 predicted proteins | sample SoiMetdeltSBSDD5_FD_75292 | JGI IMG/M metagenome (GOLD analysis project Ga0075421, IMG submission 75292) | Bulk soil microbial communities from a Populus tree surrounding site in Tennessee, USA - Soil MetaG P. deltoides SBSDD5 | ecosystem: Environmental > Terrestrial > Soil > Tree plantation...
GTCGTGAACTGGTCCGGGTACGTCGCGTTCAGGTTGCCGAACTCGAGCGGGCTCGCGACGCTCGAGCCGTCACCGCTGACCTGGAAGCCGCTTCCGGGTGTCGAGAAGACGACCCCGCGCGGCGAGTTCACGTTGAAGAAGTCCGGGGGGAGGTTGTTCGGCGCGGAGAACGCGGCCGGTGTCCCGTCCCAGTTGATCTCGCGCCGCCCGCTGGGGAAGCTACCCCCGACGCCGTTGTTGGCGCCGAGCGCGTTCCGGAATGAGTCCACGGTGGCCTGGATGGCGGCCGGGTTCGCTCCCGATGCGCTGAACGTGACGATGGCGGCGTCGGCCGCGATCGGAAAGAGAGCAAGCAGGAGCGCGATGGCAGCGGTGACACCTCTGGAAAACATGATCTCCCTCCCGGACGTACGTCGGATTCCCTTACATCACGGATCTTCGGCTCGCGAGGCTCGAGAACGCTGCAGACGAGGTGCCAGACGGTAACTGCGCGATGTGACGAGACCTCGCCCGCGTCGTGGCCGAAGATGGAAACATCCCCGACACTCCCCACGCGCGACCTTGGAAATTCGCCCGACATTCGCGGCTGGACATTGCCACGAAACTTGACGCTTCGGCCCCGAGATCTGTCGGAATTCCGTCACTCGCGCCGACGGAATGCGCACGGGAGAGCGGACGCAGTCACCTTTCGGTATGAGCGCGCAGTGTTCCGCGGCCGCGCCGCGACGGCCCGACCCGCGTCTCCGGGTGACGCCGCGGACGCTCAGTCGTAGCGCTCCCGCTTGCGTAGCTCGACGAAGACGCCGTGGGCGTCGGCCGGATGCACCCACGCGATCTCCTTCCCGCGGTCGTCCACGCGCGCGCCCGCCCGGCGCAGCCGTTGCACCGCCGCCGGGATATCGGCAGTCTCGAAGCCGACCAGGTACACACCCTCGCCGTGCTTGGCGAGGAAGCGCCCGACCGCCTTGTTCGGATCGGTTGGCTGCAGCAGCTCGATGTGGCCGACGCCGAGCGGAAGCACCGCGTTCTTGAACCCGAATTCCTCCGACGCGCCGCGGTGGTGCACGGTGAGACCGAACAGACGCGTGTAGCGGTCGATGGCTCCCTCGAGATCGCGGACGACCACTGACAGCTCGATCACGTCACCCAGCATGCGGGACCTCCTTCTTGCAATGCAGCGCTCAGCTTCAGCGCGGAAGCGTGTCCAGGAAATTGCCCACGACACGGTTGAAGATCGCGGGCTGGTCGAGGTTCGCGGCGTGGCCGGCATCCGGGATGATCTCCAGGCGTGCCCCCGGAATCTTCTTGGCCATGTACCGACAAGGCGCCAGGAACGGCTCGTCGCGGTCGCCGACCACGATCAAGGTGGGAACGGCGATCGACGGCAGGCCGTCGATCACGCGCGCATCGCGCTGCGCCAGCATGCCGCGCGCAGCGTGGGCGAGTCCCTGTGCCGATCGATGGTGGGTCGCCGCCTCCCGCGCCTCCCGGCTTCGCCCGGACAGCTCGGCGAGGCCGCCGCCCGTCTCGAAGCCTTCGGCACGGCGTCGGGCGCGCTCGTTCCACTCCGCGCGCGCTGCCGCGTTCCGGTAGCCGGGACCGGAGTCGCAGATGATGAGCGCGCGCACCACGTCCGGGTGCCGCAGATAGAACGCGAGCGACAGGTAGCCGCCGAGGGAGAGCCCGCCCACCACCGCGCGTGCCACCCCGCAGTGCTGGAGCAGCGCCCGCAGGTCGGCCACCGTCAGCTCCTCGGAATACTGCGCAGGGTCCTTGGGGCTCTCCGTCCCGCCGTGGCCGCGCATGCTCCACGCGATCACGCGATAGCGGTCGCCGTACGCGGCGCGCTGGCCGTCCCACATCCGGTAGGTCGCGCCGTAGCCGTGTGACAGCACGAGCGCCGGTCCGCGGCCAGTCTCCTCGTACTCGATGTCGATACCGTTCAGTCGCGCGCTCGGCATGCGGCTCCTTTCCGCGCCCGGTCGATCGCCCGCGCGCGCGGCGCCCGCGGAACGCTAGTTGATCCGGCGCTCGCGGCCTCGCCAGTACGGCTCGCGAAGCTCCCGCTTGAGGAGCTTCCCGGACGGGTTGCGGGGAAGCGTGGTGACGAAGTCCACCGACGTTGGACACTTGAAGTGGGCAAGCCGCTCCCGCGCGAACGCGATGACCGCGTCCGCGGCGATCCGCGCGCCGGGTTTGGTGACCACGATCGCCTTCACGGTCTCGCCCCAGCGCTCGTCGGGCACGCCGATCACCGCCACGTCCGCGAGGCAAGGATGATCGGACAATACGTTCTCCACCTCGGCCGGATACACGTTCTCGCCGCCAGAGATGATCATGTCCTTCACGCGGTCGGTGAGGAAGAGGTAGCTCTCCTCGTCGAGATAGCCGGCGTCGCCCGTGCGCAGCCAGCCATCCGCACCGAGCGTGCGCGCCGTCTCGTCCGGCTTGCCCCAGTAGCCCTTGAAGTTCTGCACCGACCTCGTCCACACCTCGCCCACCTCGCCGGACACGCACGGTCGCCCGGTGGCGGGATCGACGATCGCGAGCTCGACCCACGGGAACGCCTTGCCGGCCGAGCGCAGCAGACGCGCGCGCGGGCCTTCCGGATCGTGGTCACTCGGCGCGAGCTGGGTGATGGCGCCCGTGGTCTCCGTGAGCCCGTAGACCTGGACGAACGGGCACCGAAACGTCTTGATCGCCCGCACGAGCACCTCGTTGGTGATCGGCGAGGCGCCGTAGACGATCGAGCGCAGCGCCGAATAGTCGCGGTCACCGGCGCCGGGGACCATCGTGAGGAACTGCAGCATGGCGGGCACGAACAGCGCATTGGTGATGCGATGGCGCTCGACGATGGCGAGCACGTCGGACGGTGCGAACTCGCGCACGAGCACGGAGTGCGCGCCGACGTGCATCCCGACCAGAGCCCACCCGGAACCGCCGATGTGGAAGAGCGGCATGCAGACGAGGTTCTTGGACGATCCGTCGAACTGCCACCAGCGACCGACCTCTCCGAGCAGGGTGCCGAGGCCTCGGTTGGTGAGCATCGCCCCTTTGGGTAGCCCCGTGGTACCCGAGGTATAGAGCTGCATGGCGACATCGTCCGGCGCAGACGTGCGGCCGGGATCGTGAGCGGGATGGCGCGCCGTCCACGCCGCGTACGCCTCGTGGCGCGGATGGTCGCCGAGAACCACGATCCGCTCCACGGTCTTGAGCGCGGGCTCCATCTCCTCGAGGTGGCCGAGGAAGTCGGCGCCCACGAACAGCACCCTGGCCTGGGCGTCGTTGACGATGTACGCCATCTCCGCGGCCGTGAGCCGCCAGTTGACGGCAACCGTCACGATGTTCGCCTTGGCGCCGCCGAACACGACATCGAAGTATTCGGGGCCGTTCTTGTCCACGAACGCCACGCGGTCCTGCTCGGCGAGACCGGCGGCGAGCAATCCCTGGGCGACACGGCAGGCACGGGCATCCATCTCCGCCCACGTGATCGTACGGTCGCCGTACGTCATCACGGGCGCGGCACCACGCTCCCGGGCGTGCCGGCGCGTGATCTCCGCCAGTGACCATGTCATCGCGCGACCCTCCGGACCCGCGCGCATACGCCGCGCCGGGTTTCCGAGTGTACCCCGCGCCCCGTTTTTTGACAGCGGCGGGGCCGGTTTCCTAGACTCGTTCACAGTTGCTCTCGCGCCATCGTGCGGCTGCTCCCGTTCCACATCGCCGCGACCGCCTCCCGGGAAGCGCGTGCGCCTGGCTCTGCATCCTCGCCGCGTGCTTGACCACCGCCTGTGCCACGACGACCTCCCGCGTCGGTGTCGCGCCCAACGCCCGCTCCGACATCACCGCCGCGCTCGGCGTCGCGGATCTCAGCGACGCGTACCTGTTCGGTGGGAGCGGCAACGACTGGGTGCGCGATATCGTCTGCGACAGCGACGGCTGCGCGCTCTTCGGCTTCACGATGGGCGGTGTCGGCGGCGGCATGGACTTCCTCGCCGTCGCGGAAGCGCCCGACGGAACCGTGCGCTGGGCGAAGACGTACGGCGGCACGTATCGCAGCATGCTGCGGACGGCCGTGCGTGCCCGGGACGGCGGCTACTTGCTGGTGGGCACGAGCGAGAGCCGCTTCACCACGTCGCTGAAGGCGATGGCGCCGAGCCGGCCCGCGCGGCCGTTCCTCGTCAAGATCGACGCCGCCGGAGAGCCGCGATGGGCGGAGACGTTGGATCCCGGCGGCGTGCGCGAGTTCTACCGCGGCGCGGCCGTGGCCGGTGGTCACGTCCTCGTCGGCTACGCGGAGGTGGCCGACGTTCCGCGCATCGCCGCGATGAAGGTGTCCGACGCCGGTGAGGTGGTATGGGCGTACGCGTACGCCACGGACACCCCGACGTGGGGCGTCGATGTCGCCGTGCGCGAGAACGGCGAGATCGTGATCGCCGGCTCCACGGGGACGAGCGACGGCAAGCAGGCCCTGGACGCGCTCGTGGTCACGCTCGGTCCCGACGGCGCCGTCCGCCGCGCGCGCCAGTATCACAGCCCGAGCGCGAAGCTGGAAGTCGTCCCGGTCGTCGTCGGGAAAGGCCGAGAGGTCATCGTCGCCGGAACCGCGCGCGCTGACGGTGGGCAGCAGGTGTTCGTGCTGAAGCTCGGCGGCGACGGAAGGCCGGTGTGGTCGCGCCGCTACGCGTGGCCGAAGGCGGCCGTGGTGAGCCGCGCCGTGCGCGGTCACTACCGCGACGTCGTCGTCGTCGGTCGGATGGCGGACGCGGGCGCCCCCGCCGACGCCGTCGCCATGCTGCTCGACGAGCGCGGCCAGATCAAGGCCAGCACCGTCGTGGCCGGTCCGCGCAACGACGAGTTCATGACGGCGGTGCCGTGGGCGGACGGGCGCTACCGCCTCGTGGGCGATACCGAGAGCTTTGGCACCGCGCGCTTCGATTTTCTGTCTGCGATGTGGACCCCGCAGCATGAGGCCGGCTTTACCGCGACCGATCTCCGGATCACGATGACCGACGTGCGCGCGCGGGCGGTGGCGCTGGGCCGTGCCACCACGCGCGTGGAGCCGTCACTGCTCGAGGTGAAGACGCTCGGCAACGCTCCGTAACCGACGCGCCCTGCGCTCACGCGCGCTCCACCGCGGCCGTGCGTCACGGCGGAGCGGCGTTCAGCGCGGCGGAGTGAGGCCGAGCGACGGCGCGGACGCCTGGCGCGAGGTGTCCAGCTTCCGCTGGAGCGTCTCCAGCAGCTCCTTCAGGAACGCGAGCAAGCTCCGGCGCGGCTTGAGCTGGTCGGTGAGCTCGAACTCCACGTGGCCGGCATCGAACGTCTCCACGGCGGCGGCCTCGCGGCTCGGCGTGACGCGCGCAATATCGATGCCGGCCTTCTTCAGAGTGTCGCGCGCGACGTCGGTGCGTTGCTTGGCAAGCGCGGCCGCCTCGCGGGCGGGGGGCGGTTCCACCTCGCGCAGCGCGCTGATGACGGCGGCGACGTCGAGGGGCGGATCTTGCCGGGGAAACTGATGAACGAACAAGCGCTGCGCGGCTTCGAGCTCCGTCACCTTGCTCTCGGTCACCGCGATCTTGATGCGGGCCGTGATCGCTTCGGTCTTCAGCGCCTCGATGTCGCCAAGACTCACCACCGGCGTCGCGAACATGCGGGCGTCGGGGAGGTTGTCCATGAAGCGGGCCAGGCGCTGCAGGCGTGCCGCCGCCTCCGCGGTCGGCGTCGCCGTGCCGACCTCGAAGACCACGGGATCGATTTCCACCTCCTGCACGCGCGAGTCGGCCGAGAAGCGGAGGCGCCCGATCCAGCTCACGGGCAGCGCGATCGTCTTCACGGCCACCGCGCGCACGGCGCTCCACATGGCGTCCTTGAAGTCGAAGCGCGGATCCTTCAGATGACCGCCCACCGGGAGCGACACGTTGATGTTGCCGCGGCGGTCCTTGAGAAGACCGACGAGCACGCCGAGTGGCAAGCCGATGTGCCGCTGGGCGGCGTCGTCGGCGCCCGCACGCATGATCTGCAACCGACCGAGCTGGACGCTCGTGGCCGCCTCGAGCTCGTCGCCGCGCACGCGACCGCTCACGCGCGCGTTGACGCGCCCGTGGCTCGCGTTCCACCCGATGTAGTGCTGGACGTACGCGTTCAGACGCGTGACGGCGAGATCGCGCAGCTCCGCGTTGACGTCGAGGTCGAGTGGTCCCCCCAGCGCGCTCACCGTCCCGCGCACGATGAGCGGCGCCGCCGGTCCGACCGTGGCGCGCAGATCGACGTGGGCGGGGCTGGCAGGCGCCGTCGAGAATCCGCGGACGCGCAACCACAAACGAGAGAGGTCGTCCGTGTACACGGGCGTGATCGTGCGGTCGATCACGCGCGCGCCGCCGTCCTGGATGGCGAACTCGCGCACGGCGATCGCGAGGGCCGGACGTCCATTCGCACCGTTCCCCGAGCCCGTGCTCGGCGCTGCCTCCGGCGAGGCGGCTGCCTCGGTCGTGCCGCCCGCGCTTCGCGGTGCGCCGTTGGCGGGGGCGACGGCGGCGGGCGACTCCGCGGCGTCGGGCTTGGCGGCGGCTTTCTGCAGCGTCACCACCAGCGGGAACCCCCCCTTCTCGTCGCGCTCGACGAGCACCCACGGCTGCCGTAGCGTCACCCGGTCCGCGGCAACCCGCGACGGCCACTCCACGTCGAGCCCCCGCGCCTCCGCGCGCTCCACGGTGACGATCTTGCGGCGCGCGTCGGCGAGGAACAGGCTGCTGAGCGCGGCGTCGCCGCGAACGCGCGCTTGCAGCGCCGGGGTTCGCGCCACGGTGGCGGCGATGGAGGCGTCGGCACGGCCGCTCACGGGCAGCGCTCCGGGGAGGTACGCGCGGTAGGGGCCGAGCGCCACTCCGTTCGCCCTGACACGAACGTCGGCCGTCATCGGATCGAGGCCGACGTCGCCCTTCACCGCGACCGCGCCTCCGCCGGGTGCGCTGAAGCCCAGATCGACGGACACCACGCGCGGGAGCGGCCACGCCACGTCCTTCACGAGCAGGCGGACGTCGGCGACACGCAGATCCGCGCGTGGCTGCACGCTCTCGTCGCGCCAGCGTACGGTCCCGCCCTCGATCGCGACCTCACCGACGGCGACCGTCACCGACGGCGGGGGCGGTAGCGGCGGCGCGTCCGCCTCCTCATCGACCGCCGGTGACGCCTTGGGTCCGCGCGCCGCCGCTGGCTTCTCGCCGGTGAGCGCGGGGAGGACGAACGCTCCGTTCGCATCGCGCTCGACGAGCGCCGATGGCCGGCGCAGGGTCACGCGGCCGACCGTGATTTTCGAAGGCCATCGCACATCGAGTCCCGCGACCTCGGCGCGCTCGAGATCGAGGAGGCGGCGGTCGCCGTCGGCGACGCCGACGCTGGTGACCTGCGCGGTTCCTTTTCCCACCGCGGTCAGGGTGGGTTTGAGCGCGACGTCGAGGCTCACCGCTGCTTCGCCGGTGCCGGTGACCCGGAGCGCGGGCGCGGCGTAGCGCGCCCACGGCGCGAGGTTCACGCGGCTGAGCCGCACGTCGAGCTGCGCCGACACCGGCTGCACGTTGACGCGCCCGCGCACGGTGAGGTCACCGCCACCGGGAACGGATGAGGCCACGTCGATCCGCGCCGGCTCCCGCACCGGCCACCCGAGCTTCTCCGCGCGCACCGATAACCGCGCGAGGTCGAACCGCGCGGGCGGTGAGGCGTCGGCGTTGATGAATGTCGTGGCGCCGTCGAGCTCGACGCGGCCAACCTGGAGGTCGCCGTCCGTGCCGACGGTGAAGTCACGAAAGGCGACGCGCAGGAGCGGCGCCGTCACCACCGGGTCGTTCTTGAAGCGCCTGATCACGAGCGCGTCGGCGATCTGGCCGTCGCCATCGACGTGAAGGCCGCCCCGCGCGTCGAGCATGGCCGTGATCGTGGTGTCGAGCCGACCGCGCTCGAGCACGACCGGCGTGTCCGCCGGCAGGTACACGCGCGCCATCGACACATCCACCTGCTGAGCGCGGACGACCGCGCGCAGGTGCACCGGCGCGAGCCGGAGCTGCTCGATGCGGACAGTGACCGGCGAGCCGTTGATGGTCGTTGACGCGTCCGCTTCGCCGTCGTCGCGCCGCGTGGAGACGTTGCGCGCGTTGATCGTGATGTCTTCAGACTTCCACACGCGCCACGGCGAGACGCTGCGGTCTTCCAGGAGCACCGTGCCGCGCGCGAGCGCGAAGCGATCGACGGTGACGTCGAGGGGGCGCGCGCTGCCCTTGGTCTTGCCCTTGAACAGATCGGAGATGTTGAACTCGTTGTGGCTGAAGCGGACGACGCGCACGGTGGAGTCGTCGATGGTGAGGTCGCGAACGTGCACGTGGCCGCGCAGGAGGTCGCGCAGCCGCACGCGTGCCTCGAATCGCTCGATGCTCCCGAGCGGACTGCCGTCGCGATCGAAGAGCTTCAGGCCCTGGATGGAGAGCCGGCCCGATCGAAGCTCGAGCGCTACGGCGTCGATCGAGGCGGCGCGCCCGGTGGCTGCCTGAATCCGGTTGGCGGCGACGATACGCACGATGTGCGGAAGCGCCGGGATTGCCAGGGCGACCAGCGCCCCGGAGATGACGAATGCCCCTACCAGCCAACGGAGGGTGCGCCGGTTCATGCTTATTTCTTGCCGGCAGACGCCATATTGGGCGCCCGCAACGTCCGGCGGATGTAGGGTTTACACGCAGTCCGCGCCGGGGAGCGTCGGGATCTCAACGCCCCAGGAACTTGGGGACCCGCCAGCGGCGGCCGCACAATCGAAGAGAGATGAGCCCGGCGCGTCTCTGCGCGAGCATTCTCCTCATCACCGCGTCCTTCGGCTGCAGAGGCGCTCCCGCGCGGTTCCTCTACGTCGCCAACTTCGGGTCCGACGACATCTCGGTCTACACCGTGGATTCGGCCAGCGGCGTGCTCGGCGCCGTGCGGGGATCGCCGTTCGCGGCCGGCCGCGGTCCCCGCGCCGTCGCGGTCGCGCCGTCGCGACGCTTCGCATACGTCGTGAACCACGGGTCCAGCGACGTCTCCGTGTACCGGATCGACGCGAAATCGGGTCGGCTCACGCCGGTGGCAGGATCGCCGTTCGCGTCCGGAGACGCCCCTCGTGACGTCGTGGTGACGCCGTCGGGCCGCTACCTCTACGTCGTGTGCGCGGGACCTCGCCGGTACGACCAAACCGTCGGCAGCATCGCCGCCTATGCCATCCATTCCGAGACCGGCGCGCTCAGCCCGCTCGTCGGGTCCCCGATGCCGGCGATGGGCTCACCGAGCGCGGTGGCGATGACGCCGTCCGGAAACGTTCTGTTCGTGACGAGCGGGTTTGCGATCGCGGCGTACACGGCCGATGGCGCCACGGGCGCGCTGACTCCGGTCCCGGGTTCGCCGTTCTCCACCGGCACGCGCGATTTCGTCGTCGACGGACCGCGATCGCCGCTCACGGGAGAGTCCCTCGGCCCACCCGTGACGCTGAACATTCCGTACCTCGTGAACTCGCTCGCGGTGGCTCCGTCCGGACACGTGGTCTACGCGGCCGTGTCGGCGATCCTCGTCCCGCCGCCCGGCGCCGTGTCGGTGGGCGGCCTCGCCCCACCGTTACCCCGCGCCCCCTCGGGGCCGGCGGGACCTCGCCTCGTGAGCGCGGTGTCGGCGTTCTGGATCGACGCGGCCTCGGGCGCTCTCACCCCCATCGCGGGAGCGCCATGGCCATCGGGGACGAACGCGCTCGCGGTGACGAGCGCGAGGAACGGTCGCTTCGTCTACGTCGCGAACTACACCTCGCGTGACATCTGGGGTTACAGCGTGGACGCGACGGGAGAGTTGCGCCCGCTCTCCGGATCGCCGTTTCAGCTCGAGAAGCCGCCGTCGATCGTGCTCGCGGAACCATCGGGGTTCCTCTACGTCACGCACGGCGCCGGCAGCACCGGTGGTGCCGGGGTTGTCGCGGCATACGCGATCGACCCTGCCACGGGCGCGCTGATACCGGTGCGCGGCGGACCGTTTCCAGCCGGATCCAAACCGTCCGCGCTGGCAATAACACCGCGGTAGCCAAAAGCGATGCTCGGGCGCGCGCCGTCACGACGATTCCGCCCTCTCGGGAGCCTCGCCGTCGTCCTCGCCTCGACTCTCTTTCCAGCGTTCGCATCCGCGGCCTGTCCCATGCTCCGAGGAGGAACATCGGAACTGGCCGCCATGCAGTCGTTTTCCGAGGCGGTGGGCCGCCTCACCACGCGGGAAGGACGGCCGGCCGATACGCAGATCTGGGAGCTCTTCACGAGCGGTGCGATGACCGTTCCGCCCGTGACGCTCCGCCCACCAAGCGGGCCCGCCCCGCTCGAAGTGACGGGCCGGTGGTTCTGGTATCCGTTCGAGACGCCGGCCAGCGTGGAGCTCGACGCCGACGGTGACGGCAGCCCCGACGTCGTGAGGAGCAACTACCTCGATGACCTGCGGTACACGTACGCGAGACCAGGGCGGTACCGAGCGACCATCAGCGTGCGGGACGCTCACGGCCGCGTGCGGTCACATACGAGCGTGGTCACCGTGGTGGCGTTCGGTGACTTCGACGCCGACCTCCAGGGCCGCTGGGCGACCCTGAAGGCGGCGCTGCGCGCGGGCGACGTCGCCGGCGCCCTCGAGTGCCTCCACAGCGCCGCGCGCCCGCGCTATCGCGAGAGCTTCACGCGTCTCTTCGCGGGCGGCGGAGGCGACGTCGAGGGCGTCCTCACATCGATTCGCTTCGTCGAGCAGTACCGCGGACGCGCGGTCTTCGAGATGCTCCGGCTGCGCGACGGGGCGATGCTCTCCTTCCAGGTCGTGTTCCTGCTCGACATCGACGAGGTGTGGCGGCTCTACTCGTTCTGACCGCGCTCAGCCCGTGATGCCCGCTTCCTCCCGGAAGCGGCGGAGCGTCTCCACGTGGTGCGCGGGCGTCTTGAGCCCGAAGCCGCTCGTGTGAACGCAGAGGTGCGTGATGCCGCGCATCGCGCGCCACGCCGCCAGCTCTTTCGCCCACTGCTCGCGCGGTACCTGTGCGAGCGTGAAACGTCCCTCGATGCCGAACCGGGCGGGGTCGCGGCCGGCGTCCCCGACCATCGCGAGCAGACGATCGACGAGCTGCTGCGCCTCGGGTCCGGGACGGAAATGCGGCATCCACCCGTCGGCGAGGCGCGCCGCGCGCCGGAGCACCGGCTCGCTCTCGCCGCCCATCCAGATGGGGATGGGTCGCTGCACGGGAAGGGGATTGATGCCGGCGTCGGGGACACGATGCCACTGCCCGTCCATCGTGACGAGCTCCGCCGTCCACAATTGTCGCAGCAGATCGATCTGCTCCTCGATGCGCCGGCCACGGGTGGAAAAGTCCTCGCCGAGCGCCTCGAACTCGACCGCATTCCACCCCACGCCGACGCCGAGACGTAACCGGCCGCCCGACAGCACATCGACACTCGCCGCCTGCTTCGCGACGAGCGCGGTCTGACGCTGGGGCAGGACCAGTATCCCGGTGACGAGCTCGAGGCGCCGGGTTGCCGCGGCGAGGAAGCCGTAGAGCACGAACGGCTCGTGGAAGGGATCGCGGTAGGTGTAGGGCCCCTTCCATCCGCCGGGCCGATCGGGATTGGCGCCGAGGACGTGATCGAAGATGAGGACGTGCGTGTAGCCCATCGCCTCTACCGCCTGCCCGTAGTCGCGGATCACGGCCGGGTCGTTGCCGATCTCGAGCTGGGGGAATACGACGCCGATCTTCATGCGGGCCTCCTCGCGATGCGGGCCTCCTCGCGGTCGTGCCGATCTTACTCCTGCCGTACACTCGAAAGCCTCATGACCACCGAAGCCGCTGTCTCGTCCGCGCGTCCGCGACGGGCCATCGTCCGCGTGCGCCGTCTCGCCGCGCGCCTTCATCTCTGGGGCGGTCTCCTCACGGGCCCCCTGGTCCTGGTTCTCGGGTTGAGCGGCATGGTGCTCGTGTTCAAGGACGAGATCGACGCGCTCGTGCAGGGAACACCCGCACGCGCGAGCGCGGACGCGCCGGTGAGCGCGGAGCCCCCGGCGGCGCTCAGCGCAGCGGCGGGCGCCGTCTCGCTGGATCGGATCGTGGCGGTGGCGCTTCTCCGCTATCCGGGTACGGCCGTCCGCGCCGTTCGCATGCCCGCGCACCGGGATGAGCCGTATCGCGTGGACGTGCTCGTCGGAGCGCAGCACGTCGCCGTCCGCGTCGATCCCGCCCGGCTCCACGTGCTCGGCGGGCGTGCCGAGGAGCGGTCGCTGCTGCTCGCCGTCCATTCGCTGCACGCCGGGTTCCACGCCGGCCGCGCCGGGGCCGTCCTCGTCGCGATCATGGGAGTGTGGCTCGTGATCGAAAGCGTGAGCGGCCTCTGGCTGTGCAGGCCGTGGGCGCGCCGCCGCGTGCGCGCGTTCGGCGCGCGCCGCCACGGTGCCGGCAGCCGCGCGCTTCATCGGGTCGTCGGCGGCGTCTCGCTCGTCCTCGGCGTGATCGTGGCCGTCACCGGCATCGCGCTCGCGCTCGCGAGCGCCTTCACCTCCGCGGATCGTCTGACGCCGCGATCGTTGCCGACGCGCGGAGCGCCGCTCGACGCGATCGCGATGCGCGCCGACGCCGCCTTGCCGGGCGGAGCGCTCCGCCGCCTCATCGCCGAGTCCGAGACCACCGTACGCGTCGAGAAAGACCTCGGCCACGTCGTCGTGGAGCACGTGGGCGGAACCATCGTGGCCATGCGCGCACAGTCGTCGTCGTTCGACGGCTGGGAACTGCTGCGACGGCTGCACTACGGCGACTTCGCCGGCTGGCCCTCTCGCCTCGCGTGGGCGCTGGTCGGGCTGGCGTTGCCGGTTCTCGCGCTCACCGGCTATCTGATCTCTGTGCGGTGAGCCGTCATCGGCCGCCGCCGGGGATCGGCTCTTCAGTCGCTGTGCGCGCTTGCCGTGAACCGCTACGTCAGCGGAAGCGGCGGCGGATGGCGCGCGCGATCCCGGCCGCGGCCCCGCCGCCCACGAGCCCGAGCGTGCCCGGTTCGGGCACGGGCGCAAACTCGAACGCCGTTTCACGCAGCTGCCACAGGAAGAACGGCCCGCCGGTGATCGGACGGAAGACAGCGTGAGCCGTTCCGGCGCCCACCAGATCGTGGTTGAACGGTGCGGACACGCGCGCCGTAAACGCGAACGGCGCGTCCAGCGTCACGTCGGCGCTCGATTCCGGCGGCGCGACAACGCTTCCCGTGAATTCGAAGAGCATGCCGACGCGCCCGGAGTCCGGGCTGCCGAACTCGGTCGGGACGCCATCGACGATGCCCGACCCGATCAGGTCACTCCCGGAATACGTGGTTCGCAGCGAGGCCGATTCACCAGGCCGGCACGGGAAGCAGACTGGATTGACGCCGCCCCCGCCGAGCCCGCCACCCGTGAACGAGAAGCCGTCACCAGCGAATGTTCCGCTCGCACCGCCGACGATTCCGACGGCAGTGAAGACGCCGCTCGTGATCTGGATCGTTCGGGCGTCCGCGGTCGTGGCGACAAGCCCCAGAACGCCGACGAGAAGAACTAGCCGAAACCGCTTCATACCAGTCACTCCACAGCGGAATCGCCGCTGTTCGAGATCGGTGCACTTCGACGGCACATCGCCGGGGACGACAACGTATCACTCGCTCAAAATTTTTTGACAGAGAAATCGTGATCGTGCTGCGCGCGTGATGGCAAAACTTTTAGTGACGGTTTTACAGCGATTCAATCGGCACGAACGAGCTCGGGCCGAGGGTGGCGGCGCGACGGCGCCTCGCGGACGCCGCGCCCGCTATAATCGGCGAGGGAAAGGGGGCACCCCACGCGTGAAGCTCACCAGCCTGCTCGACGACGCCAAGACCGTGCTCGACGATGCCATCCAGCTCCGGCGGCGTATTCATCATCATCCCGAAATCGGCCTTTCCGTGCCGCGCACGCAAGCGGCCGTTCTCGAAGCGACGGAGGGCCTCGGACTTCAGATCCGCACGGGGACACAGACGACCTCGGTGGTGGGAGTGCTCGAGGGCGCCCGCCCCGGCCCCACCATGCTGCTGCGCGCGGACATGGACGCCCTGCCCATGCCGGAGGACACCGGGTTGCCGTTCGCATCGGAGGTCGCGGGCGCGATGCACGCGTGTGGCCACGATGCTCACGTCGCGATGCTCGTCGGCGCGGCGCGTCTGCTCGCCGCCCGCCGCGCGGACATCGCGGGCCGTGTCGTCTTCATGTTTCAGCCCGGCGAAGAGGGCTATCACGGCGCGCGCGTGATGCTCGAGGAGGGATTGCTCGACGGCGGCACGCCCGACGGCGCGTTCGCGATCCACGTGGGCCACCGCGATGCCGCCGGGGTGGTCTCCACCCGGCGCGGACCTGCGATGGCGTCCGGGGACACCATCCACGTCGTCGTGCGCGGCGAGGGCGGCCACGCGTCGGCGCCGCACGACTGTCTCGACCCCATCCCGATCGCCGCCGAGATGATCCAGGCGTTCCAGACGCTGGTCACCCGTCGTGTGAACGTGTTCGATCCCGCCGTTCTCACGATCGGCAAGCTGGAGGCGGGGACCACGCGCAACGTCATTCCGGAGACGGCGTCGTTGCTCGGCACCGTGCGCACGGTGTCGGAGAAGACGCGCACGCGGATGCTCGACGGCGTGCGCCGCGTCGCGGAAGGCATCGCCGCCGCGCATGGCGCCCAGGCGACGGTGGAGATCACCCCCGGCTATCCCGTGACCGTCAACGACGACGCCTTCGCCGCCTTCGTGCTGGAGACGGCCACCGAGCTGCTCGGTGCCGAGCGCGTGCGCGAGATGCCGCACCCGTTCATGGGATCGGAGGACTTCTCATACGTGCTGCAGCGCATCCCGGGCGCCATGACGTTTCTCGGCACGCGCCCCGATGCGGGGCCTGCCTATCCCAACCACTCCAACCGGATGCTCGTGAACGAGGCCGCCTTGAGCACGGGCATCGCGCTCCACGCGGCGGTCGCGCTGCGGTTTCTCACGAAGGACGGGCGCCCGTCGGCGTAGCGGTCATTCGGCCGACAAAAGGGCTGGGATACGCCCTGTCCTCGCTATAGTGATCACGATGCGTGTCCTGCACGTCATCGACACTCTCGAGCCCGGCGGAACGGAACGGCAGTGCGTGTTTCTCGCGCGCGGTCTCGCCGAGCGCGGCGTCACCAACGGCGTCTGGTACTTCAAGCCGGGAACCCTGCTCGGCGATCTGGCGGGAGCGGGCGTGAGCTCGCGACATCTCCCCGTAGGGAGTTACCGCTCGCCGTGGTTTGCACGGCGGGTGCTCGCACTCGCCCGCGAGGTGCGTCTGTTCCGGCCCGACGTCGTCCAGAGCTACGGGTATTACAGCAACCTGCCCGCCCTCCTGGCGGGATCGCTCGCGCGCGTGCCCGTGCGTATCGCCAGTCGCCGTGATCTCGGGCTCTACCTCACGCCGGGCAAGCGCCGCCTCGAGCGGTGGGGATGGAAGCTCGCGCATCGGCTCATCGCGAACTCGTACTCGGTCAAGCAGCACCTCATGCAGGACGAGCAGGTGCCCGCCGCGAAGATCGTGGTGATCCGGAACGGGGTCGATCTCGGCGGCTGGAATCCGGCCGCGCGCGAGCAGGCACTCGACGAGACGACGCCCACCGTCGGCATGGTCGCGCACTTCCGACACCAGAAAGACCATCGAACGTTCCTCCAGGCCGCCGCGCAGGTCGCGGTGGCCGTTCCCGCCGCGCGGTTCTGTCTCATCGGATCCGGCGTCCTGGAAGAGGAGACGCGTGCGCTCGCCGCCACCCTCGGACTCGCCGATCGCGTGCACTTCGCGGGCGAGCTGAAAGGCGAGGCGCTCCGGCGCGCGGTCGCACGATTGTCCGTCTCCGTCCTCACGTCGAAGCACAACGAGGGCCTTCCCAACGCGGTGATCGAATCGATGGCGCTCGGCCTCCCCGTCGTGGCGACCGCCGCCGGCGGCGCCGTCGAGCTCGTCGATGACGGTGTCACCGGGTTTCTCGTTCCGCCGGAAGCGCCGGCGGCGGTGGCGGAGCGGACCATCATGCTCTTGAAGGATCCGGCGCTGGCGCGGCGCTTCGGCGGCACGGCACGCCTCAAGGTGGAGCGTGAGTTCGCGATGCCGGTCATGATCCGCGCGTTTCACGATCTCTACGAGAGTCTCCTCCGGTCACGGCAGGCCACCGCGTGACCGCCCCACGGCGGCTTCGGGTCGCGTGGCTCGAGGAGTGGATGAGCTCGCTCGCCTCGCACGTCCTGCCCGAGCTGAGCCGCCGCCACGAGATTCACTACGTCACGGCGGGGCGGGAGACGCCGAAAGCAGAGTTCGCACAAGTCGTGCGCGGGCGCCCGTGGAAGTACATGAACGTGGCGGGTTTCGAGCTCTCGCACAAGGTCAACCGGCTCTACCGCGACGGGCGCATCGACGTCGCCGTCGTGTGGGCGAGCATCGGATTCTGTCTGCGCGGGGTGCCGTTCGTGAACCTCGAGGGCGGGTCGGTGTACAAGGAGATCCGGCTCTTCGGGGCGAGGTTGCCCGCATACAAACGCCTGCGTTTCGTCCCGGGGCTGATCCACTACGTGGTGCCGGAAATGCTCTGCAACCGGCGCGCGGAGAAGGTCGTCGTTCCCTCCGAGGGGCTCAAAGCCGACTTGATGGCCCTCCACCATCTGCCCGCCGACAAGGTCGCAGTGGTCTATCACGGCGTCGAGGACCGACACATGGCGCTGTACGAGAAGAAGAAGCTCGGCGCCACCGTGCGCGCGGTCTTCGTCGGTCGCCTCCACTTCCGGAAGGGGATCGCGGACGTGCTGCGCGCGTTCGTGCAGCGGCCGGACATCGACATCGAATTCTGGATCGCGGGCGATGGTCCCGACCGCGCCGTCATGGAAGCGGTGGCGGCCGGCGATCGTCGCGTCAAACTCCTCGGGGTGGTGAACCGCGATCAGCTCGACGAGCTGCTCACGCAGACCAGCATCTTCGTGTTCCCGACGTACTACGAAGGCTTCGGCCTCGCGCTCATCGAGGCCATGGCGAGCGGACATGCGGTGGTGAGCTACGACATTCCGGTCGTTCGCGAAGTGCTGGGCGATACCGGCCTGCTGGTCGCCCCCGGGAACGCCGCCGGCCTCGTGGAGCAGGTCGCGCGGCTGGCGCGGGCGCCCGCGCGCATCAAGGACCACGCCGAGCGTGCGCATCTCCGCGCCCGGCAGTTCTCGTGGGACGACGCCGTGGAGGCCCTCGACCGCGTCATCGTCGAAGCCGCGTCACCGACCGCTCGCTAGCCTGCCCCCGCGCCGGGCAGCGTGTCAGCTCAGCGGGCGTCGAGAATCGCGCGCGCCATGAGCCGGCTGCCCTCGTAGCACTTCTCCGGCGACTCGTAGCTGAAGGCCAGACGGATGAACTCGTCGCCCCCGCCGTGCGGGAAGAACGACGAGCCCGGCGTGTACTGCACGCGCGCCTGGGTAGCGAGGTGCGTCAGTCGTTCGGGATCGGTGCCCGCCGGCAATCGGATCCACACGAAGAACCCGCCCTCCGGGCGGCTGATGACGGCGTCGGTGCCGGCGAGGAACTCGTCGAGACCCTTCAGCATGGCGTCGCGCTTCGTCCGGTAGACGTCGATCAGGCGATTGACGTGGCTGACCATGTGGTCGCGCATGAACCAGGTCGCGACCCGTGACATGTACGGATTCACGCCGCCCCCGAACAGGAACCCCTGGAAGGCGGGAATCATCTCGCGCGGCGCGCAGAGCCAGCCGAGGCGGACGCCGGCGCCGAGGATCTTGGAGAGCGTGCCGGCCCGGATGACGCGGCCGCCGCTGTCGAGCCCGTACAGCGGCGGCAGCGTCTCGCCCTCGAAGCGCAGCTCCCCGTACGCGTCGTCCTCGAGGATGAGCGTGTCGTACTCGTGGGCGAGCCGGATCAGCTCGCGCCGCCGGCGCAGCGACTGGGACGGACCGGACGGGTTCTGGAAATTGACGATCGTGTAGATCAGCTTGCAGCGCCGTCCCTGCCGGCGCAGCGTTTGGAGCCGCGCGCGCACGGCGTCGGTGACGATGCCCTCGCCGTCCACGGGGACGTCGAGGATCTCCGGCCCGTGACGCCGGATCGTGTTGAGCGAGCCGGAGAACGTGGGCGCCTCCGAGATCACGGGATCGCCGGGATCCACGAACGCGCTGAACGCGAGGGAGAGGGCGTGTCCGGAGCCGTTGGCGACGACGATGTTCTCCGGCTCGACTTTCAACTTCTCGAACCGCTCGTACTTCTCGCAGACCAGCTCCCGGAGCCCCCGATAGCCCTGGGGCTCGCCGTACGTCATGGCGGCGGCGCCTTCCGCCTGCATCATGCGCCGCGTCGCTTGGATCATCCCGTCGTACGGAAACGACGCGGGATCGGGCAGGCCGCCGCCGAACTCGTAGAGCGGGCTCATGGCGGGGCGAACGGTCGAGATCGGAACACTGATGCGGGCGCGGACGGAGAGCAGCGGCTCGAAGTGGTCGCCTGTGGTCATGGCGCTAGCATAACGTGCCGATGGCCGGTGCGGGAACCGCGCCGGTGGAACACGGCGACGGCGCCATTCACGCCGCGAAGGCCGGCGCGGACGCCGTGCTACGGCAGCATAACGGCACGCTCAGCCCGCGGCCTTCTCGATCTTCGCCCACGTGTCGCGCAATCCTACCGTCCGGTTGAAGACCGGCCGCCCCGGGCGCGAGTCGCGCGAATCGACGCAGAAGTAGCCCTGGCGCTCGAACTGGAAGCGCTCCTCCGGCGCCGCCGACGCGAGCGCCGGCTCCACGCGCGCGCCCGTGATGACTTCGAGCGAGCTCGGATTCAGCGCGTTCTTGAAATCGTCCTCGTCGTCGGGGCGGGGCTTGGCGAACAGCGTGTCGTAGAGCCGCACCTCGGCCTCCGCGGAATGCGCTGCCGACACCCAGTGGATCGTGCCCTTGATCTTGCGACCCTTGGCGTCACCGCCGCGTGACGACGGATCGTACGTGCAGCGAACCTCGACCACGGACCCGTCCGGCGCTTTCACCACGCCCGTGCACTTGACGATGTAGGCGTAGCGCAGGCGGACCTCCACGCCGGGCGAGAGCCGGAAGTACTTCGGGGGCGGGGGGTCGCGGAAGTCGTCCTGCTCTATATAGAGGACGCGCGAGAACGCGATCTTTCGCGTCCCCGCCGAGGGATCCTCGGGGTTGTTGACGGCCTCGACCTCTTCGACCTGGCCCTCCGGATAGTTTTCGATGACGAGCTTCAGCGGACGCAGCACCGCCATCCGTCGCGGCGCGTGCTTGTTGAGATCCTCGCGGATGCAGTGCTCGAGCAGTGCCAGCTCCACGGTGTTGTCGGACTTCGCAATGCCCGCCCGTTCCACGAGATCCCGAATCGATGCCGGCGTGTAGCCACGGCGGCGGAGGCCGCTCAGCGTCGGCATGCGCGGGTCGTCCCAGCCGCTCACCACGCCCTCCTCGACCAGCGTCAGCAGCTTCCGCTTGCTCATGACGGTGTGGGTCAGGTTGAGACGCGCGAACTCGATCTGGCGCGGGTGATAGACGCCGAGCGCCTCCAGGTACCAGTCGTAGAGCGGACGGTGATCCTCGTACTCGAGCGTGCAGAGGCTATGCGTGACGCCTTCGATGGAGTCGGACTGCCCGTGCGCCCAGTCGTACATCGGATAGATGGGCCACGCGTCGCCCGTGCGCTGGTGTGGTGTTTTGCGAATGCGGTACATGACGGGATCGCGGAGGTTGATGTTGCCGGACGCCATGTCGATCTTCGCGCGCAGGGTCTTGGCGCCGTCTTCGAACTCCCCCGCTCGCATGCGCCGGAACAGATCGAGGTTCTCCTCGACGCTCCGGTTTCGCCACGGGCTCTCCCGACCGGGGGCGGTGAGGGTGCCGCGATACTCGCGGATCTCGTCCGCGCTCAGGTCATCGACGTACGCCTTCCCGGCCTTGATCAGCTGTATCGCCCACTCGTAAAGCTGCTCGAAGTAATCCGACGCGTGATGGAGATGCCGGCCCCAATCGAAGCCGAGCCAGCGCACGTCGCGCATGATCGCGTCCACGTACTCCTGGCTTTCCTTGGTGGGATTGGTGTCGTCGAAGCGCAGATGGCAACGGCCGCCGAACTCTTCCGCGAGGCCGAAGTCGAGACAGATCGCCTTCGCGTGACCGATGTGCAGATAGCCGTTCGGCTCGGGCGGAAAGCGGGTCACGACCTTGCCGCCGAAGCGGCCGGACGCATTGTCCTCGAGGACGGCATCGCGGATGAAGTGCGACGGCCGGGTTGGCTCTTCCATCCGAATAATCCTATCATCGCGCGCGGTTGCACGCGCGCCGGGAGACGTCAGCAGCGAGTGGGATCGGAGACGAGCCGCACGTCGCCGGTGGCGGGATCGTACTCGAAGTCGCTGCTCGCGCACTGAAAGCGCGGCGGCCCCGGCAGGAGGGCGAGGACGGCCGCCTTGTCGGGCGGCCACTGCTCGTGCTGCGCGTGATACGTCTGGAGTGCTGACTTGATCGCGGCCAGGCTCGCCTGGTCGGCGGCGACCTTGGCGGTGGCGATCGGCCGTTGCTCCTGCATCTGCTCCACCGTGCGTGCGGTGGACGCGAAGTACTTGTAGAGCACGGCGCCCGCCACCGCCACCACCACGAGGACGATGAGGATCTCGACGAGCCCGAAACCACGCGCGCGAGCCCGACGTTTCACGGAAAACGATCGTAGCATCCGCGCGTGCGTAGCTCCTATAATCCGCCGCGGGGTGGCGCGGCGCGCCGCCGGCTACGCGGGGCATCCGTACATCTTCGACGGGAGGACGAGCATGAAGACACGACGGGTTCTCGTCTCGATGGCCTGGCTTCTCACGCTGGGGGCGGGCATCGGCATCGGAACGGCGATCGGCCAGCAGCGCGCGCCCACGGACACCAAGGGCGTGGACGCCAAGGTGATGAGCACCGTCGATCTCGGCCCGGACATTCCGGGCTATCAGTTGCGCTTGCGTCGCCTGACGGTGGAGCCTGGCGGTGTGGCGGGCGTCCACAGCCACAAGGATCGGCCCGCGTTTGCGTATGTCGCGGAAGGCACGCTGACGGAGGGACGCGAGGGCGGATATTCCCGGCAATACAACGCGGGCGAGGTGATGACGGAGTCGCGCGACGTCACGCACTGGGCCGAAAACAAGACGGGTGCGAAGATCGTCATCATCGGCATCGACGTCATCAAACCCTGAGCCGGGACGATGCCAACCGTGATCGTTCGGGGACAGGCGGACGGCTTCGCGCAGGAGGTCGAGGTCGGACGGCATCGGCTCGCGGCCGACGAGCCCCAGGCGCAGGGCGGGACGGACTTTGGACCGACACCGTACGACTACCTGCTCATCGCGCTCGGATCCTGAACGTCGATGACGGTCGCGCTGTATGCGCGACGCAAGCAGTGGCCGCTCCAGAGCGTCAGCGTTCGGCTCCAGCACGCACGCATCCACGCCAAGGACTGCGAGGAGTGCGAGACCAAGGACGGCATGCTCGACCGCATCGACACCGAGATCACGGTGACCGGGCCTCTCACCGACGAGCAACGGTCCCGCCTGCTCGAGATCGCGTTGCGCTGCCCCGTGCATCGCACCCTCACATCGGAAATCAACATCCGGACCCGCCTCGTCTGACCGGCGCCGTCAGTCGCTGAGAGCGCGAAACGTCTCGCGCTCCACCGGACGTCCCACGATGCCGTCGGGGACGGGACCGAAGTTTTCTCAGCGTCCGCGGCGGCGCAAAACCGCCGTACTGGCACCCCGCTTGCTCGATTCACGTGCTGTTGCAAACACCTGAAAATGGGGGCCAATCATGACTGACAATCGGAGCTCGGCGCCTGCTTCACGCCGGTCCGGATTGATGACCGGCATGTTCAGAGATCGAGAGAGTGCGGAGCGCGCGTACGGCTCGCTGACCGCGCGCGGGTATACCAAGGACGATGTGACCCTGCTCATGTCCGACGAAGCGCGTCGCCGCCACTTCGGCGAAGGCACGCAAGACACGGAGCTCGGCACCAAAGCCGCCGAAGGCGCGGGAGTCGGCGCCGCGGTGGGAGGCACGCTCGGCGCCGTGCTCGCGGCGCTCGCTGCCGCGGGCACGATCGCGCTGCCGGGCATCGGGCTCATCGCGATGGGACCGATCGCGGCCGCCTTTGCCGGCGCCGCCACCGGCGCGGTCGCGGGCGGGCTGGTCGGAGCTCTCGTGGGCGCGGGAATCCCCGAGGACCGCGCGCGCGAGTACGAGAGCGGCATCAAGGAAGGCAACATCGTGATGGGCGTCACACCAAGGAGCGACGAGGACGCGGAGTACTTCGATCGGGAGTGGCGAAACTATCGCGGCGAACGGATCTACCGTCCAACCTGGCGCGACGCCGCCTGATCGACGTCTCCGCCGGGTAACAACGCCAGCGCGGGGGGCGCCGACGCCTCCCGCGTTCGGCTGTCCACGCGGGGTGGACCGGTGAAGACCGTCGAGCTTTCGTCAAGCTTCGAGGCCTGGCAGGCGGCGGCGCGGACGCTGCTCGCCGAAGGTGTCCCACCCGCAGAGGTGACGTGGCAGGAGGTCACCACGGCCCCGCCGCCGGCCGCTGCC
>Ga0075421_100002325_pt1 | contig 22677 bp, 17 predicted proteins | sample SoiMetdeltSBSDD5_FD_75292 | JGI IMG/M metagenome (GOLD analysis project Ga0075421, IMG submission 75292) | Bulk soil microbial communities from a Populus tree surrounding site in Tennessee, USA - Soil MetaG P. deltoides SBSDD5 | ecosystem: Environmental > Terrestrial > Soil > Tree plantation...
CTCCGGCGAAGTGCAGCTCACTTTCACGAGCGTGTTTTCAGCATACGCGCAGGCGAAGACCGGTAAGGCGCGTGCACTCGCGGTGACGAGCAGGGCGCGCTCGCCCGCGGCACCGGAAGTGCCGACCATGTCCGAAGCCGGGCTCGCGAACTACGAGTCGGGCAACTGGTATGGGGTTCTCGCGCCGGCCGCGACGCCGCGTTCCGTTGTCGCGCAGGTGAACGAACAGCTGAACGCGATCCTGCAGCGCCCCGACGCTCGAGACACGCTCGTGAAGCTCGGTTACGAACCCACCGGTGGTTCGCCCGAGGAGTTTGGGAAATTCATCAAGTCCGAAATCGCCGACTACGCAGCGCTCATCAAGGCTGCCGGCATCCAGGCGGAATAGCCGTGGCGGACGTCTGACGGTCGATAACACCAGGCCCGCCGGTGCGTGCCAGGGCTATGTCCGAAGTCACGCCGCAGCCAAAAAACCGTGCCTAATCAATCTCTCAGCGCCGCTGACGTGCTAGAGTGCCCTCGTTCGAATCAGTGCCGCAATCCCACCGATGACCACCCCGTTTGACTCCAGCCCGAACAGCGCCGTGCGTTTGCCATCCAGTGACTATCGCATCGATGCGCTGGTCGGGTGGGATTCGTCCTGGAGTTATAAGTGGGGCGGGCCGCTGGGCGCGGCCGCGACGGTTACCTACAGCTTTCCCGTGCCGGGCTCCGTATGGACGAGTGCTTACGGCTTCGCTGGAAGCGATGAGCCGAATCGAGGGCTGCGCTACTTAGATGCCGTGGAACAGGCCGCCGCGAGAATGGCATTGCAGGCCTGGGGCAACATCGCGAACATCAATTTCGTAGAAGTCGCTGATACCGCTCATTCTGTCGGTGACATCCGCTTCGCACGCACGGCTGCTTTGCCCAGCGATGTTGCAGCACACGCGTACGCGCCTGACGTGAACCCCGAAGGCGGCGACGTCTGGCTCGCCGATGACGTGTACCTGGGCAGTGCTCTGTCGAGCCCCGAAGGCTTGCAGCTTCTGCTCCACGAGATTGGCCATGCGTTGGGGCTCAACCACCCGTTCGAAGGTCCGGTACAACTGCCTTCCGCCGAGGACAATTACAACTTCACGGTGATGTCGTACACGCGCGGATCCGCGGCGATTCCGACGACCCCGGCCGGCTACGATGTAATGGCCATCACGTACCTTTACGGGGCGAAGGGCTCGTCGGGCGTGGGACTCCCGGGCGACTACTTCATGTACGGCAGTGACGGTGCCGACATCCTCAGCGCTCTCACCGGCAACGACACGCTCTTAGCGTATGCCGGAAACGATGCGATGTACGGTGGCAGCGGCAACGACTGGCTGGACGGCGGCGCCGGTCGCGACACTGCGGTCTTCGTGGGCCCACGTGCCTCTTACACGGTGACAGGCTCGGAATTCTTTTCGAGAGTGACCGGTCCCGAAGGGGCCGATGAGCTTGCCGACGTCGAGCGGCTGCACTTTACGGACAGGAAAATAGCCTTGGACCTCTCTCCCGGAGAGGCCGCTGGAAACAGCGTGAGACTCATCGGGGCCGCTTTCGATACCGCCTATATTCCGCAACTCGCCGGCGTCGGCATTGCACTCTTCGACGCCGGCCAGAGCATGTCGCAGGTGGCCCAGCTTGCGATCGACACCGCGCTTTTCCAGTCGCTCACGGGTACGCGCAGCAACATCGATTTCGTGAACACGGTGTTTCGCAACGTGGTCGGCCGGCTGCCTACCGCGACAGAGCGCGACGGTCTTGTCGGGATGTTGCAGGGCAGCGGCGGTAGCCTGACGCAGGCCGATCTGCTCGTCATCGCGGCAAATCACCCGATGAACGAAACCAACATCGGTCTCGTCGGCCTTCAGCAGACCGGCGTGGATTTCGTCTAAGCGATCGAGCCCCCGGCAGTACGAGCTCTCGCATTTCTCGCGAGTGAAGCCATGTGGCGACAGGCGCGCTGCTTGCCAACGGATGGCGTGGATACTTGCTTATCCGCAACGGCGGGATCGTCACGGAAACGATCCATTACACAGTCTGGAGCGCAATCTCCAAGGATCGGAGTGCACGTATGAGTTCATTCAGCCGCGTTCTTGTTGCACTTGCCCTGCCACTTTGTGCCTGCGGCCCCGGAAACCCGCCGGATCCGAAAAGTGCGGCGGGTGCAACCAGCGCGTGCAGTGCCGCCAATGACGCAGGCAAGAGCTGCAAGGTCTCGTGCGTTTCGCCCCAGGTCGCATCCTGCACACGCGGGAGCCAAGGCGGCGACCCGAGCTGCGTGTGTAAATAACGGCGTCTCGACCGGCACCTCGGGCGCGCGCCATCCGGACGCGGGTGGCGGTTCCGGCGCGCCTGTCAAGCGTTGACACACCCGTGCTGCGGCCACATTGTCTCGCTCAGCAGAAGCGTTCCGAAGCCAACACGTGGAGATTTGTATGCCTCATATTCCTTATGTCGATCCTGCGGCCGTGACCGATCCTGAAGTCGCAGGCTACCTCGAGCTTGCCCGCCGCGAAGGCACGCCGCGGCCGGAGAGCCAGGCGATTCGTGCGCACGTACCGAGCGTCATTCGTGCTTTTTCGCAGGCATGGGATCTTACGTTTCGAAACGGCGTGTGCGATCACCGGATCAAGGAGCTCTGTCGCGTTTACGTGTCCAAGTCGATCGACTGCGAGTACTGAGGCGTTCAGCGCTCCGTCCAGGCTGGGCGGAAAGGCTTGAGCGAAGAGCAGTACGACGATCTACTGAAGTTCGAGAAGTCGCCGCGGTTCAGCGAACGAGAGAAAGTCGCGTTGACGTACACCAGCGCGATCGTCTGGAACGCGGAAATCGCTGACGAGGCGTTGTGGGCAAAGCTTCACCAGCACTTCACGGATCCGGAGCTCGTGGAGCTCGGCTTCTTCATCGCGTTGACCCTGGGGCAGCAGCGGTGGATCAAGACGCTTGGCATCGGGCACCAGGAAGTGCTTGCGGACAACACGACAGGCCTCGCCGCCGCTGCCAGCAGCGGATAGATGGCTTGGCTCGGCGCCGCGTCGGCCGATAGCCCGCCGGTGCGCGACGTGAGATTGGCTGCCACCGGAGACTGGTTTCCACATCGTGGAAGGGCAAAGCTCGAGTGGCCAGCTATCGTCCTTATGTACGACTGGTCAATCGCCCTGCAGCCGGTATAGTTGCGCTGTTCTCGACAAGAGAGTCCTGCGCTCGATTCGAACCGGGGGAAAGGGTCGCCTGGCCGTGTTATTCCAAGTGCCGCGCCTAGGGTTGCTTGCTTTCGTCGTTGCGATACTCGCCGCGTGCGCGCAACCGCCTGAGGTCAAAGTAGACCGCGCGCCGCCGGCGCCTCCAGATGCGGCCCCCGTCTATGCGGAGCCGCCCGAGCCGCCCCCGCCCGCGCCGCCGCCGCCATCCCGCGCACCTACTGCGCAGGAACGAGCGGAGGCGCAGAAGCTGGCATTGCGAGCGGTGGATCCGCTCAATGCAGGCGACGAAGCAACCGCCCGGCGCGATCTCGAACGCGCGCTTTCACTCGATCCGGAGAACAAGCTTGCCGCCAGCCTGATGCGGCAGATTACAGAGGATCCCGCAGCCATTTTCGGATCGCAGTACTTCACGCACAGATTACAAAGGGACGAGTCGCTGTCGATGCTTGCCGGCCGATTCCTCGGCGATATCTATCTGTTCTACGGGCTCGCCCGTTACAACGACATCAGGGTTCCGAGGCAGGTGCACGTCGGTCAGACGATAAGGGTGCCGGGTAAAGCTCCCCCTCAGCAGCAAGCCAAGCAAAAGCCGCTGCCACCACCATCGCCTCCGACGCAGCAGGCAAAGGTCAAGGAAACACAGCCACCCGTGGCCCCGCCGGAACCTTCGCGACCTGAGCCCGTGGCGGTTGTTTCTCCCGGCCAAAAGTCTTACGAGCGCGGCTTACAGCTCGCCAAGAGCGGTGACCGGGACAACGCATACGAAGCGTTCAGAGAAGCTTTGCGTCTCGATCCGCAGCACCGCGAGGCGCGAGCGCAACTCGACAAGTCGAGGCAGGACGTGATTCAGTTTCACAGGCGCGAAGCGACCGCCGCTTTGCAGCGCCGCAACCTGGACCCCGCGATGATGCACACGAAGCGGGTGCTCGACGTCGATCCCAACAACACGTGGGCGAAACCTTTTCTTCAGCACCTCAACGAGCTTGCCGAGAAGCTGAAGCAGTTTCCGGAGAAGAAGTGAGAAAGCGTGTCCAGCCTACGGCCGCTGTCCTGAGCCTTCGATCGCCCTCAGGTTCTTGTCCATCTGGCGCGCCTGCTGCAGGCGCGCAGTCGCATTGAAGTGCGACGGGTCGATGCGGACAGCACGTTCCCAATAGCCTATGGCCTGCCTGATATCCGTCGTCTGACTGCGGAGGCCCTGCTGGTAATAGTCTTCGGCGAGAGATTTCCGCACCGCGGTCAACGTGCCGTTGATCTCGGGCGCATCGTTTCCGCGGAGGCGGTACGCTCTGTCCAGGTGGGCCAACGCCTCTTCTTTCTTACCCTGCTGCAATCGCTGCTGGCCAAGCTGAAAGTAGGCGTCGGCGAGATAGCGCCGCCCCAGATCGTCCTTCGGGTACGTCTTCACGTAATTCTCGAAGGACTTGATGCTGGCCGCGTACTCCCCTTGTCGGAGTAGCAGGCTGCCGTATTCGAGCTCGCGCCGCTCCGCTTCGGACGCACCTCTTGCTGAAGCGGGTTTCTCGACTTTCGCGACGGCCGCAGGGCGGCTCGCGCGGGCGCGACGCGAGCGCTCCGTCTCGAGCTCGCGCAGCGCCTGGGCCGCAACCGAGTTGTCGGGATCGAGGCTCAGCACTTTGAAATAGAGCATCTGCGCACGTTCAATATCGCCGCGCACCCGTGCGTCGGATGCCGACTGCAGCCGTTCGGATACTGCTTTTTCGATCTGCGCCGTCGCGTCGTTGAGCTCCTTCCTGTAATCGGGACGGTCAGGGCGCAGCAGCGCGAGGACTTCCCACTCCGCCGCAGCGTCAGCCCATCGGCCCTGTTTCTGGAAAGTCAGCGCTCGATCGCGCCGATACAACTCGAACGCCGAAGGCGTCATGGGCTCTTCGGGAGGCGGCGGGGGCGAAGCAGGGGCGGGTGCAGGGGCCGGCGCATCCGGAAGGGGCGGCGCCTGCACGCACGAGGCGAGCAGGCACGCAAGCGCGAGGGGCCACAGGCTGAAAAAGCCCCGTCCCGGCGCGCTCATCGCAGATCCATTTCCCTGAAAACCTGCAGCTTCGCTTTGAATGCCTCCAGATCGTGGTCCCCGAAGATCATCGTCCGGCGCAGCGCAAACGCCGGGCTGAAGAACGCGTTCGGGCCGGGGTTCACGGTGACAGCCGATTTGTAATCGGCTCTGGCGAGACGCTGCACGACGATCTCGTTCGTATCGCCGTACGGATAGGCGAAGTGTGTGACGCGAACCGACAGTCGCTGCTGGACGATCTGCCGCGGGTAGCGAATCTCCCAATCCAGACGATCGCGGTAGCGTTCGTCGCTTTCACCGGATCGCCTCAACGTGAGATTGCTGTGCGTCTTGGAATGCGCCTGCACGTCGACGAGACCCGAAGCGACCATTTCCTGCATCTGCGCCCAGGTGAGTGCATCCCTGGAGCCGATGAAGTCGCTATAGACGAACACCGTCGCGGGAAACCCATAACGTTTGAGCAGCGGAAAAGCGGTGTGGTACGCCGAAACGTATCCGTCATCGATCGTGATCACGACTGCTCGCTTCGGGAGCGAACGCTTTCCTTCCAGGAATTCGACAAGATCGGAAAGACGAATTACCCGGTAATCGTTGCGCGCGAGGTAATCGAGCTGCGCCGCGAAGTTCGCCGGCGTAAGCGTCATCTTCCCGCTCACTGTGCCGAAGCGGTGATAGCAGAGGATCGGCACGGTCTGGTAACCATCGGCGAACACGCCCGTCGTGTTCCCGCGCTGCAGCGGAACGACGATTGGCTGTCCGGGCAGCGCGCGGTTCACGCGGTTGAAATCGGCAATGGCCCAATCCAGATCGTCGCTGCCGAGGAAGCGACGCGCGATCGATTTCAGCGTGTCGTCGGCTGTTGGGACGTAGATGACGTAGCGCTCGTTCTGTGCGAGAAGCTGCCCGGTGGATGCAGGCGCGGCCACCGGCGGGAATGTCACGACGGGATGGCGGTCCGGTTCCGGCGGTGGGGTCGGAGCCACCGGCGTCTCGACGGTTGCGCAGCCGCTCGCAATGGCGAGCGCAACGATCGCGGACAATGCCGCGCCCGGAAGCGGTCGCCGGCCGGCCGCATCGCCGCGGCCGGCGATCGCCGCAGATCGACCGAACCATCGGTGCATTAGGTTCCTTCTTACTTGCTCGTGTTCTCGGGCGGCGGTTCTTCCCGCTGCTGCAGCGCTCGCGCCATGTCGTCGAACGATTGGAAGAGCTGTCCGAACTCATCGTTTCGACGCTCTGCGATGCGGTGATCGAAGCGGCCCTTGCCGATCTCGTTCATCGATTCACGCAGCAGTTTTATAGGTTTGGAGAAACGGTTTGCGAGCACGTAGGTCGCGATGCATACGGCGATCACCGTGATCAGCACGAGGATGCCCATCATGACAATGCTCAGCCGCGCAACCCGCGAGAGCGGTGCCTCGGGAATGCCGAGATGCACGCGTCCGATCTCTCGCGCCTGGAAGGTCACGGGCGCCGCGAAATCCAGCACTGTGCCGCCGGCCGCCTCGCGCGTGCGAACGACCGTGCCTTTATTGCTGCTGTCCAGCACCGCGCCGGCGGGATCGACGTATGGTTTGCCGACGAGCCCGGCATCGTTGCTCACGCGCACCGTGCCGCGATGATCCACGACCGTAATATGATTGAAATCCTGCGTCTTGATGACTTCCTGCGCGAACACGTCGACTGCAACCCATTCGTCGCTCAGTATCGGAACAGCGATTTCCGTCGCCATGAAACGCGCAAGCGACGAACCGTACTCCATCACCTGATGCATCAGCGCTGCATACTGGCGCTGTATCACGACGCTCGCCGTAATCACCATCGTTACTGCGACGATGGATGTAATGAGAAGCGTCCATTTCACGCGCAGCGGAACGATGCGGTCCGCAGCTTTTTCAGTAGCCTCTTCCTCGAGCTGGCGCAGGACACGCAGCAGCGCGTCCTGCAATTCACGCCCGGTCTGAAAGCGCCGCTCGGGCTTTTTGGAGAGGCACCGCTCGACCACCCGACGCAGCGCCGCGGGCACATCGGACCTCAACTGTTCGATCGGCCGCGGTTCTTCTTTCGCGATGCAGTACATGAGAGAGGCGACGCTGTCCGCCTCGAATAGCCGCTGCCCCGTGAGCAGCTGGTAGAGAACGACACCGGTCGAAAAGAGGTCCGACCGACCGTCGACTTTCTGGCCGAGCGCCTGTTCCGGCGACATGTAGTGCGGCGTCCCGAGCACGTCGCCGATCTGTGTGTGCTCCGTGAGATCGCTCGTCACGACGCGCGCGATGCCGAAGTCCGTGACCTTGACCGTGTTGGTACCTTTCAGACGGACGATGTTGCTCGGCTTGATGTCGCGGTGGAAGATCCCTTTGCGATGGGCATAATCGAGCGCGGAGGCGAGCTGAATGCCGATCTCGACCACTTCGCGTATCGGCATCCGCGACTCAGCTGCAACCACTTCGTTCAACGGCGTGCCGTCGAGCAATTCCATCGCGATATACGGCCGGCTTTCGATCTCGCCGACGTCGAACACCGTCACGATGTTCGGATGCGACAGCACCCCCGCGACCCGCGCCTCGCGCAGGAAGCGGCTGCGGTACTGCTCGTTGCGGCAAAGGTCGGTGTGCAGGAATTTGATCGCGATCGTGCGATCGATGCTGGGATCATGGGCCTTGTAGACCGCAGCCATGCCGCCCTGGCCCAGCTTATCGAGTATGCGGTAGCGTCCGACGTGCTCGACCAGCGTCTGTTCTTCCCCTGGCCTGTTCAAGGTGGTCGGCTCTTTCGCGCGCATGGGAGGCGTGCCGGAGATCGCGCGCGTATGCTCCTCATCGCCCTCGCGTGGGAATAGCGTACTCGTCGGCAGGACGGTAGCGAGCGCGTCGTTTTCTTTGGATGAATTTCTATCCATGCTGGGACTTGATGGCGCGCTGAAGATCCCCGGACGCCGACCCGGGCAGGCAGGCGAATGCCGTAACTATAGGAGGCGCTGTTCCGCGGTGCAACTCAGCCGCACGGCCGATCCCGACATGCGCGCCACGCCTGAAAAGGCGACCCGACGGCGTACCCCAGAAAGAGTAGTTGACGAGCTGCCCGACTTATGCAGGAATAGACGCAGAACGTATGCCAAAGGGCGCGGAGTACTTTTCTCCGCAAAACTCTGCGTGGTTGATCTTGAACGGCTGCTCGAGCCGGTTCCGAATGGCCCCCCCGCGGGGCCTGACCTGGATCGGGCACACGATCCCGAGTTCCTCGCCCTGGAAACGGCGGCGCAGGGTAAGCCTGAGCAGCAATACGGCAAAACGATCATCCCGGCAGTCGAGGCCGACTGGCCGACCGTAAGGGCGAAGTCCGAAGCGCTGCTGCTTCGTTCGAAAGACTTGCGGGTCGCTGTTTTGCTGGCCCGGGCGCTCACGCGGCTTGAAAACGTCGAAGGTCTCGCGGCCGGGCTCCAACTCATCAGCGAGATCATCTCCCGCTATTGGGACAGCGTTCATCCGGGCCTGGAAGACGACGATGACGCCACAGTCCGGCTTTATGCACTGGCGGCACTCGGCGACCAGCAGACGTTTCTCCGGGAAGTGCGCGACGCGCGCTTTATCGCATCACCCCAATTCGGCCGGGTATCGGTGAGAGATGTCCTCGTTGCAGAGGGGAAACTCCCGCCAGTGAACGGTACGAGCTTTACGTCGGCGCAAATCGCGGGCATGGCCCGCGATGCAGCGCCCGAGCAGAGGCAAGCGCTGCGCGCGGCGATTGCCGGGCTCGAAAGCGTGAAAGCCCTCGAGACGTCTCTGAACGAGCGCGGTGTTCTCACGCACGAAGCGGCACCTGATCTTCGGCCGCTGAAAGACCTCTTGCAGCCGGCCGCGGCTGTCAGTGCCGAAGCGCTCGAGGACGGCGACGCCAGCCGAGCGGATACGCAAGCCGCTGATACGCCCACCGAGACGACGACAGCAACGAAGGAGTCGCCGGCCATGGTCCAGAACGGGCAAATTGCCAGTCGGGATGACGTCATCAGGATCCTCGATCGCGTCTGCGAGTACATGGAGCGGACCGAACCGTCGAGTCCCGCTCCGTTGCTGATACGTCGGGCGCAGCGCCTCATGAGCAGAAGCTTCGTGGAGATCATTCAGGACCTCGCTCCGGGCAGCTTGAGCGATATCCAGAAACTGGCGGGCCCCGAGAATAAGCCATAGGGGGGATAGTCGACTCGACCGCGATTTGTGAATATCGCGTCGGGTGCCATGACATAATGGATTCGCGGGTGTGACGTATCAAAGATCGTGACGCCGCATGCGGCGCCACATACATGACAGCATGATGACCAAGAGGTGACGCATGGCACAAAGCAGTCAGAAGTTCATTGCGCGCAACCGCGCTCCCCGAGTCCAGATCGAATATGACGTCGAGCTTTACGGCGCTGAAAAGAAAATTCAGCTGCCCTTCGTCATGGGTGTGCTGTCCGATCTCTCGGGGAAACCCTCCGAGCCGCTGCCTCCGGTCGCGGATCGCAAGTTTCTCGATATCGATGTCGATAATTTCGACAGTCGGCTGAACGCGATCAAGCCGCGCGCGGCGTTTCAGGTGCCGAACACGCTGACCGGTGAAGGCAACATCAGCGTGGATATCACGTTCGAGAGCATGGATGACTTCTCCCCCGCCGCCGTTGCGCGCAAGGTCGATGCCCTGAGCAAGCTGCTCCAGGCTCGCCAGCAGCTTTCGAACCTTGTCACGTACATGGATGGCAAGACCGGGGCCGAGGAACTGATCGCGAAGGTCCTGCAGGATCCCACGTTGTTGCAGGCGCTCGCTGCAAGCAGGAAGCAGCCTGCGGACGAAGCGGGCAAATCCGGAGCTGCCTCGGGACTGATCGGATCCACGGGAGGAGAGTCAAATGGCTGAGACACAAGTTCAGGGTGAAGGCGAAGCACTAACGCTGGAAGGCAGCGAGCTCACGATCCTTCTGCAGAAGGAGTTCAAGCCGAAGTCGGACGAGGCGAAAGGCGCCGTCGAGCAGGCGGTAAAAACGCTGGCCGAGCAGGCGCTCTCGCAGACGGAGCTGATCGGCCGCGACGTTGTCAAAACGATCGAAGCGATCATCGCCGAGCTCGACCGCAAGCTCTCGGAGCAGGTGAATCTCATCATCCACCACCCCGAATACCAGCAACTGGAAAGCGCCTGGCGCGGTCTGCACTATCTCGTCAACAACACGGAAACCGACGAGATGCTGAAGATCCGCTTCTTCAACGTCTCGAAGAAAGAGCTGGGCAAGAGCCTCGCCCGTTACAAGGGCACCGCGTGGGACCAGAGCCCGCTCTTCAAGAAAGTCTACGAAGCGGAGTACGGGCAACTCGGTGGCGAGCCGTTTGGCGCCATCGTCGGCGACTACTATTTCGACCACAGCCCGCCGGACGTCGAGCTCCTGCGCGAAATGTCGAAAACGGCGGCGGCCGCGCACACACCGTTCATCTCGGGTGCCTCGCCCACCGCCATGCAGATGGATTCGTGGCAGGAGCTCGCGAATCCGCGGGACCTCACGAAAATCTTCACGACGCCCGAGTATGCGTCGTGGCGCTCGCTGCGCGAGTCGGAGGACTCCCGCTATATCGGCCTTGCGATGCCGCGATTCCTCGCTCGTCTGCCGTACGGCTCGAAGACCAATCCGGTCGACGAGTTCGACTTCGAAGAGGACACGGCCGGCGCGGACAGCAAGAAGTACGCATGGGCAAATGCCGCGTACGCGATGGGCGTCAACATCAACCGTGCCTTCAAGCTCTATGGCTGGTGCTCGCGCATCCGCGGCATCGAGTCAGGCGGCGCGGTCGAGAACCTTCCGGTGCATACGTTCCCGACGGATGACGGCGGTGTCGACATGAAGTGCCCGACCGAGATCGCGATCAGCGATCGCCGCGAGGCCGAGCTCGCGAAGAACGGGTTCATGCCGATCCTGCACAAGAAGAACAGCGATTTCGCCGCGTTCATCGGTGCGCAGTCGTTGCAGAAACCCTTCGAGTACGACGATCCGGACGCGACCGCGAACGCAAACCTGTCGGCGCGGCTGCCGTACCTATTCGCCACCTGCCGTTTCGCGCATTACCTGAAGTGCATCGTGCGCGACAAGATCGGTTCGTTCAAGGAACGCTCCGACATGCAGACGTGGCTCAACAACTGGATCGGAAAGTACGTGGAGAACAATCCGGCGGTCGCGACCGAGATCGACAAAGCCCGCAAGCCGCTGGCTGGCGCCGAAGTCGTGGTCGACGAAGTGGAAGGCAATCCGGGCTATTACAACGCGAAGTTCTTCCTGCGACCGCATTACCAGCTGGAAGGACTGACGGTGTCTCTGCGGCTCGTGTCGAAGCTGCCTTCCATGAAGAAATAACGATGAGGAGACGGTTGTTGTGAGCGCGTAGTGTGCTCGAGATAGCACCGCACTGACGGCGGGGGCGCGGGAACGCTGCGAAGTCGATGTTTTGACGTTTTGCAATATGGGAGAAGAACATGATCCTGCTTAACTTTGCAACGAAGATCAACGGCACCTCAACCGTCGCCGAGCACGACAAGTGGATCACCTGCGACAGCGTCCAGTTAGGCGTTGGGCGGTCCATCACGTTCAGCGGTGGCGGTAAGGACCGGGACACCAGCAATCCGAACTTCTCGGAGGTCACGATCACCAAGGCGACCGACGAGGCTTCCGCGGAGCTGTTTTTCCAGGCGGCCTGCGGCAAGTCGCTGGGGAAGGCTGAAATCCATTTCATCCAGACCGGCGGCGGCGATGCCAAAGGCCAGGCGTTCCTCAAGGTGGAGCTCGACGGCGCGATCATCAGCTCGTATTCGCTTTCCAGCGGCGGCGACCGGCCGACGGAAAGCTTTTCGATCAACTTCAACAAGATCAGCTACCAGTACGACGCATTCGACGGCGACAAGGTGACGACCGGCACGCCGAAGAAGTGGGACGTCATGAAGAACGAAGTGTGGGCGTGACGGCCAGGCGCTAAGCCCTCACGACTTCAGGCGGCGGGACCGGAGATACTCCGGCCGCTGCCGTTCATCATCGGCAGAACGCGATGACCCCACTCGAACTGCTTCGTGCAGGCCGTCTTGACGAGACCCTGGCTGCCCTGCAGCAGGAAATCCGCAAGAAGCCCGGTGACGGAAAACTGCGCGTGTTCCTGTTTCAGCTGCTCGCCGTGCTGGGGCAGTGGGAGCGCGCGCTCGCACAGCTTCAGGTCGCCGGAGAGCTGGATCCCGCGGCTTTGCCGATGGTGCAGACCTATCGGGAAGCTCTGCGCTGCGAATTCCTGCGTCAGGAGATTTTTGCCGGCAAGCGGGCGCCGATGATATTCGGCGATCCCGATTACTGGCTTGCGCTACTGCTCGAATCGTTGCGCCTGAGTGCGGACGGTGAGCATGGCAAAGCGCAGCCGCTACGGGACAAAGCCTTCGAGCTTGCGCCGGCCACCGCCGGCAGTTTGAACGGTCAGCGTTTCGAGTGGATTGCGGATGCCGATGCGCGGCTCGGTCCGGTGATCGAAGCCGTCATCAATGGCCGGTATTACTGGGTGCCGTTCCACCGCGTCCGATCGATTCGGATCGAGGATCCCGCGGACTTGAGAGACACCGTGTGGATGCCGGCGGAATTTCGCTGGGCAAACGGCGGGCAGGTGGTTGGGCTCATTCCCACGCGCTACGAAGGCACCGCCGCGGCTGCCGACGACGCCTTGCGGCTTGCGCGGCGCACGGAATGGATCGAGCAGGGGGAGGGCGCGTATGTCGGGCTCGGGCAGCGCATGTTCGCGACGGACGTCGGCGAGTATGCGTTGATGGATGTGCGATCGATCGAGCTCGACCCCATCTCCGCAGACGCGGGCACTGCTGAACCCACTACGGCCGCCGACGAGGCGGGCCGTGGCTGAGCTCGGCTACCAGGAGCGACTTCAGCCGTCACTGCTCGACCGGCTCACCGACGACGATCCCGAAAGCCGGACCGAGCCTCGTGAGCGGCGCGTGCTCACGCTGCGAACGCTGCGACAGAGCGTGCTTCGCGATCTCGGCTGGTTGCTGAACGCGAGGGGCCTCGGCTGCGGGCAGGATCTCAGCGACTACCCTCTCGTCGCGCAGACGGTGCTGAACTTCGGCCTTCCCGACCTGGCGGGCAGGACGGCGTCGGGGCTCGATCTGGCGGAGGTCGAACACCTGATGTTGCAGGCGATCAGGGATTTCGAGCCGCGGATCCTGCGCAACAGTGTGCGCGTGCGGGCTGTTGCGTCCGGTGATGCGACCGGTCAGCAGAACACGCTCGTCTTCGAAATCGAAGGCGACCTCTGGGCTCAGCCGTTGCCTGAACGCTTGTTCCTCAAAACGGAGCTCGACCTCGAGGTAGGTGAGGTGCGGGTCTCGGAATCCCGGGGCTAGCCGGCCATGGATCCGAAGCTGCTCCGCTACTACACCCGGGAGCTGCAGCACGTCCGCGAAATGGGCGGCGAGTTCGCACGCGAGTACCCGAAGATCGCCGGCCGCCTCGGGCTGGAGGGTTTCGAGTGCGCCGATCCGTATGTCGAACGTCTGCTCGAAGGCTTTGCCTTTCTGGCCGCCCGGGTACAACTGAAAATCGACGCGGAATTCCCGCGGTTTACACAGCACCTGCTCGAGCTCGTGTATCCGCATTACCTCGCGCCGACGCCTTCGATGGCGGTCGTGCAGCTTTATCCCGATCTCACGGAAGGGAATCTCGCCCGCGGGTTTACGGTGCCGCGCGATACGGTGCTTCGCAGCATGCTGGGCAAAGGCGATCAGACTGCGTGTGAGTATCGAACCGCGCACGAAGTGAAGCTCTGGCCGCTGGAGCTCGTCGAAGCGAAGTACTTCACGTACGGCGATGATGTCGCGGGCGTGGCGTTGTCCGGCAAGGTGCCAGGCGTCAAAGCCGGTGTACGGCTGCGACTGCGCTCGACCGCCGGCCTCAACTTCAACGAAATCGCGCTCGACCGTCTGTGCCTGCACGTCTGCGGCAGTGACGAGCTGCCGATGCAGATTCACGAGCGTCTGCTGGCGAATTCCGTGGGCGTTGCGGTGGTGCCCGCCAAACGTCCTGCCACATGGCACGAGCTGCTGCCTAAATCGTCGATCCGCATGACCGGATTCGATGACGGCGAGGCGCTGCTGCCGTACGGCCCGCGGTCGTTCCACGGTTACCGCCTGCTGCATGAATACTTCGCGATGCCGCAGCGCTACCTCTTCGTCGAGCTGAGCGGACTCGCACCGGCACTGCAACGCTGCGACGGCAACGAGCTCGACATCCTCGTTTTGCTCAACCGCAGCGAAGTCGCGTTCGAGCAGACCGTTTCGGCGGCGAACTTCGCGCTGTTCTGCACCCCGGCGATCAACCTCTTTCCGAAACGCACCGATCGCATACACCTTTCGAGTCAGCAATTCGAATACCACGTGGTGCCCGATCGCACGCGGCCGATCGACTTCGAGGTCTATCAGGTGCAGGGCGTGACGGGGTACGGCAGCGGTTCGGAGTCTGAGCAGGAGTTCATGCCGTTCTACTCGTCGAACGATCTCACCAGCGGTCACGAGCGGCGAGCTTACTATCAGGTGCGGCGGACACAACGCGCACTATCGGTGCAGGCGCGTGAGCGCGGACCGCGCACGAGTTATATCGGAAGCGAGGTGTTCGTCTCGCTGGTCGACGCATTCGAGGCGCCGTACCGCGGCGATCTACGCCAGCTCGGCCTGCAGACGTTGTGCACGAACCGCGACCTGCCGCTTTCGATGTCGCTGGGAGTCGGCGCGACGGATTTCACCGTCGAATCCGGCGCGCCTGTGACCTCGGTGCGCTGCGTCGCCGGTCCGACGCGGCCGACGCCCTCATACGCGGAAGGTGATCCCGCGTGGAGGCTGGTGAGCCATCTCTCGCTCAATTACCTCTCGCTGCTCGACCGCGACGAGAACGAAGGCGCGGAGGCGCTGCGCGACCTGCTGCGGTTGTACAGCGGCCTCGGTGAAGCCGCATCGCGCAAACAGATCGACGGCGTGCGGTCGGTCAGCGTGCAGCCCGTCATTCGCCGCGTGCCGGTGCCCGGACCGATCGCGTACGGTCGCGGCCTGCACATCAAACTCGCGCTGGACGAGGCGGCATTCGAAGGTACCGGCGTGTTCCTGCTCGGGGCGGTGCTCGAACAGTTTTTCGCGCGCTATGTTTCGATCAACTCTTTTACCGAGACCGTGCTGAGAACGCCCGGCCGCGGAGAGATCATGCGATGGCCGGCACGGATCGGCAGGCGGCCGACGCTCTAGAGCTTATCTACGCGCTGGAAGCCGAACCCTACCGGTTCGACTTCTATGCACTGCTGCGTCGCTGGGAATGTGCGCACACCGATAAGCCGCGGCTCGGCACTTCGCTTCGCGCCGCCGACGATCCGATTCGCCTCGCGCAGGATCCTTCGCTTTCCTTCGCGCCCGCTGCCATATCGTCATTCCGCGCCGGCAAAGGTTCGTCGGCCCCCCGGCTCGGAGTGGAATTTTTCGGGCTGTTGGGTCCCAACGGGCCGCTGCCGCTGCATCTGACCGATTACGCGCGCGATCGCCTGCGCAATGCGAACGATCCGACGCTGGTGCGCTTCCTCGACGTCTTTCATCATCGGCTGCTCACGCTTTTCTATCGCGCGTGGGCCGTGGCGCAGCCCGCGCCGAGTCTTGACCGTCCCGAGTCGGACCGTTTTTCTACGTACGTTGCTTCGGTTTTCGGTCTGGGTATGCCATCGCTGCGCCAGCGCGATGAGGTTCCCGATCTCGCCAAGCTGCATTACGCGGGTCTCCTCGCACCGCAGGTTCGCGGGGCCGACGGTCTGCGTGCGATCCTCTCCGATTTCTTCAAGCTGCCGGTCGCGGTAAAAGAGTTCGTCGGTCATTGGATGCGCCTTCCGACGGGCGAGCGCACGCGTCTCGGCGGAAAGCGGGAAACCGCCGCGCTCGGTCTGACCGCGGTGGTGGGTGCGCGGGTCTGGGATTGCCAGCACAAGTTTCGGATCGTGATCGGTCCCCTGGGGCTCGGTGATTACCGCCGGCTGCTGCCGGGTGGCGACAGCCTGCGCCGGCTCGTGGTGTGGGTACGCAATTACGTGGGAGACGAGCTGATCTGGGACCTTCAGCTCGTACTTGAGCAAAGCGAAGTGCCGAAACTGGCGCTCGGCAAGCAGGGTCAGCTCGGCTGGACGACGTGGATCGCAGCCCAACCGTTCAGCCGCGCCGCCGCCGATCTCGTACTCGACCCGCAATCGCGGGTGGTCGGCTAGGGAGGAGCGCGGGCATGGCAGAGATCAGCCGGGTCGCCGTTTTCGGCAAGCTCAACAGCCTGGCTTACAAGGCGCTCGAGTCGGCAACGGTGTTCTGCAAGCTGCGCGGCAACCCGTATGTCGAGCTCGTCCACTGGTTAAACCAGATCCTGCAACTCCCGGATTCGGACGTGCACCGCATCGTCCGCCACTTCAACGTCGACCCCGCGGGCCTGGCGCGCGACATGACCGAGGCGCTCGACCGGCTGCCTCGCGGTTCGACGGCCATCACCGACTTGTCGTCCCACGTGCAGCTCGCCGTAGAGCGCGGCTGGCTGTACGGATCGCTCATGTTCCGGGAATCGCAGGTGCGCACGGGGCATCTCGTCGTCGGCATTCTCAAGACGGATGGGCTAAGCCACAGACTGCCCGCGGTATCGCGCCAGTTCGAGCGGATCAAAGCCGATACGCTTGCCGACGAGTTCGACAAGATCGTTGCCGGCTCTCCCGAAGCCAGAATGGGCGCGACCGACGGTTTCAACGCAGCGGCGGGTGCGGCACCGGGGGAGGCGAGCGGATCCATCCCGCCTGCGCAGATGGGTAAACAGGAAGCACTGCAGCGCTTCTCGGTCGACCTCACGGACAGGGCACGCAAAGGCGAGCTCGATCCGATCGTGGGGCGCGACGAGGAAATCCGTCAGATCGTCGATATTCTCATGCGTCGGCGCCAAAACAATCCCATCCTCACGGGCGAGGCCGGCGTCGGCAAGACCGCGGTCGTCGAAGGCTTCGCGCTGAGGATCGCAGCCGGCGATGTGCCGCCGCCGCTCAAGGATGTGAGCGTCCGAACGCTCGACGTCGGGCTCCTGCAGGCCGGTGCGAGCATGAAAGGCGAATTCGAGAATCGCCTGCGGCAGGTGATCGAAGAAGTCCAGACATCGCCGAAACCGATCATCCTTTTTATCGACGAAGCGCATACGCTCGTGGGCGCGGGCGGCGCCGCGGGCACCGGCGACGCAGCGAATCTGCTGAAGCCCGCGCTTGCACGCGGCACGCTGCGCACGATCGCGGCCACCACCTGGGCGGAGTACAAGAAACACATCGAGAAAGATCCCGCACTCACCCGGCGCTTTCAGGTGGTGCAAGTCGAAGAGCCGAGCGAGGAGAAAGCGATCGTCATGATGCGCGGCGTCGCCTCCACCCTGGAGCGGCACCATCGCGTGCAGATCCTGGATGAAGCGCTCGAGGCCTCGGTCAAGCTTTCGCATCGCTATATCCCCGCGCGCCAGCTGCCGGACAAAGCAGTAAGCCTCCTCGACACGGCATGCGCCCGCGTCGCGATCAGCCAGCATGCTGTCCCGCCTGAAGTCGATGATTCCCGCAAGCGCATCCAGGCCCTCGAGACGGAGCTCGAGATCATCGGTCGTGAAGCCGCTGTCGGCATGGAAACCGCTGAACGCGCGGTCGACGCGAATGGCAAGCTCGATGCCGAAAAAGAAAGGTTGGTGGCGCTGGAGCAGCGGTGGAAATCGGAGAAAGAGCTCGTCGACCGCATTCTTACTATCCGCGGCCGCCTTCGGAGCGACAGCGGCAAAGTCGAGGGCACGCGAAGCAAGCTCGAGCGCGCCGCCGACGAGGCGGCGAAGACCGCGGTCGCAGAGAACACGCTGGAGGAGCGAGCCGCACTCACGCTGCCGTTGACCGACGCGCAGCGGGCAGAGCTGCTGACGGAGCTCAAAGCGTTGCAGGCGCGCCTGCACGAGCAACAGGGCGAGACACCGCTCATCCTGCCCACGGTGGATCACCAGGCGGTCGCAGCCGTAGTGGAAGACTGGACCGGCGTTCCGGTCGGCCGCATGGTGCGTAACGAAATCGAGACCGTGCTCAAGCTGCCGGACATCCTGGAACAGCGCATCATCGGGCAGCGTCATGCGCTCGAGATGATCGCCAAGCGCATCCAGACCTCGCGCGCGAGCCTCGACAACCCCAACAAGCCGATCGGCGTATTCATGCTGACGGGCACTTCAGGGGTGGGCAAAACGGAAACAGCGCTGGCGCTGGCCGAAGCGCTCTATGGTGGCGAGCAGAACGTCATCACCATCAATATGAGTGAATTCCAGGAAGCGCACACCGTCTCGACGCTCAAAGGCGCACCGCCGGGGTATGTAGGCTATGGTGAAGGCGGCGTGCTGACCGAGGCCGTCCGGCGACGCCCGTACAGCGTCGTGCTGCTGGATGAAGTTGAAAAGGCCCACCCCGATGTGCACGAGATTTTCTTCCAGGTCTTCGACAAGGGCTGGATGGAGGACGGGGAGGGGCGGGTCATCAATTTCAAGAACACGCTCATCCTGCTCACCACGAACGTCGGGACGGAGCTCATCACGAGCCTCTGCAAAGATCCGGAGCTCATGCCGGATGCCGAAGCGATTTCGAAAGCGCTGCGCGAGCCCCTGTTGAAAGTGTTCCCGCCCGCCCTGCTCGGGCGCCTCGTCGTGATTCCGTACTATCCGCTGAACGACGAGATGCTAGGCGCCATCGTTCGGCTGCAGCTCGGGCGGATCGAGCGGCGCATCCGCGACAACCATCGCGTGCCATTCAGCTACGATCCGGAGGTCGTGAAACTCATCGCGAGCCGCTGCACGGAGCTCGAAAGCGGCGGCCGCATGGTCGATGCCATACTCACGAACACCGTCCTTCCCGAGATCAGCGGGGAGTTCCTGACACGCATGATCGAAGGAAAACGCGTCGCCCGAGTACACGTGAGCGTGGCCGACGGCGATTTCAAGTACGCTTTCGAATGATGGCTATCTCGAGCTACTAGCCGACACGCATGCGCGCCGTCCTCCATCTGCCCGACCTCAGCGAAAACGCCGCCGGCGCTGCGGAAGCGCGTACGCTGTTCGCGCTCCTCAAGCAGGGTCTGGAGAGCGCGGGCGTGACGTTGCTTTCGCCTCGGCGGCGGGAATCCAGGGCGCCCCGGGGACAGCGCCACGCGTCGGGACTTCAAGGCTCCGCTGCCGTGACTCCCGACATTTGGCTCACGGTAGGCTGGACACGTGCGGACAGCCCCCCCGTCGCCGAACAGGAGGCCGCAGGCATACCCTGGGCGCTTGTCGTGCCGGAAGCCTTCCGGCCCGACGACCTCACCGAAAACGCGAGCGATATCAACCGCGCGGTCGCTGTCGTAGTTGTCGGTTCCGGAGGTGCGCATGCGATCGCGCCGCTCACCGTCGCGACGCGTATCGTTCAGCTTGCCCCGTTCATCGACACTGCGCCGTTCACCGCGGCGTTCTCCGTGCGCGATCAGCACAAGGCCGCGATCGCGAGTCGTCTGCAGCTGCCGCTCGCGTCTCCGTGGCTCCTCGTGCTTGCGCCCCCCAAGCGCGAAGCGACGCATGAATCGTTCACGATGCTCGCCCGTGCGTGCTCGCGTCTCGCGATGCTCGACTGGCGTCTCCTGGTCGCCGGCGAGGACGAGAGCCTCGACGAGATGCGCGCGCTGCTACGCCCGCTCGCCGAACAGCGTCTGCGATTCTGGCCGTCGCTCACGCTCCAGGACCGCGTGCGACTCTGTGTGTCGTGCAATTTTCTGCTGTGGCCTGCACTCCGGGACATGGGGCTCGAAGGTCTGCTCGAGGCACAGGCCGCCGGAATACCGGTTGTCGCATGCTCGAGCGAACGCGTGCGCGAGCGAGTGCAGGATGGCGTCACCGGGCGGCTCGCGAAGGTCGACAACGCGGAATCGCTTGCGAATCACGCGGCCTTTTTCCTGCGTCACCCCGCGTTTGTCCGCAGCTGCGGTGAGCAGGCGCGCAAGATGGCGCTCAACGAACATGATGTGCGCTTTCAGGGCGAGAGGCTACGACACGGCCTTGCGCGTGTAGTCGAGGCCGGTGCCCAATGAACATAGAGCTTTTGGCCGGTTGCCGGTCGAGCGTCGAATTCGTCAAATTCGCCTGAAGGGTCCAAACGAGCGATGGTACAGCTTCTCGAGAAACGACCGATCGCGGTAACGAGCCCGCTGGGCGAAGACGTGCTGCGCCTGCGGAGCATGACCGTCACGGAGCACCTCGGACGGCTCACCGAGTGCAATCTCGATCTGATCAGTGACAACTTCAGCGTAAAAACGGACGACCTGCTCGGCCAGAAAATGACGGTCAAGCTCGAGCTCCAGAACGGAGAGACACGTTACTTCAACGGGCACGTGAGCCGGTTCAGCCAGGCCGAAGGCGACGGTCGCCTTGCGGTGTATCGCGTGAACCTGCAGTCGTGGCTGTGGTTCCTCACGCGCACTTCCGATTGCCGGATCTTTCAGGAGAAGACCGTCCCCGACATCATAAAGTCGATCTTCCGGGAGCACGGCTTTACCGATTTCGACGAGTCGCTGAGCCGGAAGTACCGGCCCTGGGTCTACTGCGTCCAGTATCGGGAGACCGACTTCAACTTCGTCAGCCGCCTGATGGAACAGGAGGGGATCTACTATTTCATCAAGCACGACAAAGGCAAGCACACGGTGGTGCTCTGCGATTCATACGGAGCACACAAGCCTATCGCCGGTAGCCCGATCGTGTACATGCCGCGCGGCAGCACGAATGTCGGCAGACGCGAACACATCGCCGACTGGTCCGTCACGCGCGAGGTCCAGCCGGGCACGTATGCGTTGAAAGACTTCGATTTCGAGAAGCCCCGCGCGAACCTCTTCGTGAAATCGACGGTGTCGCGCAAGCATACACAGGCGAAACACGAAGTGTTCGATTATCCCGGGCTATACGTTAAAACCGATGACGGTGACGCCTATGCACGCAGCCGGATAGAAGGGCTGCATGCACAGTTCGAGCAGGCGCACGCCGTGGGTAATGCACACGCGATTGCCGTCGGCGGGTTGTTCAAGCTGACCGGACATCCGCGAGAAGACCAGAATCGCGAATACCTGATCGTCTCGGCGACGCACGAATTGCGCTCGAACGTGTACGAGGGCGCAGACACCGCGCAGGCGGAGCCTGTCTACCGCTGCAGCTTTGCGGCGATCGAGAGCCAGCAGCCGTATCGGGCGTCGTGCCTCACACCCAAGCCGTTCGTGCAGGGGCCGCAGACCGCGATCGTGGTCGGTCCTGCGGGCGACGAGATCTACACGGACAAGTACGGCCGCGTGAAAGTCCAGTTCCACTGGGACCGCTACGGCAAGAACGACGAAAACAGCTCGTGCTGGGTTCGCGTCGCGCACCCATGGGCCGGCAAGAACTGGGGCATGGTCGCCATTCCCCGCATCGGTCAGGAAGTCGTGGTCGATTTTCTGGAAGGCGATCCCGACCAGCCGCTGATTACGGGCCGCGTGTATAACGCAGATCAGATGCCGCCTTGGGATCTGCCGGCAAACAAAACGCAGACAGGCGTGCTGACGCGCTCCTCGTCAGGCGGTGCGGGCGCGAACGCTAACGCGATCCGTTTCGAAGACAAGAAAGGCGCCGAGCAGCTCTGGATCCACGCCGAGAAGAACCAGGACATCGAAGTCGAGAACGACGAGACGCACTGGGTCGGGCACGATCGCAAGAAAACGATCGACAACGACGAGACGACTCACGTGAAGCACGACCGCACGGAAACGGTCGATAACAACGAGACGATCACGATCCACGGGAACCGGACGGAGACGGTCGATAAGGACGAGACGATCACGATTCATCAGAATCGGAAGGAAACGGTCGACATCAACGAGACGATCACGATTGGGTCTAATCGGACCGAGAACGTTGGTGCGAACGAGGTGGTGACGATTGCGCTCACGCGAACCCACAACATTGGGGCGGCGGAAGCGCTGAATGTGGGCGGGGCGCGGGCGCAAAACGTTGGCCTCGCAGAATCTATTGCGATTGGTCTTGCGCAACTGGTGAACGTTGGCACGACTCGTTCTGTAAATGTCGGTTCGAACCAGAGTCACAAAGTTGGCGGCAACGATACCGTCTCGATCGCGAAAAATGAAGCGACCACCATCGGAGCAGACGAAGCGCGCAAAGTTACCGGCGGACGCGCCACCCAAATCGGCAAGGATGATGCACTGAAAGTTGGGAAGAACCTCATGATTGATGCGGGTGAGTCGATCACGATTAAAACTGGCAGCGCGAGCATTAGCATGAAAAAAGACGGCACGATC